>SDBV01000082.1_pt1 | contig 102750 bp, 103 predicted proteins | sample 2277081 | NCBI WGS metagenome assembly SDBV01 (sample SAMN10402039, study PRJNA504765) | marine sediment metagenome | isolation source: marine sediment core GS10_PC15, 223 cmbsf | place: Arctic Ocean: Southern Knipovich Ridge | collected 2010
CGCGTGGGGTAATGTGGCGCTCGACTGGAACGGACCTGGATGGCGGGGATCCTCCCACTCCGCCATCCGGCGTCCGTAACAGCACCGGCAGCAGTGGGCGCGAGGGAGATCTAGTCAGTTGGCTTTCAGGGGTCATTTCGAGTACACGCTGGACGCGAAGAACCGGCTCACGATCCCTTCCAAGTTTCGCGCCGCACTCTCCGATGGAGTCGTTCTAGCCAAGTCGCTGGACCCCTGCGTGTCGATTTGGACCGCGGAGGGCTGGGACCAGTTCACCGAGCGGGCGCTTGGGTCTCGCGATCCGTTCAGCCCCGACGCGCGCAAGCTGCAGCGCTACTTCCACGCTGGGTCGTTCGATGCCCAGCTCGACTCGGCCGGTCGGATCATGCTGCTGCCGCCATTGCTCAAGCACGGTGGGCTGTCCAAGGACGTAGTCGTGGTTGGCAACTTCAACTCGATCGAGATCTGGGACAGCGAGCGCTGGGCGAGTTACGAGAAGGAGTTGGACGCGTCTGCGGAGCAGGCGGCGCAGAGGCTTTCGGGAACCGATGACACTTCTAATTGACATGTCACACGTTCACGTGCCCGTTCTCGCTGGGGAGCTGATCGATGCGCTCGATCCGGCGCCCGGCGAGGTGACCGTCGACTGCACATTCGGCGCTGGTGGGCATGCACGCTTGGTCGCCGACAGGATCGGCTCGACCGGCGAGTTGGTCTGCATCGACCGCGACCCGGAGGCCGAACAGCGTTTCGAGGAGTTCGCCGCCGAGGCCGGATCGTCCACGCGGTTCGTGCGAGGCAACTACGCAGATGTGCTGCCGTCGCTCGCCGAGCAGGGGGTCGAGGCTGGCTTCCTCTATATGGACCTCGGTATCTCGTCGCTGCAGGTCGACACGCGCGAGCGCGGATTCTCGTATTCCTCCGAGGCACCGCTCGACATGCGCATGGACCCGGCGGCGCCGCTGGACGCGCGGACGGTCGTCAACGAGTGGCCTGAGCAGCGTCTGGCGGGGATCTTCCGTGAGTTCGGCGAGGAGCGCTACGCGCGCCCGATCGCGCGCGAGATCGTGAACACGCGCGAGCGCACGCCGTTCGAGACGACCAGCGAGCTGGTCGCCGCCATCAAGCGTGCCGTGCCGACGCCCGCGCAGTTCGGTTCCGGCCATCCGGCGCGACGTGTCTTCCAGGCGATCCGGATCGCGGTCAACGACGAGATCGAGTCGCTCGAACGCGGGCTTCCTCAGGCGTGGTCCTTGCTGGCCGTCGGCGGCCGCATGGCGGTGATCTCATTTCACTCGCTCGAGGATCGTCGCGTCAAGCAGTTCTTCGCGGGCTTCGCCAAGGGCTGCATCTGTCCCCCGGATCTGCCCGTCTGTGGGTGCGGGCGAAAGCCGCAGGCCGAACTGATCACGAGGCGTGCCGTCAAGCCGAGCGAGGGTGAGATCGCCAACAACCCGCGCGCTCGGTCCGGGCGGCTGCGTGTCGCCCGCAAGATCGCGGAACGGGCCGAGCCCGAGGACTACCAGTTGCGCAGGAGCGGTAGGTGACACCCGCACCGACGAGCACGAGGGCGGCGGCCGGCTCTGGTCGACCGGCCGCCGCCACTGGTGCTTCGCAACGACGCCGTGCAGTCTCGACCAATCCGCGTGCGTTCCGCCGCGTGTCAGGTCCCGCCGCGCCGCGCCACCGCGACGCAGCGACGCCTGAGCGCGTGGGGCTGCGGCCCCTTCCGGTGCTCGGCACCATCGGCAGCCACGCGCTGAGGGCCGGGAAGACCCTTAACGGGTTGAACATTCTCGATCGCCTGTTACGCGGCCGCGGTTGGATCGCGCTGCTCGGTGTGCTGCTGATCGGCCTGGTGGCGCTCAACGTAGGCTTGCTGAGGCTCAACGCTCAGGCCGGTCGCAATGCCGCGGCCGCTCGCGAGCTGCGGATCAAGAACGCAGAGCTCGGTGGCAAGGTTGCGCGTCTCAGCTCCGCCGAGCGGCTGCTGCGCGCCGGCGAGAAGCTCGGCCTCGTGCTCGCGTCTCCGGGAAGCATCCACTACCTTAAGTCGCGTGGAGCGGCCGACGGCAAGCGGGCCGCGAGCAGGATCGACGCAGGTGTCGCCGCTCCGCAAGCCACGGAGCCGGCCGCCGAACCCGCGCCGACGGCCACCGACCCGACCGTCGTAGCCGACCACGTGGAACCCGCCGCGACCGACGTGGAACCCGCCGCGACCGACGTGGCGCCCGCGGAACCACACGCAGACGGCGGCGGCGTGCCGCCGGTCGCAGCCGAACCGGTGCCGGGCACGGGGTAGGCCGATGTCATCAAGGCGCAGAGGGGCCGCCGTAGCGCCGTCAAAGTTGGTCGATCGCCGTATCGGCCTTTTGCTCGCTGTTTTTCTCATATTGCTCGCCGTCGCGATCGGCCGGGCCAGTTATCTGCTGGCGTTTCAGGGCGACCAGCTGCGCAGCCTGGCCGCCGGCCAGCAGGTCGAGAACGTGACCGTGGTGGCCAAGCGTGGCACGATCACCGACCGCCACAACAATGTGCTGGCGGCATCGGAAGACGCCACAACGATCTTCGCGACGCCCTACCTTGTCAAAGACCCGGTTGGAAGCGCGCGTAAGATCGCCCCGTTGCTCGAACAGCCGCCAGAGGAGATCGCGACGATCCTCGCCGACCGCAAGGTCGGCTTCGCCTACCTCGAGCGCAAGGCCGACCCGCGCGTCGCGGCGCGAATCGAGCGGATGGAGATCGAGGGGATCGGCATGCTCAACGATACTCGCCGCTTCTACCCTGAGGGCGATCTTGCTTCTCAGCTGCTCGGTGCCGTTGGCACCGACAACAAGGGCCTTTCGGGACTCGAACAGGCGCTCGATTCTCAGCTGAGCGGGTCCGACGGTAAGCAGCGGATCGTCAACGACGCGCGCGGCGACCCGATCTCGCTCGACGAGCAGCGCCACGAGCGCTCGGGCAGGGACATGAGGCTGACGATCGACTCGCAGATTCAGTCGCGGGCGGAAGCGGTGCTGGCGGGGGTTGGGGAGACCTATTCGCCCAAGGGCGCCACCGTAATCGTGATGGACCCGCGCAGCGGTGATCTGCTGGCGATGGCGAACTGGCCGAGCGTCGATGCCAACGAGATCGGCGACGCCCCACCGGAGGCTCGCATCAATCACGCGGTCGGACTGACCTACGAGCCCGGCTCCACGTTCAAGGCCTTCACGATATCTTCGGCGCTCGCCGACCAGGTTGTCACGCCGACCACCAGCTTCAACCTTGCCGGCGCGATCCAGGTTGCCGACCGCACGATCACCGAGCACGGCGGCGGAGGGTACGGCACGCTCGATGTTGGTGGCATTCTCGCGCGCTCGTCGAACATTGGCGCCGTGACCGTCGGGCTGAAGCTGGGCTCGAAGAAGTTCGACTCGTGGATACGCCGTTTCGGCTTCAGCGACTTGACGGGCGTTCCGTTGCCCGGCGAGTCGTCGGGGATCGTGCCGAAGCTGGCCGACTACTCCGGCTCGACGATGGGCAACCTGCCACTCGGACAGGGGTTGGCCGTAACGCCCTTGCAGATGACGGCGGGCTACGCAGCGATCGCCAACGGCGGCAGGCTCGTCAAGCCGCGCCTGATCACTGACGGGCCCGGCGCCGCGCCGCCGCGGTCGCGCCGCGTGATCCCGCGGCAGGTTTCACGCGATGTCAACAGGATGTTGAAAGGCGTGCTCGGCCCCGACGGAACGGCACAGGAAGCTGCCGTCCCCGGCTACGAGATAGCCGGCAAGACGGGCACCGCTGAGAAGGCAGAGAACGGCATCTACTCCAAGACCAAGTTCGTCGCGTCATTCATCGGCTTCGCGCCGGCCCGCAAGGCGCGACTGCTGATCGCCGTGATCGTCGACGAGCCCAAGGGGACATACTACGGTGGCCTGGTAGCGGCCCCGGCGTTCGAGAAGATCGCCAGCTTTGCCCTGCCGTATCTGGGTATCGCCCCGCAGGAATAGAATCCGCGGCGATGAAGTTTCGCGAGCTGGTCGCGGGCGCGGGGCTCGACGCCTCGCACCTGCCAGATATCGAAATCACGAAACTCGCCTACAGCGATCGGAGCGTCACGGGCGGGGCGCTCTTTTTTTGCGTGGAAGGGCTCGAGTCCGATGGCCACGACTTCGCTCCTGCCGCGGTCGAGCGCGGCGCCGTTGCACTCGTCTGCCGGCGCAAGCTCGATCTCCAAGCGTCGCAGGTAGTCGTGCCCGATGTGCGCGCTTCGATGGCCCCGGTCGCTGCGAGCTTCTTCGGCAACCCGTCGGCCGAACTTACCGCGATCGGAGTAACAGGCACCAACGGAAAGACGACCACGACGTTCCTCGTGCGCCACATGCTCGAGCGCTCCGGAACGCAGACCGGGATGCTGGGAACGGTTGCGGTGGTGATCGGCGGCGAGTCCCGCGAGGTCGAGCGCACAACGCCCGAGGCCGTTGATCTCCAACGCACGTTCCGCCAGATGCTCGACTGTGGTGACCTGGCCTGCGTGATGGAGGTCACGTCGCATGCGCTCGAGCTGCACCGAGCCGACGCGATCGCGTTCGACTGTGTTGTGTTCACCAACCTGACGTGGGATCACCTCGACTTTCACGGGACGCTCGACCGCTACTTCGGTGCCAAGCGCAGCCTGTTTGTTTCTCCCGACGCGCCGCGACCCCGTAGCTCGATCGTCAACCTCGACGACGAGTGGGGGCGCAAGCTGGCCGGCACGCTTGCCGAGGTCGGCCAGACGGGCCTCGTCACGTACGCGCTCGACAACGACGCTGACTACTGCGCCGAGCGGGTCGTGTACGGGCCCGGCGGTTCGAGCTTCCGATTGCGAACGCCTGTCGGTGATTTTGATGTCGAGATGCCGTTGCCTGGCCGCTTCAACGTCTACAACTCGGTGGCGGCGGTGGCCGCCTGCGTGGCGGTGGGCGTCGAGCCGGCCGCCGCGGTGGCGGCACTTGCCGATGCGCCGAGCGTCCCTGGTCGTTTCGAGTCGATCGACGAGGGTCAGCCGTTCAGCGTGCTGGTCGACTATGCACATACCCCCGACTCGCTCGAGAACGCGTTGCGCGCCGCGCGTGATCTGCTCGGGTCAGACGGCGGTCGGCTGATCTGCGTGTTCGGCGCCGGCGGCGATCGCGATCGTGACAAGCGACCACTGATGGGCGAGGCGGCGAGCTCGCTCGCCGATCGCGTGATCGTTACCTCCGACAACCCGCGCTCAGAGGCGCCGGGCGCGATCATCGCGGAGATCGTCGCCGGCTCCGAAGGTGCACCGTCGGCGGCCTCGAGCGTGGAGGTCGAGGTCGATCGGCGCGCCGCGATCGCCGGCGCGCTTGACGGCGCGATGGCCGGCGACATTGTCCTGATCGCGGGCAAGGGTCACGAGCAGGAACAGGAGTTCGAGCGCGGCCGCAAGCTCCCATTCGACGACCGCGACGTTGCGCGCGAGCTGCTCCGGGAGCCGCGATGATCGAGTTGGCGCCCGATCGGATCGCGGCCGCCTGTGGCGCGACGATCGTCACCGGAGATCGCGATGCGACCGACTACCCGGCGCGCGCTACCGTCGATTCGCGCCAGGTCACGCCTGGCGACCTGTTCTTCGGGCTTCCTGGCGAGAACACCGACGGCGGCGAGCACGCCCCTGCCGCAATCGAAGCGGGGGCTTGGGGGGTCGTGGTCGGCCCGGCGTACGCGTCACAGCTTTCGGGCGATTCACGCGTCCTGGTCGCCGGCGACGTCCTGCTCGCGCTGCATGGGCTGGCACGGGAGTGGCTGGTGGCGCTCCGCGCGCAGGGATGCAGGGTTGTAGGCGTGACCGGCTCGACCGGAAAGACATCGACGAAGGACATCCTGCTGGCGCTGCTGGACGGGGCGCTCGACGGGCGGGTCAGCGCCAGTCGTGAGAACTTCAACACCGAGATCGGCATGCCGTTGGCGGTGCTCGAGGTGCCAATTGGCACGCGCGCCGTGGTACTCGAGATGGCGATGCGCGGAATGGGTCAGATACGCGAGCTGGCCCGAATCGCGAGACCCGAGGTCGGCGTGATCACCAACGTCGGGCCGGTCCACCTCGGGCTGGTTGGGACGCTCGAGCGCGTCGCCGAGGCCAAGGCGGAGCTGATCGCGGGACTGCCACCGGGAGCCGCCTGCGTGGTGCCGGCCGCCGAGGAAGCGCTTTACCCACACCTGCGCAGCGACACTCGCGTGATCACCTTCGCCGCCAGCCCGGGCGATGACGACGACCCGCTGTCTCAGGTCGCCCGTACCGCAGCGGCGTCGGCGGACGTGCGCGCGACCCAGCACGAGCCAGCTGGTGGCGGCGCCACGGCTGAGATTGTCGCCGGCTCCGATCGCGCCAGCTTCCGCTTCAACTTCTCTCAGCCTCACAACCTGACCAACGCGCTTGCCGCGATAGGAGCCGCGCACGCCCTGGGGATTCCACTGAGCGAGATGACCGAGGGCGCTGCAAAGGTTTCGTTCTCAAGCCTGCGCGGCGAGGAGATCGAACTGCCGGGCCAAGTGTTGCTGATCAACGACACCTACAACGCTAACCCAACGTCCATGCGCGCTGCCCTCGACAACCTCGCCCTCGCGGCAAGCGAGCGAAACTCGCGGCGCACCGTGGCAATTCTCGGCGACATGAAGGAGCTGGGATCGGATTCGGACACCTACCACCGCGAGATCGGCGCACACGCAGCGCGTCGTGGCGTAGGCCTGCTGGTGACCGTGGGCGAGTTCGGCGACGCGTATACCGAGGGCTTCGCGGGCGCCGGTTCGCAGTATCGAGCAGCCGATGCAGCCGAGGCCGCGCGCCTGGCTGGGGAGTTGATCGCGCCCGATGACATCGTGTTGGTCAAGGGCTCGCGCTCGGTGGGTCTCGAGCGCGTCGCGCGCGAGTTGGAGTCGGCCTGATGGGAGCGATCCTGATCGCCGGGCTGGCGTCGATGCTGATTACTTTGTTCCTGGGTCCGAAGTACATCGAGTATCTGCGTAAGCGGGAGTTCGGCCAGCAGATTCGCGAGGAAGGCCCGGTTGAGCATCAGCTCAAGGCTGGTACTCCGACGATGGGCGGCCTGCTGATCTTCACGGCGATAGCGATCCCGTACCTGATCCTCTCCGACCGCGACGCGGCGAGCCTCGCCGTGCTCGGAACCGCCCTGGCCTGTGCCGGAATTGGTTTCGCCGACGACTGGCTGAAGATCGTCAAGGCGCGGTCGCTTGGCCTGTCGGGAAGGACGAAGCTGTTTCTGGAGTTGCTGATCGCGATCGCGCTGTGGTACGTCGCGACCGAGGTGGTCGGACTCGACGACACGCTCGAGTTCCGCCTGTTCGGTGGCGAGGCCGACATCGGCGGCTTCTATGTGATCGTCGTGTTCCTTGTCTTGGCCGGCGCGACCAACGGCGTCAACTTGACCGACGGCCTCGACGGGTTGGCCGCAGGCACGAGCGCGATCGTGTTGCTCGCTTACACGGCGATGGCGTTCGTGGTCGGCCTGCCTGCCGCGATCGGCGGCGTCGAGCAGGACGGTCTCGCGCTGATCGGCGCTTGCCTGATCGGGGCTTCGATCGGCTTCCTCTGGTTCAACTCGTTCCCGGCCTCGATCTTTATGGGCGACACCGGCTCGCTCGGACTCGGAGGGGCGATTGCGGCGATGGCGGTGATGACCAAGTCGGAGATCCTGCTGATCATCATCGGCGGCGTCTACGTCGTGGAGGCGCTGTCGGTGCTGGCCCAGGTATTTAGCTTTCGGATGTTCCGTCGGCGAATCCTGCTGATGGCACCGATCCATCACCACTTCGAACTGATCGGCTGGTCCGAGACCAAGATCATCGTGCGCTTCTGGATCATGGCCGCGATCTGCAGCGCGATCGGATTCACGCTCTACCAGCAGAGCGTCGGCGCCTGACTACGATCCGCACCGGAATAGCCGGTTCGGCGGCGAATATTGACCCATGAACGTGCGTCCGCCGATTCCGCCAGGCCCATATCTTGTCGTCGGTCTTGCTCGTTCCGGGGTCGCCGCTGCGCTGGCGCTGCGCCGCCACGACCCGCTGCTGGCGGTGCGCGCCTGCGACTCGGCCAGCTCTCCCGATCTGGAGCAGGCGGCGCGCAGGCTTGATCAGGCCGGCGTCGAAGTGGTCCTGAATACGGATGGAGTCGAAGCTCTCAACTCGACCGAGCCGCCCCGGTCAGTCGTCAAGAGCCCTGGTGTGCCCGCCGAGGCACCGGCGATCGTGGAGGCTCGTAAGCGCGGCCTTGAGGTACTGGGCGAGCTCGAGTTGGGCTGGCGGCTGGTCGAGAACGAGTTCTGCGCCGTGACCGGCACCAACGGCAAGACGACCACGACCGAGATGATCGCAGCGATCCGCCGCGCGGCCGGCATGCCGGCCGCGGTAGCCGGCAACGTCGGCGTGCCTCTTAGCTCGTTGACCGATCACCTCGACGTCGGCACCGCTGGTGTCTGCGAGGTGTCGAGCTTTCAGCTCGAAGACACGATCGCGTTCGATCCTGAAGTCGCGGTGTTTCTCAACTTCTCCGCTGACCACCTCGACCGGCACGGGAATTGGCAGGACTACCTGGCGGCGAAGCTCAGGTTGTTCGAGCGCCAGCAGGTCTCCGACACGGCGGTTCTCAACGCAGACGATGCGGTGATCGCGCCGAGTTCGATCGGCGGCGTTGCCGACCGGATCTGGTTTGGGACCTCCGATGATTGCGAGCTGCTGCATCGCGGCGGCGAGCTGCGCTGGCGCGGCGAGCGCTTGATTGGCGCCGACGAGCTCGCGCTGCGCGGGCCACACAATTTGCAGAATGCTATGGCTGCCGCTGCGGCGACGCTCGCGAGCGGGGTCGAGCGCGACGCAGTGATCGACGCTCTGTCGCACTTCGAAGGGGTGGACCACCGGCTCGAGTTGGTCGCGACGGTGGCCGGCGTCGAGTACGTCAACGACTCCAAGGCAACCAACGTATCGGCCGCCGCCGCCGCTCTACGCTCTTTCGACGGCCCGGTGCACGCGATCCTTGGCGGATCGCGCAAAGGCGGTGGCTTTACCGACCTGGTACCGGTCGTCACCGAGCACTGCGCCGCCTGCTACCTGATCGGTGAAGCGGCGGAGCCGATCGCCGCGGATCTGCGAGAGGCCGGGATCGAGCTGGTTCAAAGCGGCGACCTCGAACGCGCAGTCGCCGAGGCCACCAAGCGCGCGGTATCCGGTGAAGTCGTGTTGTTGGCACCGGCCTGCGCCAGCTTCGACCAGTACGACGACTACGAGCGACGAGGCGAACATTTTCGTGAACTCGTCGGCGCGCTGGAGCCACAGCGATGAAGTTGCTGCGCCGCCACGAGCCGGTAGCAATGACGTTCGAGGCGTCGATGCTGCGCACCGCCGTGCTCTGCCTGATCGCGTTCGGGGCGGTGATGGTCTACAGCGCCAGCTCAGGGACCTCGCTGCTCTCGGAGAGTGGTGACAGTTCCTACTACCTAAAGCGCTACCTGCTGACCGCGGTGCTCGGAATGGTGGCGCTTGCCTACTTTTCCCGCCACGGTTTGACACTCGTCCGCAAGTTGACACCGGTGATCCTGATCATCGCGCTGGTAGGTCTCGTGGCGGTGATGGTGCCCGGTGTCGGTATCTCCGCAAACGGCGCACGGCGCTGGATCGGCGCGGGACCGTTCCAGGTCCAGCCGTCGGAGGTGGCGAAACTGGCGCTCGTGCTGTATGCGGCCAGCCTCGTCGCTGCCAAGCCGCATCGCATGCGTTCGTTGGAGGGGATGCTCCCGCTGATACTCGTCGGCGGCCTGATGGCCTGCCTGGTCGTGATCGAGCCTGATCTTGGAACCGCGATCGTGATCGGCGCTGCGCTGGTTGCGATCCTCGTGACGGCCGGCATGCGCATGCGTCACCTGATGATCCTGATCGGCGCGCTGGTCGTGCTCGGCACGGTCGCGATCGTGACGTCGGCTTACCGTCGCGATCGTTTGACCGCGTTCATAGACCCTTGGGCCGATCCGCGCGGCAGCGGCTTCCAGTCCGTGCAGGCGATGATCGCGATCGGGTCGGGTGGGCCGTTCGGCGTTGGACTCGGTGAGTCGGTACAGAAGCTCTTCTATCTGCCCGAGGCGCACACCGACATGATTCTCGCGGTCATCGGCGAGGAGCTCGGCATGGTGGGCATTTCAGTGGTGCTGTTCCTGTACGGGATGATCGCCTACGCTGGACTGCGCGCTGCGCGCAAGGCGACCAATCTCTACGCAAAGCTGGTTGCGGCTGGGATCACGTCGGTGATCCTCGCGCAGGGAACCCTCAACTTCTTCGCCGTGCTCGGAATCGCCCCGTTGACTGGCGTGCCACTGCCCTTCATCTCGTACGGCAACAGCAATCTGATCGTACTGCTGGCCGGCATGGGCGTGTTGATCAACATTGCGCAGACTGGCGGCGCCGCGCTCGAGAGGCCGCGTCTGGAGGTCGTTGGCAAGCCACGAGACGGCCGTCGGGGCAAGTCGGCCAAATCACAACAACGCCCAATGAGAAAGAATCCTGCCAATGCGAAGAGTGCTGATAGCGGCCGGGGGAACCGCCGGGCACGTCGTTCCGGCGCTGGCGGTCGCAGACGAGCTGCGGGATAGCGGCGCCGAGGTCAGCTTCGCTGGCACTCGCGAGCGCGCCGAGGCCGAGTTGGTCCCGAGTGCCGGCTACCCAATTTCGTTCCTGTCGCTGACCGGTATCGATCGGCGCAGCCCGGTCAGCGCCGCCAGGGCGCTGGCCAACGCCGTCGCGGCGATGCCCGCGGCGCGACGGATCTTGCGCGAAACGCGTGCAGATGCAGTGCTCGGCGGTGGCGGCTACATAGCTGGGCCGATCGGACTCGCGGCGGTGGCGATGCGCGTGCCGCTGGTGCTGACCGAAGCCGACAGCCATCTCGGCCTGGCGAACCGCACGCTGGCGCCGCTGGCCCGGCGCGTCTGTCTGTCGTTCCCGATCGCCGGTCGCGAGGGTGGCCGTTACCTTGTGACCGGCCGACCGGTGCCGCGCGCGGTGATCGACGCCGATCGCGACGCGGCACGGCAGAAGCTCGGTATCGCCTCGGAAGCGCGCTGTCTACTCGTGTTCGGCGGCAGCCTCGGAGCACGTTCGATCAACGAGTGCGCGTTCGCCGCCTTTGCCCAGGACCCGCCGAGGGGAGCTGTTGTTGTGCACATCGCCGGTCGTCGCGACTATCCGGCGCTCGCTGCGCAACTCGCTGCGCTTGGCAACCCGTCCCACTACCGGCTCATCGAGTACGTAGAGACGCTCGCCGATCCGCTGGCGGCCAGCGACCTGGTGCTCGCGCGCGCGGGCGGCTCGGTGTTCGAGCTGGCGGCCGCGGGCCGGCCGGCGGTGCTCGTCCCGTATCCGGGCGCGACCGCCGACCATCAGAGCGAAAACGCTCGCTGGATGGCCGACGCCGGCGCCGCGACGATCGTGCGCGATTCCGAGCTGGGACCGGCGGAGCTTCAGCGCTTGGTCGACGAACTGCTCGGCGACGATCGTCGCCTGAAAGCGATGGGTGAGGCGGGGCGCTCGCTGGCGCGACCGGACGCCGCGCGGCGAGTCGCCGATGAGCTGTTGAATGCGGCTGGAGGTGGGTCGTGACGGCGCAGGCATGGAGTGGTAGAGCGCTGCACTTCGTAGGCGCTGGTGGCGCTGGTATGAGTGGCCTCGCGCTACTCGCTCGTTCGCTCGGCGCCGATGTCAGCGGCTGTGATCGGGTGGCTTCCAGCTACACCGGGCTGCTTGCCGAGCGGGGTATCGAGGTCGCGATTGGACACGATGTGTCACACACAGGAGCCGGTGGGGAGATGGTCGTCTCGACCGCCGTGCCGGATGAACTGCCGGAGCTGATCGCTGCGCGAGAGAAGGGCCTACCGATCGTCCACCGTTCCGAACTGCTGGCCTCGGCTGCGGCGCTGCGCAAGACGATTGCAGTGTCGGGCACGCACGGGAAGACGACCACGGCAGCGATGATCGCCCACTGCATGGACTCGCTTGGTATCGCGCCAGGCTACGCGATCGGCGCCGAGTTGCGCTGCGATGGCGAGCGCGACCGACCGAACGCCGACTGGGGCTCGGGCGAATGGTTCGTGGTGGAGGTCGACGAATCCGACCGGTCCTTCCTTCGATTCTCCCCCGAGGTTGCCGTAGTAACAAGCTTGGAGCTAGACCACCATTCCACCTACGCGTCGAAGGCCGAGTTCGAGGCGGCGTTCACGCAGTTCGCGGCGCAAGCGGGTGAGCTGGTGGCGTGGGTCGATGTCGTCGACCAGCTCGGTTCCAGCTCGAAGCTGCGGACTTTCGGTATCGGCACCGGTGCGGACCTCTGCGCGACCAACCTCGCTGTGGAGGGGCTGGGCACGCGCTTCGATCTCGTCGAGGGCGGCACGACGGTTGCAAACGTGTGCCTGCCGGTACCGGGTGAGTACAACGTTTTGAACGCGCTCGCCGCGCTCACCGCCTGCCAGGCGTCCGGCGCTGACCTAGCCGCCGCCGCGGCCGGGCTGGCCGACTTTCGCGCCGCCGGGCGTAGATTCGAGCCCGTCGGTGAACGTGATGGAGCCGTCTTCTACGACGACTACGCGCATCACCCAACCGAGCTTCGGGCGACGCTCGAGGCGGCGCGATCGCTCGCCCCGCAACGCCTTCTCGCGGTTTTTCAGCCTCACCTCTACTCGCGCACGCTGCATCTGCATCGAGAGCTCGGCCGGGCGCTCGCGCTCGCTGACGAGGCTGTGGTTCTAGACGTCTATCCCGCGCGCGAACGCCCGGTGGGACGGCTCGCTGGAGTCACGGGCAAGCTCGTCGTCGACGCGGCGGCTGATGCCGCAGGGGGGCGCCCGGTGTGGTGGTTGCCGACGCTCGACGAGGCCGAGTCGATGCTCGAGCGCCACCTCGAGCCCGGAACGCTAGTGCTCACCATGGGCGCGGGCGACGTCGACGAGCTGGCTCGGCGGCTCGTGCGGGGGGTCGCAGGCGGTGCCTGATTCGATTCCCGAAGGGGTCGATCGCGACTACCCGCTCGCGCGGCTGACGACGATCCGTACCGGCGGCGAAGCCGACTACTTCGCACGGCCGCGGTCGGTCGAGCTGGTTGAGCGGCTGCTGTCCTGGGCCAAGCGGCGCGGACTCCAGGTAGGAGTCGTCGGATCGGGGTCGAACCTTCTGGTGGCGGACGCTGGAGTACGTGGGCTCGTGGTCAAACTAGACGGAGACCTAGCGCAGATAGAGCGACAAGGTACGCGCCTCGTGTGCGGTGGCGGAGCGCGCCTGCCACAGGTCTCGGCGAGAGCGGCGCAGCTCGGGCTCTCCGGCATCGAGTTTGGCGTCAACATCCCAGGCACAGTTGGCGGGGCGGTGCGGATGAATGCCAACGCCTACGGCGGCGACCTGGCCCAGGTACTCGAATGGGTCGATGTGAGTTCCGCCGCAGGGACCGATCGCCGCACACCCGATCGACTTGGCTTCGAGTACAGGCGCTCGAACATCGCTGCCGGTGAGGTCGTCGCGCGGGCGTCGTTTGCGCTCGAGTCGAGCGATGCGCAGTCGGTCAAAGCTACGCTCGCGAGCATGCGCGGGCAGCGCAAGGCGGCGCAACCCTCGGGCATCAAGACGTTTGGTTCAACCTTCAAGAACCCCGAGGACCCGCGGGCCGAGGGACGCACCGCCGGTCAGTTGCTGGAGGCGGCCGGATGCAAGGGGCTCGCGGTCGGCGGTGCGCGCTTCGCGCCCAAACACGCCAACTTCGTTGAGAACGTCGGCTCGGCTACTACCGCAGAGGTGCTCGAGTTGATTGCCGAGGGCCGCCGGCGCGTGCTCGATCGGTTCGGGATCGAGCTGGAGACCGAGGTTCAGCTGATCGGCGATCCGGAGGCTCGATGACGCTCGCGCGACGCACTCTCAAGATCGCCTTGCTGATCGCGATGGTCGCACTCGGCTGGCTTGCCTACGCCTGGCTGCGGGACTCGCCGCTCGTGAAGGTCGACGAGGTAAGCGTCCGGGGCCTCACGACCGCCGACGGGCCCGCGATTCGCAAAGTGCTGACCAGCGCAGCGAAGGACATGACGACGCTGCACGTGGACGAACGGGCGCTGAAGCAGGCGGTCAGGAAATTCCCCGTCGTGCGCTCGATCTCGGCGTCGGCCGACTTCCCGTCCAAGCTTGAGATAACCGTCCATGAGTACAGGCCGTCGGCGATCGTCTCCTACGGGGGCCGCCGCGTGGCCGTCGCCGCGGACGGCACGTTGCTCCCGCGAGTCACGAACCGTAAGCTGCCAACGGTGAAGGTCAAAGGGGGATCTGACAGCGAGCGGCTGTCGGACCCGCGGGCCGTGGGATTGGTGGCGCTGCTCTCGCGTGCACCAGCGGCGCTGCAGCCGAAGTTGGAACGCGCCTACTGGGGTAGCCGCGGGATCAACGTCGTATTGCGCGATGGCCCGACTATCAAGTTCGGCTCGTCCGGCGGGGCGCTCGCCAAGTGGCGCGCGGCGGCGAGCGTGTTGGCCGACGAGGACGCCGCCGGCGCTAGGGCGATCGACGTACGCTTGCCCGGGCGACCGGTCGCTGGTGGCTTTGCGGCTGGGGAGGACGGGACCGCATCTGAAGCGCTCCCTTCCGAGGAGCCCGAAGATGGCGCCGACCCGGCCCTGGCGCCGGTCGATCCCGCGATACAAGACCCCTCGCTGGTGCCCGCCGAGCCTCCGAGTGACCCTCAACTCTGAGTTGAGGGTCGGTCGAACCTCGATCAGAAGTGGAGCCTTTGCTGGGACGTTTCTTGCCCGGTCGATTGACACCGCTAGGGAATCTGACCTAAGGTGCCGAACTGACGGACCGAGAGGCGAAAGCCTCGATGCGCGATCTAGACAGGAAGGCTGAACTTGAACTACAGCCGCCACCCAGGGAGGAGCAGCACCTAGTCATGGAGAGTTCGAGCTATCTCGCGGTCATCAAGGTCGTCGGGATCGGTGGTGGCGGAACCAACGCCGTCAGCCGGATGGTCGACGCCGGCTTGAAGGGCGTCGAGTTCATCGCGATCAACACCGACAATCAAGCGTTGCTGATGACCGACGCCGACATCAAGTTGAACGTCGGCGCATCTCTCACCAAGGGACTTGGCGCGGGTGCCAACCCGGAGATCGGTCACGGCGCGGCCGAGGAGAGCCGCGACGAGATCAAGGAGTCGCTCAAGGGTTCGGACATGGTGTTCGTAACCGCGGGCGAGGGTGGTGGCACCGGCACCGGCGGCGCACCAGTCGTCGCGCAGATCGCCAAGGAAGAGGTCGGCGCATTGACAGTCGGAGTCGTCACGCGTCCGTTCGAGTTCGAGGGTGCGAATCGTGCCGAGCAGGCAGAGCAGGGAATCCGCGAGCTGGCCGCCGAGGTCGACACGCTGATCGTGATTCCGAACGAACGGCTGCTCTCGACGGTTGAGCGACGCACGAGCATTCTCGACGCGTTCCGCGAGGCCGACAACATCCTGCGGCAGGGCGTTCAGGGAATAACCGACCTGATCACAGTGCCAGGTCTGATCAACCTAGACTTTGCCGACGTGCGCACGATCATGCGCGACGCCGGCTCCGCGCTGATGGGCATCGGCTCGGCCAGCGGTGAGAGCCGGGCCGCCGAAGCGGCCAAGGCCGCGGTGTCCTCGCCGCTGTTGGAGGAGTCGGTTGATGGCGCCACCGGGATTCTGCTCAATATCACCGGCGGTCGTGACCTCGGCTTGTTCGAGGTCAACGAGGCCGCGGAGATCGTCACCTCAGCCGCCCACAAGGACTCGAACATCATCTTCGGCTCAGTGATCGATGACGGCCTCCAGGATGAGGTGCGCGTGACGGTTATCGCGACCGGATTCGACACCGGCATCCGGCGCACCCGGGCGAAGACTTTCACGTCTAGCCGCCGTCGCGACGTCGGCAGCCGTGATGTCTCTCGTCGCGACCTGGAGATCTCGGACGACGAAGTTGACATCCCGGAGTTTCTAAAAGATGACTGATTCCGGTTTTGCCGACTAAGGCGAAACCGGAACATGTTCTATTGTCAACCGCGTGACGGTCGCCGCCGAAGCTCTCAAGCGAACCCCTCTATATGGGTGCCATCTGGAAGCCGGCGCCAAGCTGGTTCCGTTCGCCGGCTGGGAGATGCCGGTCGAGTACGAGGGCGTGCGTCAGGAGCACACTGCCGTTCGTGGGGGGGCAGGGCTGTTCGATGTCTCGCACATGGGCGAAGTCGAGACGCGCGGACCGCGCGCGGTCGAGTTCTTGCGCTGGCTGCTGACCAACGACATCGACAGGATCGGCGCTGGCGGCTCGCAGTATGCGTTGCTCTGCCGCGAGGACGGAGGTGTGCTCGACGACCTGCTCACGTACCGCTTTGACGACCGCCTGCTGTCGGTCGTCAACGCCTCCAACGCCGATTCGGATTTCGGATGGTTCACCGATCGAGCGGCCGAGTTCGGCGATGGCGTGGAGGTCATCGATCGCTCGGCGGACTATTCGATGCTCGCGCTTCAGGGTCCGAAGGCGATCGAGGTGCTCGGATCGCTGGTCGAGCGGGGCGCGGTCCCCGACCGCTTCGCGCACGCGACGCTGACCGTCGCTGGAATCGAGGCGCTGGTCTGTCGCACCGGCTACACCGGCGAGGATGGCGTCGAGCTGCTCGCCGATCCCGACGGCGGCGTCGCGCTGTGGCGTGCGCTGACCGCGGCCAACGCGACCCCGGCCGGCCTCGGCGCGCGCGACACATTGCGGCTGGAGGTCTGTTATCCGCTCTACGGCAACGACCTTTCGGCCGAGCGCACGCCGATCGAGGCAGGGCTCGGATGGGCGTGTGCGCTCGACAAGGATTTCATTGGAGTTGAACGGCTGCGCGAGCAGCGCCGCGATGGCACGGCCGAGCTGCTGATTCCGTTGATGTTCACTGGACCGGGCATTCCCAGGGCCGGCTGCTCGGTACTCAGGGATGGAGAAACGGTTGGCGTGGTCACTAGCGGTACCCTTTCCCCCAGTCTGGAGGTCGGGATCGGGATGGCCTACATGCGCTCCGATCACGACGAACCGGGCCACGAGATCGAGGTGGACGTGCGCGGCAAGCGCCGGGCCGCCGTGACCGCCGCCAAACCCCTTTATCGGAAGGATTGAAGTTCGTTGGCCGACGAAACCTACCCCGAAGACCTGCTGTATGACGTCGAGCACGACTGGGTTCGAATCGACGGCGACAACGCCGAGTTTGGCATCACCTGGTTCGCGCAGGACGCGCTCGGTGAGGTCGTGTTCTTCGACCCGCCCGATGCCGGCAAAGCGGTGACGGGCGGCCAGCCCTACGCCGAGGTCGAGTCCGTCAAGGCTGTGTCCGAGGTAATCGCGCCGCTGAGCGGCGAGATAGTCGAGATCAACGAGGCGGTCTCCGCGACGCCCGAGTTGATCAACGAGGACCCGTACGACGGCGGTTGGATGGTCAAGGTCAGGCTTTCCGATCCGGCCGAGAAGGACAAGCTGCTGAGCGCCGCCGACTATCGCGCCCAGCTCACGAGCGAGTAGGACATGGCCGGCTACACATCAGTGACCGGCTCGGATCGCAAGCAGATGCTCGACGCGATCGGGGTTGCATCGATCGACGACCTGTTCGCCGACATCGGCGAAGGCGTGAGACTCGCGAGGCCGCTCGACCTGCCGGACGGCAAGACCGAGGACCAGGTGCACGAAGAGTTGAGCGATCTCGCACGACGCAACGCCAGCGCCGAGAGCGAAGTGACCTTTCTCGGCGCCGGGATGTACGACCATTACGTCCCTGCGATCGTCGACTCGATCATCCAGCGGTCCGAGTTTCTGACTCCGTACACGCCCTACCAGCCGGAGATTTCTCAGGGTGGGCTACAGGTGATGTTCGAGTTTCAAACCGCTATCTCGGAGTTGACCGGCCTACCGGTCTCGAACGCGGCACTCTACGAGGCGCCGTCGTCGGTAGCGTCGGCCGGGTACCTGGCCAAACAGCAGACCGGACGCGGCAAGATCGTAATTTCGCGGTCAGTGCATCCGCACAGCCGCGAGTCGCTCGCAACCTACGCTGCCGGCTTTGGTGGTGAGATTGTCGAAGTGCCGATTGTCGACGGTGCGACAGACGTCGATGCGCTGGCGGCCGAGGTCGACAAGGACACAGCCGCCGTGATCTTGCAGCAGCCGAACTTCCTGGGCACGGTCGAGGATCTCGCGGCGCTAGCACCGGTCGCGAAAGCGACCGGTGCTCTACTCGTGGTGCAGGTTGACGCCCTGACGCTGGGCGTGCTGAAACCGCCCGGAGAGTTCGGCGCCGACATCGCGCTCGGTGAGGGCCAGCAGCTCGGCAACCGGCTCGACTTTGGTGGCCCTTCGTTCGGATTCTTCGCGACCGCCGACAAGTACATCCGCAAGATGCCGGGACGGATAGCCGGCGAGACGACCGATGCCGACGGCCGCCGCGGCTTCGTGCTCACCTTGCAGACGCGCGAGCAGCACATCCGGCGCGAGAAGGCGACCTCGAACATCTGCACGAGCCAGGCGCTCAATGCGACGGCCGGTACGATCTATCTGTCGTGGCTCGGCAAACAGGGGATCGTCGAAATCGGTGAGCTGATGGCGCAACGCACGGCCTACGCTCGTGAGCGGTTGGCCGCGATCGACGGCGTCGAGCTGCTTTGCCAGCAGCCAACGGTACGTGAGTTCGCTCTAAGGCTGCGTGCGCCGGTGGATGTCGTGCTGCGCTACTGCGCCGATCATGGAATAAACGCCGGCTACGAGCTTGGCATCGACTACCCGGAGTACTCTGACGGCCTACTCGTCGCGATCACCGAGCGACGCTCGAAGGAAGACATCGACCACTTCGCCGATGTGCTCGAGCGCGCGATTGGCGTGATTCCCGCGGCCGCCCGGGAGGCGGTCAAAGCGTGACGGCCGCCCAGCGCCCGCCCGCGAGCGCGGATAGGGAAACGCCGATGCAGCGCGATCGCGCGGTGACGATCTACGAAAAGTCGAAGCCTGGCCGACGAGCGGCGCAGCTTCCGCAGGTCGACGTTCCCGAGCGGCCGCTCGATCAGTTGATCCCGGCCCATCTGCTGCGCGACCGAGCTGCGACGCTACCGGAGATCTCCGAACCGGAGATCGTGCGTCACTTCAACCGGGTCTCACGCCGTAACTTCGACCTCGACTCCGGCTTCTACCCGCTCGGCTCTTGCACGATGAAGTACAACCCGAAGCTCAACGAGCGCGTCGCCGCGCTTCCGGGCTACGCGCGACTGCATCCGCTCCAAAGGCCCGAACGCGCGCAGGGTGCGTTGGAGTTGATGTCGCTGTTGCAGGGCTCACTTTCGGAGATCTGCGGATTGCCCCACGTCAGCCTGCAGCCATCCGCTGGGGCGCAGGGCGAGCTGGCCGGTCTGCTGATGACACGTGCCTATCACGCCGATCGCGGTCAGCAGCGCACCAAGGTTCTAACGCCCGACACCGCGCACGGGACCAACCCCGCAACAGTCACGATGGCCGGCCTTGAGGCGGTCAAGGTCGCGACCAACGATCGCGGTGGAATCGACGTTGAGGACCTGCGCGCGAAGGCGACCGACGATGTCGCCTGTCTGATGCTGACCAATCCGAATACGCTCGGCCTGTTCGACGACAACATCGAAACGATCGCCGAGATCGTGCACGGGACAGGTGCGACGCTCTACTACGATGGCGCCAACCTCAACGCCGTGATGGGTATCTCGCGGCCGGGTGACATGGGCTTCGACATCGTTCACGTCAACCTGCACAAGTCGTTCTCGCAGCCGCACGGCGGCGGCGGTCCTGGTGCCGGCCCGATCGCTGTGTCGGAGAGGATCGAGCCGTTCCTGCCGCGACCCCAGGTGGTTCGCAGGACACCCGTCAACGGCGGCGAGCCGATCTTCGACCTCGACTTCGATCGACCCCGGTCGATCGGTCGGCTACGTGGTTTCCAGGGCAACTTCGGCGTTTTCGTTCGCTCCTACGCTTACATCCTCAGCCTTGGCGGCGACGGCTTGAAGGACGCGTCGGAGACGGCCGTGCTGAATGCGAACTACCTGCTCTCTCAGATGAAACGGGGCCGCGCAGGCAAATACCTGCCGGTCGCGTTCGATCGCACCTGCCAGCACGAGTTCGTGCTCTCGGGCGCGAAGGCGAAGAAGGAGCTTGGCGTCTCGACGCTCGACATCGCGAAGCGCCTGCTCGACTACGGCTTCCACCCGCCGACGGTTTACTTCCCGCTGCTGGTAGACGAGGCGTTGATGGTCGAGCCGACCGAGACCGAGACGATGGAGACGCTCGACGCCTTCGCCGACGCCGTCGACGATCTGCTGGCCGAGGCCGAGCAGAGCGCCGAGATCGCCCAGAACGCTCCGTACACGACCGCGGTGCGCCGGCTCGACGAGGTCGGCGCAACGCGCAACCCGGTCGTGCGCCAGCCGCTGTAGCTCAGTCGCCCCCGCCGGCCGCGTACGACACGATCGACTTGTCGATCAGCCACTCGACCGGCGCGCGGTCGTCGGTATAGATCTGCCCGCCATCGAGCGCCGGCTGTAGCCGCGACGCCGTTGCGCGCGCCAGGGGACGCAGCTCCACCGGCAAGGCGGCGCTACGAAGCCGCTCGGCTGAAGCAGCTGCGTCGGTCGCGATCAGGATCGTATTCGACTCCTGGCTCGGATCGCGCAACACGGTCGCGTAGCTCTCGGCGAGCGTCGCCGAGAGGACTCTCTCCAGCTCCCGCTCTTCCGGGGGGTGGCCGACGTTGATCAGAAGCGTTCCGCCTGGCGAAAGCCGGTCGCGCGTCAACTCGAAAAACTCGCGTGTAGCAAGATAGAACGGGATGTACGGTTGGCGGTAGGCGTCGATCATGATCACGTCGTAACGGCGATCTGTCATGCGCCGCAGAAAGGGTCGCGCGTCCTCGTCGTAAACACGCATGTTCGGGTTATACATGTCGAAGTAGCGCCGGCCGAGGTCCGACAGCTCATCGTCGATCTCGACAGCGTCGATCCGCGTTTCGGGGAAATAGCGACGGTAGGAGCGCGCTGTCGTACCGCTGGCGTTGCCGAGGATCGCGATCGAGCCCGGTGCGCCGGACAGCGAGGCAAACGGAGCGACCAACAGCTCGTCCCAGTATCCGCCCGACAGGAACGTGCCGGGGCGGTAGATCGAGTGGACGGCCTGTCCCTCGTTCAGCTCCAGACGACGCGTGCCGTCGACCGATTCGGTCACACGCGCGTATTGATACGGCGTTTCACGCTCCGCCAGAACCGTCGCGGTGCCCGAGGTCTTGATGCCGCCGACCGGCAGCGCTATCAATGTCAGCATCGCCACCGGTACCAGCAGCGCGACTCGCCGGCGCGCGACACCGATCAGCGCGACGATCGCGCAACTCAACGCGAAAACCAAAAAGGTGCGCCGGGTGCCGATCGCCGGGATCAGCAGCAGCGCCGAGAGGAACGTGCCAAGCAGGCTGCCGGCCGTCGAGATCGCGTAGAGGCGACCGGTGACCGACCCCGCTGTCTCGACGCGATCGATCGCGAGCCGCACGGCGTAGGGTGAGGCGGCGCCGAGCAGCACGACCGGTGGGGCCACTAGCACGGTGACGGCAATCAGGGACCCGATGAACGCACCGGCCTCAACCGACTCGAGCGCGTCGACCGAGACATTCAGAAACGGGTCGGCGGCGAACGGGATCGCTGCTACAGCAATCGACGCGAGCAGCACCAGCGCGCAGAGCCCGTGCTTGGTTGGATGGCGGTCGGCAAAGCGCCCGCCGAGCCAGTACCCGATCGAAAGCGAGACGAGCACGATGCCGATCGTGTTGGCCCAGACGATCGTCGACGCGCCGAAGAAAGGCGCCATCAAGCGAGCTGAGGCGATTTCGGCGCCGAGCGCCGCGGCGCCTACCGCGAAAACGATCAGCTCGAGCGGCGGAGGCCCGCTCGAGCTAGTGGTCGGCGACCGTGCCGTCATCGGGCTCGAGCGGCAGTCCCGATTCGGCCCAAGCCTTGATACCGCCATCGAGGTTGTAGGCGTCATAGCCGTTGGCGCGGAACGCCTCGCTCGCCATTCCCGAGCGGCCACCGACGCGGCACTGAAAGACGACCGGCTTGGACTCGTCGATCTCGTCTGCGCGTTCCGAGAGCGCGAGCAACTCGATGTGCCGGGCGCCGACGATCCGGCCGGCCTCCCACTCGTAGGGCTCGCGCACGTCGATCAGCTGGACCTCGCCGGAGTCGACCAGCTCCTTGACCCTCGCCGGGTCCAATTCAAAGTGGGTCCCGTCAGTCAATTGAGACATGGCTGAAGGCTATCTAACCGGCGCACTAGCATGCGCCCGATGAACGGGCCAGATTCTTCGGACAAGCTTGATCGCGGAACGATCTTCGCACTGATCGCGATTGGCATGGCGGTGGTCGTGATCGCCAACGATTTCACCGCCCTGAGTGTCGCGTTGCCCGACATCGAAGACGAGTTCAACACCGACGTCAGCACCGTGCAGTGGGTGATCAACGCCTACGCGCTCGTGTTCGGGGTGCTGATCGTGACCGGTGGGCGGCTCGCCGACATGTTCGGGCGCAAGAAGATGTTCTTCATCGGCGCCGCCATCTTCGCGAGTTTCTCGACGCTAGGCGGATTCGCCCAGAACCCTGGCGAGTTGATCGCGTGCCGCGCGCTGATGGGCATCGGAGGCGCGCTCATATGGCCGGCGCTCCTCGGCATGACCTACGCGGCGCTCCCGGCAGCCAAGGCCGGGCTCGCAGGGGCTTGATACTCGGTGCTGCAGGTTTCGGCAACGCGGCCGGCCCGCTGATCGGCGGTGCGTTGACTGAGGCGATCAGCTGGCGGGCGATCATGTTCCTCAACCTGCCGGTCTCGATCATCGCCGGGCTCGTGATCTGGCGCTACGTGAAGCGGGCCGAGCTCGCGCCCGACGAGGCCGGTATCGACTACAAGGGCATCGCGGCCCTGTCGGTAGGCCTCGTTTCACTGCTGCTCGCGCTCGACCAGGGCAACGACTACGGCTGGGGCGACCCGCGCATCCTTGTCTGCTTTGCGCTCGCGGCGAGTTTGCTGGTCGCGTTTCCGTTCATCGAGCGTCGTGCCGGCGCTGGGGCGCTGGTCCCACCCGACGTGATCAAAAACCGCGAGTTCCGCGCGGTCGCGTTCGCGGTGCTGCTGATGTCGGCGACGTTCTTTGCGGCGATCTTGTACCTGCCTCAGTTCATGCAGAAGATCCTCGACTACACGCCGCTCCAGGCCGGGATCGGCCTGCTGCCAATGATGGTCGTGTTCGCGGCCGCGTCATTCATCGCTGGCCCTCTATACAACAGGCTGGGGTCAAAACTGATCGTCTCGATCGGCTCGGTGTGCCTGTTCGCGGGCATGGTGGCGATCTCGACGATCGACGCAGGATCTGAGTACATGTCGCTGGTACCCGGGATGGTCGTGCTCGGCATCGGAGTCGGCATTTTCTACTCGTCGGTCACCACCGCTGGCGTCACGGCGCTCGACCCATCGCGCTCGAGTCTCGCCGGGGGCATCGTCTACATGTGTCAGATCGCCGGCGGCGCGATCGGTCTGGGCCTGACGACGACGATCTTCACCGCCAGGTCGCAGGACAAGCTCAACGACGTGCTGTCGTCCGCCGGCCCAGAGAAGGACGCGGCCGAAACGGTCCTGTCGGGCACCGGCTCGATGCTCGATGCGATCGAGAAGTTTCCGCAGGCCGCGCCAGTTATTCGAGAGGCATTCGCTGCGGGGATGGAGTTGGCGTTCCGCGTCGATGCCTTGCTCGCCCTCAGCGGGGTGGCCGTCTCGGTGCTGTTCGTAGGCGGCTCCTTGCTTCGGCACAGGGCTCAGTCGAGCAACTCGACGTAGCTACGCCGACGCGACGCCTAGGCGCGGGATATCCTGCCCTGCATGAAACAACGTGTGTTCTCGGGGATGCGCCCGACCGGGCGCCTTCACATCGGCCACTGGTTCGGAGCGCTCGAGAACTGGGTCAGGCTCCAAGACACCTACGACTGCATCTACTCAGTGGTCGATCTTCACGCGCTGACGACCGGCTTCGAGGACGTCTCGAAGATCCATGACGACGGGATCGACATGCTGGCCGACTGGATCGGGGCGGGCGTCGACCCTGAGCGCTCGATCGTATTCCGCCAGTCCCAGGTCCCAGAGCACTCGGAGTTGGCGATGCTGATCGGGATGGTGACGCCAAAGTCCTGGCTTGAGCGCGTCCCCACCTACAAAGGCCAGATCGCCGAGCTGGGCGAGCAGATCGATACCTTCGGCTTCTTTGGCTACCCAGTGCTGCAGACCGCCGACATCATTCTCTATCACGCGACTCACGTCCCGGTCGGTCAGGATCAGCTGCCGCACCTCGAGCTCGCACGAGAGATCGTACGCCGCTTCAACCACCTATACGGGCAGGGAGGCGAGTTGTTTCCCGAGCCGAAAGCGATGCTGACCGAGGCGCCGATCCTGCTTGGCGTCGACAACCGCAAGATGTCGAAAAGCTACCGCAACGCGATCGAGCTGGGTAGCGATCGCGATACGATCGCGAAGATGGTTTCGTCGATGATCACTGACCCGGAAAAGATCAAGCGCGAGGACCCCGGGCACCCCGAGATCTGCAACGTGTTCAGCTACGACAAGGTGTTCGGCACATCGGCGCAACGCGTGGCGGAAATCGATCGCACCTGCCGCTCCGGCGAGCTCGGCTGCGTAGCGCACAAGGATGAGATCACCGAACAGATCGTCGAGTATCTTCGCCCGCTGCGCGAACGGCGGGAGCAGGCTCTTTCCGATCGCGGCGAGCTGGAGCGGATCCTCGCCGAAGGTGCCGAGAAGGCCCGCGCGATCGCGGTGCCAAACATCGAGCGTGTGAGAGAGGCGATGGGGTTGTGAGCGTTGAGGCGACGCCACCGCCGTCGGGCCCATGGCCAATCGACCTCGATGTCTTCGAGGGTCCCTTCGACCTGCTGATCACGCTCGTCCTCAACGAGGAGATCGACCTACTCGAGGTGAGCCTCGCCGAGGTCGTCTTGGCCTACCTCGAGCGACTCGAGCAGCGGGGCGAGCTCGACCTCGAAGCGGCGACCGAGTTCCTGATCCTGATCGCCGCCCTGCTGGAGCTGAAGTCGCGCCTGATGCTTCCCGGCGAGGAGATGGAGGGGCTCGACCTCGACCCCGAGGAGGCGATCGAAGAGTTGCTGGCACGGCTGCTGAGCTATCGCCAGTTCCGCGAGGTCGGCGACTTTCTACACCAGCGCTTCGCCGAGGAGCGCAGCTTCCGGTACCGCAGCGCGGCGCTGCCTCAGTCGCTGCGCCAGGTCGCTGTCGAGGCGGCCGAGCAGGTCTATCAGCCGACCAAGCTGGCCGACGCGATGCGCGCGATGCTGCTTACACCCCCGCAGATCGACACCAGTCACCTGTCGCGGCCGACCGTTTCGCTCGAGCGCCGACTCGGCCACCTGCGCGAACTGCTCGGCGAGCGCGCCAAGTTCACATTCGACCAGGCGGTCGCCGGCGACGATCGTATGACCCAGGCGGTTACGCTGTTCGCGTTGCTCGAGCTGTACAAGAGCGGCGAGCTCGACTTTCGCCAGAACAAGACGTTTGGATCGATCGAGATCGAGGCACTACCCCAGGAGGAGGCAGCATTCGATGGCAGCTGAATCGGACCGGCTGAGCCCGGAAGCACGCGCGCTGGCCGCGGTGCTGTTCTGTGCGCCTGAGCCGGTCGGCGACCAGGACTTGGCCGACGCGATCGGCTGCCCGGCTGAGGAGTTCGCTGCCGTGATCAGCGAGTTGGGGGAGCACTACTCGGAGGGACGCCAGGGCATCGTGCTGCGCAAGCTGGCCGGCGGCTACACGCTTGCGTCCGACCCGCAGGCCGAGCTGGCGGTACGCAGGCTGCTGGCAAAGCCGCGATCGGCGCCGCTCACTCAGGCGCAGGCCGAGTGTCTGGCGATCACCACCTACTTGCAGCCGGTGTCGCGACCCGAGATCGCCCGAATCCGTGGCGTTAGCTCCGAATCGGCCGTCTCTACACTGGAGGAGCGTGGGCTGATCGAGGAGAAGGGCCATTCTCAGTTCGGCGCGATCCTCTACCGAACTACGTCGTTGTTCGAAAAGCTGTTCGGTCTCGACAGCCTCGACGATCTACCCGACATCACGAGTTTCGAGCCGTCCGCCGAGGATCAGCAACAGTTGCGCGAGAAGCTGATCAAGGCCGGCGAAGCACGAGTTAGCTAGGGCGGCGGCGGCAACGAAACCGACGTTGACCCTGCTATAGGACGTCAAGTTCGGTCCCGCGGTTACCTACCGGCGACCGATGCAACGTACTCGGCGATCTCCCGAGCTTCTTTCCCCGTCACCAGATTGGGCGGCATTGCGCCCGGGCCCGCCTTTATCATCGCCAGTACGAGCTTCTCGTTGGGCTCGATCTGATCGAGGTCCGGGCCAATCGTTGCGCTGGTGCCGGCGTCCGCAAGTGTGTGGCAACTCCCGCAGCTCTGGGCGAATGCCTGCTTGCCAGGCGGCTCGCCTGTACCGGGCGGCCCGCCAGTACCGGCCGGCTCGGCCTCGCCGGTCGCGTATGCGACGTAGGCGGCGATTGCGTCGGCGTCGGCTCCCTCGGAGAGGTCTCTGGGCATCGCGCCGGTGCCGACGCCACCGTTCTCGATCGCGTTCAGCGAGCGCTTGTCGTCCGGCTTGATCTCGTCGAGATTGGGCCCGATCGTGCCGAGGCTGCCTGAAGACGCAAGCGTGTGGCAATTACTGCAGCCTTCCTGCGCGAACAGTGCCTTTCCGCGGTCGATCGGGGTCTGGGAGTCGTGATCGCTCTTCGTCACGCCGGGGATCAGGAACCCGAACAAAGCGCCGGTCACGACGATCGCCGACACGGCCCACATCTGCGAGGCTGCGAGACCCGTGAGGGCGATCGCCAGATGCAGAAAATTGTTCTCGGCGCTGACGGGGATGATGCTGAGGATCGAGTCGCCGCTGCCGATGATGACGCCCCATACCGCGACCGCCGAGTAAACGATGCCGAGCCCGACCGCGTAGTAGCGGGACACGTAGGCACCGGCCGTGAAAGCGACCAGGCCCAACAGCCCTGTCAGAATGTGGGCGACGTTGGTCCAACCGTTGACGTAGAACAGCCCGAGCAGCGCGTCACGGTCCGCGGGATCGCTGTTGAAGCTGGCGTTGTAGAAGAAGCCGGCGATTCCCGCAGCGACCAGCGTCACACCTACGACGCCGGCATAAAGCCTCGCGGGACTGGACTCCTCCATTGCGGCGCTCCGTTCTTTGGGTTGATCCTGGATCGGCGGGGGCGCATATTAGTGGACCCGTGAGCTGTGCCACGGGAGGGGCTGTAGCGTTGTGACATGCGTCTCGCGAAGTTTCTCGCGCATGCCGGGGTGGCGTCTCGCCGTGCCAGCGAATGGCTGATCGCTTCCGGGCGAGTGGAGGTGGACGGTGACCGAGTGACCGATCCGGCACGGGACGTGGGTGCCGCGAACCGCGTCGCCCTCGACGGCCGTGAACTCGAGCTGGAGTCCGCCGAGCACCATCTGCTCAACAAGCCGGTTGGGGTCGTCTCGACCGCGAGCGATCCGCAGGGGCGGCAGAAGGTCACGGACCTGGTCGAATCACGGGCGCGGCTATACCCGGTCGGCCGACTCGACGCCGACAGTTCGGGCTTGATCATCCTGACCAACGATGGAGAACTGGCGAGCCGGCTGATGCATCCGAGCTACCAGGTCCCCAAGACCTATTTGGCGAGCGTCAGCGGCCACCCGAGCGACGACGATCTTAAAATGCTACGCGATGGAGTCGGGCTCGATGACGGCGCCACCGCTCCGGCGGCAGTCGTCGTGGCGGATCGCTCGGAGCGGTCGACCCTGCTTGAGTTGACGATTCACGAAGGGCGCAAGCGACAGGTGCGACGCATGTGCGACTCGATCGGCCATCGCGTGATCACGCTTGAGCGTCGGCGGATCGGAACGCTTGAGCTCGGCGACCTGGGCGTCGGCCGGTCGCGTCGGCTGACCGACGATGAACTGTCGGCGTTGCGGGTGCTAGTTGCCGGCGACGACGCGTGAGCCATCGGCGGCGAGCGACGCCGGCTGGTGCTCGAGGCTGGAGTCGAATTCCTTCGTAAGCGTCAGCTCGTCCGGGTCCTCGGTCGCGTCATCGATCTCAGCCGCTGTCATGTCGAACCAAAGTGCGGTCTTGACGAAGTCCAGCTCAGGGTCCTCGCGCAGTAGCAGGCAGGTTTTCTCGATGTGGGTGGCCTGCTGCTCGATCAGCTCGGTGTGGGTCTCGATTCCGACCGACAGCATCGTGTTCGCCTCAAGTTCAACCGAATGCTCGTCGACCCAGTCGAACTCGGTGATCACGAGGTCGCACTCGTGTCCAAAGCGCCGGAACAGCGAGTGAAGAGCGATCAGCTCCTCCTTCCAGGTCAGCGCAACGGTCGTGACGCCGTCCTCATTGGCGAGAGCGGCCGGCTCGTCAGTCGGCGGCCCCGACCAGCGGTAGGGACGAACGGCGACGAGGTCGAATGCTTTCCTGTCCTTGAGGGCGCTCAGCACCGCAGCGGCAAACGGCAGGTCGCAGCCGGCGATCGGACCGAAGGCCAGTTGGGCGTCGGGGTCGACCTGCTTGATCGCGTCGTACTGGACCTCGAGCATCCCCGCGTAGATGTCGGGGTCGGGCCTGCCGGCCCAACCGGTCGTTCGGTTCGGGTCGTGCCAGCTCTGTCAGGTCTTGATCGCGCCTCTGAACTGGCAGGCGATCTGCGCGACATAGCGGCCGTAGGCGGCCAGGTCCTCGGGTCGCGAAACCGTCGTGGACTTTCCAAGTGCCAAGGGGTTGTCGAACTCGCAGGGCAGGCCGCCGAACACGCCAATCAAGTTGAGCCCCTTGTCGAGCGGGGCGTTGGCAGCCGTATCTGCTGCCGCCAGGTGGATCCCTGGTCGCGCCGAGCCGGCTGGAGACAGGTTCAGTTCGCTGCAGCGGCGTGAGAGTGGGCGTTTGCGGAGCGCTGCGAGGGCGCTGGCGTTGTCCAGTGGGGGATGTTGCTTCAGTTCGAATAGGGAAATGCTGCGCCTGGTAAGCATCCATGCTCCTCGGTTTTCCGCGCCGGGGTCCTGTCCGTGGGCCGTTGGGCGCTATTTTCTAAACTAACGGTGAGCGCGGAAAAAAGTTGAAGTGTTCGCGCCTTGATCGCGCAATTCACGTCTTCTTCACATTTGCCCGTTCCGTGTCAGAATCCGCCGCCCGTGGCCGAGATCGACCCATCCACCCAGCGTCTTTTCGCCCTGCGCGGCGCGATCACGGTGGACGAGAACAGCGAGGCGGCGATTCTCTCCGCGACTCGCGAGCTTATCGAGGAGATCGCCGGCGCCAACTCGCTTGCCCCGGAGCAGATGGTGAGCTGCATCTTCACGGCGACACCCGATCTCGACGCGCAGTTCCCTGCTGTCGCAGCCCGTGATCTTGGGCTCGGCATGGTGCCGCTGCTGTGCTCGCGGGAGATCGGGGTCCCGGGGGCGTTGTCGAGCGTGATCAGGGTGCTGCTGCACTATTATGCGGCGGTCGACCACGAACCTCGCCACGTCTACCTGCGCGACGCCCAAAAGCTCCGCGTCGACCTGATGTCGGCCCAGTAGTTTCAGGTCGGCATATATCCTCGATGTCTATGAGCATCACGTTCGTAGAGAAGCTCGCCCGCATCCCACACTACGAAGCCGGCGCCGCAAGCGCGGCCAAGGTCAGCGGGCCGGTCACGATGCTCGCCTCGAACGAGTCGCCTTATCCGCCGGTCGAGGCGGTCGTCGAGGCGGCGCGCGCCGCGGTGCGCGAGGTCAACCGCTATCCGGATCCGAGTGCGGTCGAGCTGCGCGCGGCACTTGGCGCTCGCTTCGACTACCCACCTGCCGGTATCGCTGTCGGTAACGGCTCCTGCGAGATCCTGCTCGCTGCAGGGGAGGCGTTGCTCGAGCCGTGGAGCGAGCTGGTCTACGCGTGGCCGTCGTTTTCGATGTACCCGCACATGGGTGCCGCGACGGCGGCCAAGGAAGTGCGCGTGCCACTGAACGACGCCTACGCGCACGACCTCGACGCGATGCTTGCGGCGATCAACGACCGGACGCGGATCGTGATCGTCTGCAACCCGAACAATCCGACCGGCACGTTCATCGCAACCGATCGGATCGCCGCGTTCGTCGAGCGGGTACCACCGGATGTCCTCGTGGTCCTCGACGAGGCCTACGTCGAGTTCCAGACGGTCGAGGACCCGGACGTATCGCTCGATCTGCTGAAGCGTTTCCCGAACGTTGTCGTGCTGCGGACCTTCTCCAAGGTCTACGGCCTGGCCGGGTTGCGTGTCGGCTACTCGCTCGGCACCGAGCAGTTCCGTATGGCGGTCGAGCGCGTGCGCCAGCCGTTCGACGTCAACCACGTGGCCCAGGTCGCGGCGATCGAGGCGTTGAAGCACCAGGATGACGTCGCGCAGCGGGTCGAGCGCAGCGTTGTCGAGCGGCTTTGGCTTGCCGAACAGGTGTCGGAGCTTGGCCTGCGACAGTCAGACAGCCAGGCCAACTTCGCCTGGATCGCTCTCGGCGACCACCGCGAGAGCGATGTCCTAAAGGGATTGGCCGAACGTGGTGTGGCGGTCAGGCCTGGCGAGGGGCTTGGCGGGGCGGGCCACATCAGGGCCACGTATGGCACCAGGGCACAAAATGAGCGCCTGATCGAGGCACTGCGCGATGCACTGGGTTAGCCCCAGCATCGATTAAGGCTGGACGGCATCGTGCCGAGGTGATACAAAGTATCCAGATGCACACCGGTAGCCAGACAATTTCCGTAGAGCCCTCCGGCGCCATGCGCCGGTCCTCGGCTGCCTCGTTTTCCTTTTATTACTGGCGATTTAGCTAGGCGTTCGGCCAAAGCCGAGCATCTCGCTTCCGTAGCGCCGCCCATGCGCCCCGGTCGAGCGCCGCAAACCGCAGCACCAGACAGGATCAGCCGTTCGCTGGTAGAAAAAGACCCAACTTAGGAGAAAGAGGCAAAGAATGATGATCGTCATGAAAGAGGAGGCGACGCCGGAGCAGATCGATTCCGTCGTCAAACGCGTCGAATCGGTGGGCGCGCTGGCTCATGTTTCCGAGGGCGAGGTACTGACCGTGATTGGCGCGATCGGCGATCGCGAGAAGATCGCCAACCTCGACCTCGATGGCAGGGAGGGGGTCGACCGGGTCGTCCCGATCTCCAAGCCCTACAAGCTGGCGTCGTCCCAGTTCAAGCACGGCGAGGCGAGTACGCTCGAAATCAGCGGGCGATTGGTAGGGGGAGGTAACTTCTGCCTGATGGCCGGTCCCTGTACGGTCGAGAGCCGCGGCCAGTTGCTGGCTTCGGCCGAGGCGGTCAAGGATGCCGGCGCGTCGATGCTACGCGGCGGCGCCTACAAACCTCGAACGTCGCCCTATAGCTTCCAGGGCCTCGGCAGCGAGGGTCTGCGGTTGCTCGCCGAGGCGAAGCAGGAAACCGGGCTTCCGATCGTCACCGAGTTGATGGACGCTCGCGATCTCGAGTTGGTGCTCGAGGTGGCTGACGTGATCCAAGTCGGCGCGCGAAACATGCAGAACTACGCGTTGCTCGCCGAGATCGGTCGCTCGGATCGTCCGGCGTTGCTCAAACGTGGGCCTTCGGCGACGATCGATGAGCTGCTGATGGCCGCCGAGTACATCCTCAAGGAGGGCAACGAGAACGTGATGCTCTGCGAGCGAGGCATCCGTACGTTCGAGCCGGCTGTGCGCTTCACGCTCGACATCATGGCGGTGCCCGTGCTGAAGTCGCTCTCGCACCTGCCGGTGATCGTCGATCCGAGCCACGCGGCGGGGCGCCGCGACCTGGTGTTGCCTTTGTCGTTGGCCGCGGCGGCTGCGGGTGCCGACGGGGTCATCGTCGAGGTCCACGACAACCCCGACGAGGCGATCTGCGACGGACCGCAGGCGATTCCGGCGGACGAGTTCGACGACTACGTAAGACAGGTGCGAGCCGTCGCGTCGATCGTCGGTAACGAGATCTCAGCGCTCTGACGACGCCCGAAACACGAATAGCGATCATCGGACTGGGCCTGATCGGAGGATCGATTGGGCTGGCCGCTCGCGAACGCATCGATGGTGTGAGCGTGTGCGGCTTCAACCGCTCGCCCGAGGCGATCGATGCGGCGCTCGCGAGCGGCGCGATCGATCAAGCTGCCGCGTCGGTCGAGGAGGCGGTCGATGGTGCCGACGTTTGCTTCGTCTGCACGTCCGTTGCGACGCTGCCGGAGTTCGTCGGCAGGGCACTGTCGGTTGGCGGAGACTGTGTAGTCAGCGACGTTGGTTCGACCAAGGCGCGACTGCGCGAGGAGCTGCGCGCATCGGGGCTTGCCGAGGGTACGCTCAACCGTTTTGTTGGCGGGCACCCGCTCGCCGGCGCGGAGGCGTCGGGGGTGGATCACGCGCGCAAGGAACTTTTTGAGGGCGCTGTTTGGTACCTGACGCCGGGGGAGAGCACCAGTGGTGTTCTCTATGACAGGCTCTACCGCGTCGTTTCGGATCTCGGTGCACGGCCGATCGCGCTCGACGCCGCGACGCACGACCGGCTGGTCGCGACAGTCAGCCACCTGCCGCAGGTGCTCGCCAACGCGCTCGTCGTGCAGGCAGCTCAGGCGCTGGTCGAGGAATCGCAGTCGTTGCCGGCGACAGGACCGAGCTTTCGCGACGCGACCCGCGTCGCAGGAGCAAATCCGCCGATGTGGCGTGACATATTTCTGGCGAACCGCGATGCGATCGAGCACGAACTGTCGGACTTCATCGCGCGGCTCGAGGGCGCCCGCGACGTGCTTCGTGCCGGCAACGCTGATGCGATCGAGGGGTGGATAGAAGACTCCCGCGCCGATCGCGAACGGCTGCTCGACCGTGAGCTTGCAGGCGGAACGGTCAGCGAGCTGCGCGTGACGGTGCCGAACAGGCCGGGCGTTCTTGCGCAGGTGTCGCTCGCGCTCGGTGAGGCAGGGGTCAACATCGTCGACATGGCGCTTTACCCGGCGCCCGACATGGAATCGGGCGCGATCACGATCTGGGTCGCGGGCGAGCAAGCGAGCGAGCGCGCCGTTGGCCTGATCGCCGAGCTCGGCTACCCGGCCGCTGTCGTCGATCGGGACAAGGGAGAGTGAGGCGGTGAGGTTCGACCCGACCGAGCGGATCGTCGGTGAGCTGAGGCCGCCTCCGGACAAGTCGATCTCGCATCGGGCCGCACTGTTCGCGGCGATCGGCGATGGCAGTTGCGAGATCAAGAACTACCTGCGCTCCGACGACACCGCGGTGACCATCGCGGCGATACACGAGCTTGGTGCGCAGGTCGAGCTGCACGAGCCGGGCGCCAGCCGGACCGATCTGGTCGTGACGGGAGTCGGGCTGCGCGGCCCGTGCGAGCCCGACCGCGAGATCGATGTCGGCAACGCCGGCACCTTGATGCGCCTCTTGCCCGGCTGGCTCGCCGGCCAAGACCGTGGGCGATGGGTGCTAGACGGGGACGACAGCATCCGCCGCCGGCCGATGGACCGGATCGCGGAGCCGCTGCAGCTTATGGGAGCACGGATCGAGTGCCGCGATGGAAGCTATGCCCCGATCCGGGTCGAGGGTGCCGCACTCGATGGCATCGAGTATCAACTGCCGGTCGCAAGTGCGCAGGTCAAGTCCTGCGTGCTGCTAGCCGGCCTGCTGGCGCAGGGCACGACGACGGTTGTCGAGCCGGTCCAGAGTCGCGACCACACCGAGCGGCTGTTGATGGCGGCCGGTGTGGGAGACGGCACTCCTTCCGTACACGGCGTCGATCGAATCGCGATCGACGCGATCGACGTGCCCGGGGATTTCTCATCGGCGGCCTTCTTCATCGTCGCCGCAACGGTCGTGCCCGGCTCCGAGTTGGTGCTCGACGGCGTTGGGCTGAACCCGACCCGCACCGGCCTGCTCGACGTACTCGACCGGATGGGAGCGCGCGTTGCGCGCGACGCAACGCCGTCATCTGGAGGTGAGCCCGCCGGCCGGATCGCCGCAGCCCACGCCGAGTTGCGCGCGACGGTCGTCGAGCCGCGCGAGGTGGGGCTGTTGATCGACGAGCTGCCACTGGTCGCGCTGCTGGGGGCGTTCGCGGATGGAACGACGGTTGTCAAGGGAGCGCAGGAACTGCGTCACAAAGAGTCCGATCGAATCGCGACGGTGGTTGAGGGTATGACGGCGCTCGGCGCCACTATCGAGGCGACCGAGGACGGTTTTGCTGTGACTGGGACCGGCGGGCTGCGCGGCGGCACGATCGCCTCTCACGGCGACCACAGGCTGGCGATGCTGGGAGCGATCGCCGGCGTGGCGTCGCGCGAAGGCGCCGATGTCCCCGATTTCGAGGTGGCTGCTGTCTCATATCCCGGTTTTGCTCGTGACCTGGACGAGATCAGCGGCTGAATCCGTAGTCTTTGGGTCGTGCAGAAGGCCTTGGCCGACATGGACATCTACACGCGGCGGCGCGCGATAGCGGCTGGGATCGTTTGCGGCGTGCTGGCGTCGGTTGTCGTACTCGCAGTCGCAATCGGCGTTGGGGGAGAGCAGGTCGGCGCAAAGGGCAAGGCCATCGGAGGGCCGAAGCCTCCGCCAGCTCTGGTTGCCGACCCGCCATCGAGCCACGTCAAGCTGCCGAATCGTGTCATCGGCGAGGGCCCCTTCATGACGATCGAGGGTCGCACGGTCCAGTCGCGCGACGTGCCGAGTCCAGGGCGCAAGGTTGCGCTCACCTTCGACGACGGGCCCGTACCGTTGACCGCGCAGTTCCTCGACAAGCTCGACAAGCTGAATGTGAAGGCAAGCTTTTTCGTGCTCGGGCTGCAGGTCGGCGCGCACCCTGAGATCGCCAGGCGGCAGAACGAGATGGGGATGACGGTCGCCAATCACACCTATGGCCACAAGAATCTGCCGCAGCTTTCGCCACGCGATCAGCGCACCGAGATAGTCCGCACGCAGGGCATGATCGATGAGGCGATAGGACGTCGAGCGTACTTCTTCCGCTTTCCCGGGCAAGACTGGGACTTCGCCAGCGCACGTCAGATGGCACAACGAGGAATGGTCGGAGTGAGGTTCTCGATCGACACACAGGACTGGCGAGGAAGAGGAAGGCAGGAGATCGTTCGAAGCGCGCTAGAGGCGAAGCCGGGCTCGGTGATTCAGCTCCACGATGGCGGGCCGAACCGCGAGGCGACGCTGGCGGCGGTCGGTCCGATCGTGCGAGGGCTGCGCAAGCGCGGGTTCGAACTGGTCACGCTCGACGAGCTGTATCGACCGGTGACCGAGGCCAAGGGTCGGCGTAGTCGGAGCAAGCACTCCTGATCTGCCGCGAGCGCTGTTGGCTCACGAACACGGGCGTTCCGGCCGGTAGCTCTCTCATCCGCGTAAGCTTCAGCCGGTGATCGTCGCGATCGATGGACCCGCTGGGAGCGGGAAAAGCACCGTGGCTCGCGGAGTTGCCCGCAGGCTCGGCTTCACCTACCTGGATTCGGGCGCGATGTACCGGGCGGTGACGCTTGCCGCACTCGAGGCCGGCGCCGATACCGGCAACGGTCAGGTGCTGGGCGAGATCGCCCGCAAGGCTGAGATCGAGCTGAGCGAGCGCGGCCACGCTTGTGTACGGGTCGTGCTCGATGGCCGCGACGTCAGCGAGCAGATTCGCACGCCGAAGGTAACCGGGGCCAGTTCCACGGTCGCGGCACACAAGCAGGTTCGCGCGGCCCTGCTGGACAAGCAGAGGGCTCTGATCGAGCGGGGCAACCACGTCGTTGAGGGTCGCGACATAGGCACGGTCGTCGCCCCCGACGCTCCGGTCAAGGTGTTTCTGACTGCGAACGCCAATGAGCGGGCGCTACGTCGGGTGGCCGAGTTCGAGCGGCGCGGGCTGAAGGCACGGGCGAGCGAGGTGCAGGCGGCGATCGAGCAGCGCGATCGGCTCGACTCGACGCGTTCGGCGGCGCCACTGCGAATCGCCGGCGACGCTGTCGAGATCGACACGACCGGCCTGGATGCGGACGAGGTCGTCGAGCGAGTGCTCGAACTGGTCGAGCAAGCGCGGGCCTCGGCCGGGCAATGAGCGTCCCCAAGGTCGCGGTGATCGGCTACCCGAACGTCGGCAAGTCGACGCTCGTCAATCGACTCAGCGGCACGCGTGAAACCGTCACGCACGCTGAGGCCGGCGTCACGCGTGATCGCAAGGAAGTGCCGATCGAGTGGAACGGGCTCGACTTCACGCTGGTCGACACCGGTGGCGTCGACCTCGCCGACGAGGACTCACTGTCGCGTCAGGTGCGCGAGCAGGCGACGTACTCGCTGATCGATGCCGCGGCCGTGTTGCTGATTGTCGATGCGCGCACCGGCGTGCGCCCGGGAGACCTCGAGTTGGCCGAGATACTGCGCAAGGCACAGCCGCCGACGATCGTCGTCGCGAACAAGGTCGATCGTGTTGAAGACGAGGCGCTGGCGGCCGAGTTCCATCAGCTCGGGCTGGGCGATCCGGCCCCGGTGTCTGCGTCCCACGGGCTTGGGACCGGCGACCTGCTCGACAGACTTATCGATCTGCTTCGCTCGGACGCGGCGGTCTCGGATCCCGAACAGGAGGTGGACGTGCGCCTGGCCGTGATTGGCCGACCGAACGTTGGCAAGTCATCACTGGTGAACGCTTTCCTCGGTGCGCAGCGGGTGATCGTCGACGAGCGGGCTGGCACGACCCGCGACGCGATCGACACGCCACTCGAGTTCGAAGCGCGCGAGCTTTTGCTGGTCGACACCGCGGGTATCCGCCGGCGAGCGAAGGTCGCCGGCTCGGTCGACTACTACGCTCAGCTGCGCTCGGAGCGGGCGGCCGAGCGTGCCGACGTGGCGCTGGTCGTATGCGACGCCTCCGAAGGGGTGACGGCCGACGACCTTCGGATCGCGGACCTCGCGATGGAAAAAGGCTGCGCGACGATCATCGTCCTCAACAAGTGGGACATCGAGACGACCGACCTCGACGATGCCAAGCAGCGTGTCGCCAAGAAGCTGCGGCTGCGGCCGCGCGTGCTGACCGCGTCCGCGGCGAGCGGTCGCCACATCGGCCGCTTGCTGACCGAGGCTGTCGTGCTCGCCGATCGGGCCCGGTCGCGGATTCCGACCCCCGAGCTGAACAGGTTCGTGGCAGAGGTTCAATCAGAGCGCAGTCCGCCGGCGGTACGCAACCGGCGCCTGCGAATTTACTACGCGTCGCAGGTGGCGACCGGGCCGCCGCGTTTTCGCGTGCACGTCAACGATCGCAAGCTGATCGTGCGCGACTACGCATACTTCTTCGAGAACCGGCTGCGCGAGCGCTATCGGCTCGAGGGCGTGCCACTGGTGATCGACTTTGCCGATCGCGAGCGAACCAGTCGCTCGGGCAAGCGCACCGATTCACCAACACAATCGCCCGCAGGGTAGAGCCGGACACCGCTGCCGCGGCATAGGTAACCTTTCTCTCGATCCGGCCGCCAGCCCCACGATGCTGCTCCTAGAGGTGTTCCAGAGGTCCCATGGGTACTTTCTCCAAGCTGTCCGACAACGAGTTCTTGTTTACGTCCGAATCGGTGACCGAGGGTCACCCGGACAAGATCGCCGACCAGATCTCCGATTCTGTGCTGGACGCGATCATGGCCGACGACCCGACCGGACGCGTCGCCTGCGAAACCTTCGTGACGACGGGCCTCGTGGTGGTCGGCGGGGAGATCACCACCAAGACGTACGTCGACATCCCCAGGCTCGCCCGGCAGACGATCAAGGACATCGGCTACACGCGAGCCAAGTACGGCTTCGACGCGGAGACCTGCTCGGTGATCACGACGATCGACCCGCAGTCGCCCGACATCGCACAGGGCGTCGACCAAGCCTACGAGTCGCGCACGATTCCCGGTGATGACGATCCGCTCGACAGGGAAGGGGCGGGGGACCAGGGCATGATGTTTGGCTACGCAACGCGCGAGACCAAGGAACTGATGCCGATGCCGATCCAGATCGCCCACACCCTGGCTCGGAGGCTGTCTGAGGTGCGCAAGGCGGACATCGTTCCCTACCTGCGTCCCGACGGCAAGACACAGGTCACCGTTCGCTACGAGAACGGCAGGCCGGTCGAGGTCATCAACATCCTGATCTCGACTCAGCACAGGCCCGAGATCGACAGCGAGGCGCTGATCAAGCCGGACCTTTGGGAGCACGTGATTGAGCCCGTGCTCCACGCCGACTACCGCGAGCTCTACACCGAGCAAACCCTGCGTGACAATCTGCTCGTCAACCCGACCGGCAAGTTCGAGATCGGCGGCCCGATGGGCGATGCCGGCCTGACCGGTCGCAAGATCATCGTCGACACCTACGGTGGCGCAGCTCGCCACGGCGGCGGCGCGTTCTCGGGCAAGGACCCGTCGAAGGTCGACCGTTCGGCCGCTTACGCTGCCCGCTACGTGGCCAAGAACATCGTCGCTGCGGGGCTTGCCGATCGTTGCGAGATACAGCTCGCCTACGCGATCGGGGTTGCGCACCCGCTTTCGACGATGGTCGAGACCTACGGGACCGAGCGCGTTCCGCACAGCCGCATCGTCGAGCTGGTCGACAGACATTTCGACCTGCGTCCCGGCGCGATCATCGCGCAGCTCAACCTGCGTCGACCGATCTTCCGCAAGACGGCCGCCTATGGGCACTTCGGGCGCGACGATCACGACTTCACCTGGGAACAGACCGACAAGGCCGACATCCTTCGCCAAGAGGGCGGCATCGGCCGGAACGGTGACACCGGCACGGCCCAGCCGGCAGCGCCGGGACAGCCGGCACCACCACCACAACCGGCTGCCCAGCCCCGGCAGGCGGCAATTCAGCCCGACGCTTCCCAGGCGCCCCAACCGCAGCCGGGCGCCCCACCACGGCCTCAAGGGGTCTAGGAATGGCAGAGAAAGTCAAGCTACACCGCTGCCCGCTGCCGACGCCGCACTTTCTGAGCAAGCATCACGCGTGCGCCGACGTCGAGCAGGCGCTACGCGACCGGGGGATTGAGTACGAGGTAGTCCACGACTCGCTGGTTCGTAGCCGTCGCAAGTGGGTCAAGGAGAACACCGGGCAGAAACTCTTGCCGGCGATCGAGTTCGCCGATGGCTCCACCTATCGTGAAGAGTCGAAGCAGATGTTCGCGCGCATTCGCGACGGCAAGCTGTTCGACGCGGATCCACCGGCGAGCTAGCCGAGCTAGCCGAGCCAGGCGGGCGGCGGTGTCCGCAACGCTACCTATCGTCAACGACATGATCGCCAAGGTCGAGCCGCTGACCCCTGCTCGCGCGCTGCGCGGTCCGTTCGACTACCGGATTCCCGAGGGAATGGAAGGCGTCGACATCGGCACGATGCTCGAGGTGCCCTTCGGCCGAAGGAAGCTGCTCGGAGTTGTCGTAGGAACGGCCGGCGAGAGTGAACTGCCGGCCGAGCGGCTGGTTGAGCCGCTTCGCGCACTTGAGTCGGGCGTCCCGCCCGAGCTAGTCCGCCTTGGGCTGTGGGTCGCCGATTTCTACTGCTCGACGCCAGCGAGAGGACTATCGCTGGTGTTACCGCCCGGCACCGGCACGGCACGGCGAGCGAGCCCGGGCGCGCGTACGCGCCGGGTGCTCGAGGCGGAGTTGACCACCCGCGGCTGGCGGGCGCTCGACAGCGGGTCGGGCGAGCGACTGACCGAGCGCCAACGGGGAACGCTGAGCGCATTGACCGGCGGTGCAGTTACGGCCGCGGAGCTGGCAAGGGGCGAAGTCGCCGACCACGCCTCTCTGCGCAGGCTCGCGGCCCGTGGGCTGCTGCGACTCGAGTTGCGCGCCCAGCGCCGGGAGGTCGCGCAGGTCGAACGCGGTGGTGGCGCGGTGCCGGACGCCAACGACGTTGCGCTGACTGATGCACAGCGCGCTGCGCTCGAGCCGATCCTGGACGCGCTTGAAGGCCGCCGCAGCGATTCGTTCCTGCTGCACGGCGTGACCGGCTCGGGCAAGACCGAGGTCTACATGCGGGCGACCGCGGCAGCCCTCGAGCAGGGACGCTCCGCGATCGTGATGGTGCCCGAGATCGCGTTGACGCCGCAGACCGCGCGACGCTTCGAGCAACGTTTCGGCGATCGCGTCGCCGTCATGCACTCGAAGCTCGGCCTCGGTGAACGCTATGACGAGTGGCGGCGGCTGCGAAGCGGAGAGGCGCGGGTCTGCGTTGGGCCGCGCTCGGTGGTGTTCGCGCCGCTGCGCGACCTCGGGCTGATCGTGATCGACGAGGAGCATGATTCCGCCTACAAGCAGGAGGGCGATCCGCGCTACGACGCACGGCGTGTTGCCGAGCGACGGGCCGAGACGAGCGGCGCAGTGTTGCTGGCCGGCAGTGCCACGCCGCGAGCTGAGAGCTGGCTACGGACGCGACGCCTCGACCTCCCGGATCGGGTCGATGGCCGCGAGCTACCCCCGGTCAAGCTGCTCGACATGCGCGGACTGCGGCACGCGCTGCATCCCGTCGCGCGAGCCGCCCTTGAACAGGTCAGGTTGCGGGGCGCGAAGGCGATCGTGCTGGTCAACAGGCGTGGATGGTCGCCGTTCGTCGACTGTCGAGATTGCGGCCGCGCTTGGATGTGCTCGCGTTGCGAGGTCAGCCTGACGCTGCACCGGGACGGCGAGCGGCAGCAGCTGCGTTGTCATCACTGCGGTCACGCGGAACCGGTGCAGGCGAGTTGCCCCGACTGCGGCTCGACCGCGGTTGCGCGTCACGGTACGGGCACACAGCGGCTCGAGGCCGAGCTGCGTGAGGCGCTTGCACCGATGCCGGTCCTGCGGCTCGACGCCGACGCGGCGAAGCGCAAGGGCGGCATCGCACGCGTGCTCGACAGCTTCGCCAGCGCACAGTCGGGTGTTCTGATCGGAACCCAGATGGTCGCCCAAGGTCACGATTTCCCCGAGGTCGAGCTTGCGCTCGTGCAGGACGCCGATGCGACGCTGCGCTTCCCGGACTTTCGCTCAGAGGAGCGCACCTTCTCGTTGGTGGCGCAGGTCGCCGGGCGCAGCGGGCGCGGGCCCAGCGGCGGCCGCGTGCTGGTTCAGACCCTGCAACCGCAGGTGTCCTGTCTGCGCCACGCAGCGCGCCACGACGCGCCGAGCTTCCTCGCCGAAGAGCTGGAACGGCGCCACGCGCTGTCCTATCCACCGTTCTCCGACCTGGCGCGGGTGGTCGTCGGCGGCGACGACCAACCCTCGGCCGATGCCGCCGCCGAGCGGATTCGCGTACTGCTCGAGCTCGACCTCGACCACGCATCGGTGCTCGGTCCGGCGACGCTGTTCAGGGTCAAGGACCGCTACCGCAGCGTGCTGATGATCAAGCTCGCGACCGGCGAGGGCGCCGCCGCGGTCGAGAAGATCGGCGCGGCTGTCAAACAGGTGGCGTCGGACCGGGATCACAAAACAGTCAAGCTCGCAGTCGACGTCGATCCCCAATAAGTAAACTCGCTTCCAATGAGCGAACGGGAAAACAGCGGCAAGTCGCTCTCGCCGAAGGGGGAGGGCGGTGATGCGAAGGAGCGCCCGAAGCTGGATCCCGAGCGTGAGGCGCGCCGTCGCCAGGCTCTGTCGATGGTCCGGACCTTCGGCGATCCGGCGCTGAAGGCGAAGGCGCTCGAAGTTACGAAGTTCGACGATGGGCTGGTCGAAGAGGTCGCGAAGATGTCCTTTCTGATGGAGGAGGCGATGGGCATCGGACTGGCGGCCACCCAGGTTGGCGTGATGCACCGCGTGCTCATCTACAGGACCGGCCCCGACGCACCGCTGATCGCGGTCGTCAACCCCAAGCTGGAATGGCAATCGGAGGATGCCGAGAGCGCCGAAGAGGGCTGTCTCAGCCTGCCCGGGGTAGTAGTCGACGTTGAGCGACCGCTGCACGCGCGGGTGGTCGCGGCCACCGAGAAGGGCGAGGACATGCTGATCGAGGCCTCCGGCCTCGAGGCGCGCGTGCTTGCTCACGAGATCGACCATCTCGACGGCATCCTGATCATCGATCACGCCAGCAAGGAGCAACGCAGGGAGGCGCTGCGAATTCTGCGCGAGGGACCCGACGCGGCTCGTGACCCAGCGCCCGAAGTCTTGACGGCCTAGTTACGCGTGCGCACGGTCTTCCTCGGAACCTCTGAGTTTGCCGTCGAGGTACTGCGAGTGCTGGCCGAGTCCGCGCACCGGCCCCAGCTGATCCTTACGCCGCCGGATCGACCGAGGGGGAGGGGGCGCAGGCTCGCCTCGCCGCCGGTCGCGGACGCCGCACGTGCGTTGGGGATCGAGCTGCGCCAGACCGCGACCGTCAGCGACGCGGCGGCGATCCGGGCGATCGAGGCAGCGTCGCCCGATGCGTTCGGCGTCTGCCAGTTCGGACAGCTGATCAAGGAGCCGCTGCTATCGCTGAAGCCGATGCTCAACGTACACCCGTCGATGCTGCCGCGCTGGCGCGGTGCGGCACCGATCGAGCGGGCGCTGATGGCCGGCGACGATGAGACCGGGACGACGATCTTCCAGATCGTCGCCGAGCTGGACGCCGGGCCGATCGCCCTACGCCAGCCAGAACCGATCACCGCCGGCGAGACCTACTCCACGCTCGCGCCGCGACTGGCGAAGCTAGGGGCGGAGATGCTGGTCAGCGTGTTCGACCGGCTCGCAGCGGATGCGCTGGAGCTAGTCGATCAGCCCGCGAGCGGCGTCACCTACGCGGAGAAGATCGACCCGTCGGAGCGCAGGCTCGACCCGACCCGGCCCTCGCTTGAATTGGATCGCGCTGTCCGTGCTCTCAATCCGCACGTTGGCACGTATGTGGAGCTGCGCGGCGGCGAGCGGCTCGGCGTCAGCCGCGCCGCGCTGCCAGGCACCGAGGCACCGGCCGGCGAGCTGCTGGTCGATGGCGACCGGTTGCTGCTCGGCTGCAAACAGAGCACGCTCGAGCTGCTCGAGGTGAAGCCGCCGGGCAAGCGCGCGATGACGACCGCCGACTTTCTGCGAGGCACCAAGGAGCCGCCGCGGCTGGCGTGACCGCATCACGGCGCTGCGCGTTCTCGGTCATACGGCGCGTGTTCGAGGACGGCGCCTACGCCGACCGCGCGTTTCGCTCCGAGGCTGAGCGCCTCGGGCTCGAAGGCCGCGACCGTGCCTTCGCGATGCGACTCGCCTACGGCACCATTCAGCGCAAGCTGACGCTCGACCACCTGATCGAGAGCTTCACCGGGCGCGACACCGATGCGCTCGACGCGCCGGTCGTCGCGGCGCTGCGGCTCGGGCTCTACCAGGTCGTGTTCATGGAGCGCGTGCCCGATCATGCGGCGGTCGGCGAGAGCGTCGAGCTGGCCAAGGCGGCGCGAACTCGCGGGCTCGGGCTTGTCAACGCGACGCTCAGGCGGGCCACGCGCGAGGCGCGCGCGATCGTCGCTGCGCTTGGCGACTCGACTCCCGAAGAGGCGTCGCTCCGTCACTCGCATCCGCGCTGGATCGCAGAGCTATGGTGGGACGCGCTCGGCCCAGACGCGGCTCGGGCGCTGATGGCGTACGACAACGAGCCGGCTGAGAGCGCGGTGCGCGCCAACACCTTGAAAACAGATCGAGAGGCGCTCGTCGAGGCGCTGACGGTACCGACCGGCGTCGACCAAGCGATTCCCGAGGCGGTCGTGCTGGGCGAGCCGTTCGACCTGCATGGTTCGGATCTGTTCGAGCGCGGCGAGCTGATGCCGCAGTCGCGGGCCTCGATGCTGGTCGGAAGGGTGCTCGATCCGCAACCCGGTGAACGCGTGCTCGACCTTTGCGCGGCACCTGGCGCGAAGACGACCCACCTCGCTGCGCTGATGGGCGACGATGGCGAGATCGTTGCGATCGAGCAGCGGCAGGAGCGCGCGCGGGCGATCGAAGAAAACTGTGCGCGGCTTGGCGTGACCTGTGCGCGGATCGAGGTGGGCGACGCGGCCGTGGCTTCATTCGACGCCACGTTTGATCGCGTGTTGGTCGACCCGCCCTGCTCGGACCTCGGCACGCTACAGTCGCGGCCCGATGTCCGGTGGCGCAAGAGCCCGGAGCAGATCGCCGGGCTCGGGGAGGTCCAGCGGCGGGTGCTCGATGCCGGCGCGGCTGCGCTGCGCCCGGGCGGGACACTGGTCTACTCGACCTGCACGATCAGCCCCGCGGAGAACGAACGGCGCGTCGAAGCCTTCCTCTCCGGTCACCCCGACCTGGAAGCTCTTGACCTTTCGAGCCGCTACCCGGCGCTGGCGAGCGCAAACTGCCGGCGTTTCCTGCAGACTCTCCCGAACCGTGACAAGACCGATGGCTTCTTTATCGTTGCGATGAAGAGAGACTCTGCGAATGCCTGAAACTGAGGACCAGCGCGATCCGGCGCGCGCGCCGTTCGACCTCGGCGCGCAGTGCCCGAGCTGCGGCGAGCCGTGGCTGCGGCCGACCCAGTTACCGGGGCGGTATCGCTGTGTCTTTTGTCTCCAGCGCTTTGCGCTGATGGCCTACTGCCCTGGCTGCGGCGAGCATTCGACGATCGTCCGCATGAGCGAGACCAAGAATCTCAGCTGCGTCCGCTGCGACAGCTCGATGCTGAAGCCCGTGTAGCGCGACCGTTTACCGGATTGAGCGAAGTCCCTGCCACCGCCACCTGTAAGCTGACGCGCCTTATGACGGCCAAAGACCTGATTCACAGCAAACGTGTCGAGCCGTCGATCCTGTCGGCTGACTATGAGCGGCTCGGCGAGCAGATCGGAAGGGTGATGGATGCCGGCGCTCGCGTGATTCACGTCGACGTAATGGACGGCCACTTCGTTCCGCCGATCACGATCGGACCCGTGATCGTCGAGTCGATCCGCGAACAGGTACATGGTGCTGGCGGGGCGATCGACTGCCATTTGATGATCGAGCGGCCCGAACGGCAGGTGGAGCAGTTCGCCAAGGCCGGTGCCGACTCGATCATCGTGCAGTACGAGTCGACGCCCAACGTGCACTTCGCGCTTGGCGCGGTGCACGAAGCGGGCTGCCTCGCCGGTCTCGCGATCAACCCGGCGACGCCGGTCGAGTGTGCGATGGAGGTCTTGGGGATCGTCGACTACGTTCTTTGCATGACGGTCAATCCGGGCTGGGGCGGGCAGGCGTACATTCCGACCTCCAACGACAAGGTGAAACGGCTGCGCGAGCTCGTCGGTCCCGAGCTGCCGATCCAGGTTGATGGCGGTATCTCGACGGACACCGCCGGCGGTGCAGCTGCCGCTGGCGCGACGCTGTTCGTCGCCGGCTCGGCCGTGTTCGGCAGCGACGACCCGGCCGCCGCCTACCGCGCGATCGCCGAATCCGCTGGGGCTTGAGACCACCCGAGGGGCGGCGGCTGATCGAAACGCTGCTGTAGGGAGGTTGGATCGCCCGACCGGACCTGCAGCGCGCTAGCTTCCCTCGTCCGCCGCCGCCAATCGCGCCTCCAGCTCCTCGGTCGATCCCGGCTCGATCGGGTGGTCGCGTCCGGTCAGCGGGCGGCGATAGACCGCGAACAGCAGGCCGAACAACAGTAACGCCGAGGCGAGGAAGGCGACCTCGACCTCGCGCACGGGGCTCAGGTCGGCGATCAGCAGGAAAGCCGTGAAGAACACTGCGGTCGCTGCCCACGATGCCGCTGCGAGTCGCGCCCGGCCCTCGGCCAGCGCGGCCTGGTTCATCGTCGTCGCGGCGAGATACAGCCCCATCCCGACGCCGACCATGACCAGCCCGACACGGTCGTAGACGAACTCCGACCCGAATAGGACTTTCATCAACGACGGCCCGACCGCGAGCAGCACGGCGGCCGCAACGGCCCCGAACCCGAGGCACGCCAGCACCGTACGGCGAACCATCCGCCCGAAGTCGCCCTTCAGGGCTTCCCCGCGCTCCCTGATGACCAGTCGGGTGAGGTGGGGGAGCAGCGCCGTCGAGACCGCCTGAAAGAGCTGCAGCGGCGCCCGCGCGATCAGCAGGGCGTTGAACACCAGCGCTGCCAGCGCGTCGGCGTCGCCCGGGGCGCTGAGCGCCACGATCAGTACGCCGAGGTTGAGAATCGCCTGCTCCGCGGACATGATCACGAGCACCGAGCTGGCGAAGCCGACGCCGCGCTTCATCGAGAAGTCGGATGCGCCGCTGCCGCTCTTTGCCCTTGACATGCGCCGCACCTGATGGCGCAGCGCCCAGGGGAGCACGATCAGGCTCACAAGCGGCGCGGCGGCCACGGCCAGGGCGAATGGATCGCGGCCGTTGAAGATCCCGACTGCCGCCATGATCCCGATCGCGAAGCGCGATGCCGACTCCATCATCACCAGCGCGCCGTACAAACCGAAGCGGCGCTGCCCGGCGAGGAAGCCGCGCGCGAAGTAGCTTGCCGCGTAGAACACGACCGCACCGACGAACGCCCAGTAGAGGACCTCGTTGCCTTTGAAGAGATCCTCCTCGAGCGTCGTGCGTAGAGACAGCACGATCGCCAGGAACAGCGCCACCAAGCCAAGCTGGATCGCCGCCGCTACACGCAGAGTATGCCCGGCAGCCTGGTCGCGCTCGAGGTGTTCGGCGATCGTGCGCGACAGCAGCTGCTCGACCGGCCGGTACATGATCGAAGCCGTGATGAACACGGCGGCCCACAGCGAGGCGATACCCCCGTAGACGGTCGCGCCGAGCGTGTGCGACGCAAGCGCGAAGAAGCCATAGGTCATCAAGCCGGTTACGCCGACCAGGATCGACAGCAAGCTTGCGCCGCGGCCGAACGATGTCTCCTCCGAGGGTTGCTCGGGCGCCACTACGCGATTAGCTGACGCGCACGAGCGCCATCGTCCACGGGAACGGCGAGCGCAGATCAACGACCTCGCCGTAGTGGCCGAGCAGCGAAGCGGCCGAGCGCTTCGACCAGTGGTTGATATGCCCGGGTGTGTTGCCGAGGTCTCGCCAGTAGGCGCCGCGAGCCATGTTGAGACCGCGCCACAGTGGCTCGCGTGGCACGCTGACCATGATCCACCTCGACGAAACTCTCGCCATCTCGGAGAGGACGTCGGAGGCGTTGGGGACGTGCTCGAGGACCTCCATCGCGGTTGAGATCTCGAACTCGTTGTTCGCGAATGGCAGGCCATCGCCGGTTCCGGTGGTGAACTGCAGATTCGCGCGCTTGCGCTTTGTCCACTCGGTCGAAAGCTTCGCGTCGTCGAGGTCGATGCCGACCACACGGCCGTCGCCGAGCTGCTCGGCCCATCGCTCGGTCAGCACGCCTTCGCCGCAGCCGACATCGCAGATCGAGGCGGGCTCGGCCAGGCTCAACAACTCATCCATGTTTCGATGGAAGCCAGCCATCAATCGCTTGACGACTGGATTAGTCGAGCCGTATTTGTCGAAAGTGTTGCCGGTCGGGACCGCCTGCGGTGTTACCGTCGCGGTCGTGTCGCTCAAGGGGCTCTCCCAACCGAGACTTGATCGCGGGCTTCTATCTCGATCTCTGCTTTCCGGGCGGGTGCAGACGCGCCTGGAGAATAGTGCGATGGCTCGATGCCGAGCTGCAGTTCGATTCGCCGCGTTCGCTCAAAGGTGCGCTGGATCATCGTTCGGTTGGCTGCCAGCAGATCGCCGATAATGCCGATCGCAGCGAGCAGCACCGCGATGATCAACAGCATTGAGCCCAGGATCAGTGATTGGACGTGGCCAGTACTGTCGCCCTGCACAACGAACCACAGGAAGCGCCCCCAGACGACCAGCGCCGGGATCGCAACGACCGTCGCCGCGATCAGGAAGACGCGCAGCGGTTCGTAGCGCGTGTAGATGCGGAAGATCGCCATGGCGTTGTTGCTTACGTAGGACCATGTCGAGTTGAACAGCCGTGACTCGCGCGTCTTTTCGTTGGTCTGGATCGGAACGTGGTCGATCGCCACCAGCATCTTTCCGGCCTGAATGATCGTCTCGAGCGTGTAGGTGAACTTCGAAACGACCTGCATCTGTAACGCCGCCTCGCGGTTGTATGCGCGGAAACCGGAGGTCGTGTCTGGAACCGCGGTGCCGGACGCCCGCCTCACGGCCCAGCTGCCGAGACGCTGTAGCGCCTTCTTGATGCCCGAGAAATGCTCGATCGTCTGGACCTGGCGGTCGCCTATGACCATGTCGGCGTTACCGCTAAGAATTGGTTCGACCAGCTTCGGGATGTACTCTGCCTTGTACTGATTGTCGGCGTCGGTGTTGACAATTACGTCCGCGCCGAGCTTCAGGCAGGCGTCGAGGCCGGCCTGAAATGCAGCGGCGAGACCCTTGTTGTTCGTCAGCTTGACGATGTGCTCGACGCCATTCTCGACCGCGACCTCGATCGTGCGGTCGGTCGAGCCGTCGTCGATCACGAGCCATTCGACCGTGTCGATTCCATCTATATCGCGCGGTAGGTCGGCGAGCGTGGCCGGGAGGGACTGTTCCTCGTTGAGGCAGGGAATCTGAATGATCAGTTTCTTCAAGGGAATGGGTATTCCGTCGTTGCCGGCCGCTCGGGAGCTGTCCAGCCATCCTGTAGAGGCGCCATTATCGCGCAAGCCCACTAAAGTGCGCTGTCTGAACGGGCATCGTGCCTGCTTCCGGCCCAGGATCGGGCCTCTGATCTCGATGGAATCCGCCACAGCGCAGCGACCGATGCCCGATGTCTCGGGTCCCAGCCGGATATTGAGCCGCGTGCGCTCGATCCCGGCCGATCTCGTCGCGCTCTGGAGCCTGGCGGGATTGACAGTTGTCGCCCTCGTCGGCTTCTTCGTCCGGGTTACCTACCCGAACTACGACAGCTACTACGCACTGTTATGGGGTCGGGAGCTTCTACGCGGGCACCTGCCGAGCTTCGAGACGTACCGCGCTCCGACAGAGCATCCGTTGTGGGTTGCGCTCGGCACTGTGTTGTCGGTTTTTGGCGAGAGCGCTGACCGGGTCATGGTGTTTCTCACGGTCCTCTCGTTCCTCGCGCTGATCGCGGGCACGTACAGACTCGGTCGGCTCTGTTTCACACCGCTGGTCGGATTCATTGGTGCGTTCTTTATTCTGACGCGGCTCGACTACGGGTCGCTCGCCGTCCGTGCGTACATAGACATCCCGTTCATGGCGGCGATCACTTGGGCCGGAGCTCTCGAGGTTTCGAAGCCGAAGCGCGGTACATCGGTCTTCCTGGTGCTGGCGGTGGCCGGCCTGATGCGACCGGAGGCATGGCTGCTGGCCGGCGTCTACTTCCTCTGGATGAGCTGGGGTGCGACCTGGCCGCAGCGATTCAACTATGCGGCGCTGACCGCCCTCGCTCCGCTGGGTTGGGTCGCGACCGATTTCCTGGTCACCGGCCAGCCGCTGTTCTCGCTGACATCGACCCAGGACCTGGCTGCCGAGCTGGGTCGCACGAGATCGGGCTCGGAGGTGATCAGTGCCACCCCGGCACTGCTGAAGGGGATCGTCAAGACGCCTATCTTCTACGCAGGGTTGGCCGGGCTGGTCGTCGCGATCTGGCGCTTTCCGACGCGTAGCATGATTCCACTGATCCTGTTCCTCGCTGGAGTCTTCACTTTCATTGCGACCGGGTTGGTCGGCCTTTCGGTGATCCCGCGCTACCTGCTGGTTCCGTCGGTGATGCTTTCGCTGTTCGCGGCCGTGCTGTTCGGCGGCTTCACGATGACCAACAAGCGGTCGCCGATGCGGCGGGCCTGGGGGGTGGGCGCGGCGATCGCGTTGGTTGTCGGTATGGCGTTTACGCTGGGACATCCGCCGGTGCCGACGCGGGTCAACAACGAGCTGGTCTTCCGTGGCGAGCAGCACCATAGCCTCAGCGCGATTCTCGGCGGCACCGAGGTCGAGAGGGGGTTGCGCTGCGGGCCGCTGTCGGTTCCCACGCACAAGCTGATTCCCGACGCGCGTTGGGTGCTTGACGCGCCGGAGAGTAAGGTGATCGCTCGCTCCGACCCCTCGCCGAGCGTGCAGCGCCGGATCGAGTACGGCGTCGCGCTGTTCCCGATCGGGCGCACCAACGTGCTGCGCACGGGGTTCGCGACCAGAACCGACCCGCTGGCACAGGTACCGGGTCCCGGCTTCAAGCGGATAGCTACGGATCGCTACTTCGCTGCCTACCTGCGCTGCCCGTCGGCCCGTGCGTAGGCACCTGACCGGCTGGCGCCTCGCGGTCGCGGCGGTGCTCGCCGTCGCGCTCGGGCTGCGTCTCTGGGGGATCACGCAGGGCCTGCCTTACGTCTACAACATCGACGAGGCGGCCAACTTCGTTCCCAGCGCAGTTGGCTTCTTCTTCACTGACACGTTCAATCCGCACTACTTCGTGAACCCGCCTGCGTTCTCGTACCTGCTGTATCTGGTGTTCGCTTTGTGGTTTGACGGCAAAGCCGACCTAGCAAGCGCTTACGCCACCGACCCGACAGCCGTGTTCGTGGTCGCGCGCGCCACGGCGGCGCTGACCGGAACGGTGTCGGTCGGCTTCATCTACCTGGCTGGCAAGCGGCTCTACGATCGACGTGTCGGCCTGATCGCGGCCGCGTTGATGGCGGTCGCGTTCCTACCTGTCTTCTACTCGCATCTTGCGCTCAACGACGTGCCGGCGCTGTTACCGCTGACGATCTCGGTCTGGGCAAGCGCGGGAATCATCACTCGCGGGCGCTGGTCGGACTACGCGATCGCTGGGGCCGCGGTCGGCTTGGCGGCGGCGACCAAGTACACGGCGGGGATCGCCGTGCTGCCGCTGGCGGTGGCGGTCGCGTACCGCCTCGTGGGCGCCGCGCCCGGTGCCAGGCGGCGCGTCGCCGTTGGCGCGCTGCTGGCCGCTGGGCTGGCGCTCGCCGGCTTCATCGCCGCGAACCCTCATGCGCTGCGCTCGTTCAGCGAGTTCCGCGAGGGCCTGCGCACGCAGGAGAGCGAATCGGGTTTTGGCAAGCTCGGCCTGACCGAGGACTCGGGGGTTCTTTACTACCTGTGGTCTCTGACTTGGGGACTCGGCTGGGTGCCGGCGCTGGCGGCCGTCGCCGGCGCCGTGTTTGCGCTGCGCGGCGACCGTTGGCGCGCGGCGTTTCTGATCCCATGGCCACTGTTCATGATCCTCTTCCTCGGCCTCCAGGGCCGCTACTTCGGCCGCTGGCTGATACCGGCGCTGCCCGCGATCGCAATTCTTGCCGCGCTTGCGGGGGTCAAGTTCGCGGAACTCGCCTCGTCGAAGCCCCGGCTTCGCGGCGCGCTGATGTCGCTTTTTGCCGTCGCTCTGATCGGGCAGGGTCTGCTGCACAGCGTCCACGTCGATCGCGTACTGGCCCGCGACGATACGCGTAACCTGCTGCGCTCGTGGATGGTGGAGAACGTTCCGCCCGGGTCGAAGGTGGTGGTCGAGCCTGTCGTGCCAGACACCTGGATCACGGACTCCGGGATTCCTCCGCCAGTTTCACCATCCGGCCGTCGCTGGGTCAAGTTTCCGACAGGACGCTCGACGGTCGACAATAGTGGCCGCGCGCGGCGCGGCGACGTCGGTCGCACGGTCAAGCGCGAGGACTACGAGCGTGTGCTGCGCCCCGAGCTGATCGACTCCTACGAGGCCGGCGGTTACTGCTGGGTCGTGATCGGATCAACCCAGTACGGTCGCGCGCGGGTGACACCGCGGACCGTACCGAAGGCGATCGAGTACTACCGAGAGCTGAACCGACGCGGCGACGTCATGTACGCGGTCGATCCCTACAAGGCTGGCAAGGGCCCGGTGAAGTTCAACTTCGATTGGAGTTTTGACTACTACCCGAGTGCGTACGAGCGCCCGGGCCCGGCGCTGACCGTATACCGCTTGAAGGGAGACCGCTGCGCACCCGCCCGTAAGGCTCCCTCAGGATGAGTCATTTCGCGGCCGCGAGTAACCTCAAGTTGTGACCGACGAGGACATCCGCTACATCGACCGCGCGATCGAGCTTGCAGATCGGGGGCGTGGCCACACCAGCCCCAACCCGCTTGTCGGGGCTGTTGTCGTGCGCCAGGGCGAAGTCTTGGGTGAGGGCTATCACGCCGCCTACGGGGCTCCGCACGCCGAGGTCGCGGCGATTGCGGCTTGCAGTGACGACCCCGCTGGGGCGACCATGTACGTCTCGCTCGAGCCGTGCTGCCACCGGGGTCAAACGCCGCCCTGCACTGGCGCGATCCTCGAGGCAGGCATCAAGCGCGTCGTCGTTGGCTCCGACGATCCGACCGAGAAGGCTTCCGGCCGAGGGTTGGGCATCCTTCGCGACGAGGGTGTTGACGTGGTATCGGTCGATGGGGACCGCGAGCGAGCTGCTCGATTGATGAACCAGCCGTTTCGCAAGCACGCTCGAACCGGTAAGCCGCATGTCGTATTCAAGTCAGCGATGAGCCTCGACGGCAAGGTCGCCACGCAGACCGGTGACTCGAAGTGGATCTCCGGCGAGCAAAGCCGCGCGCTCGTACACGCGTGGCGGTCCGAGGTCGACGCGATTTGCATCGGAATCGGAACGGCGCTTGCTGACGATCCGCTGCTGACCGCGCGCGTCGAGAACGATGCGCGCCAGCCACGCCGAGTGGTGTTCGACTCGCAGGCGCGACTGCCGCTCGATAGCAACCTCGTCAAGACGGCTCCCGAGGTGCCGCTGATTGACGTCGTGTCGCGCGCTGCCGAGCGTGCGCTGTGCGAGGCGCTGCGCGCGGCACGTGTGGAGGTGATCACGGGCACCGGCGGCACGGATTCTGAGCGGGTCGTCGACGCGCTCGAAAAGCTGGGTGAGGCTGGCATACACAGCCTCCTGCTGGAGGGCGGGCCTCGCCTGGCGGGGTCGTTCCTCGACGCCGGCGAGGTCGATGAGATGCGCATGTTCATGGCCCCGATCGCGGTCGGTGGTCGCAGCGCGCGCGTTGTGTTCGAGGGCGAGGGAAGCGACTCGATAGCGCAGGCGCAGCGCGCGCTGACGATGAAGTCGCAGATGATCGGCGAGGACGTGCTGATCGAGGCGCGCCTCAAGGAGTGGTGATGTTTACCGGTCTCGTTGAAGAGCTCGGCGAGGTGGCCGCAGCCGAGCGCGAAAGTGGCGGTGCCCGCCTCGGCGTGCGCGCCCGGTGCGTTTCTGAGCTGAAGGAGGGCGACTCGATCGCTGTCAACGGTGTGTGCTTGACAGCGCTCCAGCCGGGCGACGGTGGCTTCTCGGCCGATCTCAGCCCGGAGACCCTCGCGCGCAGCACGCTGGGCGAGTTGGTCGTCGGAGACCGGGTCAACCTCGAGTTGGCGATGCGCGCCGGTGACCGCTTTGGTGGCCACATCGTCCTGGGTCACGTCGATGGCACTGCGACCATCGCGGCGGTCCGCGACAGCGACGGCGGCCGAGATGTCTCGTTCACGGTCGCCGGTGAGCTCCTGCGCTACGTGGTCGAGAAGGGCTCGATCGCGATAGACGGCGTCAGTCTCACTGCGGCGTCCGTTGACGATGCGGGTTTCTCGGTCGTGTTGATCCCCGAGACGCTGCAGCGGACAAACTTCACAGAGGCAAAAGTCGGCGATCGGGCTAACCTTGAGGTAGACATGATCGGTAAATACGTAGAAAGGCTGTTTCCGGGCCGATGAGCGACAGTCCCGCGTTCGCAACGATCGAGGAGGCGCTCGAGGACGTCCGCGCCGGCAAGATGGTCATCGTTTGCGACGCAGAGGATCGCGAGAACGAAGGCGACCTGACGCTCGCGGCGCAGTTCGCCACTCCCGATTCGATCAACTTCATGGCGCGCGAGGGGCGCGGCCTTATCTGCCTGGCGCTGACGCCTGACCGCTGCGACGAGTTGAGCCTCGACCTGATGGCGGCCAAGAACGAGTCCGGCTTCGGAACGGCATTCACCGTTTCGGTCGAAGCACGCGAAGGCGTCACGACAGGCATTTCGGCGCACGATCGCGCGCGCACGATTCAGGTCGCGATAGACCCCCGCTCGACTCCGCACGATCTGGTCCAGCCCGGTCATGTGTTTCCGCTCAAAGCAAAGCCGGGCGGGGTACTGGAGCGCACCGGCCAGACCGAGGCTGGCGTCGACCTTGCACGCCTGGCGGGCTTGATCCCGGCGGCTGTTATCTGCGAGGTGATGAACGAGGATGGAACGATGGCTCGCGTCGCGGACTTGATCCCGTACCGCAAACGCCATGGCTTGAAGATGGTGACAGTCGCGGACCTGATCTCGTATCGTCGCCGCAACGAGAAGCTGATCGAACGGGTCGCCGACGCGAGGCTACCGACCGAGTATGGCGACTTCGATGTGATCGGCTACAGGGCGCTGCAAGATCAGAAACACCACGTCGCCCTTGTCAAGGGCGACGTGCGCTCCGCCACTGCGCGAGGCGAGTCAGTCCTGGTGCGCGTGCACTCCGAATGCCTCACCGGAGATGTTTTCCACTCGATGCGGTGCGACTGTGGGCAGCAGCTCGAGGACGCGCTGCGCAGGATCGAGAACGAGGGGCTGGGCGTGCTGCTCTACCTGGCACAGGAGGGACGCGGCATCGGGCTACTGAACAAGCTGCGCGCATACCGCCTTCAGGAGGGGGGCCTCGACACGGTCGATGCCAACCTCGAGCTGGGACTCCCGGTAGACCTGCGCGACTACGGTATTGGCGCGCAGATTCTCGTCGACCTCGGCCTCAAGTCGATCCGGATCCTGACCAACAACCCAAAGAAGATCGTCGGGCTCGAGGGCTACGGGCTGGAGGTCATCGATCAGGTTCCGATCGAGCAGGCGCCTGGCGAGCACAACGCTGACTATCTCAAGGCCAAACGCGAGAAGCTTGGCCACAAGCTGCATCATCAGGGGCTTCCGCTCGACGAGCAGATGATTAGCGAAGAGCGAATTTCGGACCGCCGTAAAAAAGAAGTCGAGTCGCGGCTGGCGGCGGGATTGGCTGAGCAGTCGGATGTCGAGTCGGCCGGTGACTGAGCTCTCGCTTGTTCGCGAAGAGCGCTTCGCGATCGTTCGCGGCACCTTCTACGAAGATCTCGCGCGGCGCCTGACCGAGGGCGCGCTGGTCGGGTTCGAGGAACAAGAGGTCGCCCGGGAGCGGGTCGACGTGTACGACGTGTCCGGCGCCTACGAGCTTCCGTTTGCCGCCAAGCTCTGCGCGGAGGCGGGCGACTATTCTGGGGTCGCCTGCCTCGGAGCGGTGATCCGCGGCGAGACCGACCACTATGACTACGTCTGCCAGAGCGCTGCCGACGGGATCATGCGCGTGCAACTCGACACGGGTGTTCCCTGCGCCTTTGGCGTTCTGACGGTCGAGAACATGGATCAGGCGCTGGCCCGGTCAGGCGGCGACAGGCGCGACCAGGGCCACAACGCCGCGCGCACGGTCGTGCAGATGGCACGGCTGGTGGCGGGGCAGCGAAAGGGCTGAACAACGGGGGGCTCCGCCCCCTCGACCCCCGGGCATGCGAGAGCGTCCGCCTACGGCGGCCGCTAAACTCTCTCGTCCGATGTCCAAGGTTTGCCATTCCTGCGGCAAGAAGCCGGCTTTCGGCAACAGCCGTAGCCACTCGATGATCGCCACCAAGCGGCGCTTCAACCCAAACCTCCAAAAGGTCCGGATCGACGACAACGGCAGGCCTCGACGCGTCTACGTTTGTACCCGCTGCCTCAAGGCTGGCAGAGTAGCCAAGTACGCATAGAATCGGGTTTCTCGGTCCGGAATCCGGACCAAGTAGTCCCCACTTACCGAGATCCGTTGTCCGATCCTTCGATAGAACGCTTTCGCCGAGTCTTGGCTACGGCATGCTCGCAGCTCGAGTCGCGTCGCCAAGAGGTCAACGACCTCAACGTGTTCCCGGTCGCCGATGGCGACACCGGCGACAACATGACGCAGACGCTACGCGCTGTGATGGAGGAGTTGAACCGCCTCAACGGGCAGCGGCTCGATGACGTTGGTCGCGATGACATAGTGGAGACCGTCGCTACCGCTGCGTTGCTGGGGGCGCGCGGTAACAGCGGCGTGATCCTGTCCCAGTTCGTGCGCGGTGCAGCCGAGGAGCTGACCAGTCGCCCCGGCGAGCTGGTCGACCCTGTGTTGGTATCGGCGGCGCTGGCCAGCGCCGCCGATGCCGCCTACGCGTCGGTCCGTAACCCGGCCGAGGGCACGATGATTACCGTTATCCGTGAGATGGCGCTTCGCGTAGCAACCGAACTTGCCCACATGGAAAAGACGCGGCTGGGGCCGGAGGCCACCGACGAGGAGCAAGACACGATGCTCGCCGACGTGCTGGAGAAGGCGCTCGAAGCGGCCGAGGCCTCGGTCGAGCGCGGTCCCGAGCTGCTGCCGGTTCTGAAAGAGCACGGCGTCGTCGACGCGGGCGGATACGGAGTCACCGTTTTCCTGGGAGGCATCATCGCGGGCCTGCGCGGTGAGCAGGCTGAGTCGCCGGTCGTAGCGCATCAACCCGTCGCCGCCGCGCACCTGGCCGGCGATCACGAGTCCAGTCACTTCCGTTACTGCACCAACTTCATCGTCGGCGGCGAAGGTCTTGCCGACACCGGCTCGTACATATCGCAACTGGAGGCGCTTGGCGACTCGGTGTTGGTCGTCGGCGACAGCTCGACGATCCGCGTGCACGTTCACACCGACGACCCTGATCAGGCGATCGCGCTGTTTGACGGCGAGGGAAAGGTCCAGCGACTCGACATCGCGGACATGTACGAACAGGAGGAGCGACGCGCGCGGCGGTTGCGTGGCGACGCCTCGCAGGCCCGGCAGGCGCGCGACACCTGCGCGGTCGTCGCAGTCGCCGCGGGCGAGGGGATGCGCGAGCTGTACGAGCAGCTCGGTGCGCATGTGGTTGAAGGCGGGGCGACGCTCAATCCGAGTACGCACGAGATCCTGGCCGCGATTCACAAGGTAGCGGCGAACCAGGTGATAGTGCTGCCGAACTCCAAGAACGTCGTGATGGCTTCTGATCGCGCGGCTGAACTTTCGGAGAAGGACGTGGCCGTGGTCGAGTCTCGCTGGCAGCAGGCCGGGCTCTCGATATTGGTCGAGCACGACCCCGATCTCAGCCTCGAGCAGAACGCCACGAAGTTGCGCGCCTCCCTCGAGACGCTCGAGGTCGGTGCAGTTGCGCCGGCTGCTCGCGACGACAAGCAGGGACGGTTCAAGCGCGGCGACGCGGTCGGCTTCATCGATGAGGAGATAGTCGCGTGGGGTACGCCCGAACAGACCCTGCGTGCCGTGATCGATCGGCTCGGCCATTCGGGCGACCTGATCACTTGGCTGTCCGGTGAGGGGGTGCCGCTCGGCGGCGAGACCGTCGCGGCGCTGGCTCCAGAGGGCGTTGAGCTGGAGGGCCACCCCGGTGGGCAGCCGCACTACTGGTGGCTGTTGACGGCCGAGTAGGATCGTGTCCGGCAGCCAACGAGGCGCTGGTACGCCCGCTTCACGTCCGGGCGATCGAGCTTAATTAAGAGAATGAAAGCCGTATCGTCGCCGACGAGATCGACCTTGGGTGGCGGCGGGGAAGCGACTGACGAGCAGCTGCTCGCGGCGATGCGTTCGCCGGCTGCAAGCCCCGCCGTGCTTGCCCGTCCGCTGACTGTCCTGCCCGGTGTCGGGCCCGCGATTGCAGCGAAGGCGGCCAAACTCGGCGTCGACACACTGGGTGCCCTGCTCGAACATCTACCCTTCGACTACCGCGACTACGAACGTCAGCGGCGGATCTCAGAGCTGGCGATCGGAGAGGAGGCAACCGTTGCTGTCGAAGTTCGTAGCGCCCGCGTGCGGCCGACTCGCCGTCGCCGCCTGACGATTCTCGAATGCCAGGTAGCCGACGACTCGGGCCCGATGCGCGCTGTCTGGTTCAACCAGGCTTACCTCGCGGACCAGTTCGTCGAGGGGACGCCGCTGCTGTTGCGCGGTTCCTTGAAGGCGGAGCGGGGCGGACCGAGCTTTCGCGTAGCCGAACACGAGATTTGGCGTGACCCTGGCGAGGTCGCGGGACGGCACACAACCGGTCTGGTGCCCGTATATCCAGCGACTGAGGGGCTGGCCGCGCGCCGGCTGCGCGACATGGTCTGGGCACTGCGCGAGTACGCCGGTTCGACGGACGAGCCATTGCCCGCCAGGGTTCGCGCGCGCGAGTGCTTGGCCAGCAGGGCAGATGCGCTGATCGCCGCACACTGGCCTGACTCGATCGAGCAGGTCGCACCCGCAAGACGGAGGCTCGCGTTTGAGGAGTTGTTCCTGTTTCAGCTTGCGCTGGTGCTGCGGCGCCGCACCAAGCAGGAAACACGAGACGCCGAGCGCCTCGACCGGCGCGGTGAGATTGTCGAGCGCTGGCTCGACTCGTTGCCGTTCGACCTGACCGGTGGCCAGCGTGAGGCGGTCGGCGCGATTGATGCCGACCTCGAGTCCGGTCACCCGATGCAGCGGCTGCTGATGGGCGAGGTCGGTTCGGGCAAGACGGTGGTCGCGCTCTACGCGATGCTGCGGGCGGCCGAGAATGGCATGCAGGCGGCGCTGATGGCGCCGACCGAGACGCTGGCCGAGCAGCACTACGCGACGATCGAGCGGCTGATCGGATCAGATCTGTTCGTCGGGCAGGAGGCGACGAGGCTTGGCTCGCCGGTCGCGCTGTTGACCGGCTCGACGCCGGCTGCGGAGCGCCGCGAGACGCTCGCCCGGCTTGCGGCCGGCGAGCTACGCCTGCTGGTCGGTACTCACGCCCTGATACAGGACAAGGTCGATTTCCGTCGTCTTGCGACCGCTGTTGTCGACGAGCAGCACCGGTTCGGCGTGCGTCAGCGTGCGGCGCTCGACGCGAAGGCGCCTGGCGAGCTCGCGCCACACCTGCTGCACCTGACCGCGACGCCGATCCCTCGTACGCTGTCGCTGACGCTCTACGGTGATCTCCACACGACCGAGCTTCGAGAGCTACCGGCCGGCCGCAAACCGGTCAAGACCTGGTCCGTGCCCGAGAGCAAGCGAGCCGGGGCCTACCAGTTCATTCGCGAACGCCTGCGTGAGGGCCGCCAGTGCTACGTGGTCTGTCCGCTCGTAGAGGAGTCGGAGGTGCTTGAGGCGCGCGCCGCGACACGCGAGGGCAAGCGGCTAGCGGAGGGTGAGTTCGCCGATTTCGACGTCGAGGTGATGCACGGCCAGATGCCGAGCAAGGCCAAGCGCGACGCGATGGCGCGCTTTGCGTCGGGTGCGATTGATGTGCTGGTGGCGACCAGCGTGATCGAGGTCGGCATCGATGTGTCGAACGCCACCGTGATGGTGATCGAGGAGGCCGATCGCTTCGGCATCTCTCAGTTGCACCAGCTGCGCGGGCGCGTCGGGCGCGGTGAGCACGAATCGCAGTGCATGCTGTTCTCGGACTCCTTCTCGCCGCTGGCACGCCGCCGGCTGACCGCAGTCGCGCGCGAGCGCGACGGTTTCAAGCTAGCCGAGATCGATCTCGCCGCGCGCGGGGAAGGCGATCTGCTCGGCACCAAGCAGCACGGGCTGCCGGAGTTCCGCGCCGCTCGGCTTCCCGAGGACTCGGAACTGCTCGAGCGGGCGCGCCAGTGGGCGATCGACCTGCTGCGCGCCGACCCGGAGTTGTCCGATGCCGAAAACGTGATTCTGCGTGATGTTCTTGCGCGGCGCTACGGCGACCCCGACGCGACCCCGATCGCCGCGTAGTCAGAGCGGCGAACTGCGAACCTAACGGCGATGCGCGTCGTGGCGGGTACTTACAAGGGGCGGGCCCTGAAGGTCCCGAAAGCAACGGAGATCCGCCCGACCTCGGATCGCGTGCGTGAGTCGCTTTTCGAGATGCTCGGCCCGATCGACGACATGGCGACGCTCGACCTGTTTGCCGGGTCGGGCGCGCTCGGAATCGAGGCCAGCTCACGCGGCGCCGAGCCGATCACGTTCGTTGACTCCGACCGTGGGGCGATCCGCGTAGTCGAGGAGAACCTCCGCCAACTCGGAGTCTCGCGCGCCCGAACATTCAGAGCGAACGCGCTCTCGTTCCTGCGGGGCGCGGCCCGCCACCAAAATCGCTGGGACTTGGTGTTCCTCGACCCTCCCTATAACATCGCGGACCGCCTAGCAGGCGATCTGCAGGAGCTCCTGATGCCGGTGATCGGTACTGGGGCGCGGATCGCGTGCGAGGGCTCGGCAAAACACCCCCTGAGGCTGGATTTGCCGGTGTTGATCGAGCGCAGGTACGGAAAGACACTGATCGTGATCTACGAGAATCGAGACCCAGATGCCACCTGAGCGCAAGATCGCGATCTGTCCCGGTACCTACGACCCGATCACGTTCGGCCATCTCGATGTGATCGATCGTGCAGCGAGCGTCTTCGATCTGGTCGTGGTGGGGGTCGTGAACCAGCCCGTGCGCAAGAAGCAGACTCTCTTTTCGGCGGCCGAAAGGCTGGCTTTTGCCCTGCAAGCAACCGAAAAACTGGACAACGCCGAAGTAGAGATCTTTGATACCCTGCTGGTCGATTTCGCCCGCAAGCACGGTGCCTGTGCGCTGGTCAAGGGATTGAGGGCCATCTCGGACTTCGAGTATGAGTTCGAGATGAACCAGCTCAATGCCAGGCTGGCGGACGACATCGAAAGCGTGTACCTGATGGCCTCGCCTCAGTACAGCTTCCTCAGCTCCAGCGGCATCAGGGAATTGGCCATATTTGGCGCAGACGTGGCCGATCTGGTGCCCCCAGGAGTGGCGGAGGCGCTGCATGAGCGCTTGGCACGGGGCAATGACAAGTAGGCATTTGGAAGCCGAGTAGGTAACACTTAGTCGTCAACAAACCCCGGCCTGGAGGCCTCGTGGACGTTCTCGTACTGATTGACAAACTCGATGACTTGGTGCACAACGCCAAGCCCGTGCCCCTGACAGACCAGGTGCGCGTCGATCGTGAAGAGATCTACGATCTGCTCGACCAGATGCGGGCGACGATCCCCGAGGAGATCAAGCAGGCTCGCTGGATCGTCAAAGAGCGCCAGGAGATGCTTGCCGAGGCCAAGCGTGAGGCCGAACGGATCGTCAAGGAGGCGCGCGACCAGCAGACGCGTCTTGTCTCCCAGGAGGAGATCACCAAACAGGCCGAGCGTCAGGCCGAGGAGATCGTCGAGGACGCAAACGCTCGTGCCCGTGAGATCCGCCTCGGAGCCGAGGACTACGCCGACGAGATCCTCAACACGCTCGAGGTGAACCTCGAGAAGTTCCTCGCCGCTGTACAACGCGGGCGCGATCGCCTAGCCGGCCGCGAGTCGGAGCCCGCCGAAGTCGGTTAGCGGCGCCAGCTCAGGTGCTCTGTCGCAGGCGGGCCATCGAACCACCAGATAACGGCGCTTCGATCACCCACCGGCGCTTTGGTGGTCTGAAACAGCGAAACTCCTCTGTGGAGACGTGTTCAACCCTGTGATGGGCTGAGCCGATGGCGGCACAGAGGGACCTGATTTGCGCCACACAAGCATCTTCGCAACGCTGACTGTCACCCTGGCGCTCGCGCCGGCCGGCGCCGCGAGTGCCGCGACCTACGGCGGCGAGGCCGGCAAGCCCGAGTGGCGCGTCAGTGAGGACCTCGAGCCGCCCAAGGTCAAGCTGAAGAAGCCGCGCTACCCCGTGCGCTGGCGCAGGGCAACGAGGTCGAGACTGCGGGCACGCTGTCACGAACAGTGCACTGCTACCACCGGACTACTGCTCCTATCCAAGGGCCGCCGAGCCCAGAAGCTCGGCGTTTCGGAGCGAGTCCTCACGGCCGGGAAATTCAGGACGCTGCCGTTTCCCGAGATTGGCAAAAAAGGCATTCGAGCGATCAGGGGGGCGGCCTTGCGCAGGACCAACGCGCGCCTCCTCTTCAGGCTCCGATTCGACGATCTCGCCGGCAACTCGCGCCTGAAGACGGTCAGGATCAGATTGCGTCGGTAGCACCTGTCACAGAGCGCTGGGACGCGCTTCACTAGGATTCGCGGTCGTGCCAGCGATCGAGGTAAATGGGTTGGAACGCCGTTTCTCGGCCGAGGTGTTGGCCGTGGCCGGCATCGATCTTCAGGTCGAGGAGGGCGAGATCTACGCATTCCTGGGTCCCAACGGCGCCGGCAAGACGACGACCGTGCGGATGCTCGTCACGCTCTTGAAGCCGACCGGCGGCACTGCGACCGTCGCCGGCCATGACGTAGTCGAGGACGCCGGACGGGTGCGCAGCGCGATCGGGGTTGCGCTCCAGGAAGCGGCGCTCGATCCGCTCATGACCGGCCGCGAGCTGATTCAGCTCCAAGCGATCCTGCACGGCATGTCGAGCACCGATTCGAAGGAACGCGTCGACCACCTGCTCGGGCGGGTCGGCTTGATCGAGGCGGCCGACCGCCGCGTCGGCACCTACTCGGGCGGCATGCGTCGACGACTCGACCTCGCGTCGGCGCTCGTCCACGAGCCGTCGGTGCTGTTTCTTGATGAGCCGACCACAGGACTCGATCCGGTCAGCCGCCAGACGATCTGGGAAGAGGTCAAGCAGCTGAACGACGATGGCACGACGGTGTTCCTTACGACCCACTACCTGGAAGAGGCCAACCAACTCGCCGATCGCGTCGGCATCATCGACGACGGCAAGATCACGGCCGAGGACACGCCCAAGGCTTTGAAGGCGCAGGTAGGCAGTCCGCACATCGAGCTCGCGCTCGCCGACGGCGGTGACGTCGAACTCGCCAACCAGGTGCTGTCGCGCGTCGGCGAGGTGCTTCCCCCAAAGGACGGGCTGCTCTGCCTGGGCGTCGCGGGCGGTGCCACCGACATCGCGCCGGTCGTGCGTGCGCTTGACGAAGCCGGTCTTACGGTCGGCTCGCTCGAGCTGGTTGAGCCTTCACTGGATGACGTGTTCGTCGCCAAGACCGGTCGCCACCTGGAAGGCGCCGACTCGGGTAACGAGGAGGCCGAACAGTGACAAGGCTGCGCTCCGACCTGCGCGTCAGCGCCGCGCTTGGCCGTCGCTCGCTGCGCCAGATGTTCCGGCGCCCGATGTTCTTCGCGCCCGTGTTCATCTTCCCGACGCTGTTCTTGGCGGTCAACACCGGCGGAGCCGGTAGCGCGGTCGATCTTCCAGAGTTCCCAGAGGTAAACGGCTTCCTCGACTTCCAGCTCGCCGGCGCGGCGGTGCAGGCGACGATGCTCTCCGCGGTGTCGGCGGGAACATCGCTGGCGCTTGACATCGAGACTGGTTTCATGGATCGGTTGATGATCGCGCCAATCTCGAGATCGAGTGTTGTCCTCGGCCGCCTGGTAGCCAACGTTGCGATGGGCTTCATGGCTGGCGTCTGGTTCATCGCGATCGGGTTGATCTTCGGGGCGATCATCGTCGGCGGCGTCTTTGGCGTACTGCTATTCATTATATTGGCGGGATTGACCGCGGGTGCGTTTGGCACGATCGGTGCCGCGATCGCCCTCAAGTCCGGCCGGGTCAGCGTCGTTCAGGGCGTATTCCCGCTCGTTTTCGTGATTTTATTCCTGTCGTCGGCGTTCTTCCCCCAGCAGTTGCTCGAGGAGCCCGCCAAGGCCGTCTCCCAGGTCAACCCGATGAGCTACATCGCCGACGGCCTACGCGAACCCGTGATCAGCGGTGTCACTGGCGATACGATCCTCGACGCCGTACTCGGGATCGCGTTCGTCGCTGTGCTTGGAATGTTCCTCAGCGCACGCGCGATGCGTGGCAGGTTGCGCTCCGCATGACCGCGCGGGCACAGGTCGCGTCGGTCTGGATCCTGATGCGTCGCGGCATCAACGAGATCGTGCGCGTACCCGGGGCGGCAATCCCCGGCGTGCTGGCGCCGACGATCTTCATGGTCGGGTTGACCGCGATCTTCGGCAGCTTGACGGAGTTGCGTGGCTTCACCACGGACAGCTACATCAGCTTCCTGATTCCGGTCAGCCTGTTGCAGGGAGCCGGCTTCACCGGGGCTGCGACCGGCGTGAACCTGGCACGAGATGTCGAGCTCGGCTGGTTCGATCGGCTGCTTGTAGCGCCGCCGCCGCGTTGGGTGCTGCTTGCCGGCACGGTGCTTTCGGCGAGCCTGCGCGCGCTGATCCCGGTCACGTTGTTGCTGGTCGTGGGCTTCGCGATCGGCGCAAGTTGGCCCGGCCTCGGCGGGCTCTTGATCGCGGTCGTTTTCGCGTCTATCTTCAGCGCGATCATGGCCTGCTACGCGTCGGGCATCGCGCTCAAGTTCAAGACTCAGGCGGCCGGGATCCTGATGCAGACTTTTGTCTTCATCGCGGTTCTGTTCACGCCCGCCTACGCACCGCAGGATTTGCTCACCGGCTGGCTCGCGACGGTCGCCAAGTACAACCCGGTCACGCAGGTGCTCGAGGCCGTCCGCCAGGGCTTCGTCGGCGACGTCAGTTGGGCCAACACCTGGCCGGGCCTGGTCGCGCTGCTCGGACTGGCGATCGTGATGGTCTGGTTTGCACTGCGGCAGCTGAATCGTACGACCGACTAGGCCCATCGGGCTGGCTACCATTGGGCGGTGGCCCAATCTGCCGACACACTCGATCTCACGACGCTCGATCTTCGCCCGGGCGAGGGGCGCGTGTTCGATTTGCGCGTGCGCATCGAGCCGCTCTCGATCGGCGACCAGACCTACACCGCCGGGGGCGGGTCGGTCGATGCGCTGGTCGACGTATCGCGCACGGTCTCGGGCTACGCGATGCGGTTGCGCTACGAGGCACCGCTGGTAGGAGCCTGTATGCGCTGTCTCGGCGAGGCCAGCCCGACGCTCGAGGTCGAGGCACGCGAGGTCGATCAGCCGGGCGGCGGCGAGGAACTTCGCAGTCCGTATCTGGAGCAAGGCCGGCTCGAGCTCGGCGCTTGGACCCGTGATGCCTTGGTGCTGGCGCTCCCGACCCAGGTCGTCTGCCGGGAAGATTGCCCTGGGCTATGCCCAATTTGCGGCGCCAACCTCAACGATTCGGATCCCGAGCGCCATCATCACGAACAGGACACCGATCCTCGCTGGGCGGCGCTCAAAGACTGGAGGTCGGCTGGGTGAGTCAGGCACCGGGTTTCAGCGTGCCCCTGTACCATTCTCACCTCGTATGGCCGTCCCAAAGCAAAAACAGTCGCACTCGCGCACCAACAAGCGCCGCTCGACCCACAAGATCGACGCACCCTCCTTCAACGAGTGCCCGCAATGCCATTCGCCGCGGCTACCGCACAGGGTCTGCCCCGAGTGCGGCCACTACAAGGGCAGCGAAGTCGTGAAGCCCGGCGCCTCCACCGAGGAGCCGCAGTCGCCGCAGTCGCAGTAGATACGCTCGGCGCGGATCGGGGCGTTGCCGAGGTCGTTGCCGGCGCGGTCGAGTCGGCCGCCGGCTCGAGCCTGGGCCATGCCGGGAGGATCTTGTTCGGCCCGCTCGATCAAGTGAGCGCCGCGGCGGGCGACCCTCTACCCGCCGGGGTCGAGCTGGTCGATGCGCAGGACTTCATAGCAAACGACGAGGAGGCGGCGCGGGCCGTGCGGGCAAGGCCCGAGGCCTCGATCGTCGTGGCGGCCGAGGCCGTCGCCTCGGGGCGGGCCGCAGCGCTCGTCAGTGCCGGCTCGACTGGCGCCGCGCTCGCCGCCTCGCTGCTTCGCATCAAGCGAATACCCGGTGTCTACCGCCCGGCGGTCGCGGCACAGCTGCCGCTTCCAGGGCGCCAGGTGCTGTTACTAGATGTCGGAGCCAACACGGAGGTGCGCCCCGAGCATCTGGTGCAGTTCGCCTACATGGGCGCGGCATTCTGCGAAGGCGTGCTCGGTGTCGAGCGGCCCGAGGTGGGGTTGCTGTCGGTCGGAGAGGAGCAGGGCAAGGGCACGCCGGAGATAGTTGCCGCCTACGAGCAGCTAGCCGGCGCCAGTTCGATCAATTTCGTGGGCAACATCGAGGGCGATGGTGTCACTGCTGGTGGGGCCGATGTGGTGGTTACAGGGGGGTTTGCCGGCAACATAGCGCTGAAAACGATGGAAGGAACGTTCAGGGCGGTCACCGGAGCGATTCGCGACCGGATCTCGTCTGGCACGGCCTCGAAGCTCGGTGGGTTGCTAATCCGCTCGCGCATGCGCGGTCTGCGCGCCCAGCTCGACCCGGAGACCGTCGGCGGCGCGTACTTGCTCGGCCTGCGCAGCCCGGTCGTGATCTGCCACGGCAGCTCGAGCCGTCGCGCGATAGCTAACGCGATCGCGTTGGCCGAGCGCGGCGTCACCGAGAATGTGGTCGGCGCGATCGAACAGTCTCTGCAAAGTGCGGGGGTTGTGCGCGGCGGAGGCTCCGCGACGAGCGATTCGGCCACCCGCCCGTCCGTACTCGCTGATAGCGTGGAAGTCCACTGATGGCCCCATCTCGTGCAGAGGTTTTGGAGCGCATAAGCGTCCACCTGTCGGAGGAGATCGGGATCGACCAGTCGAAGATTCGGGAGGAGAGCAACTTCAAGGACGACCTCGAGGCGGACTCGCTCGACCTCGTACAACTAGTGGTTGAACTTGAAGACGGCTATGGAATCCGCATCACGGAGGAGCAGGCCGAGAAGATCAAGACGGTTGGTCAGGCGGTCGATTTCGTGCTCGGGGCAGTCCCTGCGGAGTCTGCGAGGTAGCCACCTTGCTCGACCAGCTGCGCGATCTGTTCGACTCGCTGCCCGAGCAGGCGGCACAGGCGGCCTTCTCGCACCACTCCTGGCTAGAAGAGGGGTCGATGGAGTACAAACGGCTGGCGTTCCTCGGTGACAGCGTCTTGAACTTCACGGTCTCGACCACCCTCTTCTCGCGGTTCGAGAACTCGAGCGCCGGGGATCTGACCAAGATCAGAGCCCAGGCCGTCAGTCGCCGTTCGTGCGTCGAGGTCGGTTACGCACTGGCCGTCGGCGAGCGCATGGGCCGACTGGTCCCCGAGGATCAGGCGCTGCAGGCCGCGCTCATCATCGAGTCCGAGGGCGTGCTGGCCGAGACGACCGAGGCCGCGATCGGCGCCTGCTATCTCGAGTACGGGCTCGACCGGACGACCGGGGCGGTCGCGCTCGCCTTCCAGCCTCAGGTCGATTCGGCGATCGCAAACCAGTTCGATTTCAAGAGCGATCTGCAGGCACTGCTGGCGCGCCGCGGCGAAGTGGTCAGCTACCGCGTCGTCGACGAACAGGGCCCGTCTCACGACAAGACCTTCCAGACGGTCGCGGAGGTTGGCGGTGAAGAGGTTGGCGCGGGCGTTGGTCGCACCAAGAAGGAGTCCGAGCAAGAGGCCGCGCGGATGGCGCTGCAGGCGCTCGACGATGAGGCCGGCGACTAAATGCACCTCAAGTCGATATCGCTGAAGGGCTTCAAGTCGTTCCCGAACCGGACCAAGCTGGAGTTCGGGCCGGGGGTCGCGGTGATCGTCGGTCCCAACGGATCGGGCAAATCGAATATCACCGATGCAGTGCTCTGGGCGCTCGGCGAGCAGAGCCCGCTAGTCGTGCGTGGCCAGTCGATGCAGGATGTGATCTTTGCAGGTGGCCACGGAGTCAAGGGCCGCAACCTCGCTGAGGTCGAGGTCGTGATCGACAACTCCGATGGCGGACTTCGCTCGGAATTCTCGGAGATCTCGATCACGCGTTTTCTTGGGCGCGACGGCGATGCCGGCTACCGCCTGAACGGTGCGCGCTGCCGACTGATCGACGTAGTCGAGGTGCTCTCCGATTCCGGCCTCGGCAAGGAGATGCACTCGGTGATCAGCCAGGGGCGGGTCGAGTCGATCGTCGTCTCCAAGCCCGCGGATCGCACGGCTCTGATCGAGGAGGCCGCGGGGCTCTCCAAGCATCGCAAGCGTCGCCACCGCGCGCAGCTCAAGCTCGACCGCACGCACGACAATCTCGATCGCGCGCTCGATGTCGAGCGCGAGGCTCGCTCGCGGCTGCGCCCGTTGAAACGCCAGGCGGAGGCCGCAGAGCTCCACGCTCGGCTCGAACGGCGAAGCCTCGAGCTACGCGGTCGGCTGACGGGCGAGCAGTTGCGTGAGCTGCGAGCCGAGTTGAGCGTTGCCGAACAGGCTGCTGCAAAGGCACGCGAGTCGCGCGACGAGCACCAGACAAGGCTGATGGAGACCGCGCGAGAGCGCGAGCAGGTCGAGCGTGGCTTCGCGGAGCACGGCCAGGCCCGCGAGCGTCTCTCGGACCGTGTATTTGGCGCCCGGTCCGCGGCCGAGCGAATCGCTATCCGCCTGGAATCAGTGGGTGACCGGTTGCGAGCGACCGAGGCGCGGCTCGCGCGCTCGCGGCGAGCGCGCGAATCATTTGGCGATGGCACCTCCGATGCCGAGGCGAGCGACTTCAAGGGGCGGCTGGCCGAGTTGGAAACGGAGCTGGGACGACTCGACGCCGAGCGAAGTGCGCGGCTCGACTCGGAGCTGTCGGCGACCGAGGGCGAGCGCGCCGGAGCGGAGCGTGACGCGGCCGAACTCGAGCTGCGCGTCGATGCGCTGACGGAGGAGCTGGAGCGGGTTGAGCGATCCGGCCAGCAGGGTCGCACCCGCCGCGCGACCGCGACCGAGCGAGTCGTGGAGTTGGAGCGTGAGTCGGCCCGGCTTGAACTGGAGCTGGCGAAACTCGATCAACGCTTGGGGCTGCTTGGGTCAGAGCAAGACGGTCCGACGATCGCAGACCAGGTCGACGTCGACGAAGGTTTCGAGGAGGCGCTGGCGGCCGCGCTTGCCGGGCGGTTGCGCGCCCGGATTGTGGGAAGTCTCGCCGCGGGCGAGCGAGCGATCGAGCAGTCGGGTGAGTCGGGCATGCAGGCGCTCGTTAGTGGTGCCGGCTCGCGCGCAAAGACCTCGGCAGCGCCGGCTCCGAGGGCCGCCAGGCTGTTGGATCGAGTGTCGCCCCGTGATGAGGTTCGCGATCTGGTGGAGGCGCTGCTCGGCGACGCCTGGGTCGTGGATCGGCTCGCAGACGTGGGCGACGACTTTTCAGGCATCGCCGTGACGCGCGAGGGGACAGCCTTCCACGGGTCGTTGCGCGAGCTACGCCGGATGCCGATTGGTGGCAGCGCCAGTGGTCTGGGCGATCGCCGCCGTCGCGCCGATGCCGAGCGCTCTTTGCGCTCGCTGCGCGAGCAACTCGGGCAGGCGACCGCAGAGGTCGAACGGGCAGCGCTCGATACTCGCGAGGCGGAAAGCAGACGCGACTCGATCGAAGTCGAACTGCGCGAGCTGCGCCGTCGCAGCGAGGAGGCGCTCGAAACGGCCCGTCGTGCGGCTTGGCTGATCGATCAGCGCCGCCGGCACGGCGGCGGTCCCGACGACGCTCGCCGGGCCGAGCTAGCCGGCGAGAGCAACGCCGAGCGGCGGATGGTCGCCCGGCTCGAACGCGAGCTTGCCGATCGAGCTGAGCAACGCCGGCTGCTGAGTGCGCTGATCGCGCACGACGAGGCACTCGTGCCGCAAGCGCAGCGTGCGATCGCTGCGCTCGACGCGGCGCGGGAGGCCGTGAGCGGGCATCGCGATGTGCTCGAGCAGCGGCTGTCGGCAGACGAGGAGATCGGCCAGCAGGTTGCGACTCGGCTTCGTGAGCTGGCGCAGGCCGAGTACGAGGTTCAGGCGCGCCTGCGCGATGCGAGCGAGACGCTGACCCAAGAAGAGGTGCGGGTCGCTCAGGTTCGCGACCGCGAGCAGGTCTGCGCCGGCGAGCTCAACCACGTCGCCGAGCGCCTCGCCATCGAGCTGGCGGCCGGCGAGCAGGCACTGCCCGAGCAGCAACGCGTCGAGTTGCAGGCCAAGCTCGATCGGCTCGAGCGACGGCGCGAGAACATCGGCCCGGTCAATCCGCTTGCGGAGCAGGAGTACGCGGAGGCCATCGCTCACGTCGAGGAACTGGAAACTCAGCGCAAGGACCTCGAGGCTGCGCTCGAAGAGCTCCAGGGGCTGATCCGCGAGACCGATCGCCGAATCCGCGAAGCGTTCGAAGAGACGTTCGAGGCCGCGGCTCGCAATTTCGAGGAGGTGATTGGCCAGCTGTTCCCGGGTGGCACCGGGCGGCTGCGCCGCGTCACGCCGGCAGCGCCTAAGCTCGTGCTCGGCGGCGATGCCGAGCAGGAGGGCGATGCCGAGCAGGGCGGCGAGAGCCGGCCGGCCCCGGAGCAGGACACGGATGGCACTTTGTCCCCTGGGGTCGAGATCGAAGTCACCCCCGCCGGCAAGGTGCCAAAGCGGCTTTCGCTGCTGTCGGGGGGCGAGAAGTCGCTGGTTGCGCTGGCCTTCATGTTCGCGGTGTTCCTCGCCCGGCCTTGCCCGTTCTACGTCCTCGACGAGGTCGAAGCCGCGCTTGACGACACCAACATCGACCGCTTCCTCGGTCTCGTGCGGCGCTTTTCCGATCGCGCCCAGTTCATCGTAATCACTCACCAGCGCCGCACGATGGATGCGGCCGATGTGATCTACGGGATAAGCATGGCCAAGGACGGTGTGTCAAAGGTCGTGTCGCGCAAGATGAGCGACGATGGCACGCTCACCGAACAGGCCCTAGAAGCGGCTTGAGCGGCATAGTCGTGTGCGGGCCGGGCGAAGCCGCGCGGTTTGCGCTGACGTACGACGACGGACCCGGCCAGGGCACGCCGGCTCTGCTCGACCTGCTCGCCGCGCGCTCGGTGCGTGCGACGTTCTTCATGGTCGGCTCTCAGATTGAAGCCGCTCCGCAGCTGGCGGGCCAGGTTGTCTCGCGCGGTCACGAGGTCGGTTCGCACAGCTACGCGCACTACGATCACCAGCTGCTTGATGATGGGGAGAACAGCCCTGAGAGCGCCGTCGAGGACATGGTCCGAGGAGCAGAGGCGATCGAACGGCTGCTTGGCGTGGAGTCGTGGCTCTACCGGGCTCCGTACGGTCACTTCGTCGCGGCGACGTTGGCCGAGGCGCGCGCTCGTGGCTGGACCTGCGTGATGTGGAGCGCGGCCGGACGTGACTGGGACCCGGACGCCGGCGCGGAGTCGGTCGCGCAGCGCGTAGAGGCGCAACTCGGTCCGGGCGCGATCGTGCTTCTGCACGACGCGCGCCACGGCCAGCAGATGGACCCGGCGCCGATGCTCAGCGCGACCGAGCTGATTCTCGATTGCGCTGGCGCGATCGGGCTCGAGCCGGTAACGGTTGGCGAACTGCTTTCGGGCTCCACCCAGCCTCACCCCTAGAATGCGCCGCCATGGCGAAGACGTGGCGAGAGGTGTTTCGCACCGCGGACGGCGTTGAGCCGTCAGAGCGCGCGCAAGAGAGCGAGCAGCAGCGTCGCGGTTTTTTCATGCGCCTGCGCGAGAACCTCTCGAAGAGCCGTGAGGCGCTCGGCGGCGAATTGCGGGCCACGTTCGTCGGAGCGCTCGACGACCAGACCTGGGAGCAGCTCGAAGAGGCGTTGATCTTCGCTGACGTGGGCGCTCGCACGACCGCGAAGGTGGTCGAGCGGCTCGAGCGCGAGGCCGAGCAAGGGTCGATCTCGGGCGGCGAGGACCTGTCGCGACGCCTCACCGACCTGCTCGTCGAAATCGCCACCTTCGGCGACGACCACATCGACATCGCTCACAGGCCGTCGGTGATCCTGGTGGTGGGCGTCAACGGCACCGGCAAGACGACGACGATCGGGAAGATCGCCTGGCATCTCCAGAAGGAGATGGGTCTGTCGGTGGTGATGGCCGCCGCTGATACCTACCGGGCGGCGGCACAGGAACAGCTCGCCCAGTGGGCCGAGCGAGCCGGCTGCGACATCGTCACAGCGACGCCGGGATCGGACCCTGGGGCAGTTGTCTACGACGCGATCGAGGCGGCTGAGGCGCGCGGTCACGACGTCGTGATCGTCGACACCGCAGGCAGGCTGCACACGCAGGTGCCGCTGATGGATGAGCTGGTCAAAGTGCGGCGCGTGATCGAGAAGCGGATCCCGGGCGCGCCGCACGAGACACTGCTGACGGTCGATGCAACGACCGGACAGAACGGCCTGCGGCAGGCAGAGATATTCGGCGAGGCGGTCGAGGTTAAAGGGATCGTCTTGACCAAGCTCGACGGAACCGCGAAAGGCGGCATCGCGCTCGCGATCGCCGAAGAGCTGGAGCTTCCGGTGAAGCTGATCGGCATCGGCGAGGCGGTCGAGGACCTGCGCCCGTTCGACGCCGGCGACTTCGCCCACGCGCTGCTCGACTGAATCAGCTCGAGCCTCAGGCTGGCTTCCGGGCTGTAACGATCTCTGTGGGGAACGCCGTCTGGGCAACGTACTCGCGCTTCACATCGTCGAACCCCAGCTCTTTGACCACCGGGGCCGAGAACACGCCGCGGCAGTTGGCGGTCAGAGAGATGCCGCGGGCGTAGAGCGCATCCCACACGCGGTGCAAGGGGCGCTCTCCCCTGGTCATGTTCGACAGTACGAGACGCCCGCCGGGGCGAAGAAGTCGCTTGAACTCGCCCACCGCCAGCGGGATGTCGATGCGGGGCAGTAGATCGACCACGTAGCTGCTGGTCACGAGGTCGAAGCTCTCGTCCTCGAGCGGAATCTGAAGCGCGCTCGCCTTGTGCAGCTCCACCCGCGCGAGGCCGTGGGCATCAAGGCGCTTCCGCGTCTGGGCGAGCATGCCCTCCGCAGGCTCAATCCCCGCCGTGAGCCCGGACGGATTTCGCCGGGCCAGTTCCACTAGCTGCACCCCGGTGCCGGCCGGGATCTCCAGTACCGCCTCACCGTCGCGAACATCCGCCAGCTCGAGCACGCGACGGCGGGCCCGCGTGATGGTCAGCCACGCGTAGATCTCGTACAGCGATGCGAGCTTCGAATAGAGGGCGACGGTTTGCGCGTTGCCCCGTCTAGCCTCGAGCACCTCTGAGCGCCAATCCACGTCTACCGCCTTCACCTTGGTCTCCATCGCCGCGCTCGACCGCTAGCTGTGAATGACTGGGTCGACCGCTCGCGTGCGCTCGCTCATCGACGCCTGCGCGGCGCCCTCGTCGGCGACATGCTGCTCGGCCAACCGCACCAGCTCCGGCGCCACCTTCTTGGCGTCGCGGTCGAACAGACCCTTGATCCCGCGCAGCCGCGCAATCAGGCTCACTGAGCCGGGAGCGAAGATCTTCTGCCGGCGCTCGGCCACCCCTTGCTCGATCGCGTCGATCGCGGCCGAGAGCGGCAGAGTCTTGCCGGCCGGCCCCCTCAACGACTTGCGAAACTTGGCGAACGCCGGGATAGCGTCGCCGTCGCGGACCATGTCGGTGTCGATCCAAAGGAAGTAGGCGACACCAACGTTCACGCCGAGGTGCGCGACCTCGATCCGCAGCGAGTCCGAGAAGGCCTCGGCGCCGGCCTTGCTGGCTGCGTAGGCGCTCATCAGCGGACCCGGGAGGATCGCTGCGACGGAGGCGATGTTGAGGATGTAGCCCCTGCTCTCGATGATGTGGGGCAGGGCCGCGCGGTTGGCGCGCCAGGTCCCGAGCAGGTTGACCTCGATCGTGCGGTCGAACACGTCCGGGTCGATCGTGCGCACCGTGCCGGCGCCTGCGATGCCCGCGTTCGAGACCAGCACGTCGATACCGCCAAGTCGCTCGGCGACTTCGGAGGTCGCCTCCTCGATTGAGTCGCGATCGCTGACATCGGCTTCGACCCAGATCGAGTCGTTGCCGCAGGCCACGGCGGTCCGTTCGAGCAGCTCGGGCTCGAGCCCGACCGCCGCCACGCGCGCGCCGCGCGCGGCGAGTCGCTTGGCGGACTCCGCACCGATGCCGCGCGCGGCGCCGGTGATCAGTACGCGCTTGCCAGAGAGATTGTGGAACTCAGCCATGCGACAACCCTAAGGGCCCCGGCCGAATTCCTCAAATGGCGCACTCGCCCTCGCCGCGCTCGACCTTGTAGGGGTCCTTGCGGGCCCAGTCGACGAAGTGGTTCATGTTCTCGATCGAGAACTCGACAGGCATCGTCAGGTCGCTGACGATCTCTTCGAAGCTGCTGGTCTCCACGCGCTCGACGAAGTCGTTGAACTCCTCGCCATCGTTGCGCTCCGCTTCGTAGTGGCGCACCCAGCGCTCGACCGCCTCGGGCACCCGCTTGGCGGGGATGCGCGATTTCAACCGCTTGCCCATCACGACCTCGCCGCCCTCGTAGTTGCCACCGATGTGTGGAATGTAGGCGGGCAGCTGCCGGTCGCCGATCTTTAGCGACGCACCGTAGAAGCCGATGTTCGCGATGTGGTGCTGCGAGCAGCCATTCGGGCAGCCGCTCATCTTGACGTGGATCTTCTTGGTCAGCTCGTCGGTGATCTGCATCTGCTCGATTCGCTCCTCAACCGCTGCGCTGAGCCCCATCGAGCTGGTGATGCCGAGCTTGCAGGAGTCGGTGCCAGGGCAGCTGACGACATCGTTGATCTGCTCCGCTCCGGCGTCACCGAGGCCGAGCTCTTCGAGGCGGGTCCAGACGTCATAGAGCGCCTCGTCGCGCACCCACCGCAAGATGAAGTTCTGCTGCACCGTGGTGCGGGCGTAGCCGCCAGTGAAATCGCGCATTATCTGGCCGAGGCCGCGGAACTGCTCCGGCGTCAGATCACCTTGGATGATCTTCACGACCGCAGCGGAGAAGCCCGGCTGTCGCTGTGCAATCACGTTCGCCTCGACCCAGCTCTCAAATCCGGGGCTGTCGCCGTTGGGGCTGCCGTAGCTGACTGAGGCGGGGCGCACGTTCGCCTGCTCGTCGTCGGCGAACAGTTCCGGCGTGTAGTCGATCTTGCTCGCCCAGTCGCCCTTCAACTCTTCGTCGCACTGCTTACGGAACTCCTCGGCGCCGATCTTGTCGACCAACACCTTGATGCGCGCGCGAGCGCGGTTGACGCGCAGCCAGTCCTGACGATCGAAGATCCGCAGCGCTGCCTCGGTGACCTTCAGGTACTCACCGTCATCGGCGCGCACGAAGTCGTAGATCGTCGGCGCGACGCGCGGCATGATCGAGGTGCCGCCACCGACCCGCATCTCGAAGCCTTTGACCTGCGCGCCGTCGATCTCGCGGATTCGCGGGATGAAGCCGATGTCGTGGATGCCGACGATTGCGCGATCGGCATCGGAGGAGCTGAACGCGGTCTTGATCTTGCGCGGCATCAGCTGGCAGACCTCGTTACGCACGAAGTAGCGCACGTAGGCGCCAACGTAGGGCGTTGGGTCGAAGATCTCGTCGTCCATGATCCCCGCGAATGGGTCACCGGTCACGTTGCGCACCGTGTTGCCGCAGCCTTCGCGTGATGAAAGCCCCGTCTCTCCCATGATTCGCAGCGCTGCGTCTATCTCAGGGAGCGGGATGTGGTGTAGCTGGACGTTCTGGCGCGTTGTGATGTGGCCCTTGCCGAGCGGCGCGAACTCCTCGGCGATGCGCGCGAAGGTGTCCATCTGGTCGGGGTTGATTCCCCCGAACGGCAGCTTCACACGGATCATCTGCACGTCGGGCTGGCGCTGGCCGTAGACGCCCTGCTTGAGCCGGAAGCCGATGAACTGGTCACCTGGCGTTTCACCATTGAGGAACTTGCCTGCCTCGGTCTCGAAGTCGTCGAACTCGCGCTCGATGATCGGGATCACGTGCCCGGGCACGTTGGTGAGTACCTCGGGGTTGTTGAGGGCCCCCGCCTTGCCTTTGTGGGTGCTCTTTCCGCCTGGCGAGACCTGCGTCGGTTCCACGGTGCGCATAACTCCTCCGGCTCGGAGTGGACCTGCTGCGAATATAGCAAAAGTTGAGCGGATTTAAGGGATTTAGCTCTGGAGCGGCTTGTGCAATGGGAATCCACCGGCTGTCCGTATTCTCTCGAGAGCGATGTTCGACGTCCTGTCCGAAAAACTGCAGTCGGTCATGTCCGACGTTCGCTCGCGCGGCAAGTTGAGCGAGGACGACGTCAACAAGGCGATGCGCGAGATCCGGCTGGCGCTGCTCGAGGCCGACGTCAACTTCAAGGTGGTCAAGGAATTCACGGCGACGCTCAAGGAGCGATGCCTTGGCTCCGAGGTGATGGACTCGCTCAACCCGGGCCAGCAGGTCGTCAAGGCCGTCAACGAGCAGTTGGCCGAGCTGATGGGTGACTCCTCGCATCGCGTGACCTTCTCACCGTCGGCGCCGACGGTGATCCTGATGGCAGGTCTGCAGGGCTCGGGCAAGACGACCGTGTGCGCAAAGCTGGCCAAGCTGCTGCACGACGAGGACAACAAGGACGTCGCGATCGCGGCCTGCGATATCTACCGGCCGGCGGCGGTGGACCAGGTCGTGAAGATCGGTGGCCAGGCCGGCGCGACCGTCTACGAGCGGGGAACGGAGAAGGACCCGCGCGAGATCGCTGCATGGGCGCTCGATCAGGCGACGCGCGACGGCAAGGACGTGCTGATCGTCGACACCGCAGGGCGCACCCATGTAGACGAAGACCTAATGCAAGAGCTGGCCGACATCCGTAGCAAGATCAAGCCACACAGCGTGATCTTGGTCGTCGATGCGATGACTGGACAGGATGCCGTCAACGTCGCCGAGTTGTTCGCCGAGACGGCGCAGTTCGACGGAGTGGTCATGACGAAGCTCGACGGCGATGCGCGCGGTGGCGCCGCGCTGTCGATCAAGGCCGTCACCGGCAAGCCGATCCTTTACGCGTCGACTGGCGAGAAGCTGGGGGAGTTCGAGCATTTCCATCCGGATCGCATGGCGTCTCGGATCCTCGGCATGGGTGACCTACTGTCGTTCATCGAGAAGGCCGAGAAGACCGTCGACGCAGACACGGCTGCTGAGCTGGAGAAGAAGATCCGAAAGCAGCAGTTCGGTTTCGACGACTTCTTGGACCAGATGAAGCAGATTCGCAAGATGGGGCCGATCGGCAACGTGCTCGGGATGCTGCCGGGATTCGGTCAGTTGAAGGGGCTGAAAGGGGCCAAGATCGATGACCGCGAGCTCGACCGGATCGAGGCGATCGTGCTGTCGATGACCGACGCCGAGCGACGCGACCCGAAGTCGATCGACGGCTCTCGGCGCAAGCGAATCGCTAGCGGGTCGGGCACCACGCCGGCCGCGGTCAATCGGCTGCTCAAGCAGTTCGGACAGATGCAGAAGATGATGCGCTCGATGCAGGCGGGCAAGATTCCCGATATGCAGCAGCTGATGCGTGGCTCCTAGAAATCCCGGATCGCCTCATTTGGGTGCCATGTCGGGTACCGTCTACGTCTCTTATGCGCTGGAAATATCCGCTTCTGGCGATTCTGTCTGGCCTGGTGCTCGCTGCCCTCGGGCTGGTTGTGCCCGCCGCCGGGCACCGTGCGAGCAGTTCAGTGGTCCGTAGTTCGGCACTCTACGGCGCTCCGCGGGAGGGCGCCGGCGATCTGCTCGCCGCCGCTGGTGACGTCAACGGCGACAAGCGCGCCGACGTGATCACGACCAGCAAGATCAGTCGCGGAGCGGTGGTCGTGTTCGGCTCGCGCGACAATTCCTCGCTTGACCTGTCGCGCCTGCGTGGGCGCGGCTTTCGCATTTCCGCCGCCGGTATCGCGGGCGGCATTCAGTCGGTTTCCGGTGCGGGAGACGTGAATGGCGACGGTCGCGCTGACCTGATCGTCGGCACGCCGGCGGCGCGCGACTCCGGCGGTACTGGCCCGGGCTCGGCGTACGTGGTGTTCGGAAAGAGGTCGTCGAGCGTCGTCAGGCTTTCGCGGCTGGCTTTCCGCGGTTTCCGCATCGTTGGCGAGCGGCGCCGCGATCGCGCCGGAGCCGGTGTCTCGGGGATGGGGGACCTGAACGGAGACGGTCTCGGCGACGTCGTGGTTGGCGCTCCACGGGTGGAGGTCAGCGATCGCAACAACGCTGGCGCCGCATACATCGTGTTCGGAAAGCGCGGAACCTCGACGATCGAGTTGAGCACGCTCGGCAACGCCGGCACCAAGATCGCCGGCGCACGCTCCGGTGAGCAGGTTGGCAATGCGGTTGCACAAACCGGTGACATGAACGGCGACGGGATCAACGAGCTGCTGCTCGGCGCGTCGCGCTCGAACCTCGGCGGCAGGCGTTCAGGGGCCGCGTACGTCGTATATGGTCGGCGCTCGCCGGGGGCGGTCAAGCTCGCCCAGTTAGGCGGACGCGGGTTCTTGATCCGGGGCGCCGCACGAAACGAGAGCGCTGGCTTCTCAGTGGCGGGCCTCAAGGATGTCAACGGTGACAAGCTCGCCGACATCGCGATCGGCGCACCGGGGGCAAGGAACAACGGTCGCGCATCGGGCTCCGCATATGTCGTCTTCGGACGGCGCGCGCCCGGAACCGTACGGCTCGCGAAGCTCTCGAAGGCCGGCTTCAGGGTCGACGGGGCTGCGGGTAACAACGCGGGCTTCTCGGTCGCCGGAGCCAGCGACGAGAGTCGTGACGGACGTGGCGAGTTGATCGTTGGGGCGCCGGGAGCAACTGTCAGGCGTGTCGCCGACGCTGGCACGGCCTACGTCGTCTACGGCACCGGCGCTCGCAGGCCGCGCACGCTCGACCGGCTCGGCAACGGCGGCTTCCGGTTGAGCAAGATGCGGTTTCTCGGCGCGGCCGGGGTCTCGGTCGCCGAGGCGGGAGACATGAACAGCGACGGGCGCCCAGAGTTGCTTGTCGGCGCTCCGAGCGCAAACTACAATGGCCGCCGCGACTCGGGCGCGGTGTACGTTTTCCGGGGCCTGTAGCCCGATCTCGCGGATCGCCGCTATCCTCTGCGGCCAACCTTGAGGTATCTGAGAGGCTAGAGCTTGTCCGTACGAATTCGACTCACCCGCGTAGGCGCCACCAACAACCCGATCTGGCGGGTCGTTGCTGCCGACAAGCGCTCTCCGCGCGACGGGCGTTTCCTCGAGGTGCTGGGGCTCTACAACGCTCAGACCGACCCTTCGACGATCAATCTCGACGAGGCCCGCATCCGCGAGTGGATTGGGAAGGGTGCCCAGCCGACGACAGCCGTCAAGCGGCTACTGAAGGCGAAGGGGATCTCGGCCTGAGCGAGCTGCTCGAGTTCCTAGCCCGTTCACTCGTCGACAGCCCCGACGAGGTCGAGGTCGAACGCATCGACGAGGATGACGACACCGTGGTGTTGGAGTTGAGCGTCGCCGAGGAGGACCGCGGAAAGGTGATCGGCCGGCAGGGTCGCACCGTCAGGGCTTTGCGCACGATCATGAGGGCAAGTGGCGCGGCAGACGACAGGCGGATCCTCGTCGAAGTCATCGACTGAGAGCCGGCTCCGGATCGGCAGGGTCGGCAAGCCTCACGGCACGCGTGGCGAGTTCGCGGTGCTCGACCCGACCGAGCGTTTGAACCTGCTCGACGCCGGTGCCGTGGTTCGCGTTGGGGCCACCGATGCACGAATCGCGTCGCGCGGTGGGACCGACCAGCGCCCCGTGATAGCGCTAGAGACGGTCGCGAGCCGTGAGTCCGCCGAGGGCCTGCGCGGCCAGGAGCTGACGGTGGCGCGATCGCAGCTTGGCGAGCTGGAGTCCGGCGAGTATCTCGCCGACGACCTGGTCGGGCTCGCGGTCACCGACGGCGACCGCGCGGTCGGGACCGTTAGCAACGTCTTGTTGTTGCCTTCCGCGGATGTGCTCGAGGTCGATAGGAAGGACACCGCGACGTTGCTCGTACCAATGGTGCACGACGCGATCCGCTCGATCGACACCGAGCGACGCTTGATCGATATCGACCTCGGTTTCCTGGGAGAGCGGTAACCCGTGCAGATCGACGTGTTCACACTGTTCCCGCAGTGGTTCAACTGGTTCTCGACCCAGCGACACGTTCGCAATGCCCTTGCCCTCGGACATGAGCTGCGTCTGTTCAACTACCGTGACACGACACCGCTGTCGGATCTACGTGTCGACGACACGCCCTACGGCGGCGGCGCGGGAATGGTGATCCGGGTCGACGTGGTCGACGCGGCACTCGAGGCCGCCTACGGTCCCGACGTCGACGCGATGCTGGCCGAACGGCGGGTCGCGGTGCTGGCACCTTCGGGTCGGCAGTTCGACGATCGAGTCGCATCCGAGTTCGCTGCCACCGAGCGACTGACACTGCTCTGCGGCCGCTACGAGGGGATAGACGAAAGGGTTCGCCAGTACCTGGCCAACGATTCGATTTCGGTCGGCCCGTACGTGTTGTCCGGAGGAGAGCTGGCGGCGATGGTGGTCTGCGACGCTACTTTCCGCAAACTCCCCGGAACACTCGGCCACGACGACAGCGCCCAGGAAGAATCGTTCTCGGCGGCGCTCGGCGGCGGGCCCGAGTATCCGCACTTCACGCGGCCAGCTAGCCATCGCGGCTGGGACGTGCCGGAGGTGCTGCTCTCGGGCGACCACCGGCGGATCGGTGAATGGCGCATGGCCCAGAGCGCCGCTAGGCACGATGCAGGCAGCAGTCGCGGCCCCCATCTTCGCTAACATCATCGCTCCCGCGCAGCCGCCTGCGGCTTTCAAGCCCCCCTCACCCATGAACGAGTTGATCCAAAGCGTCGAGCGCCGCCAGTTGCGCAGGGTTCCTGACTTCCGCCAGGGCGACCGGGTTCGCGTGCATGTTCAGGTCGTGGAGGGCGCCCGCAAGCGGACTCAGGTGTTCGAAGGGGTCGTGCTGAAGCTTCAGGGGCCCGGGGCGCGCCGCACTTTCACCGTCCGCAAGCTTTCGTTCGGCGTGGGCGTGGAAAGGACGTTCCCGCTGCACTCGCCCAAGATCGAGCGGATCGAGGTGATGGCGCGCGGCGAGGTGCGCCGTGCGAAGCTCTACTACCTTCGTGGACGCGTCGGCCGCCGCGCCCGGGTGCGCGAGCGCCGCGACCTGACGCCGGAGGAGATCGCGGGGATGGGTGTTACGCCCGAGGAGCTTGAACAGGCCGAGGTCGAACAGGCCCAGGAGGCCGTGGAGGTCGGCGAGGACGTTGATAGCGATGCGGACGCCGATGTCGATGCGGGTAAAGAGGGCGATTCGGACGCCGCCGCCGATTCGGACCCGAAAGAGCCGCGGGCCGAAGAAGACCCCGAGACCGATCCGAAAAACTCCAACGACGACGGTGGCGGCGACGGCGGGGAGCAGCAGGACGCCGAAGCGGCCGCGAAGAGCGACGGCTAGCGCCGTTGAGCGACGACCAGGGAAAAAAACATGGCTCGCTGATCGAGCTCGTCGTGATCGTCGGCGCGGCGGTGCTGCTCGCGTTCCTGATCCAGCTATTCCTCGTCAAGCCCTACCGCATCCCGAGCGAGTCGATGGTGCCAACGCTCGCGGTCGGGCAGCGGGTACTCGTCAACCGCACTGCCTACGACTTCGGCGGCACACCCAAGCGCAACGACATCGTCGTGTTCCATCCGCCGACTGGAGCGAATGACAACGAGTGCGGTGTGACGTCTGCGGAGGGTGCCGCCTGCTCGCGGCCGACACCAGAGCGAATGACCGGCCAAGGCGACACGTTCATCAAGCGCGTGATCGGCGTGCCTGGCGACAGACTCTCGATCGAGGATGGTTTCGCGAGAATCAACGGCAAGCTCCAGGGCCAGTCGTTCATCAAGCCTTGCCAACAGGGCGATCCGCAGTGCGACTACCCGACCCCGATCACGATCCCGCCGGACCACTACTTCATGATGGGCGACAACCGCGGCGCCAGCGACGACAGCCGCTTCTGGGGCCCCGTGCCGAAGGACTGGCTGATCGGCGAGGCGTTCTTCACCTACTGGCCGCCGAACCGGTTCGGGCTTCTCTAGGACCAAGAACGCGGATCCGCCGGGCGGCTCTCCTATGATGCGCGTCGACCGTGACAGGCCCGACGACAACCGTCGCCCAGCGCAAGCCTCGACGGCGGAAGACCGCCGGCAGGCTGTTTCGCTTCGATCGTGAGTTGGGCCGCCGTTTCGTAGCGGGTGCCGACGAGGCAGGGCGCGGATCGCTCGCCGGCCCGCTGGTGGCGGCCGCGGTGCTGTTCGACCACGAACGGCTGTCGCTCGCTCAGCGCAGAGCGCTTTCGCGGCTCGACGACTCCAAGACACGAGCCGAGCAGGCGCGCGAGCAGCTGTTCCCCCTGATCGTTGGTAGCGCCGCGCGCGTCAGCGTCACCTCGCGATGCGTGCGAGGGATCGACGACCGCGGGCTGCATGTGACAAACCTTCAGGCACTGCGCGATGCGCTGCGGGCGGTTGCCACGGACGGATGCGTGTGCCTCGTCGATGGGTTTGGCGTGCCCGAGTTCGAACACGAGCAGCGTGCGGTCGTCGACGGCGATGCACGCAGCGCCGCGATCGCTGCCGCCTCCGTGATCGCGAAGGTGACGCGCGATCGATACATGCGTCGCGTCGCTGAGCTGCTGCCGGAGTGGAGCTTCGACAGGCACGTCGGCTACTCGACTGCCGAGCATCGCGCCGCGATCGCGCAGCACGGGATCAGCCCGCTGCATCGCCGTTCGTTTCAGTCGATCGCGTACCAGCAGCTCACGATCGGCTAGGTCGAGCGCCTAAAAGGCGTTCTCGACGTGATCGAGCTCCAATAGCGCACCGTCCGTTGAAAGTAGAACGCCAATCGCGTCAAAACGCAGTTCGGGTAGATGGCGAACTGGGGCGTGCCCGCCGAGCCAGGCGGTCGCCATGCGCCGTACCTGCGCTCGTTTGGCTTGGCCTACCGACTCGAGCGGGCACGACGGCCCGCTGGCGCCAGAGCGCGCGATCAGCGTCTTGACCTCGCAGAAGACGAGTGCGTCGGCGCCGGCGACGATCAGGTCGATCTCGCCATCGCGCGTCCTGAAGTTGCTCTCGATTAGCTTGTAGCCGGATCGCTCCAGGTGCGAGGCCGCTAGCGCCTCGCCCGAGCGCCCGATCTCGATGTTCGATCTGGAACCCATGCGTCGAGGCTAGAGCGGAAGCTGTCGAGACTTGCTCGCTGAGTGTGAAGATTGAGCCGCTATCGCGTGTCTTTCCACACACTCGCGTGAAAGAGGTGAGATCAGCAGCACTTCGGCGCGTGGGGTGGGCGTAGTTTTGACCGCGTGCTCGCTCGTGTAACGACATTCGCGCTACGGGGGGTCGATGCGATCGAGGTCGTGGTCGAGGCTGACATCCACTCTGGCCTGCCCGCCTTCACAATCGTCGGCCTGCCCGACACCGCCGTTCAAGAATCGCGAGAGCGCGTGCGCGCGGCGATCGTCAACTCGCAGTTCGACTTCCCTCTGCGCCGAATCACCGTCAACCTCGCGCCGGCCGACCTGCGCAAGGCGGGGCCGGGCTTCGACCTGGCACTTGCCGCGGCGCTGCTGGCCGCCAGTGGCCAGCTTCCGGCCGAGGCGCTCTCCGGGCGGGCACTGTGCGGCGAGCTGGGCCTCGACGGGTCGGTGCGTGCCGTGCGGGGCGCACTGGCGATCGCAGACGCGGCGCGCCGCTGCGGCTGTGAGCGGCTCGTGGTGCCGGCCGCCAACGCGGCCGAGGCAGGGCTGGTCGAGGAGATCGCTGTGGCTGGAATCGACACGCTGCGGCAACTCGTCGACAACCTCACAGGTGAGCCCGAGACCGGCGCGCAACGCTTCGACGTGAAGGCGCTGCTGGCCGCCCCGTCAGCCGATCGGCACGACATGGCTGACGTCAAAGGGCACGCCGCGATCAAGCGCGCTATGGAGATCGCCGCGGCCGGCGCTCACAACGTCCTGATGATCGGTCCGCCGGGCACCGGCAAGTCGATGCTCGCGCGCCGTCTGCCGACCATCTCGCCGCCGCTGACGCTGCCCGAGGCGCTCGAGGCGACTCGCATCCACAGTGTCGCCGGGCTGCTCGGAAGCGAGCCGCTCGTCACGCGCCGCCCGTTCCGCGCTCCACACCACTCGATATCGGCCGCCGGGCTCGTCGGCGGTGGCGCCGGGCCGTCGCCGGGCGAAGCGACGCTGGCGCATGGCGGAGTGCTGTTTTTGGATGAGCTGTCGGAGTTCTCGAGACCGGCGCTCGAGGCATTGCGACAGCCGCTCGAAGAGGGCTTCGTGAACATTACGCGTGCGCAGCGCAGCGCCCACTTCCCGGCGCGTTTCATGCTGGCGGCGGCGACCAACCCCTGCCCCTGCGGGCATCACGGCGCCCCGGGCGGACAATGCGCGTGTCACCCGACCGCAGTCGCGCGTTACGCCGCGAAGCTGAGCGGACCGCTGCTCGACCGGATCGACCTGATCGTCGCGGTCGGCCCCCCGGCCGAGCAGGAGCTGGCGGCAGATGTCGAGGCGGTCGGTTCGGCCGAGATGCGCGAGCGTGTCGCCGCCGCTCGTGCTCGAGCCACTGCGCGGCTCGAGCCGATCGGGCTGCACTGCAACTCTGACCTTCGCTCGGGTCAGCTGGCTAGCGTCGCCGAGATTGGTCGAAGCGCCCAGGGCGCGCTCGCCAGCGCCCGGCGAACGGTAGGTCTCAGCATGCGCGGAGCGGATCGGGTGCTGCGAGTCGCCAGGACGATCGCCGATCTGGCCGGCTGCGAACAGGTAGCCCGCGAGCACATCGGCGAGGCGCTCGGCTATCGCGACTACCGGCGTGACCGCGCGCACGCCGCGTGAACGCTTGCGAGCGCTGCCTGCGCCGCTCGGGTCTGCTGGCAGCGCTTGCCGGTAGGATCAGGATCGCCGCCCAGCGCCGGGTGCCGCTACCGGAGCTGCTCGCGCTCGACGATCGTAGCCTCGCACGTGGGCTGGGGCTCGATCGGCCGCCCGCCGTGGACGTCGACAGCCTCCGACACGACGCGCGCGTGGCAGGGCTTACCCATGTCTGTCGCCACGATCGCTGCTTTCCCGAACGGCTTGCCGACGCCCCCGACTGCTGCGCCGCGCTGTTCTGTGCCGGAGACCCGCAGGCGCTGGTCGCGCACGCGCGTGAGCCGTCGGCGGCGATCGTCGGCTCGCGGCGGGCTACCGCATATGGCCTCGGGGTGGCGCGCTCGCTCGCTCGCGAGCTCAGCGCCTGCAATGTCCCGGTGATCAGCGGAATGGCCTTCGGTGTCGATGCTGCCGCACACGAGGGCGCGCTCGACGCGGCTGGGCCCACAACCGCTGTGCTCGCGTGCGGAGCCGATCTCGCCTATCCGAAGGGCAACAGCAACCTCTACCAACGAATCGTTCGGTCGGGCGTAGTCGTGTCCGAGTTTCCTCCCGGCTTCCGGCCTGAACGCTGGTGCTTTCCAGCTCGCAACAGGATCATGGCGGGCCTGGCCTCGATGACGATCGTGGTCGAGGGGCGTTCCGACTCGGGCTCGCTGATCACGGCCGGCTTCGCAGCGGACCTCGGTCGCGATGTCGGGGCGGTGCCGGGGCCGATCAGCTCGCAGTACTCATGCGGCCCCAACGACCTGCTTGCAGACGGCGCCTGTGTCGTTCGCGGCGCAGGCGATGTGCTCGACACGATGTTCGGCCCGGGGGCGGCAGAACGTTGGGCGGCCAGTCGCTCGGATCCACCTGCGAACCTCGATCCCTGTTTGCGCGAGCTGCTCGAAGCGGTTGAGCGCGGCGAGCGCTCCGTGGAAGACATCGCCGCCGGTCGAGAGGCGATAGCGCCTACCGTCGCCGGCCTCGGCGAACTCGAACTGCTGGGGTTGATCCGGCGTGACGCTACCGGGCGATATGTGCGCGCTGGCTAGCCAATATCCTGCGGCGGATGGCAAGCGACGCTCAGTCCCGCATCCCGGCCGTGCTGTCGATCGGCGGCTCCGACTCGGGCGGCGGCGCGGGCATTCAGGCGGACCTGAAGGCATTTGCCCGCTGCGGCGTGCACGGTATGAGCGCCATCACCGCGATCACCTGGCAGAACACGGTCTCCGTCGAAGGTGTCACGGCGGTGCCGGCCGAGGCGATCGTCGGTCAGGTTCGTGCGGTCGCGAGCGACATCGGCGTCGACGCGACGAAAGTCGGGATGCTCGGCTCGGTGGACACGATCGCGGCCGTCGAGCAGGCGCTCGATCTGGTCGGCGAGGCGCCGATCGTGATCGACCCGGTGATGATCGCCGAGAGCGGCGCCAGGCTGCTGGATGTCGATGCGGTCGAACGCTTGATCGCCTTGCTGGGGCGCGCGACGGTCGTCACCCCGAACGTCGCCGAGGCGCGCGCGCTGGTGGAGGCGTCGGGCGGCGATGCGCGAGTCCCGGTCGACTCGCTGGTGCGGCTCGTCGGTGGGCTCGGGCCTCGTTTCGTGGTCGTCACCGGCGGCCATATCGAGGGCGATCGGGCGATCGATAGCTTTTGGGACGGAGAGCGCTCGGTCGCGATTGCGGGTCCGCGTTACCCGGCTGGCGCCGCGCACGGCTCCGGATGTACGCACTCGTCGGCACTCGCCGCGCAGCTTGCGCTTGGGCTCGACCCGCTCGAGGCCGCTCGAGTGGCCCAGCGGATAGCGTCGGATGCCGTTCGCGACGGGCTGCATGGGATCGGTGCCGGTGCCGGCCCTGTCGACGTGTTCGGGCTGGCATAATGGCGCGTGTGAAGTTTCTGCGTCTAGTACCCGGCAAAGGCGAGGTCGTACTCGCCGAAGGCGACCCCGAGTTGTCGGAAGACGAGCAGCTTCTGATCGAGGAGTTCCGCCGCCAGCTCGACGAAGGGATGTGGGCGGCGGTGCCAGTCGAGTCGAGCGGTACCGGGCGGCGCGAGGCAATCTTGGCACAGCGGTTCTCGGACATTCCGAAGGACGCCGAGCGCGTGATCTTCTTCCCTCGCGCGGCCGGCGGATAGCGCACGCCGAGACATGTCGGACCTCGCACTGTTGATCTCGGGGCTGGTCGTGCTGGCGCTTGTCAGCTACATCGGTGGAACCGCCGCCTACCGGGGGATTGCCTCTCGAGCCCGCGGTCGCGCCAGCGACGCCGGCTCACCCGGGCCCCGCGGTCGGATCGACCCCGGAGTCGAGCGCCGGGCTGAGCGCAAGGCGCGTGAGCTGCTGCGGTCGGTCGTCGACGCTGACGACTGGGAGATGTACCGCGATTTGGGCTTCATCAGGGTTGTAGGTCGCATGTCCGATCCGGACCAGCGCGGTTACTGCTATCTGATCTACCCGCACAAGCCAATCGTCGCCTACCTGCCAGGCTCGGACAGCCTGCTCAGTGAGTACTGCGTCGAGTTTCCCGACCAGGGCGATACCAAGTTCGGCCCGAGGCTGCCCGACTCGGACGACGTGATAGCCAAGTGGATGATGATCAAGGCCGACGAGGAGCGACTGATTCGCGGCGCCAACATGCACCTGCCCGGGCGACAGGTCGACCCGCAGCAGGTGCGCCGGGACTTGGTCCGGCTGCGCGAGTGGGATCGAGCAAGGGCGGCCCGCACCTCGCGCGGACCGGCATCGATTGGATCGACCGCTGCGGAGTCGCCTTGACCGGTAGCACGATGAACGACACGCGGAAACGGAGTCGAGCGGTGACCGAGGGCGCGAATCGCGCCGCAGCCCGCTCCTACCTGTACTCGATCGGACTGACCGACGACGACCTCGCAAAGCCGATGATCGGCGTCGCCAACACCTGGATCGGAACGATGCCGTGCAACTTCCACCTACGCAGGCTGTCGGAGAAAGTGATGGATGGCATTCGTGCAGCCGGCGGCACGCCGCTCGAGTACAACACGATCGCGATCTCGGACGGGATCACGATGGGCACCGAGGGCATGAAGACCTCGCTCGTCAGCCGAGAGATCATCGCCGATTCGATCGAGCTGGTCGCGCGCGGTCACCTGTTCGACGCTGTCATTGCCATTTCCGGTTGCGACAAGACGATTCCGGGCACGGTGATGGCGCTAGCGCGGCTCGATATTCCATCGCTGATGATCTACGGCGGCTCGATCGCCCCCGGTCGCTTCGAAGATCGCGACGTGACGATCCAGGATGTCTTCGAGGCCGTCGGCGCACATGCGGCGGGGAACTTGACGGAGGGAGAGCTCTCGAAGCTCGAACACGCCGCTTGCCCCGGCGCCGGCGCCTGCGGCGGCCAGTTCACCGCCAACACGATGTCGACCGCCTACGAGATGCTAGGCGTCTCGCCGATGGGTATCTCCGACGTGCCCGCGTTGGACCCGCGCAAGGACGAGGTCTGCGTGGAGGCCGGAAAACTGATCATGCAGGTGCTGGGGCAGGACTTGAGGCCACTTGACATCGTCACGAAGGCGTCGCTCGAGAACGCAGTCGCAGCCGTCTGCACGACCGGTGGGTCGACCAATGGCGTGCTGCACCTGCTCGCGACCGCGTACGAGGCGGGAGTTGAGCTGAAGCTCGAGGATTTCGACCGCATAAGCTCACAGACACCATTGCTATGCGATCTCAAGCCCACCGGCCAGTACGTGGCGGCCGACATGTACGCCGCCGGCGGGATGGCGGTCGTCGCCAAACGCCTCAAGGAGGCCGGCCTGCTCAACGAGGACTGCTTGACGGTGAGCGGCCGAACGATCGGGGAGGAGGCCGATCTCGCCCAGGAAACGCCGGGGCAGCAGGTGATTCGCCCGCTTGACGATCCGATCAAGGCGACTGGCGGGATTGCGATCTTGCGCGGCAACCTGGCGCCGGAAGGATGTGTCGTCAAACTATCCGGTCACGAACGCACCCGGCATAGGGGCCCGGCCCGTGTGTTCGAAAGCGAGGAGGATGCGATGGCCGCCGTCACCTCGCAGCAGATAAAGGAAGGCGACGTGATCGTGATCCGCAACGAGGGCCCGAGTGGCGGCCCGGGCATGCGGGAGATGCTCGCGGTCACAGCCGCGATCGTCGGTGAGGGCCTCAGCGAGTCGGTGGCGCTTCTGACTGACGGCCGGTTCTCCGGCGCAACCCGCGGCTTCATGGCCGGCCACGTCGCGCCTGAGGCGCCTCGCGGCGGACCGATAGCGGCGATCGAGGAGGGCGACACGGTTGAATTCGACGTCGAGGCCCGCCGCCTCGAGCTCGACCTGCCCCAGGCCGAGATCGATCGCCGCGTGAAGGAATGGGTTTCGCCCCCGAACGGCTACGAGAAGGGTGTGATGGCCAAGTACGCCCGCCACGTTTCTTCTGCCTCGCTGGGCGCGATCACAAAGTAATCACCAGCGGTCGCCGTAGGCGGACGCTCCAGCATGAGCGGGGGTCGAGGGGGCAGCGCCCCCCGGTCGTTCCTACCAGCGGTCGCCGCAGGCGGACGCTCCAGCATGAGCCAGGGGTCGAGGGGGCGGAGCCACCCGTTGTTCCGGCGGGACCCTCAGCGCAGCCAGTCGTTCCTAACTGCCGACGAATTCGTCCACGAGTCGGTTGAAGGTCCGCGGGCGCTCGATCATCGCGACGTGGCCCGTGCGGTCGAGGATCACCTTCTCCGATTTGGCGCTTACCAGCAGTTTCTCGTAGCGGTGGGCTGAGCTGACCGGTACGACCATGTCGTTGCGACCCCAGACGATCAGGGTTGGTGCGAGAATCTCACCGAGTCGGTACTTGAGGTCGTAGGTCAGGGCCGATTCGAGCGCCGGCGCAAATGCCGGCTTGCCGGCACCCAGCAGCATCTCGACGCACATCTGCGGGGTCAGCTTCTCCGGATAGCGACAGACCATGCCGAGCAGCGCTCGTCGCCCGCGCGGGCGACGAACCAAGAAGTCGGCCCGCTTCAGCGTGGCGTTGGTCAGCGGCTGGGTCCACCTCGCCGCGCGCATCATCTGGCTCGGTGTCGCGCGTCTCGGTAGCTCAGCGACGCCGGCGGCAGACACGAGCGCCAGGCGGTTCACGCGTGAAGGATGGTTGATCGCCAAGTCGACCGCAACGAAACCGCCCAACGAGTTCCCGATGACCGATGCGCTGGGAATTTCAAGCCGATCGAGGAAGGCGTTCACGAACTGCCCGTAGAACGGGATCGTGACCTTCTCGCTCGGCATCGGCGACCGTCCGAAGCCGGGCAGGTCAAGCGCCACCACGCGGTGCCGCTGCGCAAAATATGGCATGTTCTCCAGCCAGTTCTGCCAACATCCGGAAAGTCCGTGCACGAACAGCACGGGCGGTCCCTGGCCGAGATCGACGTAGTTGACTCGGGACCCGAGCAACTCGGTGGTTCGCAGATGCTCGCGCCAGTCGGTCTCGGGCCAGGCCGGCTCGCCCGGGACTCCGTAGTCGTCCGCGAGCGACTCTGCGCCGTCGCTCGCGTGTGAGATGTGTCTGTGCTCGCGCGTTGCCATCGCTCTCTACATTACCGGCGAGCCTGGGCGGGACTCAGGCGAGGTAGCCCATTCGTTCAAGCACCGGGATCTCGTGAATCTGCGGCGGCTGCAGATGGTCCCAGAGGATGCCCTTCGGCCTTTCCAGCGCGCGCTCCACTTCGATCGCGGCCCTCGGGGTAACGATCAGGTCGACCGGGATATCGTGTGCCGTGCTGGGCAGGTTCTCGCGCACGATCTGGATCGGATGAACAGTCGTGGCGACGACGGTTTTAGCCGAGACGCCGCGTGCCTCGGCGAGCAATGCGTACTCCAGGTCGTGGTAGCCGCCGCCCTTGCCGACGCGCGCGCCTTTCAGGTTGACGGCGACCGAACCGCAAAGGATCAGGTCGAGCTTCGGCACCTGCTCGAGGTCGATCACCTCGCCGTGGCGCAGCGCACCCTTGATCGTGGCCGCCTCGCGCAGTTGCTTGCCTGTAAGCCTCTTGGGGTCGAGCAGCCTGAACGGGTGATCGGCTCGCAAGCGCGGTACTGCCATCACGAGCGTCTTGCCCTGTTCGAGCGCGAGCCGCCTGGCGTGCGTCTGCGGCGCGTCCGGGTTGGCCTTGATCGTCTTCGCCTTCTTCCAGACGGGATGGCCCGCCAATCGCTCGGCGGCGGCGCGTGCGTTTGCGAAGTTGGGTATCCGGCCCTCTGCTCCCGGGAAGCGCGAAACGCCTTCCCGATCCATCACGGTCCAGATGGAGCGGCGAATGGCGTCCTTGGTCCTCACGACCTGCCAATCCTAACCGGCGGGCCGCGCCGGAGCCCGCTCGCCCCGTCCCTGAGTGCTCTGCAACGGGCCTGGCAGGGCCGGTGCGCACTGGTCAGAGCCAGCCAGCGCGTCCCTTACAGTTGATGCGGCATAATTTTCAGTTGGAGAGCCTGCCAAGGCTCAGCAGGTGGGTGGAATTGGGAGGCAACAAGACATCGCTGACGCATGAAAGGCCGGTCTCCGATCGAGGCTGGGACTTTTCCGGCGTCACGAACGGGCGGCGCGCGGGTCGACGACCGGCTGGGCGCAAGCCGCTGAGGTGGCCGCCGCCTCGCGGGGCCTGGATCGCCGCCGGATTCGTAGCGGCTGTGATGCTAGTGGCGTTCGTCTACGACTCGACCCAGAAGGACGTGATCCAGAAGGGTGTCGAGGTCGCCGGCGTAAAGGTTGGCGGGTTGACCGCCGATCAGGCGAAGCGCAAGCTACGCCGCGAGTTGTCGCCACGTCTCGATCGGCCGGTGCGCGTCGTAGCCGGCGGCGAGCGGTTCCGGCTCTCGCCGGAGCAAGCGTCGCTGAAGGTCGATGTCAACGGAATGGTCGACGAGGCGGTTGCGGTCACTCGATCCAAGGCCTTGCCGCTCCGCGTGTTCGACAGCTTGACCGAGGCCCGATCGACTGCCGAGCTTGAGGCGCGCGTCGACTATTCGCGTAGCGCGGTCCGTAGATTTGCGAGGGACGTCAAGAACAAGGTCGACCGCCAGCCGCTCGACGCGAGCGTCAGCTTCGAAGCGGGATCGTCCGCCGAGCTTCCGGTGCGGTCGTCTAGCAATGGCCTCACGATTAACCGCGCGAAGCTCCGTTCAGCGCTCGAAGCCGCGCTCGACAAGACGGTCGGCCGTTCGGTCAGGACGCCGGTCAAGGTGACGAAGCCGGAGGTGACGAGCGCCGAGTTGGCGCCGAAGTACCCGGTCGTGGTGACGGTCGATCGCGCGAACTTCGAGCTACGGCTGTTCAAGGACCTGAAGCTCACCAAGACGTATCCGATCGCGGTCGGGCAGGCGGGACTCGACACGCCGGCCGGCCTCTACAACATCCAGAACAAGTCGGTCGACCCGAGCTGGTTCGTCCCGAACAAGGAATGGGCCGGTGACCTCGCGGGCAAAGTTATCCCGAGCGGCTCGCCGGACAACCCGCTCAAGGCGCGCTGGCTAGGTGTCTACGACGGCGTTGGCGTCCACGGAACCGCTGAAGAGGGCTCGCTCGGTACGGCAGTTTCGCACGGCTGCATTCGTATGACGGTCAAGGACGTGAAGGAGCTTTACCGGCAGGTCCCGGTCGGCGCGTCGATCTACATCTCGTGAATCTTGAATTTCCCCTGGGCGGGAAAATCGGGGAGCCCTGAGGCGCTAGTTCTCGAAGGCTCGGATTTCGTCGATGTCGACCTCCTGCCAGCCGTCCGCTTGCAGAGAGGCATGGTGGTCGCTGTGGCGAATACACAGCGTGCCGATCCAAATCTCCCGCTGGCGGCCGGCCACGCGTTTGCGCATCACCGCGTGGAACAGGGTCGACGCGTCGTCGTCGCCCCGGACGGGATGCCATGGGGCTTCGGGCGGCTCGCGCTCATCGCTGAGGCCGGCCTCGATCAGCTGCGAACGGGTCGCCACACGCCCGGCATCGACATCAATGAAGAACGACACAGCAGCAGATCGTACGAGAAGCCGAGATGTCTCGGACCTTTCGCCAGCCTGGCGAAAGGCACTTGTGCAGTTCGATAGAACGCTGAAGGCTCGCGGGATGTCGGAGCGCACGCGCCGCGCCTATGGGTTCGATGCGTGCGAGTTCGCGGCTTGGGCCGCGCCGCGCAGCGCGCCGGGCGAGGTGCGCTACCGGCTGTTGCGACGCTATGCCTCCAACCTGAGCGCGTCAAAGGCCGAGGGTGGGAGGGAGCTGTCGAAGACGACTGTCGCGCGCAAGCTGGCCGCGATCCGCACGCTCTACCGCTATATGGTCGAGCGTGAGGAGGTCGAGCAGAATCCGGCCGACCTGATCTCGTCGCCACGCCGATCGAACGCGCTTCCCAAGGTTCTGCGCCAGGATGAGGTGGTGGGATTGCTCGACCGAATTCCCGCGGGAACCCCACTCGAGGTGCGCGATCGTGCTTTGTTCGAGCTTGCCTATTCGTGCGGCCTGCGCTGCGAGGAGATCGTCAACCTCGACGTGGAGTCACTCGACTTCGACTCCGAAGAGGTGAGGGTCGTTGGCAAGGGCGACAAGACTCGACTGGTACCGATCGGCGAGCCGGCTCAGAAGGCGCTCGATCGCTACCTGGCGATGGCGCGCCCGGCGCTTGCACCCCGTTCCGGCGAGCCATCGCTGTTCGTGTCGAAGACTGGTCGGCGTCTGTCGTCCTCGGATGTGCGGCGACGCCTGAGGGTGTGGCTGCGCAATGCGAGCCTCTCGGCCGACGTGTCTCCGCACGCCCTGCGACACTCGTTTGCCACCCACCTGCTCGAAGGCGGCGCCGATTTGCGTACCATTCAGGAGCTGCTCGGCCACACTTCCGTTTCGACGACTCAGGTCTACACTCGGGTAGAGTCCAGTCGTCTGCGCAGGCAGTACGGCCGGAGCCACCCGAGGGCATAGGCCACCCCGGCAGGCGAATCCATGGAATCAAGCGTCAAGCAAATGCAGCTCAAAGAGCTCTGGGCCCGCTACAAGAAAAGCGGGGACGAAAAGGCTCGCGAGCAGTTGGTGCTGGCCTACTCACCGCTGGTCAAGTTCGTCGCCGGCCGGATGTCGAGCGGCCTCCCGGCTCACATCGAGGAGGCCGACCTGATCTCCTACGGACTGCTCGGCCTGATCGGTGCGATCGAGCGGTTTGAGCCGGAACGCGAGATCAAGTTCGAGACCTTTGCCGTTGCTCGTATCAAGGGCTCGATTATCGACGAGTTGCGCTCGCTCGATTGGGTCCCGCGTTCTGTCCGTGCCAAGGCGCGTGAGATCGAGTCGACGCAGTCGCGGCTCGAGCGCGAGCTCGGCCGTGCGCCGACTGATCAGGAGGTCGCCGACAAACTCGAAACTACCGTCGACGACTTTCAAGACAGCCTCGTGCAGATCTCGAACTCGAACGTCGTGGCGCTCGACGAACTGTGGACGGTGTCCGATTCGAGCGGTGACCAGGTGTCTCTGCTCGACACTATGAAGGACCCGAACGCGGTCGACCCGGCCCGCGAGTTGGGTGTCAGCGAACTCAAGGACCGCCTCGCGCACGCTATATCCCGCCTGCCCGAGCGCGAAAAGTTGGTCGTCGCCCTCTACTACTACGAAAACCTGACGCTGCGAGAGATCGGCGAGGTGTTGGGCGTCACCGAGTCGCGTGTGTCGCAGTTGCACACGAAGGCCGTGCTGCGGCTGAAGGCCCGCCTTCAGGCCGAAATCGAAGCCGGCTAGCGCGGCATCGCTTGCTCCGACCATCCACGCGGACGGTACCGTTTACGGCCGGCTGCCGGTCTGATGTAATCAGCGCCTGATTGGCCTTCCGATGAGAGGAGATACAGGTGGCGCACAAAGCAGCGGACCGCATCAGGAATGTCGCGATCGTCGGTCACCGGGGATCTGGCAAGACCTCGCTGAACGAGTCCCTGCTGTTCGAGGCTGGGGCGGTCAACCGGCTTGGGGCCGTCGACGATGGCTCGACCGTCGCGGATTACGAGCCCGACGAGCAGGCGCGCGAGATGTCGATCTCGGCGAGCCTCGCTTCGTTCGAATTCGCCGATCGTAAACTCACCGTGATCGACACGCCCGGCGATCCCAGCTTCGTGGCCGACGCGCTCGGTGCTCTGCGCGTATGCGAAAGCGCGGTCTTCTGCGTCAACGCCGTGATGGGCGTCGAAGTCTCGACCGATCGTCTCTGGCAACATGCCCAGGCCCTCGGCCTCGCGCGGCTGGTCTTCGTGAATATGCTCGACCGCGAGCGCGCCGACTTCTTTCGCACGCTTGCCTCGCTCAAAGACTCGTTCGGCCCGCACGTGGTTGCGACTGAGATCCCGATCGGCTCGGAACACGAAACGCGCGGCTTGGTCGACCTGATCGACATGGAGGCCTTCGAGTACGACGGTGCGGGCAAGGGCAACGGCAAGAAGGTCCCGATTCCTGACGAGATGGCCGACCGCGCGCAGGAGTACCGCGAGAAGCTGATGGATGAGGTCGCCGAGAACTCCGACCAGCTGATGGAGCGCTACCTCGAGGGCGAGGAGATTCTCCACGACGAGATCGTCGACGCGCTCAAGGACGGCGTCACCGCCGGAACGGTCTTTCCCGTGACATGCGGTATTGCTACCCAGAATTTCGGCTCTGACCGGCTGCTCGAAGCGCTCGTCAGTGACCTGCCGTCGCCGGCAAAGAAAGGCCCGGCGCATGCGCGCGACGGTGACGGCAACGACGTCGAGATCGCGCCCGATGAAGACGCCGAGCTGGTTGCCTACGTGTTCAAGACACGCGCCGACCCCTTCGCAGGCCGCATCAACCTGTTCCGGGTCTACTCAGGGACCCTGAAGGCCGACTCTCATGTGATCAACGTTCGAACTCATAAAAAGGAGCGCGTCGGGCAGTTGATGGGGCTCCGGGGCAAGGAGCACGTCAAAGCCGACGAGTTCGGCGCCGGCGACATCGGTGCGGTCGCGAAGCTCAAAGAGACCCGCTCCGGGGACGTGCTCGCCTCGGCCAAGGACGCCGCGATCTCGTTCCCCGCGGTTGGGCTACCGAGGGCGGTGATGGCGTTCGCGATCGAGCCCAAGTCGAAGGGCGACGAGGAGAAGGTGGCGACCGCGTTGCGGCGGCTCCAAGAAGAGGATCCGACGCTCGACTTCCACCGCGATGCCCAGACCGGAGAGCAGATCATCGCCGGCCTTTCGCAGGTGCACGTCGAGGTGGTCGTCGGCCGCATGAAGGAGCGCTTCGGCGCCGAGGTGAACCTCAAGCCGCCGCGGGTCCCGTATCAGGAGACGATCAAAGCCAAGGCGAAGGCGCACGGCCGCTACAAGAAGCAAACCGGTGGTCGGGGCCAGTTCGGCGATTGTCACATCGAGATTGAGCCGGGCAAGCAAGGCGAGGGGTTCGAGTTCGTCAACAAGATCAAAGGTGGGGCGATCCCGGGCAGTTTCATCCCCGCCGTCGAGAAGGGCGTGCGCGAGGCGATGCAGACCGGTGTCGTCGCCGGTTATCCGCTCCGAGACGTGCGCGTGACCCTCTACGACGGCTCCCACCACGCGGTCGACTCCTCGGAGATGGCGTTCAAGATTGCTGGTTCGATGGCGTTCAAGAAGGCTGCCGAGTCGGCTAGGCCGACGTTGCTCGAGCCGATCATGCAGGTGGTGATCACGGTGCCCGAGGACGCCGTCGGTGACGTGATGGGCGACCTCAACGGTAGGCGCGGTCACCCGCTCGGCGTCGAAGCGAAGGGCTCTATGACCGAGATCAGCGCTGAGGTGCCGATGGCCGAAATGCTCGTTTACGCACCCGACCTGCGCTCGATCACCGGTGGCCAGGGCGACTACTCGATGGATCTGCTGCGCTACGACGAGGTGCCGGCACACCTCGTGCAGCAGGTGGTATCGGCGTCGGGCAAGGAATCGGAAGAGGCTCCTGCGAAGGCCTAGACCCATGAGCAAGCAGCTTCAGCCTGACATGAAGCAGTCCACCTGCGACGTGTGCAGCCGCACGATGCTCAAGGGCGAGCGCGCGGAGCCGTATCTGACACCGTCTCGCGAGCGACGGCTAGTCTGCTCGCTGTGCGCTCCGCGTGCACAACGCGAGGGCTGGATTCGGGAGTCGGTGGCGCCCGAGACTCCGACCAGGCCGGCGCGCCAGTCGGACCGCCGGGGATTTGGGCGTTTGCGGCGTCGCAGACGCGAGGGTGAGCCAGAGCAAGGCCTGCCCGATGCGGCGCCAGAGCCTGACCTCGAAGCAGACTCATTGGAGTCGGTCGCGCCCGAGCAGCCGCAACCAAACGCTCCCGGGCGCTCTCCTCGCGATCGGCGCCAGGTTCGCGCCGTGCCAACCAACGCGCAGCTCAAGCTCGATCGTGCGATCAACGTGTTCAACGAGTCTGAGCACGCGCGGACTGTCGCCGGCATCGCCCGGACTCTGGGCGCACCCGGCGTCAGCGCGCTCGGCTCCGCCAGTTCGTCGGCCGAGGTGCTGTTGACGGTCGCCTGGGAGCTGGCCTGGTACCAGTACACGGTTGATCTCTCCGACAGGAAGGAGCCTGTGCAGCTGCGGGCTAGAGGGGAGGAGCTCGAGGAGCTACCCGAGGAGGCGCGTGAGTGGAACGCCCAAGCGCTGGTCAACGGCACTTTGGTGTTGGGCGCGCCGGACTCAGCCGAGGCGGCGCAGGCACCGGAGCCACCCGCAGAGGCTTAGGCTGGCGACCAGCGTGACCACAGGTGTCCCCATCCACTAGCCTCTAGAATCCCGGACCCAAAGCGGCGGAGGGCCGAAGGTTTGATTTACTGCGTGATACCGGAAACGCTCGCGGACGAGCTTTACGACAAGCTCACCGACTATTACAAAGACGATCCGAACGTCAAGGTGATCGTCGACCGGCGTAAGACCGAGCGCCGCGAGCGCGGGGTGGAGGACGCCGAGGCCGGCAGCAACCGGCGCCTGGTTCGGGATCGCCGCCGCCGCCGTCCGGGGTCTTTCCCAAAGATCGACGCCGGCTGAGCGGTCGCAAATGTCGCGCGTGATCGTGCACGTCGACGGTGGTGCCCGCGGCAATCCTGGGCCGGCCGGCGTGGGGGCGGTGATGATCGACCCCGAGGGACACGTGATCGATCGCGCCAACGACTACATCGGCGAGGCGACCAACAACGTGGCCGAATATCGCGCCGTGCTGCTGGGGGTCGAGCTAGCCACGGCACACGGAGCCAATGAGCTGGAGCTGGTCAACGACTCGGAGCTGGTGGCCCGGCAGCTCAGCGGTCAGTACAAAGTCAAGAAGGAGGGCCTCAAGCCTCTCTATCAAGAGGCAAAGCGCGCTCTCGGCGTCTTCGATCGATGGGACATCATCTCCGTGCCGCGGGCCAAGAACGAGCTCGCCGATGCGCTGGTCAATGAGGCGATCGACGCACGCGGCCCAACCGCATGAGGGGTGTCGGGGTCGGACCCCGGAGCGTCACCTAAACTGCTGGTAACCGATCGTCATGGCTGACAGCGACCCAACAAAGACAGGCGGGCTTTTCCTCGGACGGCGACCCGGCACTCAGCCGATGCGCTACCGTAGAAAGCCTGTCGACGCGGGCGAGCCGCGACGCCGCGTCGACTCGGCCTTCGCTGCCGTGATCCTGGTCGCTGAAACGCTTCTCTGTCTGACGCTTTGGGGGCCGCAGCCGGCCGCCTGGCTGTGGGTTGGGTCCCAGGTCAACTACCTGAGCGACTCGGTTTCGCTCGGGCTGGTGCTCTCGTTTGGGGGCATGATCGCGACGATGCTGGGCACGATATCGCTGGCGATGCGGCTCGACCACGCGTGGAGATTGGTTCGGCGTGCCGGCGGCCATGAGCAGCGCAACGGTGCGCTCAACCGCATCATGGTGATCAGCGGCGGCATTGCGATCGTCGCCTTCATGTTCTGGTTCATCTTCATCAACGGCCCCGGATCGAACGTCGGGCCGGCCAATCCCTAGACGACTCGAAGCCGATGGGGCTGCTCGACTACTACAGGCAGTTCGACGACATGAGCGAGTCGGAGATCAACGAGCAGCTGCGCGCGCGGCGGGCGCAGGAAAAGGCGCTCGCGATGGAGCAGGTGCCGCTGCTCGACCTGTCTGGAACGGAATGGCCGCACATGCCCAACCCCGAGGTCGTCAGCTCCGCCGTATATCAGGCGCGCGGCCGCTTGAACGGCTATCCCGACCATCACGCTACGGCGATCAGGCGATTGCTCGCCGAGCACCATTACGTCAAGGCCGATCAAATCGTGATCGGCAACGGCGCAGCCGAGCTACTGCAGACGGCGGCATACCTGTTGCTGACGAGCGGCGACGAGATGATCGTCCCCTGGCCGTCCTACGCGTTGTATCCATCGCTTGCGGCCAAGGCGCGAGGCCGCACGGTCTTCGCCGACCTTGCCGACGGCGCCATCAACCCGGGGGCGATCGCCGCGGCCGTCACCGGGCGGACGCGAATCGTGGCTATCTGCAACCCGAACGACCCGACTGGCACCTACCTTGAAGCCGAGCGGCTTGGCGAGCTGCTCAGCGCGCTACCTGATCGCGTCTACGTGCTGCTCGATGAGGCGTTCATCCAATTCCAGGACGTCGAGCCCGAGGACTCCTGCATGAAGCTGGTGGAAGCTTTCCCGCGGCTACTGGCGTTCCGAACCTTCTCGAAGATCTACGGACTCTCTGGCGTTCGCGGAGGCTACGTGGTCGGATCGCCCGTGGCGGCCGAGCTGCTCGGGTCGCTGGCTCCCGCGCTCGGCGTCAACGCCCTCACCCAGGCTGCGATGGCGCAGACCCTGAAGATTGGCTACGCCGATGTCGAGCGTAGGCGCAGCTCGGTGATCGAGCAGCGCAAGCGCCTGCAGCAGGGCCTCGCCGAGCTCGGCGTGCAGGCGCCGTTCTCGCAATCCAGCTTCATCTGGATGAGCGGGCCGGGTATCACCGGCGAGCAGTTCGCCAACCGGCTTGAATCGTCGCGCGTCAACGTCGCCCACGGTGGCCCGCTCGGCGACGAGGCGCACGTGCGCGCAGCGATTCGCAGTCAGGCGACCACCGACCGCCTTCTATGGGCGGTGAAGCAGGCACTCCAAGGCCCCGGCTAGCCGGGGCCTTGCGACCTACTTGACCTCGAGCCGCTCGAGCGTCTCGTCGCACGCGGCCGCGGCCCGTGGCCGTATGGGCGAGCTGCAGAAAAGTGTCACGCGGTGCTCGGCCCCGAGAACCGTTGCGGTTGACTCGAACAGTTTGCATGGCCGCTCAGCGTTGGCCGTGATGATCGTCTGTCGATCGGCCTTTCTCACGTTCGTGGGGGCCCGGCAGCTGAGGCGATGCAACCGCTGTCTGGCGACCTCCACGGACAGCGGCGGTTCGTTGGGGTTGGGGTTCAAAATCACGGTGGTGCCGTTCGAGTCTGCGATGGCGAACGACTTCCCGAAGGATTCGGCCCGCGTGTAGCCATCCGGAAAGTCGAGCGAGAAGGCTGCGTTGTCCTCGCTCGTTTGCTCTTGCTCGCGGGTGAGCGCGACGACCAGCACCGTGACGGCAGCGATCAGAAAGACAGCCCAGAGCGCGACGCGCAGGCGCCTGGCGGTCTTGCGGGAGGGAGGGGGTCCGTGCTGGGCTGTCTGCGAGTCCTGCGTGTCCATGGAGTGCGATCTGAATCGACAGGCGGCTGGCTGCCCTTGAATGGTGGCGGCGCTCTGGCGCGGGTTCGATTGTATGGGACGCCCCGCGCATCGTGAGCTGTCTGAAGGGCTGCCTGGGATCGAACCACGCAGTATCGCGTTGGTGCCAGTTCGCCAACATAGACCCAACGTATGGGTCTGCCATGGTTGCACTATGCATGTTGGAGGGTTCCACGAGGACCCCGAGCTGTCTCTACCAATGTGAAGTGATTTAGGCGAAGCTGAGTTACGACGGCACGTGCTCGAGCGGCACGCGCTCTGCCGGCACCGCCTGTACGAAGTCGCCGTAGGTCTCGGGCTCCTCGAGCCTGCACGACCAGACCAGACGGTCGTTCCAGACGGTCATGTCGGGACAGCCGTCGCACATGTTCATCCGCCCGTCCGCGTACAGATCCGCCGGCTGGATGATCATCACCGACTGGAAATAGAGCTTCCGAAACAGGCGGGTCGGGTTCGCCAGCAGCGACGCTAGGTAGCGTCGGGCGACCTTCCGCAGACTCTTGTCGAAGAGCGACAGCAGCAACATCGCCTTCCCTTGCTTGAGCACCTCGGGCCTGGTGTAGGCGAGGTATCTCCCAGTCTTGAAGTGGTGGTAGGCCTGGGTCAGTTCCATCAACCGCGGCCCCACGTACCCGTAGATCCTTCCGTTCGTGCCGAGCCGCCCACTGAGCAGCCACTTGAACGTATCCGGCTGCTCGGTGCCGTTGAGGTAGGCGGCGGGGAGGAAGTCGGAGAAGCGCGAGCGAATCTCGTCGGCGATGTCGGTGGATTGGATGTCGTGCTTGGCCGAGTCCGTGGCCGTGTAGGGGACGGTCGAGAAGTCGATCGGCTCCCCATTCACGTGGTAGTCGAAACCACCCTCGATCACTCCTGTGCGGAACGCGATGAAGACGACTCCGTTCACGATGTCGACGTGGTGCTGTGCCCATTCGACGATGTCGGGCACGTAGCGGAGCGTGTCCTCGTACACAGTCGAGTTGAACGCGCAGGCGATCCCGCCGACCTTTGCGACCATTTTGGCGTAGTGCAGCCGGAGCTCGTTGAGCTCGATCTCGTTCGCCGTCTTCCAGCCTGGACGTCCCTGCTTGCTGTCGATGTGGAAGGTGAAGCCGACCACGCCCGCCTGTTTGAGCTCGCGCAGCATGCCCGGCGTGAGTGCCAGCCCGTTCGTGTTGACGATCGGCTTCAAGCCGTCCTGCGCGATCATCCTCACAATCTCCACGATCTCCGGATGAACCAGCGGGTCACCGCCTGCGATCGACACTCCATCCACCGTCCGGAAGCGTTTGAAGACCTCTAGGTCGTGGCGGACCTCCGCGAGCGTCTTGTGTCCCCTCGGGTCGTTCTCGCGGTAGCAACCGAGGCAGGCCAAGTTGCATTTCTTGGTCGGCTCGAGCCAGGCGATGGCGTTGTCGACGACCGACCAGGGGAGACGGTACAGCTGTCGATGATCCAGGGCCTGGGGCATGGCAACCTCCACGTTTGTAACGGCCGGGGCCGCTTCGAGCGGCCACGGAGGCGATTAGGTTACCCTAATAGAGGTTCGGTCAAACCCTGGGGTGACTGCCGGCCACGGACGTCAACTCGGCCTGAGCACGCTGACAATCGAGCTGTCGGTCGCAGTGCCCTCGTCCTTGGAGCGGAAGCGGATGAACGGACTCGAACCCTCGACCTTCTGCATGGCAATTCGCAGAAGGATCGGTCGGAAGGCCGCTCATAGCATGAACAAGCCGAAGACAGCTGTGCACGGGGCGCATGGAAGCGGCGCCTGTGCATGGTCGCAGCAACAAAGTGGTACAAGCGGCGAGGTGAAAGCGAGCGATGACAAGCGCGAGAACGACGGTGCCGTGCTTTTCCGAATCGGCGTGGCCGCGATCGCGCTTTCGATCTTGCCCTATCTAGCCATCCCGACGCTGCCGCTGCTTGAGATCTCAAATGCCCGCCGGGCGGCGTACGCCGGAGCGGCGGTGGTGATAGCCGAGCTGGTCTTCTTGCTCGGGGTCGCGCTTGCCGGTCGGGAGACGTGGCGCACCGTGCGCAGGACCGGTTTCCGGCGCGCCCCAAAGGAGCTGTGGAGGCTGCTTCGGATGGGACGAAGGCCACTAGCCCCGGAAGGCGGATCCGATGATCGTTGAGTCAGAACCAGTCGTACTCGCGGACAGCCAGGTGATCCACATCTGCCGGTCCAAAGGCCCTCCGGGCGCGCGATATGACTTTAAGCGGGATACTGCGCGGGCTATGTCCCAGGAGAACGTCGAAATGACTCCGCTTCACACAGGGAAGCGGATGAAGGGACTCGAACCCTCGACCTTCTGCATGGCAAGC
>SDBV01000083.1_pt1 | contig 102730 bp, 75 predicted proteins | sample 2277081 | NCBI WGS metagenome assembly SDBV01 (sample SAMN10402039, study PRJNA504765) | marine sediment metagenome | isolation source: marine sediment core GS10_PC15, 223 cmbsf | place: Arctic Ocean: Southern Knipovich Ridge | collected 2010
GCTCAGCGAGGGGTCCAGTACGGCCCGGTAAATGAACATGATCTCGTCGCTGGGAGCTATCTGATTCACGGCAAAATCGATCAAGCCCCGCAAGGCCTCCCGTGGATCATCGACAGTGCCGAACCTTTCGAATTCTTCGGCAAACATCTCGTTAAAATAGCGGTCGAACACTTCCAGATAGAGATCATCCTTGCCCTTGAAATACATATAGAGGCTGCCCTTGGCCATGCCTGCCCGGGCCGCTATGTCCTCAATGCGGATATTCGCATAGTTGCGGGTCTTTAATAATTCCACGGCGGCCTGCTGCAACCGCTCGATACTCTGCTCGCGCCGCCGGGCGTGGTGCCCCGAAGATTGTGCCATATCCTCCCCCATGCATTCATGACTGACCGTTCAGTCATTATTGTAAAACTTACTATCATCTTTGTCAAGAGGTGCACTCCTCTTTTGCCCCTGCCAGCCAGTTTCCCCAGCCCCAAACGCACAGGATACGCTGAACAGACAGAGGTAAATGTGTTATTTTAAGCGGGCGATTTTAATGAACTACCCCGCGGCAGAGCCGCGAGGTAGCTGAAAAATCCCCCTCAATCCCCCTTTGGCAAAGGGGGAGGCAACAACCCCCGTCCCGATTTCATCGTGGACACCCCCTTTTCTAAGGGGGAATTTTTCTCTTCCCCCCTTTCCCAAAGGGGGGCCAGGGGGGATTTAAGCTTCTCATCCTGCAAATGCAACAGCTTACCCCGCGACAAGCCACGAGGAATTCTTTCGATTAATGGTACAACAATCCCTTAGGAGGGTAACCGCAGTGAGAAATTATCAGTACACCCACCCGCTGGACCATGTGAGCAAATTACTGAAGCGCGTACAGAGGATGGATAAGCAGGCTCACAAGGAATTTCTTGCGTCCGCGGATAAACTGGAGCGCAAGTTGGACACAATAAAAAACATTCTGTACGACAACGAACGGCAGAAGCGCAAAAATGAAATGGATGCGATGCTGAGAAGTTTTCATAAGGAGGTGGAAAAATTTGTCTGGGAAATTGTGCATAGGCCAAATCAATCATTCGACTTCAGTCGCTATGGAGCGTCTTTCAAGGCAAAAAAGGTAGAACTCAAGGCTTCATTCCGGTAAGAAGCAGCCGGAGGCAAGGCTGATCCTGAGCGGTTTTCAGGGTATGTCTGTTACCATCGATATGTTCCATGTGGAGAGCAAGGGTTACGGCGGCCACGCTCACACCATAAAGTCGATATACCTGGGCGAGTTCCGCGGCGACCCGGCCGGCACGATGTCCATACCCAGATCGGTGGGTGCGGCCACGATAATCCTTCCGCCCTGGGAAACAGAGGTCACGCTTATCTACAAGGCCTCCGATGTGTGCACGCGACGGAAGTTCAGGGTAAGCTCAAAGGCACTGCCAAAACCGATAGAGTTTATTGTGGATGTTAAATACGCGGTGCAGTTGTATGATCTGAATCAAAGTGATACGCCGAATTTAGAGCTTTATACTGGTGATCAGCAACATCCGGAGGAAGTATGCCACTACGGTACAAGGAAAATGGTGGATGCTTTAGTGGCAATAGATAAGGCATTTGGAGAGGCTGTAAAAAGTGGAGATTTGCCCGCTGATACGCCAATTATCAAGGTTAACGACATGAGCCTGCCCTGGGGAGGAAGCCTGAAATCATATGGAAAGATGGAGAAAACGAAAAGTAGTCACCAATCCCATAAGTGGGGCACGGATGTCGATATCAGTTATAAAAGCATGACACCACAATTAAGAAAGTGGTTCAAAGTAAAGGCTAACGAATTATTTACCAAGGCGGAAGTGCATAATGCAGATAAACCATACAGACATTGGCATTGCGATTTGTAGAATAAGATTATTTCAATCGTAAAAGGGAGCCATTTGTATCCACGTGCCCTCAAAGTCATAAATAAGTTCAAGTGGATAGTACTGATCAGAAATGTAGATGCCATCGTGCTCAATAGTCAGGGTGGAGGATAATCGCTCCATATAATAAGGTTCTTCAAGGATCATATTTTTATCCGCCCTGCTGATTGACAGATTACAACAATTTATCAGGGTGGAGTCTGGTAAATGCAATACCTGCTGAATGTCTAATGTGTCCTGGGCGTAAAAAATAATAATCGCTGCATTTGAATCGTTATTGCAGTAAACAGCCCAATCCAGTTGACTGTTTTTTTGGAAATTTCCGGATATTGCATTGACATTTTCAAATTCTGGTGCGGTCCTGAAATATAAAGGAGAGTAAATTTGCGGTATTGTATAGCCTCTTGATTCAAGCCAGTTAGCTATTCTTGCCGGCAAGCCCGGGAATCTACTTGGTGTTCTATAGCTGTACGCGCCGCACTCATCTTTGCCTTTATCCCATTCGCGTTCAATGCTGTCGGACCGTGCCCTGTTTCTTGCGTAAATTGAACTATCATGGTAAGTCAGGTCTGCCTCCAGGGAGTCCCTGATCTGCTGCACAATCTCCCTGGACTCCAGGGCAATCTGCTGCTGGCGCTGCTTCAGGGCCTCGCCCTCCAACGGCGGGGGGGCTGGTTGCTGGCAGGCCAGAATGGCGGAAAGCAAAACCAGGCAGAACAGCTTGAGAGCAGAACCGGGCAGTTGCATGGTTGCCTCTGGGTAACGGGAGAGAGCTTAACAGCTTTAAGACAAGATAAACTTCGTTAGCCGGAGTTGCAATGCCGGCCGCCGTCCCGCCGCCAAACTGCGCGAGGTGGCCAGGTCAATGGCATTGGCATGTCAGCATCCGAAGCAGTTTTACAATGAGAGTCCCGATGATCAAGGGATTTGTGGAGTTTTTGCGCAATCCGGATGAATCTAAAGAAGATAAGATTAAGGGGGTAAAAGAGGTAAAGCGGTTTGATTTTTACTGGAATGTCATCAGAGAATTGAGGAAGGTGGATATAAAGTTTTTGCTTGATATAACGTAGTTCAATCTTGTATTAGAAATTAGATTATTTGAGGTGATTGTCTTTTCAAATGCAATTTAGCGGTGATCATTATGATTAGGGAGGAAGGCTTGGTAGATGGTACTATAAGTAATCGTAAAAATATATTGACCATAAATTCCCATTCTGAATATACCAATATGAAATATCAGCAAAGAATGGATCGGTATTTAGAACCAGAATGCCTTCATTAGCAATTGGCAATTCTATGAAAACTGAATCATCGCCGTTTACAGTGAAAATATCTTCATAAAGTAAAACATCACTTAATGGATTTGCAAGAGCATTCTCTATCCTGCTTGGTGGTGCAACGCGGTGTTCAGTATAGTTGTCGCTAAAGCTAAAGTGGTATTTACTAAGTTCAATAATCGAGTCAGGCCTTCCGCCAATACACAATAGCATTAAGATCTCATTCGGTTTAGCTGTTGTGTCATTATATTGGTGTGCGTGCAAAAAATAATCTGTCCTTCCCGCTTCTATGAATTGTCCAGAAAGGCAGCATGGATTATCTCCGGTAACAACAATTTGCATTCCTCGCCTTTCCAATGCCGCGGCGATATCAGGCGGTAGTCCTTCACAGTCAATTGGATTAACAAGAAGACTGTCCGGAATGGTGCTGTAATAATCCTCTTTCCACTCTTTATATCCGGGTGCATTGTCTCCCCAGGTCAGCAACCTTTCTCCGTCAAAATAATGGTAGTATGAAGATTCACTAACCTTAACAAAGTCATACTTGCCATAAACTAGATCACATATTCCGTAGAGGTGGAACTGTTGAGGTGCAGGGGACTGTTCAGGCCAAAAGTAATAATTGTAGCTTTCTTCGTTGTTTGTAAATGATTCGTTGGAGTATGAATTAATATCGTAGAGACCGCCCCGCAAACCTCTGCTTTCATTATCGTTCAAAAACAGGTATCTGCTTCTGTTTTGTTTTATGGGCAAAGGATTAACTGCTGTAGGATTAATAGTATCCTGATTCCAGAAATATATGATGGAGCAGGTATCACTGTATATGCAAAGTACCGCAAGGTCTTTCTGCTCTTTTACTTTAAACTCGGCAGTCAAAACGTTAGACGCATTAAGTTCTCCTCTCCAATATGGAATGCGGATTCCATGGTTGCCGCAATAAGCTTGTATTAGCGCGGGTAGTTTTGCATAGGCTGCCGTGTCTTCGCGAATTGTGTATGGCTTGAATTGGATTCTCTGATACATATAAATAGGACAAGTATCTACACCACAATACATTACGGGTAATTGCTTTTCTGTTTTACTCTCGAACTTGTGTTCAATGGTTTGAAATTCATACCCGGCATACTTCTCTTTAAAAGTTTTAGCCGTATCTACCGCAATAGTGTCCTGGCTGCTGGCCGCCTGAGGCGGTTTCTGTTGCCGCTCGCTGCCACCAGTGCAGGCAGCCAGAGCACAAAACAAAACCAGGCAGAACAGTTTGAGAGCATTTTGTAGCAGTTGCATTGTTGCCTCTGGGTAACGGGAGAGAACTAAACAGCTTTAAGACAAGATAAACTTCGTTAGCCGGAGTGGCAATACCGGCCGCCGTCCCGCCGCCAAGCTGCGCGAGGTGGGCCGCCCGTTTGGCGAGATAGTTTCAGACCACGTCAGCAGTTTGGCAAAAGAAACGGCTGGCTTCTTTATTGTTGCCTGGAGGATTGTTCTTCACAATATTGCTGTCACTCTCAGCCCGCGCCCAATGGCCTGTCCAACTGCGGATGGGTTCCGTCGGCCACCCGGCGGGCGGTTGCGCGGATAAAATCGGTGAACGGCTCGCTGTCGGTGGCGTCCAGCGTGGTAAGCGCCATGCCAGGCGCGTGACAGGGCGCACTGGCCAGCAGATCGCCATTGAAACGGATAACCATGCTCTCGTGCCAGGCGGGTGATTCGCAGGTATTGGATGCGCTCAGGTAGATTCCGTTCTCGCTGGCGCGGGTGATCAGGGTGGAGGGAGCAACCGAGCGCATGTTTTCCGCACGCGGCCCGCCGCACTGGTAGCCGCTGAGCAGCACCAACGACACCCCTACTTTGGCCAACCTGCGGAACAGTTCCGGGAACCGCATGTCAAAACAGATTGTCAGGCCCACGGTAAAATTCTTGATCCGGGCGACCGAGAGATGGTTGCCGGGGCTGTAGGCCTCGCGGTCTGCGTCGGTAAGAAAAATCTTGTCGTAGCGGCTCACCTGCGCCCCATCGGGGCCAATCAGCGTCAGGGAGTTGAACGGCATCTCTCCATCGGTCTCGAAATGCGTAGTGCCATATGCTATCCAGACACCCCTGGCGGCCGCCAGCGCGGATATTTTGTCGTTGCAGGCGCTAAGGAGATCGCGGTCGATATCGTCCATCCGTTTCACGTGCACCCTGCTGTAGCCGGTAAGCGCGGTCTCCGGAAAATGCACCAACTCTGCGCCCTGGTCAGCAGCCAGGTTGGTCCAGTGTTCCACGGCCAGCCAGTTGCGCTCTATATCGCCGCTGATCTCGAATCCCACGCTCGCCACGCTCAGCTTTCTATCACCCCTCACCATCTTCGCCTCCTGATGTTTACGGTTCACCCTCTCTGCAATAATATAACTAACCCGGCAAGAGAGTAAAGCTGTAGCCTGATTCCGCCGGTGATATTATCTTTCGCCAAAACCCCGTACTCCATCAAAGAGCTGAGATGAGCCAATACAGCCCCCCCACCCTGCCGCTGAGAATCCTGCTGGATACCCATGCAGCCAATGCCCGCAAAGTTCTGATAATACGCTCCGGGCCCCTGGAGATGGTGCGGGATATTATCGGCGCCCTGCGGCAGGTGCTACCCGAAGTCCGGATAACCCAACTCTGTCACCAGGGCCAGCAGCTTGATAGCTGCCAGAACCTGCTCTACAACCATCCAGGCTATTTCCGGCTGTCCAGAACCGATACAGCCGCTCTTGCCGGGCAGAATTTCGACCTGACCGTTATTCCCTACGCCACTGACCGGCGGCTGCACCCGGAGTACCACGAGGTGGACAGCATAGCGGCAAAAAGCGGAGCGGATATCATTGTGGCTGTTTTCTGGGACCGTAGCGCGCTGGTGCTGGACAAAGACCTGCTGGCGCGCAAGCAGCGCGAGCTGGTTCAGCCATACCTCCAAAGCAAAAACTCAGCTATAGCGGAAATCCAGGGTTTTACTGGTGAAAATTCCGAAACAATCGAGGACCGCTGCCATCTGGCCACGGCGCGGGGGGACAAGCTGTGGAGTGAGCTTTCACCGTCATCCGATGAAGATATTGAGCGCTTTTACACGGCGGCGGATTTCTACATTTACGCCCTGATGAAAGAATGCGACTGGCGCGGCGCCCGCAGCGACACGGTGGATACTATCGCGCCAGAGTTGCCCGGCGGGGCAAGCGTGCTGGACTACGGCGCGGGCTGCGGGGCGGTGGGCATCGCGATGGCCCAGCGGGGATTCATGGTGACACACCTCGATCTGCCGGGGCCGCTGATCGAGTTTGCCCGCTCACGCTATCACTCACGCAAACTTCCCGTTACTGTTCAGCCGGCCGGGGAAAAATACCCGCTGAGCAGCCCGTACGATGCGATAATCTGCACCCACGTGCTGGAGCATGTCCCCGACCCCCAGCAGAAACTACGCCACATGGCCGGGCACCTGGCCCCCGGGGGCACGATGTTTATCGCGATTCCGTTTGAGGCCAACCCGGTGGGCGGCCAGCATCCCGGCATGCATCTTAACCGGCTCACACAGGCGGGATACAACGCCCTGCTGGAAGAACTCGGCCTGCGCTGCATCCGACAGGCCGAAGACATAGACATCCTTCGCGGGCAGGGCTGATCTTTTTCCCTTCCACCGCTTTGCTGGAAATCAAAGTTACTGTTCTGCGTTCCGCGGAGAGCCTTAATTACTTGTTTGATTTTCTTTCACAATATTTTTTCCGGTACTCGTTATCCCGGATCGCTTACGATGAAAGCTGACAACCCAATGCAGCAAAACTCTTCCCTCCAACTCCCGCCCGCGCATCCGCGCACCCTGCAAAAAAAACGCGCGTTGGCGCTGGCCGTGCTGATAGCAGTGCTTGTGCTTGCCAACCAGGAGAGCGCCACGATTTTGCCGCGTCTTTGCCCCTGGTACAACCTTACAGATATCGATTGCCCGTTCTGCGGTCTTACCCGCTCGGTTATCGCCACAGCCGATTTTCAGCCCGCAACCGCGTTCAGGCTCCATCCGTTCGGCCCCGCTGTGCTGGCCCTGCTGGCAGGCTGGCTTATCCTGTGCTGCCTGGGTTTGTTCCGTGACTGCTGGAGCATAAAAATACCCCGGCGGCTTAAAATATACAGCGGGGCGGCATTGGCTCTGGGATGGCTCTGCTGGTGGCTGTTCTCCATTATCGGTGGATAAAGTAATAGTACAGCCATGCTTTTTCAACACAGTAATGTAGCCGCCTGGCTGTTGAGCCAGCCCGCTACGGTTATTTTATCTATCGCGAAGCAGGCAAGGTAAACATTCCGCCTGACCTTTACACCTGTTAAAACGCATCGTTAAGTTAACACATCGCTTAACACCCATTTACCGGCCAGTAAAAACCCATCCCCACCCTATCTGCATATATTGTTTAACATACACCACAGCACCCTTAATAAAAAAAACTGGCATCTATCTTGTATTACTGCTCTACCAAATGCAGTTCGTTAACTTTCAACTTGCACTATCGCAAAGGAGAGGCAAGATGAGCACGGTAAAAGTTTTTGATGAGGCTAATTTCGACACCGAGGTTGCAGGAGACCAGCCCGTGATGGTTGATTTCTACGCCGACTGGTGCGCCCCCTGCCAGATTCTGGGGCCCAAGGTGGAGCAGATAGCCGCGCAGTACGACGGTAAGGCCAGTGTGGGCAAGCTCAACGTGGATGCCAGCGGCCCGGTGGCCGCGCGGTTCGGTATCCAGGGCATTCCCACCGTGCTGTTCTTCAAAGGCGGCAAGCTGGTGGACCGGGTGGTGGGTCTGGTACCCGAGACTGAACTGACCCGCCGGCTGGACTCGCTGCTGGAATAATAACTGTTAATCACTTTGAACGTTTTGGTTTTGCATCTCAACAATGGAGAGAACGATAATGAAAATGGAACGGATTATTCGCGCTATCGCCGGTAGTTTCGTCCTCGCTTCGCTGGCCCTGGGATGGTGGATTCATCCGGGCTGGTTGCTGTTCACCGCTTTCGTGGGCCTCAACCTTTTGCAGTCCTCTGTTACCAGGTGGTGCCTGATGGAAGATATCCTGGCCAAGCTAGGCCTAGCCGAGAAGCCCGCTAAATAAACCCAAAACGAGCACGAGACGCAAGGAGGCATTAATTGTTTAGATTTTTTTACACTCTTAAAACCCTGGTTGTGCTGGCGGCATTGATAACTATTGCAGCCGCACCTCCGGCGTCCGCCGCCGACACGCTGGAAGTTTCCCTGGACCAGGTCCTGGACCACGCCCGGGGGAAAAGCCCCAGGGTGCTGGCCGCGCGTAGCGGAGCACGGGCAGCCGAGGGCATGGAACTGGCCTCACTGGCCGGTTTCCTGCCCCACCTTAAGCTGAGCGAACAGTTCAGCCGGGGCAATGACCCGGTCTATGCTTTCGGCACCAGGCTGCGGCAGAGCCGGTTTACCCAGGCGGATTTCTCGCTGCCAGCGCTTAATCAGCCGTCGGCCATGAGCAACTGGGCCACCCGCATTGTGCTGGAACAGCCCATTTTCAACGGTGGCAAAAGCCTGTACGGACGCAAGACGGCCTCCAGCTACGCCGAAGCCGCCCGCAGTGGCAGCCGGGCGGTTACAGATCACACCATGTTCGGTGTCAAGCAGGCCTACTACTCGGTTATCCTGGCGCGAGAGAACCTGAAAGTGATCGACGCCGCGCTCAAAGCAGCCGGCAGCCACGTTAATCAGGCACAGCGGATGGTGGCGGCGGGCATGGCCACCAAAGCCGATGAGCTTAAGTCGTCGGTACGCCTTGCCGAGCTTGAGCAGCAGCAAATACAGGCAGGAAACATGGTGGCCGTGGCAGTGGAAAACCTGAAACTGGCCGCGGGCTGGCGCTCCGATGATTTCCTGCTGCCCGCCGAGGACCTTCAGGACCGTCAGCGGGAACTGGAACTGAGAAGTTTAACTGAGTTCGCCCGCGCCAATCAACCCTCGCTGGCAGCGGCCCGCTCAGCAGCCCGCGCCGCCCGGTACGATGCGCGCGCGGCCTGGGGCGAGGTTATCCCCCACCTTAACGGTTTCGCCCAGTACGAGCGCGATGGAGTCGATGCGTTCGGCAACGATGGGAACAACTGGATGGTGGGAGTAAGCCTGGACTGGTACCCGTTCGATGGGTTCGGCAGTATCGGTAAGATAAAGAGCAAACGCGCAACTCGGGAAAAAGCAGCGTATGAAGCCGCCCTGGCCGAGCACCAGCTTGAGGTGCAGGTAAAACAGGCGTACCTGAATGCGGACGCAGCCGGGCGGATGATATCCGTGGCGCGCTCCTCGGTGGAGCAGGCCCGCGAAAGCCTGCGGATTGTGGAAAACCAGTACACTGGCGGCCTGGCTACTATCACCGGCCTGCTCGATACCGAGTTGGCCGCCACCAGCAGCGAATTGTCGCTGACCCGGACACTGTATGAATACAACGTGGCGCTGGCCAGGCTGGCGCTGGTAACAGGCGGCCACCCCGCTCTGGATTGATCACAGGCCAAGTAAAAAATATATCCGTTACTCTTAACCGCCACTCCCAAAAGTGTGGCTTCGACCGATAAATTGAAAAGACCTGGAGTATACCGATGAATTCTTTTACCGCTTTAACTTTTTCCGCTTTTGCGGCCATGGTCCTTACCGCCGGTTGCGGCAGCAAGGACCTGGCCGTGGAGCAGGCCGACAGAGGCACTGTTCAGGCTCCGGTAGTTACGGTTACAGCCGGAGAGTTCCCGCTATATACCACCGCGATGGGAACCGTGGAGCCATTTGACAGGGCGCGGATCAGCACCCGGGTGATGGGCCACGTACGCGCGGTGCTGGTACAGGAAGGCGACCGGGTTAAGGCCGGGCAGGTGCTGCTGAGGCTGGACAGCAGGGACGCATCCAGCCGGATAGAACAGGCCAGGGCAGGATTGTCCGCCGCACAGAGTCAGTTGGTAAACGCCGAGGCTTATTACAACAGGATCCAAAAACTCTACGACGAGCAGAGCGCCACAAAACAGCACCTTGATAACGCCCGTACTCAATACGAAGCCTCGAAGGCGGGAGTTCTGGGCGCACGCAACAAGCTGAGCGAGACATCCAGCCAGCTCGGTTACTACAACATAAAGGCCCCGTTCGGCGGGTTTGTCACCAGCCGCTCTGTTGACAAGGGCGACATGAGCACGCCCGGTGTGCCGCTGGTAACAGTGGAGATGCAGGACAGCCTCAAAATAGTGACCACCCTCAGTGAAAAGGACATGGGCAAGGTATCCCCCGGCGAATTTGCGCTGGTGGAGATTGGCACGGCCCGCTATCAGGCACGGGTGAAATCAGTGGCGCCAGCCGGAGACCCGGCCACCAGGCGGTTCAAGGTGCAACTGGTACTGCCCAACCAGGACGGGACCCTGGTGAGCGGACTTTTTGCGCGGGTGCTGTTCCGCACCGGCTCTGTTGAAACTATCAGTGTACCAGAAACAGCTATTGTGCGCCGCGGCCAGCTCACAGGTCTGTTCGTGCTCAATGAGCAGGGAGTTACCCGTCTGCGCTGGGTCCGTCTGGGCCGCACCAGCGGTGAGCTGGTCGAGGTGCTCTCCGGCCTTGCAGCCGGTGAACGGGTAGTGGCCGGCAAGCTGCGGCAGATGCGTGAGGGCGTGAGGGTGCAGGAGGTGAACTCATGAGCGCATCGATGCAACTGGCGGGAAAAATCGGCCAGTCGTTCATGCAGTCCAAGGTAACGCCGCTGCTGGTTGTCGCTTCGCTGTTCCTGGGAGCGGTGGCCCTGTGGAAGACTCCCCGCGAGGAGGAGCCGCAGATAGTGGTGCCGATGGTGGACGTGATGGTCGGGATGCCGGGCGCGAGTCCGGAAGAAGTGGAAAGCAGGCTGGCAAAACCTCTTGAAAAAATGTTCTGGGAAATCCCCGGTGTGGAGTTTGTCTACTCCATCTCCGCACCCGAGGGCGTGCTTGTTGTCGTGCGCTTTCTGGTGGGCGAGGAAATAGAGAACTCGCTGGTAAAGCTTTACAATAAAATTTACTACAACATGGACCGCATGCCGGCCGGGGCCAGTATGCCGATGGTCAAGCTGCGCTCTATCGACGATGTGCCGATCCTGGGCCTGACGCTCTGGAGCGAGCATTACGACAGCTACGATCTGAGGCGCATGGCCCTGGAACTTTCCGAGTACCTCAAGCAGGCTGATGACGTGTCGGAGATGGAGGTTATCGGCGGGCAGAAGCGGGTGTTGCAGGTCAATATCGACCCGGAGAAGCTGGCGGGCTACGGACTGAGTATCCTGCAGGTGGAGCCGATGGTGAGTCAGGCCAATGTGAGCCTCTACACCGGCGGGTTCGAGCAGAACAACCAGCGCTACCTGGTTACCAGCGGTGCGCCTGTGACCTCCCGCAAGGAACTGGGCCGCGTGGTGGTGGGAGTTAATCAGGACCGCCCTGTGTATCTTGAGGACGTGGCCGATATAGTGGACGGGCCATCGGAGCTGAACAACTACGTATTTTTCGGCCTCGGCCCCGCCGCCGGGCATAAGGGTATCGAGGTGGCGGATTACGATACCCACGAGCATCCGGCTGTTACCATAACCCTGGCCAAGCGCAAGGGCAGCGATGCCTCGCGGGTGGCGGCAGAGGCGCTTGAGCGCACCGAAAGAATGAAAGGTGTGCTGATTCCCTCGGATGTGAATATCACGGTTACGCGCAACTACGGGGAGACCGCCGACGACAAGGCCAACGAACTCCTGACGCACCTGATTGCCTCGATCCTGGCCGTTACGCTGATCATAGCAATCGCGCTCAGTCCGCGTGGTGCGCTTATTATCCTGATCTCGGTGCCGGTCACTTTTGCGCTGACCCTGTTCACCTACTACCTGTTCGACTACACAATCAACCGGGTTACGTTGTTCGCGCTGATATTTGTGACCGGGCTGGTGGTGGATGACTCGATAATAATTGTAGAGAATATCTATCGACATTACAGCATGCGAGCCCTGCCGCCGTTCCAGGCCGCGGTGGCCGCGATCAACGAGGTGGGCAATCCCACAATCCTGGCCACGCTGACCGTTGTCGTCTCGATCCTGCCGCTGGTGACAGTGGGCGGGCTGATGGGCCCCTATATGAGCCCGATGCCGATCGGGGCCTCGCTGGCGATGATGTTCTCTCTGCTGGTGGCGCTGATGATCGCCCCCTGGTTCGCTTACCGCCTGATGAAATCAAGCTATGGCAAGGACATCGGCGAGCCGAAAACGGTGGAGCAAACCAGGACGTACAAGCTGTACCGCAAGGTGATGGTCCCGCTGATGGAGAGTCCGCTCAGACGCTGGGGATTTATCGCCACGGTGGTGTTCGTGGTACTGGCCAGCGTGGGCATGATGGGCCTCAGGTGGGTGGAAGTGAAGATGCTCCCGTTCGACAACAAGAGCGAAGTGCAGATAATAATCGACATGCCGGAGGGCACTCCCCTGGAGCGCACCAACCAGGTGGCGATGGAGATCGGTGACTACATCCGGACAGTGCCCGAGGTGACTGACTACCAGATTTACAGCGGCGAAAGCAGCCCGTATAATTTCAACGGCCTGATCCGTCACTACTTCCTTCGCAACCGCCCCCATGAGGCCGACATCCAGGTCAACATGGTCCACAAGCGCGACCGCAGCCGTCAGAGCCACGATATCGCTGTGGATATCCGCGGGCCGATCACCGAGATCGGCAACAGGTACGGGGCGCGGATCAAGGTGGCCGAGATACCGCCCGGACCGCCTGTGATAGCCACGCTGGTGGCTGAGATCTACGGTCCTGACTACAAGGACCAGATAGAGGTGGCCCGTCAGGTGCGCGGAGTATTTGAGCAGATGCCCGGCGTGGTGGATGTGGACTGGATGGTGGAGGACGAGCAGATCAAGTACGATTTCGTGGTCGATCAGGAAAAAGCGGCCCTGCACGGCATCTCCACCGGCCAGGTGAGCCAGACTCTTTTCAAGGTGCTCAATCCCTCGCGCATCTCCACCGGACGGCTGGAAAGCGAGCTGGAACCCGTGGATATCGTCCTGCGTGTGCCGATTGAGCGGCGCAGCAGTATCGAGAGCCTGCGCAACGTGTACCTGACCGCCAGCGACGGTTCGAAAGTGGCGCTGGGAGACCTGGTAGATGTGCGCCGGAGTGTGCTGCCCAAGACTATTTACCGCAAGAACATGCAGCGCGTGGTGTATGTTACCGCCGATGTGGCCAGGGAGTACGAAAGCCCGGTCTACGCGATCCTGGACATGGACGAATCGCTGGCTGCTATCGAACCGCCGGGTGGTGGCTACGAGATCAAGAAATATTACGCCAGCATGCCCACCGAGACCCAGCAGATCACAATGAAGTGGGACGGTGAGTGGGATGTTACCCAGCAGGTATTCCGTGACATGGGAATCAGTTTCGCGGTGGTGATCGTGCTGATCTACTTTCTGCTGGTGGCGTGGTTCCACAGCTTTGTGACACCGGTTATCATGATGATACCGATCCCGTTGGCGCTGGCCGGTGTACTGCCGGGCCACTGGATCATGGGCACGTTTTTCACGGCCACCTCGATGATCGGCTTTATCGCGCTGGCCGGGATTATGGTGCGTAACAGCGTACTGCTGATCGACTTTATAGAGGTACGCCTGGGACAGGGCATGGACCTGCTGGACGCGGTGATCGAGTCCGGCGCGGTGCGCTTCCGGCCGATTGCACTGACAGCCGGTACGCTTATTATCGGTGCGGTGGTGATCCTTGCCGACCCGATCTTCTCAGGGCTGGCGGTGAGCCTGCTCTACGGCGCGCTGGTCAGCACGGTGCTGACCCTGTTCGTGGTGCCGCTGTTCTACTACCTGTTCAAGCGGCGCTGGCCGGATGAGCAACATGCGTCACAACACGAGGACAACCAGGGAGGAAGCAAATGAAACTGTTAACTATCTTTATCTCCAGCGACCTCCAGGACGAGGTGAGCCGCTTGATCTCCGAGGCGCAGGTTGATTGCTACGTGCGTCTTGGCGAGGCCTACGGGATCAGCCATCGCTGCAAAGGCTCGCTGGGTGACGACATGCCGTGGGAGGCTTCGGTGCTGATGATTGCCGGTGAAGAGGAGCAACTGGAAAGCCTGGCGGAAAGCATCGCAACAACGGTAAAAAACAAGGAATACGAGCCCTGCCTGCGGATGATGCTCAGCCCGGTGGACAAGGTCTGGATGCACTGAAAAGTGTGATGCAGGCAGGAGAAAGAGTAAACGCCCGGCCACTTATTGGCCGGGCGTTTTTTGCCGTGTGTGACCGAGGCTAAAAATCTGAGGCTTATTCAGCAAAAGTCCCGTTGCGGATAGCCAGCATCAGGGCCAGCACATCCGCCACGTTGGCGTAACCATCGCGGTTAAAATCCGCCTGCGGGCTGCCGGGATTGTTTTGCAGGAATCTGAGCAGGGCAACAACATCGGCCCGGTCGGTTTTGCTGTCATCGTTGAAATCATACACCACAGGGTTCTCGGTGCGGATACGTGCGCGGATATTGATATTGACATCACCATGATCTTCGAAAGATAGTTTCGCATATCCGTTACCGTCGTAGGAAGCATATGAGCGGCCCGTGTATTCGGACAGGTAATCCAGCCAGACTCCGTTGCTTGTCCTGTAGGCCACAAAAAACTCCTGGCCTTTTTCCAGTTTTATCCAGCGGTTGATTTGCACAGTGTGGTAGCCGGACAAAGGCGCATTGCCGGAAACAGAATGGATCAGCTCTTCGGGCAAAGTATCGTTGATTGTCTTGTAAATCCTGACTTCGTACTCGTTATCAGTGTGTGGAGAACCAATGTCCACGGCAGCCAGGTAGCCGGCTTCCGTGGCCTTGAACAGTACTCCCCCCCAGTAATCCGCATTACGCCAGCCGCCGGCAATACCCATCGGGTCATAGGCAATAGAATACCCCACCGGAGCGCGCGGAGTAACAACTGCCTGGATAGCGGGCAGACTCCAGCGGTACTGGATTTTGGATATGGAGACCCCGGTAGGGTTACCGCTGTAATCCCGGCTGCTTGGGCTGGAGAAATCGTCAAATGTGTTATTTTCGGAGGTACCGGGGAACGGGTCGCCCCCATCACCGGGATTTATGTAAAGCTCCATGTCGTTCTTCCCGTCGGCCTGCTCCAGAACGATCAGCTTGTTATCCAAATACTGATTTTTTCTTTTGCTCTCGGCCAGTCCCCGCCAATGGTTTTCGTCAACATGATAAATCATCAATCCGCTGCCGGGAATCCCCGTGTCGAATCCCGTGTTCTTCCGGCGGAATTCCAACAGGAAATAACGGCTCAGGCCGTAGCCATCCTCCCAGAGCATGTAAACTTCAGGATGAGTTTCAACCGGATTCAAAAGAAGAGTCTTTGGTTCTTCAACCACCACGGGCGAGACCCAACCCAGCATCACCTTGCACCAGGCAGATATGTGACCTCCAATACCACCGGACATCAGGCACCATTTTCCGAGCCCTGTTGTGCTGCCTGTACCATCATACAGGTCCGGAAGGCCTAAAACATGGCCAAACTCGTGGCAGGCCACCCCCAGATCGGAAATAATAATGCTATCGCCATTAGCTTGCAGCTCTGAAACCAGGCTGAAACAGTTAATTTTCAGAAATCCGCCGCCAGCGGCAGGGTCGTCAGTAGTATAACCCAGACTAGTCTCCATCTGTGCGGAACGGAAGTTATTCTGGTATCCGTATTCCCGGCCCACACCGGGAAAGACAATCATCACCGCATCCACGTACCCGTCGTCGTCCCCCGAATTTGGCACACCGTCCGGGCCATCATTGTCATAGGGGCTGAAATCCACTTCAGGATCGGCCTTCTGCACAATATCGAGGCAAAAGGAGAAGCGTTTCAACGGTAAATATGTATCCGCCGTGCTGTCTGTCTGGAACCAGCCGTATACATCGCCGGTGATCTCAAACTGGCCGTATGAGACTTCCTCAAAATATTTGGTCATCGTGCTGTCCGCACTGTCGCTGAACAGATGGTGCTCGAAATCCTGGACAGTCAGTGTTCCGCTCGTGTCACTGAAACCACCAAGCAGAACAGGCAGGTTAAAGCGGTCCACATCGATAGCGGCCAGGGCGGTATTGTCATCCCCGGCCTTGCGACGCGCCGCTCTGCGAGCCGCCATTTTCCTGATCCAGCCGGGATCGCCGCGGTTTAACACAAAATCCTGAGGGCTGATTAATTCGGGCGTGCTGAACTCGTCCTTAATCCCGGCGGATAAAGCGGTATTGCTAAAAGCAATGATGCATGAGAGGGGGGAAATCACAATCAGGAAGGTAATCAGATGTTTGCGCAATTTTGGTTATTTGTCCTTTCGGGGGGGGTGTGGTAGTAGTTCAGGTCGTTACTGCTGAGCGTTTTTACTATGGTAATTTATTTCTGTCCTTGTATTTCTCGAAAATTTCAGGGTCCAGTTTGTAATTATTATTTATCGCTCCCGCTTCCCTTACCCAACGGAGAAATCCCAACGCAGCCATCAATTTTTCATTGCCATCCAACGGCGTTAACGAGATATATCCCCCGTTATACGGGTAATCGAACTTGAAAAGCAGCCGGTTTGTTTTAAGTTCCGTATGAATGGATACCGCTGAGGATGCAAAAGGTCCATACGAGGGATACAACCGAAAAACACCTTCCCCCCATATCGGCAGGTTAATTACTATTTCTTCCATTATCGCTTCCGATAATTGATCGATATTACCGAAAACCACGCTATCAGCACCCTCACGGTTAAGGTCAATCTTTAGCAAGCTATCGGTCTTGGAGGCGTCGATGATTGAATGCACCAGACCGAACCGTTGCCATGGCCCATGCAACACCAATGGAAACTGAATTTGACATCCTGTATTTGGCGACCCACCCACATCAAAAATAACCTTTTTAATGATTGAGAATCTGGTCTGTCCAGAATCCGTAAAACAATTCCCTTCGTGGTCCCATACCCTTAGCAGCCAATCCTTAAGCTCAGATTCTACATAATAATCCCTATAATAGTCGCCGGTTACTGTCAGTTGGGTATCCGGATTTATCACCAGCAATACTGGTGTAGTGCCGGATATTTCGTAAAGCGTATCTCCGGCAAGAATAAACTCTACTTTTTCAATCTCCCTGTTTGCTTGAATCCCATAATTAGTCCGCCTTATACCTTCACTCCATTCATCCCTAAAATCCCAGTTACGACCGTGAATATACACTTTTGGTTCACAAAGCAGATGTCCCTGGATTGTAACTATAGCTTCAAACTCCTGCTCCCCGCTGTCCCTCAGTGCCGCCATTTCTCTCAGCAGCGCCAGCAAATCAAAAATGTTCACCTTGCCATCGCCGTTCAGGTCATCGGATGGCTCCTGGGGTAGCTGGCCGGTGATTTTACCGAGTATACTGAGCAAGTCCATGATATCCAGCGAGCCATCAAGGTTGATATCACCTCTTTTGCTTGTTATGGCAACTGCCGACGAATCAGCAGATTGCACCTGGGCAAAGACAGAACTATCGCCGGCTGTGAACCCTGCCAGGCAAGCCAATAGCACAATAATAAATGCAATAAGAATGGACCTGATAGACATGGAAGTCACCCGGAACAAGAAGGTAAGTAGGGTCATGCATATTTCAGGGGGGAGGGGGGGTACTAAACCATAAGCCTATTGGAACGTATATGACATTCATAGCAGTGTCAAGTTTAATGCTTTCTCTTTCATATCGATAAATATTTATCACTATTATCAGGCCATTGATTAAGCATTGCCCTGTGCTGATCGTGCTATTGATTCTTTTCTGCCCAGTTGCTACATTAGACGACATTGATAGCGTATCTCAATCATACTTTGAAAGCAATTTCATGCTTTACGGCATCCTAAAAGAAACCTGGCTTTTCACCGTAGAGATGGCCCCTTACCTGCTGATCGGGTTCGCCCTGGCAGGGCTGCTGAGGGCGTTTGTCACCGAGAGCGCCCTGGCCCGTCACCTGGGAGGCAGCGGGTTCGGCCCCGTGCTCAAAGCCAGCCTGCTGGGGGTGCCCCTGCCGCTGTGCTCCTGCGGGGTGCTGCCCACCGCCGCGGGCCTTCGCAAAGGCGGGGCCAGCCGCGCGGCCACATCCAGTTTTCTGATCAGCACGCCCGAGACCGGCGTGGACTCTATCGCTATCAGTTGGGCGATGCTGGACCCGCTGCTTACAATCGCCCGGCCCGTGGCCGCACTGGTAACAGCCGTGTTTACCGGCACGGCCCAGATGTGGCTGCTGCCAGAGCCAGCTCGCCCTTCCCCACCGGCAGAGCCACCAGAGGAGAACGATAAAAAAATCGGGCGTAAGCTGGCCGATGGTATGCGGTACAGTTTCCTGGTGCTGTTGGCGGATATCGCCTGGTATGTTACCCTGGGCCTGCTGCTGGCCGGGATGGTGAGCTACTTTCTGCCGCCCAACCTGTTCGAGACTCTTCCGGGGGGACGGTTGACGCAGATAGCGATTGTGGCCGGTATCAGCGTTCCGCTCTATATCTGCGCCACCAGCAGCACTCCGCTGGCCGCGGCGCTGATCGCCAAGGGGATGAGTCCGGGTGTGGCCCTGCTGTTCCTGCTGGTGGGTCCGGCCACCAATATCAGTTCGCTGACAGTGATCTACCGGCTGATGGGCCTTCGCAGCACGATTATCTACCTGGCGGGAATCGTAATATCCGGGCTGATGTTCTGTTTTGCCACGGACTGGCTCTACAGCCTGCTGGCGATAGATCCGGCGGTAAGTATAGCCGATACAGTGGAGCTTGTTCCCGGCTGGCTGGAATTACCCTCGGCGCTGGTGCTGACAGTGCTGCTGGCCTACGGGATCCACAAGGAAAAGCTGCGCCCCCTGCTTAAGAAACTCCGCGCCTGAACTGGCGCACCTTGCCCTCCAAAGCATTTCGCTATATTTTTACGCAGGTATTTTTGCCGCAAGCACACTTAAATCATTTTATCGTGCTGCACCTATAACATACTGTATTTATTGGGTAAGGAGCGCTAATGAGCACGGCCAAGGTTATTTTCATGGGCGATGACAGCCTGAGCGGCGCGGCGGCCTATCTGGGCGGCGTGATGACTCATCACGGAGTGGAGTTCAGCTACGTTCCCAGTTCTCAGCAAGTCAGCCAGTCGCTATTTGATGTCGGGCGCTCGCTGTATATCGTCAGCGACTACCCGTCACAAAACCTCGACACTGCCGCCCAGCGGAAAATAGCCGCTAACGTGGAGTCTGGTTCCTCGCTGCTGATGATTGGCGGGTGGGAGTCGTTCCACGGGCTGGCCGGTGAGTACCACGACGGGCCGTTGGCGGATGTCTTGCCGGTACAGTGCAAGAAATCAGATGACAGGGTAAATTGGTCCCAGGGCGTGGTTCCCGCCGTGGAGTCGGAGCATCCGGTGCTGGGCGAACTGCCCTGGGGAGAGCCGCCCATATTCTGCGGGTTCAATGAGACAACGCTAAAGGATGGCGCTCAACTGGTGCTCAGCGCCCGTCCGCTGATTATCCGTGCGATGGGCCTTACTTATATCGACGAGAGGTACCCGTTGCTGGCGTTCGGCACTCATGGAAAGGGTAAAACGGCAGCCCTGACCACCGACCTTGCTCCCCACTGGGTGGGCGGATGGGTGGATTGGGGTTTGCAGCGGATTCAGGCCCAGGCCCCTGGTGGCGGCGAGGTTGAAGTGGGCAACCATTACGCCGAGTTTATCGGCCGGCTGGTGCGCTTCCTTACCAGTTAAGCCAACCGAATGATTTGCCGCGGATGCGGATCAACTCCGCCCACTGCTTAAACAGTGTGGTGGAGTTGATTATCAGGGGGAAAAAACCGAAAGGCATGTGTGCGCGCCGCCTGGCGAAACTGTCGATCAGACGCCAGCTGTCCACTCCCACGCTCACAACACCCATAGTGTAAAGCAGCACCGTGGTCAGGCTGAGCGGAGTATCCAGAGTACTGGTCATGGTGGAGAGCCAGAGCGTAAAATCACCGCTGCTAAAAAAGAGCACGCCGGCAATCGAGCCGAAAAACACCGAGTTGTAGCGCGATAGCTTGTAGTCCTCTATCCCGGCTATCCGCCCGAAAGTACGTTGCTCTCCGGCGGTCAATGACCCGCCCACATAGACCGCACTGATCCTCTCCAGGGCTCTCACTGGCCAGTACGAGAACAGGTTGAGCCGGCGTTTCCTGCCGACGGCCCTGTCAATATAGGCCCTCCAGCGGTCCATTCCCCGAGTGTCGATTCCAAGGTAGAGCCTCATAATCGCCCGGTTGATCAGCCCGCTGCGCTCGATAAGTTTTTCGATAAACAGCCGCTCGTCGTCGGCAAGTATTCTTGTATTCAAGTCTGCCTGTTGCCTCTCCTATGTTCCCTTTTTTCTGCTAGTATGTGTTTGGCCCGGCAAGTTACTACAATCTAAGACTCCCCGCAACTAATTACGGGGAGTCTTAGATTGTCAGGCAAGGTTATACCATTCGCTCGCTGATCCCGCCACAAGCCGGCATGAATGCCCGCACTGTCCAATTCAGTCCATCTTCAAGTCTTTAAACTGCTCTCTGATCCAGTCTATATCATCGTTGTGCAGCGGCTTGCCAGCCGGGGCCAGGTCCAGTTTCACCTGCTTCACATTGCGGAAACCAGGGATCACACAACTTACCGCCTGATGGCCCAGCAGGTACTGAAGGCTCACCCTTAGCAGGTTCTCTACTCCGAAGCCGAAACGCTGCTCAACCCGGTCCATCACCGGGGCCAACCGGGCCAGAAAATCGGCAGTGAACCACTTGCTGCCGCTGCGGTTGTCGCCTGGGCCAAACGATGGCGGGTTATCAGGACGGAACTTGTTGAGCAACAATCCCTGCGCCATCGGACTGAACGCCACGAAACCGAGATCCCGTTCAAGGATCATCCTGGCCAGCCGGGAGCCGTGCTCAATCATCCGGGTATCCATGATATGGGCGCGCGACTGGATCACATCAGGGTCCAGCACTGCTATCATCTTGCACAGTTCGTCCACCTCATAGCCGCTCTGGCCGATAAAACGGACTTTGCCCTCTTCCTTGAGCCGCCGCATCACCTCCACCGCCTCATCGCGCCACTGGCCGAACTCCGTGTGGTGAAAATAGTAAATGTCCACGTAGTCGGTGCGAAGGTTTACCAGGCTCTGCTCCAGTTGGTGACGGATATGCAGGGGCTGGAAATAATGCTCCGCCGTGCCCCTGAACCAGCCAACCTTGGTAGCGACAACCACGTCCTTACGCCTTGAGCCAAGCACCCGGCCCAGGCGTTGCTCGCTGCGCCCGTTCCCGTAAACATCGGCTGTGTCAAAATGATTGCAGCCCAGCTCCAGCCCGCGCTCCACCGCGGCCACGGCCTCGTCCTCATCCAACTCCGCCCAGCCCACCGGCTGACCCTCGTCCCAGTTCGGCCCGCCCAGAGTCCAGAGACCCAAACTGATTTCGCTCACCTCCAGGCCCGTGCGGCCAAGCCTGCGGCGGATATATCCATTCTCTTGATTATCTAACACTTAGCTGCCTCCACTTGATCCAGCACTTCATGGTTGATCGGGCAAAGGGTAATGAACTACACCGCAGCAGAGCTGCGAGGTAGCTGAAAAATCCCCCAGTCCCTTTTTCAAAAGGGGAGGCAACAACCCCCGTCCCGATTTCATCGTGGACACCCCCTTTTCCAGGGGGGAATTTTACCTCTCATCCTTTTTTACGGCTATATTCCCCCCCTTAACAAAGGGGGCCAGGGGGGATTTAAGCTTCTCATCCTGCAAATGCAACAGCTTACCCCGCGGCAAGCCGCGAGGAATTCTTTTCGATTAAATTTAAGCCCGGTCAACGTGAGTACACATAAAGCGGTTAAACGCCTCCTTTACCTCACCCTCCGCTTTCGCTTTCAACTCTGTCATCTCATCCTCACCAAGCGGCTCGAACGTGGCCGCTACATCCACATCGGCGTTCATATGCTGAAGGTTCGGCATGGTGACCGTGAGCGAATGCACCCCCGGAAGGCTCAGCGAATAACGGATGCAGGTCTTGTAGTCATAGCTGGGGTGGGCATCGACAATCTTACCCGCCCCCATCGCCTTCATCGCTGTCAGCGCAACTCCCTGGCCGGCCAGCACCGGCAGGGCGTTCTCCTCGAAACCCAGGTCAGTGTAGCCCCCGGTGGCCACGTTGAGCGACATCATCACGTGGTCGAACTTGTGCCGCCTGTGGGCCTCCAGCAGTATTTTCCAGTCCGTGTGGCAAGAGACCCCTATCCAGCGGCAGAGTTTCTGCTCTTTGGCCCGGTGCAGCAGCTCAAACGGCCCGCCCTTCACTTCCAGTTTAGCCAGGTCGTCCGGGCCCTCCAGATGGTGGATCATCAGCGTGTCAACATAATCGGTTTTCAGCCGCTTGAGCGAGGTCTCGAAATGCTTCCACCACTGTTCAGGGTTGCGGGTGGACACCTTGGTGTGGAGCAGAACCTTGCTGCGCCACTGGGGCATGATGTTACCGATAATCTCCTCGCTGCGGCCGTAGCCGTAGGCGGTATCGATACAGTTCACTCCCCGGCTCAACGCCAGGGTCAGCACCTGAAGAGCCGAGTCCTGCTGCATCGAAGCCCACCGTCCGCCGGCGCCGAACGTGAGCAGCGATATATCGGCTCCCGTGGAACCGAACGGGCGCGAAGGCAGGCCCGATGCCGGAAATGGAAGGTGTTTTTGAATGTCTGCTTCCTGCGCTTCTAATTGGCCGCTGGTAAGAGCCGCCCCTATCGCCGCCGCACCCACCGCCACGAATCTCCGTCTGTTCAGCATCAGCTACCCTCTCTGTTCCAGTGTTAACCCTGACCTTTAGCACTATTTATTCTGCTCGCGAAACTCTTTCATCTTGACTGTCCGTCCAGTACGTGCGCTCTCATAGGCAGCGAAAGCCACTTCCATCGACGCCAGCCCGTCCTGGCCGCGCACACCAACCATCGGCTCCTTGTCGTCACGCATGCAGCCGATGAAGTACTCTATTTCCGGCGGGTAGCCCAACTGCCAGAGTTCATCCACCGCGGGCCTGGTCCAGCCCACCTGGCTGTCCAGCTTTTCCACCGAGTAGCTGTAACCCACCTTACTGTAAACATGAATCGGGCTGCCAAGCGTCAGTTCAACTTTCAGTGCGCCCTCGGTGCCATAGATTTCCACCGTGTCATCCATGCCGCCCTGGGTAATATAGTTGCCCTCCACAAATCCCTGGCCACCGTCCTCGAACGTAAAAATGGCCACGCCCCAGTCCTCGCCCTCATAATCCTTGTGGACAAAATTATTCTGACCACCGCCGCTTGTCTTGCCAACCACTTCCACAACTTCCTGGCCAAACAGGTGGCGCACCCAGTTGATTGGGTGGCAGCCGATATGGAACAGGGAGCCGCCGCCGCAGTACTCGATCTTCTTGGCATACTCGCTGTGGCTGCCGGAATGAGTTTCCTTGGCCTTTACGTAAAGGATACGGCCCAGCGCTCCCTCTTTTACAATTTCCTCTGCCCGTCCCAGGATCGGGGCGAAACACCAGTCCTCGGCGTACATCAGCCGCACACCGGCGTCATCGGCGGCCTTAACCGCGGCCCTGGCGTCCTTAAGAGTGGTGGCCAACGGTTTCTCGCAAATAATGTCCTTACCCGCCGCCGCCGCCGCCTCGATCACAGGGCGATGCTTGTAAGTGGGCGTGCAGACCACCACCACGTCGATATCAGGGTCCTGGCACAGCACGTTGAAGTCGTCCGTGCCGCGCTCCACTTTCCACTTGTCGCGGAATTCTTCCAGTTTGTCAATTCCCGCCACCATCTCTATGCTGGCATCGCGGCAACGCTGGAGCGCATCCGCCTGAAGAGCCGCTGCGAACCCAGTGCCCACTATGCCGGCGCGTATGGGAGTTTTCATTAGTGTGCCCCTCTTTCCCAACTCAATATGGAATTCAGCTAATATGATCGGAGGAGAATGATTAAATTCTTTTGGAAAATAATTCTCATTGCATCTTTGGGCAACGGATATTTAAGATATCAGCGGAGCGATAACTTCACAAGCTCATCTACAACTGCTCAGGAACAGAACTCTGCCTTTTTTGCGGTACTTATGCAATAACGGCACTCCCCAACTGAGGTTTTAATTTGGATTGGAGCGCAATGCAAATTATAATAAGGATGAATATGAAATTTTACCGAGCGTCATACTTTACTGGAGCCACATAAGTTGCACTAACTTTAAGCTGCTGGGAGCAGCTTGGGCATATGTTGAACGGATTTTGGTTCGGTATTTGCATCCGTACCTTTGTACGGAACAAGAACTGGTGTTGCAGGGTACGCAGGGATAAATAACAGGGCCGCCTGGCCCGGGAGGAATGGCATGTTTGTGACAACGATGACAAGAAGGATTTCAGCTCTGCTTACTGTGTTTACGCTGATGCTAACACTGGCTTCGTGTGGCGACTCACCGATGCTCAGTGTGCGCATACTGGCCGCACAGGAGCCTGTTATAGGTGCATCGCGCGCTCCCCTGGCCTCGATAGCCCAGAGAGCGCCCCAGTTCCAGCAGGTGTTCGCCGATGTGGCCGAGAAAGTGGTACCCACCGTGGTCTCGATCCGCAGCGCGAAAATAGAAAAGGTATCGAAATTCGATCCCTACCATTTTTTCTTTGGCAATCCGGGCCAGGATGAACGAATGGGCCGGGAACCAAGGGAACGGCGCGTGGAGGGTGTGGGCAGCGGCGTTATCGTCAGCAATGACGGTTACGTGCTGACCAACAACCATGTGGTTGAAGGCGCGGACGACCTGACAGTGACCCTGAGCGACAAGCGCGAGTATTCGGCAAGAATTATCGGCACGGACCCGCCCAGCGATCTGGCGGTGATCAAGATAGAGAACGCTGACAACCTGCCCGTGGCCCATCTGGGTAGCAGCGAGGGACTGCGAATCGGTGAGATGGTGCTGGCCGTGGGCAACCCCTACCAACTGAGTGAGACTGTTACGCTGGGCATCATCTCGGCCCTGGGACGCATTACAAGATCCAACGCCTACGAAAATTTTATCCAGACCGACGCGGCGATCAACCCCGGCAACTCCGGCGGTGCGCTGGTGAACCTCGATGGCTCGGTGGTGGGGATCAACTCGATGATCTACAGCCGCAGCGGCGGCAGCCAGGGGATCGGGTTCGCTATCCCGATCGATATGGCCAAGTCAATCATGAGTAGCCTGATAGCCGACGGTAAGGTGAGCAGGGGCTATCTGGGCGTACGGATCGATAACCTGGAACCGGATATCGCCCGCTCACTGGATGTGGAAGCATTCTCCGGTGTGCTTGTGGCCGAGGTGATGGACAATACCCCGGCTCAGGAAGCGGGGATCGAGTCCTACGATATCGTTACCGCGATCAACGGCAAAAAAGTGACCACTTCCCAGGAGCTGATGAACGAGGTGGCGTTGATCAAGCCCGGCAAGGAAGCCAGCTTCACGGTTCTCCGCGACGGGAAGAAGAGAAATTTCACCGTGGTGCTGGCCGAGCGTGACAACGCAGCTCTGGCAGCGGGCAGCGGCAGGGGCGGTGAAAGAGGCAGCGGTTCCGAGGCCACCAAAGAAAAAACCGGCCTGACCATGCACGGGATCAATGCGGAGATGGCAAGCCGCTATAAGTTGGAGGAAGAGGTCAGCGGCGTGCTGATAATAGCCGTGGATGCCACCAGCCCTGCTGCAAGGGCAAGGCTGCGCGTGGGTGACGTGGTGGTGGAGGCCGACAGGCAGGAAGTCTCTTCGGTGGCTGATTTCAACAAAATTATATCCGATCTGGATAACGACACCGTGCTGCTGCGCGTACAGCGCGGTAGTGCTTTATTTCTGGCCGCCTTGAGGATGGAGGGTTAGGGACGAGGGACAAGGGGCAAGAGGCGGCTGGAAGAGCAAAGAGCGCCGGGAGGTTTCCCGGCGCTCTTTGTTTATTTCATATTATCGATGGCGGGCGGACACTTGTGTCGCCCCTACAGCGTACAGTAAAAAACCGTAGGGGAGGGTTTGAAACCCTCCCCTACGTTATCTTTCAGAACAGAAATTATGCAACAGCTTCCTATTCGTAACTGATCGTCAACGAATTACAGCGAATCAGCCCCGGCGCCTCGATAACGTACACGGCCTCGCTATCCTTGTAGAACATCTCGCCGGGGACAATCCGTTTGAGATGGCTGCTCTCGCCATCGGCGGTTTGCCAGCGGTAGGTAACTTCGATATCCCCTTTTACTTCCGACGGGTCATCCACCTTGAAACGCACCGTGTTGCGGCCCTCGAACAACTGCGGGATACTCATGATCCCGTTCTCGAAATAGCCAAACAAGGCTAGCTTGTTAATACCTGCAACCACACCGGGGTCTTCGCCCTCGGCCAGCCGTATCCTTAGTTGCCAGCGGTAGGTTCCGTGCAAGCTGCTCTCGCCAAGCGCGGCGTCGCCACGGTCAAGCCTGGCCTGGAAATGGCCGGGTTTTGCGGCCAGAGTTTTCCAGGGCAGCCACTGGTCCGGGTCGGCCAGGTTCCTGGGTTTTGCCACCTGGCTGCGGAACGAGACCTCCAGCTTGTCGGCTGTATCGCCCGCCAGCTCGCCTGTCACGTAGCCCTCTACCATCACGTAGGGCATATAGAACTCCAGCACCCACTCCCCTTCCCCGGAACCTTCAGGCCGCACGAATGGCGCCGCACTTGAGCTGACAAGGCCCTGGCCGCTCACTTTAGCGTCTTCAATCGCTCCGGAAGCCAGGTCGGGCGCCCAGCTTATTTTACCCCAGGCCTGGCCCAGCGAGAGATCGCCCTCGATATATTCCGGATAGCCCATGCCCACCGGTACGCGGGTCATGTAGGGCTTCATCAGCTTAAAATTCGGGTCGCTTTGAATCCCATCGGCCCCCACCATACTTGCCCCCACCCTGTAGAACCGGCCTTCGGGCAGAAACTGGTTACTGACACGCTTAACGCCGGGGATGAACCACTTCTTCATGCTGTTATCCCAGTAACGCTCGATAGTGGTGCCGCGCGGCATCTTGAACTTCATGTCGTGGTAGCGGGTGCTCAGCTTGTGACGTGAATCCAGGAACACCACCTCCGGCTCGCCACCGGCCTCGCGCCAGGCGGATTCGGTTTTGAATACGGGCTTGGGCTTGAGCCACAGGATGCGCTCGAACTCGTGCTGCGGAAACTCGACAAAGGGCTTGCTGCGGTTTTTATAGTTCATGTTGGCGAACACGTTCTTGTCGATACCGATCCCGTCCCAGTCAAGGATTCTCGCATCGGGAGTGTCTTTCTCGATCAGGTAGTAGCCATAGCGGGCATCGAACGCCCCCGGCTTGCCATCGATAATCAGCCGGTACATGGTATGGTAGCCGCCGTTATCGTGCATGCAGATCACCCTGTCGGCCGCGCTCTCGTCCTGCTTGAACCGATCCCAGACTCCCTCCGCGATAATGCTGTGGGTGTCGCAGAAACCCCAGCCGTAGACGAACAGGTGCTTGTGCAGGTCACGGGCGTTGACCTCCTTGCCGAACGGCCCCTCGTAAGCGTGGGTCATGCCACCCCTGGCCTCGCAGTTGAGACGGTTAAACAGACGGACCCACTTGAACAGGGAGACAGCTTTTTGCTTTTCCGTACCGCCCGATACTCCATCCAGCCGCCAGATATCATCGGCCCACGTTTCGAGGCTGGTGCACTCCGGCCAGCGGTCGGCTACAACCAGCGGCCCACGAATCTGGGCGTAGGACACCACTGCACCTGTCAGTAGCAGCGACAACAGTAACAGGATAAAAAAATGTTTACGCATTGAATCCTCCCTGAATTTTATCAGTTACAACAATGAACTACCCCGCGGTAGAGCTGCGAAGTATCTGAAAAATCCCCCAGTCTCTTTTTCAAAAGGGGAGGTAACATCCCCCGCCCGCTACGCGCGCACCCCCTTTTCAAAAGGGGGAGGCCGCTTCCCCCCTTTAACAAAGGGAGGCCAGGGGGGATTTAAGCTTCTCGTCTTACAAATGCAACAGCTTACCCCGGAGCAAGCTCCGAGGAATTCTTTTCGATTAAACCAAGGCGTAGCACAACAGTTCAGCGGCCCAACCAGCCACCATCGGCCACCAGCACATGCCCCTGCACGTAAGCCGAGGCATCCGAGGCCAGAAACAGGACCGGCCCCAGCATGTCCTCCGGCTCGGCCCAGCGCCCCTGAGGGATTCTTTTGTCTATATCGGGCCGTCGCTCCGGGTCATTCTGGAGTGGCGCGGTTACTTCTGTTTTTACGTAACCAGGTGCCAGCGCGTTGACCGTAATCCCGCGCGAGGACCACTCGTTGGCCAGGCTTTTTGTCAGCCCTGCCACGGCGTGCTTGCTGGCCGTGTAGGCGGGAATGGTCCATCCGCCCTGGAAACTCATCAGGCTGGCGATATTAATTATTTTCCCGTAGCCCTGAGCCAGCATCACCCGTCCCGCCTCGCGGCAGAGCCTGAAAACAGCATCGAGGTTGAGGCTCATCACGGCCTGCCAGTCACTGTCGGAAAATTCCTCACAGGGGGCGCGCCTGGTGGTGCCGGCGTTGTTGACCAGGATATCGAGCCTGCCCAGTTTTTTTACCGTCTGCTCCACAACTTTTGCAGCCGATGGCTTCCGCGACAGATCCTCACGCAGGGCAATAGTCCCGCGGCCCATCTGCTCGATAATCGAGGCTGTCTCGTTCAGCGCCTCCCCCCGGCTCACCACAGCCACATCGGCACCGGCGCGGGCCAGACCGATAGCCACCGCCCTGCCGATCCCACGGCTGGCTCCTGTTACGAGCGCCACCTTGCCACTAAGATCAAACATCTGCTGCAACGATAATGTCACCTGACCCGTTTCCTCTCTTAAACAAGTAGCCTGCTATCTCTCTCGTTTAACGCAATAATATGGAAGCACAATGTTAATTTTCATAGAAACCGCAATTGGCAACCTTATCAGAACTCTGATTAACCACCGCTTAATTTAACGGCGTGGATTATTAATTACAAACAATCTATCGGCCGCAATATTGAGTTTAGTTTGTGAGGAACATTATTTTACGGCGTTGAATGCATTTGAATATTCTGAAGAGATTATATGCTAGTCACAGCTATGGCAGAAAAAAGCAGAATACGGTCAACCGCTATTACCGGTAAACATTTTCCGGAGCCTGGAGTCAAGTTCACCACATTTGAGGAACTCTTTTGCCTCGCCCTTTTCGTCAACCACATTCACATTTACATATACCATGTGCTGGCAACTGAAACCTTCCTCATTGCTGCGGCTGCAATAGATCGTGCGAGGAATAAAATTACCGCTGGCCTTTGGATTTGCGGCCGCGGAATCATATGGGCACCAGTCGATCAATTTCTGCAGCTTGCCGGAGAAATCCTCGGTCAGAACCTCCCGCATGCCCAAAATGGATGCCAGGTTGGAGACGATTTCCATCCGCATGCCCCCCTGCTTGCCGTACAGCCTGTTCAACCCGGTCAACAATTCCACCAGCCCCACTCTTTTACGGAAACGCTCGCCCAGAATTTTTATCTGATCCGCGGAAAAATTGTAGCGCAGGCCATGGGGCAGCCTGCATACCATCTCGTCCAGCAGGTCGGTGAAATAAAACAGCAGGGCTCCCCGGCTGCTGGTTTCGTCATGATTGGCATCATGGTGGCCAGCTATGATTTTGATTATTTCCCGCAGATGGTAGTTGCTTACGGAAAGGGCCTGCTTTTCGATCAATTCAACAGTGCGTTGCTGGTGTTGAGCCACGAAGTTGTTGACATCACTTTCAGAGCAATCGTCCAGACTCTTCATTTTTTCGCTGAAATGCGGATCAAACAACCCAATGTCGTGGAGCAGGGCCGCCGTGCCAAGGCTCATCAGGCCAATAATTGTCCAGCCCATCTTGAGCCCCAGGGCCAGCGAAAGCAGAGTTACACGAATACTGTGTTCGATAATCATTTCTGCCGGAGAAGAGGGCGAGGAACTACTGTACTTGCTCTCGTACATCATCCTGGTGATATCCGGGTTAGTGAACAGCATCTCCATCACCCGCATCACTTTGACCTGAATCTCCCCATCGGAGAGAAAATTAGGATAAAGCTTCCCATTTATTACCTGATCCGATATTCTATGCAGATCCTCGGAAAGCACCTTGCGCACATGCAGCAGGGCGAATTCATCGTTATCAACAACCGCCATACCCGGCGAGGGCACGAACTGGTGGGAAAATTTCTGGATGGCCTCGATCACCTTTGCCGTGAGTTTCCTGTCCGACAAATCCCTGCGGGTAATCAGGTAGCTTCCCGCTTTTAATTCGATATCCCGGCCAAGCCGCATACCAGGAACCAGATGATCTGCGCGTAGCAACATATTAATTTTTCACTTTTTGAAATATGTACGCAATTTTCAATTAATTTATATTTAAAGTACTGATCATAATAAAGCAAGAAGGCTAGAGAGTTTTTGTCCATTTATTTATTCCGGCAAGAAATTTTAGCACTTTATAGCCGTTGTTACTAACAGCGTGGGAGATTGATCCAAGCAGTCAGGACGGTTGGACGGACCAATTTAAGCTTGCCGATTATCCTTATCTTAACCGTTCGGGCGACATTTACTACTTTTCCCAAAATGAACTTATACCATTTAGCATTGATCAAACCCGCGCACAGGGAAACAGATTCTTGAATTGCATCGCGTCAGATACAGGTTATATTAGGAGAACATCCTTATTCCTCGGCCACTTCAATTCACTTCTACTGTCGAGAACAAATTGAACGAAAAAATCAGACCATTCAAGGGACGGGTGCCCTACGACGGGAAAATAATCGCGGTCGGCGGAGCAAAAGGCGGCATAGGCAAGAGCCTGCTGGCCGTAAATATGTCTGTACTTCTCAGTCAGCGTGGATTTGATACCGTGGCCGCCGACCTTGACCTGGGCGGAGCCAACCTTCATCTGTATCTGGGCGTCAGGAAGGTAGATAAAACGATTAACCAGTTTCTCAACAAGACAGTTGCCGAACTGTCGGATGTCATTACGGCAAACCGTCATGGCCCGGGATTTATCGGTGGTGACAGCTCCGAGCCGGGCGCGTCCAATATAGGTTTTGCCCGCAAGCTCAAACTGCTGCGCGCGCTCAAAAAACTGAAAGCGGATTTCGTGCTGGTCGATCTGGGAGGGGAAATTACCTTTAACAGTCTGGATTTTTTCCTGGCCGCCGACTACCATTTGGTGATTTGCACACCCGAGCCGGCAGCGTATCTGGACGCCTACCGGTTTATTAAAGCGGCGCTTTACCGCAAGCTGGTCCGCATGTTCGGAGCAGAGAGCGAATTCAACTCGATGAAGAACCGTGAACTGCAGCAATTGGTCGAGCAGGCGATTTCGCCATCGGGAGAACGAAGAGTCAAACGGATCGAGCAGCTTGTGGAACGGGTCGGCACGGAACAGCCGCATAACCTGGGCTTGCTCAAAGAGGTGATCGCCAGTTTCCGGCCGATGCTCGTGCTGAACAAGGTGGCCGATGGAAAGGACATCTCATCGATAGTCGATACAGTGTGCAACGTGTCAAAAAAGATGCTCTCGCTGGAGGTGGATTATCTGGGGTGCATCCCGTTAAGTGAAGAACTGGAACGCAGCGCATTCGAGCTTATTCCGGTGGTGGCAAAATACCCTGACGGAGAGCTTGCGGAAATTATCGGCGAGATTATGGCTTAAGATGGCCTCCGGACTGGAAACCAAATCCGCCCGGTTTCCACACATGGAGCTTAGTCAAGTGCTCGCGGCTGCCCGTTAATGTTTGATCTCCCAACCCCAGCGGCTTCAGATTGTAACCCGGATACCAATCAACACCCCCCTGGCTGAAAGGATGCAGTGGATAACCTTACCCGTATCGCCGCCAACGTGGAGGCCCTTGTCTGGGGCCCCTGGCTGATCATCCTGCTGCTGGGAACCGGTATCCTGCTCACCGTACGCACCCGCTTTGTCCAGATCAGAAAATTTGCCACCTCCTGGAAAATGCTGTTCCGGGGAGCCAGGGGCAAAGACCTCGGGCTGGCCAGCAAAGGCGATATCTCCCCCTACCAGGCCCTGTCCTCGGTGTTGGCAAACACAGTGGGCATGGGCAATATAGCCGGAGTGGCCACCGCGATCCATCTGGGCGGACCGGGCGCGCTGTTCTGGATGTGGATGACAGCCCTGGTGGGAATGGCCACGATTTACGCCGAAACATTTCTCTCTGTCAGTTACAGGCGGACCGCCGGGGACGGCACGATGGCGGCCGGGCCGATGTACTACATAGCCAGGGGGCTTAAAAACTCCAGGATGGGTATCGCGCTCTCGTTCATGTTCGCGGTTACAGGGGGAGCGGCAGCCCTGCTGGGCGATGTGATGATCCAGTCCAACTCGATAGCCCACGTGTTCCATCAGAGTTTCGGGGTACCGTTGCTGGTGAGCGGGCTGGTGATAGCCTCGCTGGCCGCGCTGGTCACTATCGGCGGGATACGACGGATAGGCGCGGTGGCGGAGAAACTGGTGCCGGTGATGATCCTGGTCTTTATCGGCGCATCGGTTGTAATCCTGGCGCTCAAGGCGGCGGAACTTCCCGCCGCGCTGATTTCGATTTTCCGCGGTGCGTTCAGTCCCACCGCCGCCGCCGGCGGGTTCGTGGGCTGCGGGGTGATGCAGACAATCCAGTTCGGGGTCAGCCGGGGCCTCTACTCCAACGAGGCGGGCTGGGGTTGCAGCCCGATCTACCACGGCGCGGCACGCGAGAACAACCCGGAACGCCAGGCGGTGCTCTCGATGAACGGTGTGTTTATCGACACGATCCTGATCTGCACGATGACCGGGCTGGTGATTATTGTCTCCGGAGTCTGGACCAGCGGCGAGACCTCCACCGCCCTGACAGCCGCGGCGTTCGGCAGCGTGCTTCCGCTGGGCGAGTCGATAGTGGCGCTGAGTTCTTTACTCTTTGGCCTGAGCACGGTGTTTGTGGGCTGCTACTACCGCGAGCAGATATTGCAGTTCCTGTTCGGGATGCGGTTTGCCCACGCGTACCGCTACCTGTACGTGGCGCTGGTGTTTTGCGGCGCGATGTTCACGGTGGAATTTGTCTGGAGTATTACGTTGATCCTGATAGCCCTGATGGCGATCCCCAACCTGATCGGCGTGGTGCTGCTCAGCGGCAAAGTGGCCAGAAGCAGCAAAGACCGGAAGTAATACCGCATTGCAACCCATTTATCACTCTTCTTGACTATCATATCCGTTAGGTGCTACGATACAATCAGTCAGCCCAGAGTACCCCGGCTGTAATTAAGCAACTTTTCAAGAACATTGTAAGGTGCCAGCATGAATGATGATACGCCAAAATGTGCCTATGAAGGTTGTTCACGCGATTTGTCTATTTATAGAGAGTACTGTATCTTCCATATGCCCAAGAAGACCGCTGAAAAGAAGAAAAAACTCACATCAATACAAAAGACTAATTGGAAACGAATAGAAACCACCTTCAGAGTGGAGTTCTACAAACTCCTGGAAGAAATCCACAACGATCCTTCCAAAGACAAATTTGATTTAAGCGGATTTCAGTTCCCGGATATTGACCTAAGTAAAAAGGAATTAAAAGAAAAAACCGGTTTGGATGGATTTAGTAAACCGGTTTCCTTCAGCGATGCCACATTCTGTGGTGAAGCAGCCTTCTCAGGTACCAAGTTCTCCTGTAACGCTGACTTCAGCTATACCAAGTTTTCTGGTGAAGCACGCTTCCCTGGCACCCTATTTTCCGATAAGACCACTGTAGCTAACTTCTTTAGGGCCACGTTCTCAGAAAAGGCTACCTTCACCGTGGCCAAGTTCTTTAGTGAGGCTAACTTCACCGATGCCACGTTCTCCGGTGAGACCGGCTTCGTCGGGGCCAAATTCTACGATGTGGCGGACTTTTTCGGTGCCATATTTTCCGGTAAGGCCGATACAGCTATCTTCGGCGGGGCCAAGTTCTTTGGAAAGGCTGACTTCCGCTATACAACATTCTCCGCTAAGGCTAACTTCAGTTGGGCCACGTTTTCCGCTGTGGTTGACTTCAGGCTGGCCACATTTGAAAAAGAAGCTATTTTCCAAGGAGATGAGGATAGTGATAAAAGATGCTTTTACGGAAACTGCGATTTCACACTTTTAAAAGTGAGTAAAGGCGCCAGGGTAGAATTTCAGAAAGTGAACCTGTCCAAAGCGAGTTTTCTGGATACCGATCTGGAACAACTCACATTCCGGGACGTTGAATGGCATGATCCACGGAAGAAAAATACTTTATTAGGTAAGATCATCCATCCTTTCGTCCAGTTAGTACGCCCCAACCGTAAAATAGCCCTTTGGGATGAGTTTAAAGATTTGGAGGAAGATGAGGAAGAAAGGAATTATGACAAAATAGCTGAGAACTACAGGCAGTTAACCCTGAATTACGAGCGTAAAAGAAATTTCGAAATGGTTGAGCGGTTTATTGCCTGTGAGATGGAAATACGCCGTAAAAGGCTCGTAGCGGGGAAAATGAGATTTTTGGAAAAGAGACGCGAATTGATTGGTTACAATATATACAGGAGTCTCAGCAACTATGGAACCAGCTACTGGAGAGCTTTAGCTGTTCTTCTGCTTCTTTTTCTTGCATTCAGCGGCGTTTTCATGTACACGGGTGTCAGCAGAGTAAACATGGAAAAGAGCGGCTATGAGACCGCTGTGAATTATGATCTATTTCCTTTATCCGATCTTCACCCCGTTGGCTGGAAACAGTTTGGTAAGGATATAAAGGAAACCATGTCCTATTCGCTTTCCATCCTGCCCTTCCAACGAGTTCAGCAATACCAGCCCTTCGGGGTGCTGACCAGTACAGTTAAGGCAATCTCTGTACTGCTGATATATGCCCAGACAGCCCTGCTCCTGCTGGCTATCCGGCGGCGGTTCAGGCACAAGTAATTCAATTGCTGGTAATCACTCCCCCGCCATCTCCAGTCTTTTCCGCAACTCATCCAGAGCATAGTCGGCGCGCTGGAGCAGGCGCAGGCGCGAGGACTCAAACTTAAAAACAAGCTCTTCCGAGGCGTAGTAAGCCCGCATCTCATTCAGCTTTTCAATCCCTGCCCGCAGCGCTTCCGGATCACCTATGGGCAAATTGTCCAGCAGCACGTAAACCGGGTTGGTATGGGCTTCCAGTTCAACCGCCCGGTCACCGCTGCCCGAGGAATCGGCCACCACGTGCAGGGCCACCCAGGCGCTATGGTCCAGGCTCACGTTGTCGTCAATCTCCCAGCGAACAGCAGCGGAATCGTTGGTGTATGTGCGCTCCACCCGGCCATTGACTATCAGGCTGGCCCGGCTGGCAGGCCGCCAGTGACGAACCGTTGCCGCTATTTGTATTGTGCTCCCATCCGGCTCCAGCTTCAGCTCCGAACCCGGCTGGACATCGCTGACAGTGAACTCCACAAACGGCCCGTCGGTGAGCAGGATATTACCCTCCTCAATCTGCTCCATCCACTTGCCGAACTCCAGCGGCCCATCTACCCGCACGTACATCCTGTCCGGCCCGAACGGCGGGATAATCCGGGGCCAGCGTTTGTAACGGGCCAGGCTGTAGGGAAAATCGCTGCCGGCGGTGCCGGGTACGCGGAACCCGCAGGAGAGCGCGTTGTACCAGAACGTGGCCCTCATCATGCCGAACTGGAACACTTCCAGGAAGTCAATATCCCCATGCGCCAGATCAATCATCGCAGCCGAGTACCGCACCCCGCCGTCATCATGGGCGTACCCCACCGTGGCCCCCAGGCTGTGCGCTTTAGCGAACAAATCCTCCGTGAGTGGATCGGCGAACTCGCTGAGGCCGTAGGTCAGTCCCTGGCTGACAGGCCGCACCAGGCTGTCCAGCGCCAGCATAATGTTGTGGCCGTAAAAATGGCTGCGCTGCTCCTCGCCGGACCGGATAATATAGTCTCCCCGGCGGGCCTGTGCCGACTCTCCCCAGCCGTACTGGACAGCCGCCTGCTCGCGGCGCTGAAGTTGAAGGAAATGGCCGACCGACAGGCCATCGGCTTCCAGCAGACTCAGATAGAGCTGGTCATCGGCCGGTTCCCTGCTCAGGTGGATATGGTCATCGCCAGCGTACCATCCCTCCTGTGCCAGATCGATCCAGCGCTCCAGCTCGAAAACCATTTCCCGCTCATCGCCACTCAACTCGAACTCGACATGCAGGGGGAGGAACTCCACTCCCTTGTAGACATCTAACTTGTATTTTCCGGGCAGCATGGGCAGCGTGGCCCGGCCCTCGGTAAAATAATAGTGATGCTCGCCGTTGTAGGACATATCCAGCACCGGGATCGATTTTTTAAGCGGGAAAGCGCGGTCGTGGTAGTGGTAGTCCATCACAATCGGCAGGCGCCAGCCCAGCGAATCGACAAGGAACGGCTGACCGTTGAGCAGGAAATAAGCCCGTACGGGGACCGGTTCTCCGTCATGGAGGAACTTAAATTCCAGCGGGAAACTTTCAATGTCCGTTTTTTCAACAGGCAGTAGAGCGGTTTGATCAACAGGCCCACGGTCGCAGGCGGCCAGCAGGCAGATTCCGATAAAAAGCGGTGCGATGATTTTCAGCATGTGCTCAGCCTTATGAGAGTTATCAGCAGTGTATGAAATAACAATTACTACTGTCAGATCAAGTCACGCCAGCAGCATTTTAGGTCACTTTTTCCCGGTCAACCTTTTTTTCCCTTCATCACAGTCTGCAGCACAGCTCTCAACTGCTCGATCTGGTAGGGTTTCGACACCTCTCCGCTGAACCCGTAATCCTGATAGTTCGATATTACCGGATCGTTGGAATAGCCGCTGGAAACGATAGCCCTTACCTCTGGATCAATCTCCAGTAATTTTGCGATTGTCTCCCTGCCTCCCATACCGCCGGGAATGGTCAGGTCCAGGATTAAAGCATCAAACGGCTGGCCGGATTTTTTTGCCTGCTTGTATATTTTTACCGCACGCTCACCATCGGAGGCACATTCCACCTCATGCCCAATCCGTTCAAGCATTTTTGAGATCACATTCCGTAACGCCCGCTCATCATCCATCACAAGTATCTTACCCCTGATAGCGGGAATTTTTTTCTGCTTTGGCTCTTTCGCTGCAACTATCTTCCTGGTTGCGGGAAGATAGATATGGAACGTGGTTCCAACATTCGGTCCGGACTCCACCGTTACATGGCCAGCATGCCTTTTGATGATCGAATAGGTGGTGGCAAGACCGAGTCCGCTTCCCTTTTGTTTGGTCGAGAAATACGGGTCGAATATTTTCGACAAATGCTCTTTGGGTATACCCAGGCCCTGATCCTTGACCGAAAGCTTTATATATCCGCCGTCTTTCAATGGCAACTGGTTTTTCTTGCCGACTGTAACATTTTCAGCACGCAAGACTATCGTACCGCCTTCGGGCATGGCCTGATCAGAGTTAATAAGGAGGTTATTGATCACCTGGCTTATCTGCCCCTCATCGACCTCGCAAGGCCAGAGGTCTTTCGAGATGTAGTGCCGGCAGATAACATTTGAGCCCCGGAGTGCAAATCCCGAAGTTTCTTTGATTAATCCCGCAAGTGAAATTGCTTTCTTAACAGGCGCTCCGCCTTTTGAGAAAGTCAGTAGTTGCTGGGTTAAATCCCTGGCTCTTCCGCAGGCCGCCTCAGCAGCGGTTAATGACTCGGAAGCCTCACTCTGCTCTTCCCTGGCAATCATATTGGCCAAACTGACATTCCCTAGAATTGCACTTAGAATATTGTTGAAATCGTGGGCAATCCCGCCGGCAAGCAGGCCGATGGATTCCAGTTTGGCTGCCTTAGTTCGCTCCACCTCAAGCTGATTGTGCTCAGTAATGTCGGTGGAAATTCCGCAGATTGCGAAAGGTTTGCCATCGGTGTTCTTTAACTGGAATTTTACTGAAATATAAGTGTGCAGGCCATCTTCTTGGGGGATAACTTCCTCGCGCTCTATTGGAGCATCTGACCGCAAGGCTTCCAGATCATTTTCTCTGAAAACCTGGGCATTCTCTTTTGGAAAGATATCGAAGTCCGTCTTGCCAACAATTTTCTCATTCGAAATGTGGAACAGCTTTTCAAATTCCCGGTTAATTAAGAGAAATCGTCCCTCTACGTCTTTCGCATAGATAACAATCGACGACTGGTTGAGGATTCCACGCAACATCTCCTCACTCTCCCGTAACGCCTCCTCCGCCCGTTTTCGCTCGGTAATGTCCTCCCCGGAACTGAGTATACCGACAACCTGTCCATCTTCCTCATAAAGCAGCGCGTTGTGCCAGGCGATAATCTTTTCCTCACTGGAACTGGTCAAAACCGGATTTTCATAATTTTCAACACCCTCTGTTTCCCCGGCCATAAGCTTAAGGAAAGTCTCCTTAACCATCTTTCTGTTTCTTTCGGGAAGAAAATTATCAAACCATTCTCTGTTAATCAATTCCTCTTCGGAATAACCCAGAATCTCGCATCCTTTTCTGTTTATAAGATTCACTTGACCCTGCGCATTGAGAGCAATAATTATCACACCGGCAACATCCAGATATCTTTGCGCCCTGTCACGCTCATTTAACAATGCCTCCTCCGCCTGCTTGCGCTCGGTAATATCTTCAAAAGTGGTGTAAACCTGATAAGGTTTTTTCTCACCTGGGCGGAATTGAGGTACAGCATAAATATTTATCCAATGGTACTCATTGTCCTGTGGATGAAATATCCCCATGATTGTATTTCTGATTTCCCTGCCTGTTTTCAAGGCAAGCATGGACGGGTGATCATCGCCGGTAAATTCCGATCCATCCTCGCGTACAGCTTTCCAGCGGGTGTCAATGGAGGTCCTGCCCTGCATCTGGCTCAATGTTAAACCTAAAATTCTCTCGGAAGCAGGGTTTGCTGAAATTATTTTACCCTCGGCATCCTGATAGACAACCCCCTGTGCCAAGGTCTCGAAAAGGGTTCGGTAACGCTCCTCGCTCTCCCGTAGCGCCTCTTCAGCCTGCTTGCGCTCGGTGATATCGTTAAGAATCGCCATTGAACGGATAATTTTTCCATTCTCATCTTTTTCGGCAATAGCTGAAAGCGAAACATCTATGACATCTCCGTTTTTTTTCACAAACTGGTAGCAGACTTCGAAAATTTGCCCGTTCTTATAGAACTCCGGCAGGACAACTTCATTTGCGTACTTACGTGATTCATCTGTTAGAAAGTCGGTGGATTTGCGGCCGATAACCTCTTCACGTTCATAGCCTAGTGTTGTGAGCCATTGATGGCTTACGCTTACCAGTTTACCTTGTTGATCTATCGAGTGCAGCATGGTGGGTGTGTTTAGATAAAGCGACCGGTAACGCTCCTCACTCTCCCGAAGCGCCTCCTCGGCCCACTTGCGCTCGGTGATGTCAGTAACTATTCCTTCGATGGCAATCGGCTTCCCGTCATCATCACAAACCAGCACGTTTCGTTGATACAACCATCTCTCATTACCGGCTTTATCGATGATTTGATATTCGTAAAAGGGCGGCATATCCCCCGCCAGCAGCTTTGTCCACTGTTCCGCGAAGTAATCCTGCCAATCGGGGTGGATTGCTTTTCGGATTAATTGGGGAGTGCTGTAAAATTCGTCCGGAGTGTACCCGAAAAGATCTTTTGCTGCTGGACTGACGTATTCGTACCTTCCACCAGGCAGGCCCATGCGGTAAATCATGTCTCTCGCATTTTCGGTCAGGAGGCGATGTCGGCCCTCACTCTCTCTAAGCGCTTCCTCGGCCAGCTTGCGATCTGTGATATCATAGTGGATGCCAAGCATCCGCAACGGATTTCCATCCCGGTCACGATCAACAACCTGGCCAGCTGCCTGGATCCAAATCCATGCTCCATGCTTGGTAGCCATCCGAAATTCAACTTCATACTTTGTACCATGGTCCAAATGAGACTTTAATGCCGCCAGAGTATTGTCTAAATCTTTCGGATGGATGAGAGCTTCCCAACCACTGTAGTTTTTATTAATCTCATCAACCGAGTAACCAAGCATCTCAGCCCAACGCTTATTGGTAATATTAATACCCGTCTCAATGTTCCAATCCCACGTGCCCAGGTCAGCTCCTTCAACAGCTAACTCCAATCGTTCTTCGTTCTTCTGGAGCGATTTCTCTGCCCTGTTGCGTTCGGCCTCCGCATTCTCAAGCTCCTTGACCTTTTTCTCCAACTCTTCGTATGTTGTTTTTTTTCTGGTCATTGGAAATACTCCCTTAAAGCGGTCTCTTTGAAAACTTTAATTAATCACATCAGTTCAATGATCCACCGAATTGCAGTAAGCCACGCCCACCAAGGGCGCTTCACTAAAAGCCATAGTGCCGCTGAGCGAATGTAAAATTCCGACCTTTATTATCTTCTTCGATCCGTGTTGGGATTTATTCTTAATCAATGTAAACAACTCTTTTTTTAGGTCTGGTATGATGGAGTGCTGTAAACCAATTAATGATAAGGGTGGAACAGCTATGGGAAATATTACCATATTACACATCGGGAAGTCAACTCTAGAGCTTGAACTCTTTTGAGAATAAGTTGGATAAATAATTAGCTGACAGAGGTTCTGTTCAGTTGAAACAGAACTGACATCCATAGTGGGCCGAATCTCTGGAGATACCGGAGGTAGACAGCCCGGTAAGGGGGCTTCTCAATTACCATATCCGCTCCTCGGCAAGCACCGTGTAACCGAATACGACTGGACGCAACATCTCAATGCGGCCGACAGGTACCTGATGAGAGGTTAGCATCGCGGTGAAAAATTGATCTCTGTGCGCACTGGGCTCGTTCTCTCTTCAGAGAACGAGCCCAGATTTTTTACTTCTCAGCTTTCAGCGAACATCCGATGCAGCTTTTAAAGGCGGTCGAACTTTTGAAATAACAAAAACTCTTAAAATTTTCGGCCGAGTTTTTCTTCCAGTTTGAAAAATGCTATCGCATTTTCCCTGAAAATTTTAAGCGCAATTTCCATTGCCAGTTCCTCGGTCATCAACCCGCTTGCAACTCTCTGGGCAAGCACCTGCGCCACAACGCTTTTTCCAAACTCCAGCGCACCGGCCGTCCCCTCGATAACGCTACAGTCTCCTCCCCAGAAAAACTTATTATACGGCACACAGTCCAGCCACTGGTGCAGAGCGTCCACAGCCGCTTCCCTGGATATCTGAGGCAACCAGACAAGGTCCACCGCCACGTGGGGAAAACTCTTGGCCAGCGCCCCTATTTCCTGGTACCAGGGGAAGCCTCCATGGAACAGGCTGAACTTTGTTTGACGGTGCAAGCTCAGGGTATTAAGCAACTTGACAGGCTTGCCGTTATCCTGAATATCTCCGTTACCCGCCAGATAACCGGTATGAAGCTGAAGAGGCAAGTCGTATTCACCGCATTTCTCGACGCACCAGTGAAACATGAAGTCTTCCAGTTTCTTATTCTGCTCCGGGGTGCGGGACTCCGCCGGCAGGACAAACAACTTCTGCGCCTCCGCTTTCGGAACATCCTCGTAATACAGCGTCCTCCAATAGGCATTAGCACTCTTGGCGCAGACAGCTCCATTTTCCACGAACTTGGCAAACCACTTCTCGGCGTAACTTAAATAATCATCCAGAGTTTCGATTTCAACGCCTTCCGCCGCGGCCTGGTAAAATGGGTTGCTCAGGGTATCGACGTTGGAGACCTCCAAGATGGAAGGGTCCGAGATAGAGTACAGGTAGTGGTCTATCCGCATCACAAGGGCGTAGGACTCAAACTCCAGACCTGTCTTGAACATGCTCCAATACTGATCGTTAAAGATCAGTTCCAGGTTGGCTTTCTGGAAAGATTCCCGGTACCAGGAGTCATAGTCACTGTAATTCCGGGCTATCATCGCGGAAAGCGGCTTAATGTTTTCTTCGGTAAAATACGGCTCATCAAATCCGTACAGTACCCTGAAACCCTCTACCAGATGCCCGTAATAACTTGTATTGCGAGTCAGGTCCAGCCACGGGCCGTAGACTGACCACAGTTTGTCCAGGTCACCCTCGGCAATCAGTTCCTGGTCCAAAGAAGGTGATCCGGCGGAAATCAGATCGGATTTCAGGTAACTGGCGTTCAGAATAGTGAAAAAATTGACGCCCCCGGCCCTTACTGCTTCCTTCATCCGCAAATGTTCGTGAGTGTCGATAACCTTAATCTGATCAATGTAAGCTTTCAGTCTCAGGTTAATGTTATCACACGACGAACCATTATCGCAGCCGGAAATAAAGGAGCAGAGCAACATAATAACAGGCAGGGCTTGCCAATACTGTCGATATTTCAATTGCACGGATCAATCCTTTCGGTCTACATCAATATTTTCGTTTCACTCTGCTCTAACCCCTTGCGCCACAGACCTCTTTAACCGCATCCATACACTTTTGGAGCGGGGCGACAGGAGCGGATGGTTCACTTTCGTATTCGAGTGAGAAGGGCCCATCGAAACCAATATCCACCAGCCGGTTCATGAATCCGGGCAGGTTCAGCATGCCCTGGCCCACAACGCGGTCGGTCCAGCCATATTCACTGCTGCTGTCTTGCACCATGTCTTTGAGATGAACCATATTGATCCGCTCAGGGAACTCCTCGATAACCGCCAGAGAATCCACGCCAGAGCGCCCGAAGTGCCCGCTGTCCACACACAGACCCACCATGTTTGACAATCCGGCTAGCTTGTCGCGGAACATGTCCGGAGTGGCGTACAGTTTGTCTTCCGGGCCATGGTTATGGATTCCCACCGGAATAGCGTACTCGTTGGCCAGGCGGTCAACCAGCGGCAGTGCCTCGTAGACCGGGTAGACACTGATCGCCAGGACTCCGAGCATTTTCCCTAACTCGAACACTTTCCTGGCCTGCGCCTCGTCATCGGCAATACGCTCCACACCGAACGCATCGATTGTAATGCCCGCGGCGGCCAGTTGAGCCTGAGTTTCCTGCACTTTGGCGGCGGTGGAGTCAAGCGGAAGGTGAACACTCAACGCCAGTTCAACATGCCCGAGATTCAGTTCATTCATCCCGGCAATCATTTGGGCCAGGTCCCATTCCCTGAAACACCAGCTCTGCACACCCATCCTGAAACCGCAGTAATCCTGCTCCGGGCTGCTGGATTTTGACATGCTGCCCTGGTCATGCACCGCAGCACTCTCCGAGGCAGTTTTGTTGCCTCCACAGGCCAGTAGCGCGGCGGCCCCCATCAATCCACTGCCCATTCCAATGAAACCTCTTCTTGAAACAACTTGCTTGAGATCACTCATTTTCAACTCTCACGTTAAATGAAATCAAAAGATTCTGCGAAACTGAAATTTTCATAAGGGTGTTCACTCCAATATAATTTTAGCTATTTATCGAGACCTTTGATTTACTCAAAAAATTGAAAAAATTGTGAGGGGAAGAGACAAAACCTTTTTAAAAAGGTTCTTTTCTCTCCCCCTCAAACTCCCCCTCTCTTTTTCCAAAACTTTTCATTAAGGGACATATCTGTAATTAGGCAATGTAGTTACAATTAATAAGCCTTAATTGAACATCGAGTGCATTCCGGCGCAGCTTGCTGCGCCGGAGTATTCAAAAACTTCCTTATAACAACTTAGTTGTCCAATTTTTCAAAGGTCTCACATATTTATCATACTGTCCAGTCGGTTACCTCAATCGGCGGTGCGTGAAGGCACATCCCCTGCAAGCTCCAGCCGCGGGCCCAGCAGGTCTGGCCTAAGCTGCAGCGCTTCGGTCAGGAGCTCTCTATACTCCGCTTTCTCGCCCCTTGCCTTCAGCACGAGAGCCAGCAGATAACGGGCCTCCGCACGGTAATTCAAACTGCGGCTTTCAAGCTGGCTGCGGGCAAACGAGTCCATTGAGTCCAGCAGCTTGTCACGTTCTCCGGCTTGCCCCATCCGGTTGAACGCAAAGGCCATGTGTACGTTTTCGCTGTTCCAGCTGTCGCGGTCCACGGAAAGCATTTTCGCCCCGGAAATAGCCTGCTCGTACATATTCCGGGCCTCATCCTTTTGCCCCAGGGCTTCCAGCGCCAGACCAAGATAGTAATTCGCCCTGGGAGTTGACTGGAACTGAAAATTATCGACACCCAGAGAAACCGGAAGTTCCAGAGCCAGGCGGAATTGCCTTAGCGCCTCTGGGTAGTCAGCCCTGTTGTAAGCGCGGGCGCCGAGACCGTATCGAAGATATCTATACTTGTTTCTAAGCCCGTAACGGCGATGGCGAGGGGAGAAAGAGTGCGAAAGCATCAATTGCTCTGCATCCGCGTAAAGGCCGGTGGCCAGATACGCTCCCACCAGGTTCTCTGTCAGGTCATCATCTCCGGGAGTGCGCTCCAGCGAGCGCTCCAGCATACTCACCTGTTCCTCGAACCGGTTACTTCTGGCGTACAGGTTGCTGAGGTCGTTGACCGTGCCAAGATGCGAGGGACACAACACAGTGGCAGCCTCGAGCTGCCCGGCGGCCTTATCCGGGCCATGCCCGTTCTCGCTGTATGCCAGGCCCAAAGCCCGTCTGCCCGCAAAGCTCCCGGGGGCGGACGCGACCAATCGTTCCCAGGTATTAATCGCCTGGTCCGTTTTGCCCAGATGATATTTCAGGCATCCCAGATAGAACGCCGCCAGGGAATCCGACTGATTCTCAGCCAGCGCCTCACTCAGCGGCCCTTCGCTCTCCGGGCGGAACACGAAACGATCAATATTTTCACCCGCCGCCATTCCTGCCGCCCGGTTATCGGCAGCCTCTTCGGGCCGGCCCGTTCTTTCCATCAACCAGGCCCTGGTATAATAATAAATGGCTGGTGTACCCCATGGATCATTCGGTTCAAGCCCCACCTGTTCCATTATCTCCAATGCATCCCTGTACAACCCCAATAAGGAGTAATCCCAGGCCAGTTCCAGCGCCTCCTGGGCCTGGCCTCCTGTCATCCGGACCAGTTGAGCCAGCCGGCCAGGCTTTCTATCATTAAAGTATCTCTCCGCCAGGGCCAGACGGCTGGTGGGGTCTGCGTCTTCAATATCAGCGATATGGGCTATGGCGGCATCGGTGTCTCCCCTGCCACGTTCAATTAAAGCCAGCATCCAACTGGCCATCCGGTGCAACCCCTGGTGCTTTACGGCGCTGACCAGTTTTTCCCCGGCCAGATCAATCTCGCCCCGGATAAAAGCCAATCGTCCGAGAAGATATTCCCGCTGGCCGAAATAACTGCTGACAGGTGGTATGTAATAGAGGTTGCGCTCAGCCCGTGTGGTGTCTTCCAGCTCCAGATAACACTGAGCAAGGTAGTAGTAGGCCTGGTCCTGATATGGGTCTCGTTCAATCACTTTATTAAAGTGGTATATTGCCTTGTCGAGCGAAGCATGCTCGTAACTATATAGGCCGAGATGTAAATGCGCACCGCTTTCTCCGGGATCGATTTCCAGGGCCCGGTTCAATCGCTCCAGGGCCGTGGCCGTTTTCATCTGCTTGAGATAAAATTCGGCACTCAAAACCAGTTCCTGTGTTCCCATTTCATTCAGAGGCTTCCGTGGCTTATCGAGCTGCCTGGTAAACGGTGTGTATTCCTTCTTACCCGGGTCTTCATCCGGTCGTGCGTAATCGAGCACAATCGCGCCAGCGGAGTCTGTCAGGGTTACCCGCATTTGTGCAAGTCCCGCGCTGTCGGCGTCGATACCTTTCAGCTCACGGACATAAGGCTTACCCGGCGCAAGGTTGATTTTCTCATTCAGAATTTCGCCACAGGCCGCCACCACTTTTACCCGTGCCGCGGACAACTGACGGTTGCTGGAAATCCCCAGCTTAATGGATGAGCCGACGGCCCCGGCAACTGGTTCCACATTCAGGTTCAGTGCGGCATCACGGCTCATGGTAGTAAGGCCGCCGATTCCAGATACCGGCATCCACCACTCTGTCCAACCTACGGTTTTATGAGGCTGTAGCCACTCGTAATGTCCATCCCAGACATACCGTCCGCTCTGCACCTCGATATAAGGTCCGGCATTGTCCGTGTAGGCGCGTTCAATGTTTGTTGCATGATCGGAATAGCCGAAAGTCCACATCTTCATCCCCTGCACCACTTTTCGGTCACCCCAGCGGAAAACTCCGTAGTCTTGCCCGTGATGGTACGCGCCCTGAAAGTTGTCGAAAATATCGATCCCGAACACGCCGAGCATATGCCTGTGGTTACGGTCCCAACTGTAGTCCACACCATCATAGTCCGGCCAGCCGGCCACCTCTGAAGTAGTATGCCCGATAGTGCGGGTCATCGGGTAAATAAACCGGGTTTCGGGCTGTGCGCGCAGGGCTCCACTGATCCAGAACATGTATGGCTTGCGGCTGTCCCGTCGATTGTAACAGGAAACTTTAAGCTGCATCGCGGCAGTGCCGGGATAAATGCGGGCGGAAAAATTAACTTTCATCCGATAGACCGGATCGATATTGCCCAGAACCAGTTCAACGCTCCCGTCCTCGTGACTGACCGCCCGGTGGAACCAGTACGGTTCACCATACAGGGTAATCGCGTGGCTGTCGTAGGGACCTGTGAGCTCTATTCCAAAAAGCGGAAAACCGTGTTTCATATTGTAGTTGGCCGGTTTCATCACGTCATTGCGGTAAAACACTTCGCATCCACGAACTTTGTCGTACAGTGAGAAAAACCTTCCGCCGAACTCAGGTAGATAGGTCAGTTTCAGATACTCGTTTTCCACGAATACGGCTTTCCAGGAGGCAGGTTGCGGTCCCCCTGGCTTGAACTCCTGGATAAACGGCGCAAAAGGGTACTTGCCCTGGAGTGACGAAGTTCCGAACAGCGTGGGTTGGGTCTCCCGTCCGACAAACTCGTATGCGGGCAAATCAACAGTTCCCTCACTCACGGTTACCCTCTGGTAAGCTTCATCTCCCGTGGCGAGGATTGGCACAGAGGCCGCGAGAGCTATTATCGCTGTTATCACAAAAAGAAAATATTGCCTCGGATTCATTATCAGACCCCGTCAACAGAATTCAATACAGCTTTTTACCGTAATAGCCATGCCGCCAAAGTATGTTGGACTTGATGATGAAAATTAAGGTGTACCGTACAGCAATTGCAACTGATTTCTTGGTACTTCGATCCCGCGATCAGAAGTTATTCTTGGCCGATTCGATTATACGTTTTGAAAAAATGACGGGGCTGACGTTACGAATAAATACTTTCCCGGCGCGGAGAAGCCAGCGGAGTTGGCGGAGTTGATTCAGGCTGTGGCGGCTTTATTAACCTGGCAGCAACCGGACTCGATCTCTGGATTAGTCATAGTACGCCAGATTTTAGACAAGCTCTCTCCTGGCTTATTGAGTTACAGTTGCCCATCGTTTTCTGAAAGAGGCCAAAGCCTTGACTTGGTCCGTTAGGATTGTTATGTATGATATAGATGTATTGTTTGTATCGTTTATTAAGTTTTAGAGAAGAGATAAGGATGAAAAGGCCAAACACCAGTCCCATTCCAGCACCGCCATTGACCACAGGAGATATAGCCCGCTATTGCAGTACTTCTCCAACGCAAGTCAATCGTTGGATCAACAGCGGGGTGCTGAATTCTTTCAAAACACCTGGCGGCCAGAATCGAGTAACCCGGAAGGAATTCAAGCGTTTTTTGCAGAAACACAAAATGCCTCTCGAGGAAGAATATTTTCGGGAGAATCCGGCTATAAAGATACTGGTAGTAGATGACGATCAGGCTTTAGTCAATGCTATCTGCACACTGCTGAAAGCTCAACCGGAAAATTATCAGGTGGAAGAAGCGACCAACGGTTACGAGGCATTGCTGATAGCCGGAGATTTTAAACCGGACCTGATAATTCTGGATATCAAAATGCCGAAGATTGACGGGATCGAGGTATGCCGCCGGCTGAAAGAGAATAAAAAGCTGGATTACAGGAACAATATTCTAGTTATAACCGGCCATTCAGATGCCTATAAACGTCAGGTGATATTGGCAACCGGCGCCGATGATTATCTGTTGAAACCTTTCAAGATGCAGACTTTGCTGAACCACGTGAGGGCTCTGTCAAAATGAATCAAGTTGCTGAAAAAATATTTATCGTTGATGATGATTACTCTTTCAGGAAAGCTGTCGCTGCGTTACTGAAAGCCAACGGCTATCGGGTGGTGGAGAACAGCGGTAGGCTCGATGTACTGAAAGCCATAATCAGGGAGGACCCGGACCTGATATTGCTTGATCTGCGCATGACCGAAATTGATGGGGAAAAAATAATCAACACGATGCGAAGAAAGAAGCTCACAATTCCAATCATCATCGTTTCAGGCAGTTTGAATCATTTGTATCGCCGCCAGTTGAACGATCAGGGAGTCTGCGGCTTTTTGCAGAAGCCGACGGCAAAGGATACACTCCTGGCCAAAATCAAACAAACACTAGGGTCGGCCAGTTCGAAGAAAAACAATTTACCGGAAAGCAAGAATTTATACTGACGGGTGCTGATTCTATTAATGGTTGAGACTTGATGGGAGGGAGTAAATCTGATGCACGAACCGGACTTTAAAATCAAATACAGGGTTATCACTAATGCGGAGGATGTCTGGGAAGCATTGCATTTGCGCTACATCACTTACCGGCAAGTAAATTTTATCAGCGCAAACAAGGATTTGATCGATGTCGATTCTTATGACTATCATTCAACATACCTCGGAGCCTACCATGTCAATTCCCAAAGCGAGACCCTTATCGGCACCATGAGGGTTATCAGCAAGAATGAAATCAGTAGTACGGCTCCTTTAGTCAGAAAGATAGTTGCTTCCGCGAAATGCGAAGAATTCAAGACGCTTAAAGAGCGTCCGAAGCCCTTTCCGATTATGGAGTCTTTTTTACTGCCCGATGACTTTGCAAACGGAAATTACCTGGCTGGCCCTGAGAACAAAGAACTGAATAACCTTTGCGAGATTTCGAGGCTGGCAGTGCGTCCCGACTACTGGTTTCGTAGAATCGATGTGGGGCTGCACCATCTGCTGATACTCGATACCTGGCTGAACCATCCCAAACAAACACAATTTATGATAGCGATTCACCCCAGAGCACAAAAAAGATACGAACGGATCGGTATGCAACGCATACCCGGAACTGAACAGGTATTGTATAAACACGTGGATCAGCTTGCCGTGGCCATGTCCGTTGATATGGACTCTTTACTGAAATCTGGCCCCGGATACAGGGAAAACTGCGAGGCGGATTACGAACAGTATAAGGCGGCAAGCAGTTTTCTCAGGGTGGTTAAGCAGAGGATGCCGAAAACTTCGAGAGTCCAGGACCTGAGCGCTATTGATTATATAAATTCTCCAGCGCTTCATGCGAAAAAAATACTTATCGTTGATGACGATTCCAGTGTGGTTGGTGCAATCAGTACTTTATTGCGGACTAAGCTTAAAGACTACGAAGTAGAAGTGGCGACAAACGGCTATGAAGCTCTCATAAAAGTTGGAGAATTCAAACCGTACCTTTTGATTCTGGATATCAAAATGTCCAAAATAGACGGCCTGGAAGTGATAAGCCGGCTCAGGGCCAACAGAGCTACCAGCGGAATCAAAATCCTGGCGATGACCGGCCACTCGGAGGCTTACTTTGAAAACACCGTATTGTCCACCGGAGCCGATGATTATCTTCTGAAACCCTTTGACTACAAGACTTTTCTCAATCGCGTACAAAAGCTCCTGGATTGATTTATGGCATGTTGTCAGATCATGCCGGGCAGTTGGTGTTGAATATTAAGGCGCTCTTCTCAGCAATTAAAACTGATTTCTTAGTTCTCCTTTCCCCAGTTTAAAGCCTGCCTGGTTTTCAGGGCTTCCTGTTTAATCATATCCCTCTGGCCTGCCCTCAAAACAGGTCCCCTCCGGCGATCCTCCACCACCTGAGATATCGGAAAATCAGTACTTGACGACTTGACTTTCTCGGTACAAATCATCATAGTTAACATATCTTAAGTTTCTCTGGTCAGGCTTCCCACGATAGATTGAGCTCTGTTCATACGCCAAGGCTACCTCCACCCATTAAAGTTCTATGAAGTCATTGTGGCTTCATTCTCATGCAGCACTGTACTCATCCCCATGGAGGAATCAACTATGAGGCAAACGCTTCTGTTCTCTTTGCTGATCTCGTTTTTAGTATTGTTGATGATTGGCTGCCAGCGAGATTCAAATCCGTTAGGGACTGCTCTAGCTGACGGCCCTTCGTTAGCTGGTAAACCGGCGGAATGTAATGGCCCAAGCATCCAGGATGGTGTACTATTTTATTCTGCAGGTCACTTTCTTGAGGGACAACCTTTAACTACCGGATATGACCCATTCGGTTATAACTACCAAGCGCATATGTTTAAAGGATCATATGCAAATGCATATTTGGGAAGGGATGGACTTCCTCCTTACGAAGGGGATGCTGACTCTTATCTTGCAGAAAATCTCGATGCGGCAGACCATTGGGTTTGGCCTTACAGAGATATAGAGTTAACGATGAAATGGAACGATGCCTGGCTAAGCAATAAGGACTGTGATGAAAATGAGGTATTAGACAGGCACTATCCATATAATTCTCCTGTCGGAAGTGGCGCCTGGCTGACGAATCATCAGAGCGGAATAGTTGACGGAAAGAAGAGGACTTATTTTGTAAAGATTGTGGCCGCTCCTTTGGATGCAACTACAAGCGGCGAATCCTGGTATGCAGCTGACGACACTGAAATCGGCCCGGTAATCTGGGGTTCATATGCCATCATTCAAGAACAGGGATATGGTTTTGATTTTCCGATCCCCGGTGAGATTTCACGTTACGTATCACCGGCCGGTCCTGGATTTGGCAAATTTAAAAAATGATAAGCTCCCGTATTTCATGTAGTAGCTGAAGCCTGCCGGACCGGGATTCGGGAAGTTTAAACCGTAAAGAGTTAAGACTGTCCGGGCCCAGGCGGACCCTGGCGGCGGCCTTTAGTGCCCTCAAGTATTTCGCTCATGGTATCCGGCATCAGTTTTTCTATAGCCCCTTGCGGCTCTTCACGTCGTGAGGGGCTATTCCGTTTAAAAATACATGGGCTTTGCCATCAGTGACCATAACCATGCTCCGGATAGTGGGGCATACGTGACGGTTTCTATCAAGTTCTTCCGGAGCTGCCGGAGGGAATTATCGCGTTGATTCAGCTAGTGGCGGCTTGAATTCTATTGTTTAAAGCGCACTCGTTGCCGGGCTACCAGGCACCCACGCCCCGGCAGTAACGGGCATTTGAGGGTAATTTAACCTCAATTATGACTGGTACATGATTAGGGGGCAACCTCAACAGGTTGACTGACTAACTCTAAATATGTTACAATCATTAGGGGCGGGTCACAGAATAAAAAAAGCTGATCTCCTGAGAATTTAATTGGAATCCGGGAAAGACTGGTTGATATGAGTGAGGAATATACAGACCCCAAAGTACAGGTAGCAGGTGAAGAAAGTCGAAATAGAGATGTCGATCTGGTGATCGTAGTGTCAGATGATCATTTTAAAGCGTATGTTACCTTGATCCCATTGTCAGGTGCCCCCGAGTTTTCTACTGATGTGCTCCAGGATGCACTTTCTGACGAGGGAATAAAAGTCGGAATTCAGCATGAAACCCTTGCTCTCCTCAAAGAAAAGCCGCAATACAATAAAAAACTGTTGATTGCTTCAGGAACCAAACCGATAGAAGGAAAGCAAGGTAAGATAAATTATTTCTTAGCTAGTAAAGAAGCAGTAAAAGTAAAGAAGGGTGAAAAGATCGGTGAAATTATCCCCCCTGAAGATGGAGTTGACGGGTTCACTGTATTTGAAGACAAAATACCTTTCGCGGAAGTGAAAAAGGTTAAAATACCTTCATTCACCAATGTTGAATTCTCCCCCGACAATGATGACCTTCTGCTAGCCAGTATCGACGGATACCTTATTATCGATCTACACTCCATTGAGGTTTTACCCTTTTTTAAGTTGGAGGAATTCACCGATGAGTTTGAGGCATTTATAGAGATTAATAATCCTCTGCATGAAATCGGCCCTGACGTTGACGATCTAAAGCGGTTTTTGAAAGATTGCGAGATTGTTTTTGGATTTCTCGAGGAAGAAGCAGAAAATGCCTTTCAACAAAATAAATACGAACAACGGATTCTGGTCGCACGGGGCAGGCAGGTGGTGCATGATACGGATGGCACAATAAAGTACCATTTTTCTTCTGAAGTAAAACATAAAATAGACGAGGAAGGACAGGCGGATTACAAAGAATTAAATTTGATTAAGAATGTGATTAAAGGTGATGTATTAGCGGAAATCCTCCCGCCTGTAAAGGGCGTGGAAGGATGCACCATCTTCGGTAGAAAAACCCCTCCTATAGAAGGTACGATCCCTCCTCTTCCTACCGGGGAAAACGTTCGGCCCGACCCCGATAACTCCGATCTTCTTTTGGCGGAAATCGATGGCCACGTCAGGTTAAAAGGACGTCAGGTAATAGTTACACCTCTTTTTATTGTTCAGAAGGACATTAATTTTTCGACCGGGAATATTGACTTTATCGGCTCGGTACTCGTCAAGGGAGATGTAAAAAGCGGGTTCAAAATAAAAGCGAAAGATGATGTACAGGTAAACGGAGTTGTCGAAGATGCGTTTATTGAATCCGGTGGAAGTGTGCTCCTTAAAAAGGGCTTTATCGGAAAGAACGAAGGTAAAATAATCGCCCAGGAAGAGGTCAGGGTATTATTTTGCGAAAGTGAGAATATTATCTGCGAAGGGGACATTTATATCAGGGACTATGCGATGAACAGCAATATTCAATCCGGCGGCAAATTAGTTGTCAAGGGAAAAGCCGGACTCATCGTAGGTGGTAAAATTATTGCTGTCAAGGGTATCGAAGCTAAAGTTATTGGGAATGACAATCATGCCCCAACCAATCTATTTGTTGGTATTAATGAAAGATTTAAGAATGAAATGCAGCTGCTCGATAATGAACTGACGCAATTGAAGGAAGATCTGGCAAAGATCGATAATACTCTCCAGGGGCTTGTAAGACTAAAACTCATCAAAAAAGTGCTGCCCGAAGATCAGGAATTCCGTCTGGATAAATTTAACGGATTAAAAATCGAGAAAGAAAAGCATAAAAAGCATTTCATGGTAAAAATAAATGCATTGGAGGGCAAAATTAGTGAGTTGCAAAATGCTGTGGTAAAAATCACCGGTACAGTGTACCCAAGAACGTCAATTACCATCTATGATAAAAGCATTACTGTTAACGAGTCCTGGGAATACGTCTATTTCAAATATATGACTACCGAGGAGGAATTAGTGGCCGCTGATCTAGAAAAGAAATTATAATCTATAACTTCCTTTGCGTTTGCAAGAAACTTATGGCTGTTGTAAAATCAGTGGAGTGCCCCACCACTCCACCAGAGAATAAAAAACGCGGCAAAGCCAGAGCATACCTGGCAAAGCCGCGTTATCTACTGGCGGAGAGGGAGGGATTCGAACCCTCGGATGCTTGCACATCACACGATTTCCAATCGTGCACCTTCGGCCTCTCGGTCACCTCTCCAGATACCGATCTGTATTTTTTTGAACCTTTTAGGGCTGGCAAGGGCTGAAATTTAAATCCGCACCCGTCCACTGTCAAGCCTCGCAAGAATTTCAGAACACATGGATAAATGAAATAAAATGAAACAAATCTCATCCTCGGGATGTAGTACCAGATAACTATCGCCACGGAGCTACTCCCCCCCCCTGAAGCATCCCTCCAACGGCAAGCTTAAACTTGACTTTGACCTTGGCGTAAGCTACCTTGCTGCGGGCTGATAGTGCAAATTGCACTCTTTGGAACGCTTACTCGCAATCCCCTGACAACGGTGCCATGACAGCAAATAATCCTGCCATTTTATTCTGTCGTCTGCTAGCCTTAACCATCTTCCTGCCTTTGTATCTTCTTGCCCAGACCGGAGCCAAGATCGAGGGCACTGTTACCGACTCGGCCACCGGCCAGCCTCTGGCGGGTGTGCAGGTACGTGTCGAGGGCACACGGCTCGGTAATATTACCAGCGATGACGGTTATTACTTTATTCTCAACGTTCCGGTGGGCCAGCGTGCGGTTGAGTTCAGTTTAACAGGCTATCAGACAATCACTATCAGCGGGATCAAACTGCTGGCCGGCCACACTTCCACTGTCAACTCAGGGCTCATCTCCGGCGTGTTTGAGTTGCAGGGTATCGTGGTGGAGGCTGACCAGGAACCGCTGGTGCCCCGCGACAATGTCCAGACAGCCCAGAGCTTCGGCAGAGACATTGCCGACCAGGCCCCGGTTGAGAACATCGAGCAGTTGATCAGCCTTCAGGCCGGCGTGGCCACCGACCCCTACGGACAGTTCAACATACGCGGAAGCCGCCAGGGCAGGCAGGCTGTATATATTGACGGGATACTGGTGCGCAGTTTCAACGAGCGCCCCTATGAGGCGGACAACACACCGCTGGCGCTGGCAACCAACGCTATCGAGGAAGTCTCGGTTATCACCGGCGGTTTCAGCGCGGAGTTCGGCCAGGCCGGCGGCGGTGTGATTAACGAGATCACCCGCGAGGGCGGCACCCGCTACCACGGCAATCTGCGCTTTAGCTCCGACGGGTTCATGCCGCGCGGGCATGATTACGGTTACAACCGCCTGCAGGCAAGTATCGGCGGGCCGCTTCCCAAGCTCGATGGCGCGGGATATTTCCTCTCCGGCGAGCTTTTCGGCCGCGCGGACCGTTCCCCCACCGGCGGCGGGTTCCGCGGTATCGACCAGCAGTATCTGGGCAAAGTCAATCAGGCCCTTACCACCCTGGGCCTCTATGATCCCAACAGCCCGGCCAGCCAGACCGGTGGCGGAGCTGTCGACACCGACCGTTTCCGCGAGGGCATCCAGATGCTGGACCGTCACTCGTTCAGCACTGTGCGGTGGGAAGATCTGAACAACGACGGGATCGGTGATGAGCGGCGCTGGATTTTCGGTGATGAGTTCGACGGGAGCGATGATGTGCTCGGCACTTCGGATGACTCCCGCGAGGTTGACCGCGCCGGAGCATATGTCAATCCCAATCCCGTGCGGCTTCCTGGTAACGGAGACAACCAGTTCTCCATCTCCAGCAAGCTGACCTGGTATCAGAACGACCGGCTGAAATGGCTGGGCACGGTACAGACCAGCCGCAAGCAGCGCATGGCCTATATCCATTCCAATTTATTCAATAACCCCCTGCGCTCCAATCCGGGCGCCAGAATCTCAACTTATAACGCCACGGGCGGGTTCGACTGGATATTGGAGCAGAAAGCCCTGCGCAACACCAATCTGAAACTGCGGGTCAATTTCTACCGCAATGAGCTCACTGTGGGCACACAGACTCTGGAATCACTCCAACGAAGCAGTTGGGGTGGCTTCTCTTTTGAGTCCATTGAGTTTATCGATCAGGACCGCACGGCGTTCGACGACACCTACCGCAACCTGAGCAACAACGGCCTGCCCGGCGAGCAGTACGAGCCCTCCGGCATGAGCAGCACTCGCGAGACCGAGCGCGGATTCTGGCCATCGGCCGTGCCCGGCTCCAATATCCCGTTCGCCACCAGCGTAACCCAGTTGCCCGAGGGACGCGGAGGTTATCAGGCCCAGTTTATCAACAGCGGCCTGCTCACCGGGCTTGAGAACAGTTCCGAGGACCGCATCTCGCTGAAGGCCGACCTGGAAAGCCAGTTGGGGCGTGTATTCCGTTTAAAGACCGGAGTGGATTTCAAGTCGTTCCATATCGCCGAGCGTGATTTCAGCGCCACCGGCGGAGTGTTCCAGGACTACTACGACACCCGCCCCGTGATGGCCGCCGCCTACATTCAGAATATTGTCGATTTCGGCGACCTGGTGCTCGACTACGGAGTCCGTGCCGACTACCTGGACTACAACGCGGATTTCCCGGCGGTTATCGGTGAGTTGCGCGATAGCGACCCCACCTCCAGGGCTGAAAGCCAGTTGTTTTTCAGCCCGCGCATGAGCGTGGCCCACCCGGTTACAGACCGCTCGCAGATAAGACTCAGCTACGGGCACTTTTTTCAGGCCCCGGCGTTCAAGGACGTTTACGCCCACTCCAACCAGGATTTCCGCTTCGACCTGGGCGGTAACGCCAACAACATATTTGGCAACCCGAACCTGGAGATGAGCCAGTCGGTGATGTTCGAGGTTGGGTTTACCACCATCCTCTCGGAAACAATGCGGCTGGATTTCGCCGGCTACCACAACGAGAGCAAGGGCGACCTGGCGGTGCGGCGCATGACTCCCGAAGAGCTGCTGGAGCTCGGCGGAGTCACCAACAGATCGAGTACGCGCAGCAACGCCATTCTGAGCGTTTATACCAACCGCGACAGGATGAATACCAGGGGCCTGGAAATCTCGTTCGCCCGCAGGATGGGAAAAGTCTGGGGAATCAACGCCGCCTACACGCTCAGTTTTCCACGGGCCTCCAGCAGCGACCCCCAGGAGTATATCCTCACGTTCGGCCGTCAGACTTTTTTCGATCCAGTCACCGGACAGCGCGGTGTGCAGCCTCCCCCGCGGGTTCTCAGCCCTATCGATTATGATCGCACCCATGAACTGAATGTTCAGTTAAACTTCCGGGTTCCCGATAACTTATTCCCCACCGGCAGCCGTGCGGATATACTCCTCAGCGATATCACCGGCTACGCCACGTTCACGTTCAGTTCAGGCCAGCCCTACACCAGCCTGGCCCAGAACGGCCACCCATCGAGCAACAACAACAACGACCGCGGGCCATCGTACAAGAATGTCAACCTGCGGCTAAACCGGCGGCTGCCCATCTCTTACAAACAGATGCGCGTCAACCTGTTCGGTGAGGTCTACAACCTGTTCGGCTTTACCAACTATAATATAGACTATATCAACCCCACCACCGGCTCCCCGGACATGGACGCCTATATCCTCACGGAGGCGTTCAACGACCAGCCGGATTTCAACGACCCCAGCAGCGGGGCCAGGGCGGACAGGATTTCAGTAGCTGACCAGCTAGACAACCTGCCGGGCGACGATGCCACCAACCTGGTGCGTATCCAGGATATCAACGGCGATGGGTTTATTACCAAAAACGAAATCACCGCTCTTAAGCTGGCCAACATGATCGCCAGCCTGGATGACCCAAGAGCTTACCTTCGGCCGTTTCAGTTGCGGCTGGGAATCAGCGTGAACTTTTAAGGTTTTTTATCGTGAACTTCTGGACTAAAAAAATAACTCTGCCTCTCGTAACCCTGGCCGTTTGCATCTCTGTGGCCGCTGCAGGTGCGGCCACTCCCCGTACAACCGGTAAGCATAAAACGCCCTACTCGGGTCCGATGCTGGCTGCGTTCCAGACCCGGATCACCACCGGCAACCGGATCGAATTCAACATGTCCAACAACGGTTACCTGGCTGTGGACCCCAACCGTGGCAGTATCACTCCCGGCGGGTTCTGGCCCAGTGGCAGCGAGGACGCCTATATTTTCGCCGCCGGGCTGCACGTAATGGGGATTATCGACTCGGACGGCGATGGGATAGCCAGTGATATAGTGGAAACCCAGTTGGTGTTCGACAGCGAATGGCGCGAGGGCCGCCCTGCCGATGACCCGGATGACCCGGCCAGCAGGCTCTATTTCTCCACCAGCCAGACCGACCTGGATGAGTGGCCCGCGGAGTTCCTGGTGCTTGACGCTAACCAGGCCAGCCCCACTTTTGGCCAGCTGGTGCCCGATGTGCGCAGTGAGCAGGACGTGGTGGGTATTTACACCGATATCGGCGGGCCTGTCAATACTGCCGCCGGTGCGCTGAGGCTGGGAGTTGAGGTTCATCAGCACGTGATGTTCTACAGCCTGAGCGACATGCAGGACATCATGTTTGTCGCCTGGGACATCTTTAACGCCAGCCAGTATATAACTGATCCCGACGTGGTTCCCGGCTACGATATCCACGATGCTTATGTCAATATCAAGACCGATTTCGATATCGGCGAGAACGCGCTCGATGACCGTGCGGCGGTCAGCCCGGTGCGCAACATGTCAATCGCATTCGACAGTGATTTCGGCGAGACCGGTTTCAGCGGCCCTCCGGCGTTGGTTGGGATCAGCTTTCTGGAAGCCCCCACCGAATTCGATGGGATCGACAACCAGGACCCGCTGTTCCCCCAGGGTAACGGCCTTACCGATGAAACTTTCGGCGATATTCAGGACGCCGGTATCAAGAACCCGCGCACAGGGATGTTTTTCGAGTTTGATCCCGAGGTGGCCGGTGAGAGTGCGGAGAGGATGAGCCTGTTCACGGTCAATACCAACGGCGGAGAGCGCCCCGACCCGGCTGACGATGCCGAGGCGTACCGGATCCTGAAAGGCGACCCCGGCGAGGTACTTGCCCCCCGCTGGGACCCATATGCAAATCTGATAGTGGCCGATCTGGTGGGCGACCTGCGCCAGAACATTGTCAGCGGGCCGTTCGAGATGCCCAACCTGGCAGGTACCGCACCCAGGCATGTGGTGGCCGCAATTTATTTTGCCCGGCCCGCCAGCGCCAATGTGGATATTAACAATCTTACTATCGATGGGGAGTTCAGGCCGCTTATCGACCTCTGGGCGGTGGCCCGCGAGGTTCATCGCAGCGGCTTTATCGTGCCCTCCCCCCCGCTCACCCCTGCCATGAGGCTGATCCCCGGTGACAAGCAGGTTACTATCACCTGGAACGACCTGCCTGTTGAGGCCGCCGACCCGTACGCCCTTACAGAGGCCGCTGCCCAGCACGAGCCTGTGGATCAGTTCCCTGAACTCACTTACCGCTCTCGGGATTTCGAGGGTTTCCGGGTTTTCCGCTCGCTGACCGGCAATCCCGACGATGCGCGGCAGATAGCCCAGTATGATCTGGACAACGAGTACCAGACTTACAAGATCACCCGCGCGGTGGCCACCAGCCAGGGCCTGCAGGATGTTGTCGAGGAAATTTCCCTTGGGCAGAACACCGGCCTGGCGTTCAGCTTCACCGATCGCGGCGATGATATCGGGGGGCTGATCAACGGAGTGCCCATTTTCTACACCGTGGCTGCCTACGATTTCAATCCCGTGCTGATTGGCGACGAGTCGCTGGAAAGTTCGCTCAACTTCCGGGGGCAGGACGCCGATGGCAAATTCTACCAGATGGCGATCCCGCGCAGCGGCAGTACCTCGATTGTTGCAGGCAGCGGTAACTGGCGTCAGGTGGATTACGCAGGCAATACTGTCGAACAATCTTCAGTCCCCGGCTGGGATACGATTGGCACGGTGGAACCAAATGTTACCCGCGGTTATGTGGTGCAGTTTACCGACCCTATTCCGCCCGTGAGCGGCGCTTTCTCTTCCTCGCTGAGCCAGGTGGTGGTGATAGACCCGGATAACGTTCCGGAGCTGGGCGGGTACCTGGTAGTCGATTCCACGCTCCATACTGATAAAGACACGCGCAACCACAAGCATTTTGTCCATTTTGAGGACTCCGGGGGCAATGTATCCACCAGCGGCACGGTGACTATTCCGTGGCACGAGGTGGAGGGGCTATATCCGGGCAACGAGGTTGTGGACCAGCAGATCCCGTTCAATTTCAGCGGCCCGCTGGTCGATGGCGGCCCGCAGTTCAACGGTTCGGCTTATTTCCGCAAGGGCGGACTCGATATGGCCAAGGTGGCTCCGTTGAAAATCTTGCTGGCCGGAGGCGAGGAGTCGCCATTCCTGGCTGGGTATCCAGGGAGTTACGAAGAGACCGGCCTGCTTGTGTTTGAGCAGTTCGAGGTCCATCAGCCCTTTATCGCTCTTCAGCTCAACGGCCTTATCTCCCGCAAGCTTAACGTGGCGGGCCAGTTCGCTCCCGGCTCGATTTCGATCACCTGGCTGGCCGACGGGGCGGTGGACCTGTGGGACGTGGCCAATAATGTCCCGGTGCGGTTCAACGAGCGGGTGGCCGATGGCTGGGGATTCCTGCCGCTGGACAACTATCCTTACGAGCAGATTTACGAGCAGCAGATTCTGACACCTGAAACCATGCCCACCGCGCTGCTGGTTAACAGGGCCGTGTATATCGATGATCCCGACAATCCGGGCCGCGAGATGATGAGCCTGTACGTGCGAGGAGTGGAACTGCAACTGCGCAGGATAACCCAGCGCCCCGCCGCCGGTGATATCTGGACGCTGGAGATGGACTACCTCTCGACGCGATTCCAGACAATGCGCTTCACCTCGCCGTTTGCCGGGATGAGAGTCGCTCTTCAACTGGAAGCTGCCAGCCGCAGCACCGCGCCCGCCAGGCTGGAGAAAATAAAAGTGGTACCCAACCCCTATGTGGCATCGAGCCGGTTTGACACGGGCCCCAACCGTCGCTCGGTGATGTTTACCCATCTACCTCTGCGGGCCGAGATCAGGATTTACACGATCAGCGGAAACCTGGTCAACGTGCTGGAGCACGGCCCGGGCATGCAGGGCAGTGTGGGCGGCGTGGGCGACCGCAACAGCGGGCAGTTTTCTTTCGGCCTGACCACCCGTTTCGGCGACCAGATGGCCAGCGGGATTTACTATTTCCGAGTGCGTGACCTGGAAACAGGAGACAAGCACCTGGGTAAGTTCAGTATCATTCAGTGATGGCTTCGTAAAAAGTCCATCTACGCACGTTGCGTAAGATTATCTCGTCACCGCAGCGTACCATAGAAGCGGAATTTATTGCAGATGAAATTTTTGCAAAAAAATATAGCTGTTCTACTATCGGCACTTATCTTCTGGGTTGCGCCCCTGGCCGCCGCCGGTGGCGTTGGAGCAGGCTCCGCCAACCCCGGAGCCGGACGCGTGGAGGACCTGAGCGGGGTTGGCACTCGTGGGGCCGAGTTCCTGACCATTCCGGTGGGCCCCAGGGGAGTGGCGATGGGTGGGGCGTTCCGCGCTGCAGTCGACGATATCACCGCTATCTACTGGAATCCCGCCGGACTGGGTTTTCTAAGCCGTCCGGAGGTGTTTCTGACAGTAATCGAGCGGCCGCTGGATATCCGCTACAGCTACGGGGCGGTGGCTGTACCGCTCTGGGATCAGCGGATGGTTCTGGGTGCGTTTTTCTCCGTGCTGAGCAGTGGGGATCAGGAAATCACGACTGTGGCCCAGCCCGACGGTACCGGGGCGTTCTACAGCGCTTACAGTCTGAGCGCCGGCGGCTCGCTGGCGTATAATTTCTCCGACCGTTTCAGTGCCGGTATTACGGTCAAGAATGTGCATGAGGACATCTTCGGGCTCACTCAGGACGCGATCGCGTTCGACATGGGCACCAACTACCACGAAGAGTTCCTGGGCATGCCCGTACGGCTGGCGTTTGCTGTATCCAACATAGGCACCAATCTCAGTTTCGGCGGGGATAAGTTGCGGGTGGATGTGGACGCGGAGGATATCTATCCGGGCGAGGACGTGGGCCGTCTGCCCCGCAAAGCCTATCGGGAGACTTCCAGGTTTCCCCTGCCCACAAGCTTCCACATCTCGGCCTCGGCAGCCGTGTTGCAACTGGACCGTCAGGGCCTGCTGGCCGCCGTGGAATTTTCCGAGAACAGCAACCTGCCGATCAGTGTGGGTCTGGGGGCGGAGTACAGTTACAGGATCAGCGCTAAGAGTTCCGCCGCTCTACGGGCCGGCTGGAGGATCCAGACAGACGAGGTCTCGGCCGGCGGCGGGAGCGACGCCTCGATGCGAGGATTGAGCGCGGGCGGCGGTTATTCCTACAGGTTGTATAAAATGCATATCCGCGCGGATTACGCCTGGCGCGACATGGGCCTGCTGGGTTCCAACCACGCTTTCAGCCTCTCTTTCGGTTTTTAGTCTTTGTCCTTGTCTTTGTCCTTGTCTTTGTCCTTTTCCCTGCCCAGTACTTTCCTGATCAGATATTTTCCCACATTTACTCCCAACCCAAAAAAATCAAAACTCTCGTAGCGGCCGATTTCCGGGTTAAACCACTTCGGCGGCGGTGGTTCAATAGCCAGGGAATCTTTCCAATCTTTCCAGTAGGCGGCCATGTTGGCTTTCATGGAAATGCTCAGTTCCGGGTCAATCCCCCGTTCAAGATAAGAATCAATCAGTTCCTGCACGGCGGGATCGCTATGGGTAAGTAGCTGGCCGCTTTCGCCCGCTGCCAGATAGTTTTCCGCAACTTCGATCCTGTTGACAATTGAATCAACGCCGGCAACTCTCTCTGCCGCACGACGCGCCATCTCCCGCTCAAAATGGCTGTAGACAACCCCACTGAGAATCACCGTTTCTCCACTGGCAGCCACCTTGACCGTGCAGCCGGACAGATATGGATTCACGCTCAGAGCCGAGTCCACCCTGCCGGACAGTATAGCTGTATCCTGTGTAATAGCAGCCGGTTCGATTTCCAGCAGGTTGACAACTTTTCGCACTCCAATCCTGCCGCGAATGCATCTTTCCGCAGCCTGTCTGGCGCGAAGGCTGGGTACGCGGCCCCGCAGCACTACTTCTCCCCGTTCCGCCTTCACGTGCAACCCACTGGCGGAAACAGATTTATCCGCCGCCAGTTGATCGTAAATACTACTTGCCAGAAAATTTCTCTTCGAACTTAGCGAATCTCCCGGTGTTTCCGCAAAACACAGGCGGATATGCGGTGCCGCGGTCAGGGCCAGCGCGCAAATGAGGCAGAAAGCTTTCACGCTCATTGCGATCCCGAATGCACAGAAGCAGCTAATTAGCTGTCGCATAGGGCTTTGCCGGTTGTTTGGGTTACAAGCGCCAGTTGCTGAGAGTAACCTTCTTTCTTTTCCAAAGGGGATAAAGCAAGGACTGTTCCCACAAGCCTGTAACTGGCCGCGTTTTTGGTTTCAAACACAAAAAACTGTTACCTGAATGGCAACAGTCGGTTCACAATAGTAACAAATTGTGGTTTATTAACAACTAATTGTGAATAATCAGAAGTTGTAGAACACTCCTGTTTTAAGGAATCCCCGGCCGGTTCCGCCAAAACTGCTGCCGATTTTCAGGTTATCGTACTTGATACTGGTAAGCTGCTCCGAGTAAAGCAGCAACTCCAGTCCGGCGCAAACTGTATCATAAAGAAGCTTGCCGCCGGGATAAGCGGTCACCATCATAAACGTGTCGGCGATTCTCTCATCCAGGGCGCGCCTGTCGGGTTTTGGGGACAGCGAACGGGCTATCGGAGAGCCGCCCAGAGGGAAGTTGAGGCAATCGAGAGTGATAAGGCACCGGCGGCCAAAAAACCGGCTTGACTGTGCGATATCGAACGCTCCCTGCTCGTGAACGACACGGATATTTTTTGCCCCGGTGATCCAGACAGAATCCCGTTGTCCCCTGGCAAAAACGTGGGCATTGCACAGCAGAAACAGGCACAGCAGACAAATCAGCTTAGGCGGCACTCTCTGCGTTTTCATTGTCAGCCCTTGCATCTGGTTTTGGGGGAAACCTTTCAGCTGGAGTTAGAGCAATTTCCATTCCAATTTGCGAGACTACCATGCTAATAAAATATATGTAAAAAACTCTGGAATGTCAGTTGGAACTTTACTTATTATTTACAAAATAGTCCACCACTGATTGCGCCAGCCCCGGAATCGTGTACTCCTGGGGCATCACATTTGTTGCAAGTCCGTATGAGGATGCTTTTTCCGCGGTTATCGGTCCGATAGCCGCGATAACAGTCCCGCGCTCCGCCGCTTTTTTTACCGCTGTTTCCCCCGCCATGGCGATAAAGTTCTCAACAGTGCTGCTGCTGGTGAACGTGATCACATCGATCTCGCCGGCTTCCAGTTGCGCCCGCACCTCATCCAGGTTCTCCGGAGTGTCTGCCCGTGTACTATAGACAGGCACATCGTCCACCGTGGCCCCGGCCTCCCGCAGGCTGACAGGAAGTACCTTGCGCGCAATTTCCGCTCTCGGCAGCAATATTTTTTGCCCGCTAAGCTCACCGGCAGCTTTAAGCGCCCGGACCACATCCTCGGCAACATACGTTTCCGGGACAATATCCACCCGTAGGCCAAGGTCTTTTAGAGCCTGGGCTGTTGATGGCCCGATGGCGCAGAGTTTGGCGGTCCCCAGGAAGCGCACATCACCGCCACGCTCTGCAATCTGCTGCATGAATACAGACACACCGTTAACACTGGTAAATACAATCCAGTCGTATTGAGCCAGATTGCCGATAGCCGTTTTGACAGCTTGCGGATCCGGGCTCGGGCCGATTTTGATCGCTGGCAGCTCAATAACTTCCGCGCCCAGCTCTATCAGCAGCTTGCTGAAATCCGAGGCCTGCTCACGCGCCCTTGTGACAATCACTTTCCTGCCGAACAGGGGCCGGTCCTCGAACCAGCGCAGCTTATCTCGAAGGCCCACAACCTTGCCGACAATGATAATCGAGGGCGGTTTGATATTTGCTTCGGTAACAGTCTGTTCGATATTTTCAAGAGTACCTGTTACCGTTTTCTGCTTAATAGTGGTGCCGCGATGGATCACCGCTACGGGCGTGGAGGACGCCCGCCCACCGGCTACAAGCCGTGCGGATATTTTCCCGATGTTGCCCACACCCATGTAGAACACCAGCGTGGCCTCGCTGGCCGCCAGTGCGTTCCAGTTGATAGCACTCTCGTCTTTGCTGGGGTCTTCGTGGCCGGTAACAAAAGTGACCGCCACGTTGATCCCGCGCTGGGTGACAGGAATCCCCGCATAGGCAGGCACAGCCACTCCGGCGGTTACTCCGGGCACCACCTCGAACGGCACACCGGCATCCAGGGCCTCCAGGGCCTCCTCGCCGCCCCGTCCGAACACGAACGGGTCTCCGCCTTTCAGGCGTACCACCAGGCTGCCCTGAAGCGCTTTTTCCACAATAAGTTTATTAATCTCCTGCTGGGGCATGGTATGGCTGCCGGCTTTCTTACCCACATATATCACCTCGCAGCCGGAGGAAATCTCCGCCAGCAACTGCCGTGGTGCAAGGTAGTCGTAGATCAGCACTTCGGCACTGCGAATCGCTTCCAGCCCCCGGACGGTGATCAGCTTGGGATCACCGGGCCCCGAACCCACCAGAATTATTCTGCCTTGCTTTTCAGCCATCGTTTCTCCGCCTTAATATTCTTACCGTTGATAATATGGCGTCTTATAATTACCACACCTACCTCACCATAAATAACGGATTAATAATCCCTCTCATTCCCCCTTTTCAAAAGGGGGAGGCTGCTTCCCCTTCCCTTTGCAAATGGAAGGCCAGGGGGGATTTAAGCTTGAGTTGAATGAATCATTACCAGCACGTCTGATATTTACATTTTATCCGGGACACCGCGCTTAAAGGGCGTTCAATGTCAGCTCCGCCAGTGTAATCATCGCCCCATCGGCACTCAACTCGTAACGAGCCGGGGAGCCTCCCCGCTTAAACAACCACCAGATTATTTTATCGTTCCCGTCCGCGGGTATTGTCTGCCCAATTGTGAGCTGCCCCCGCGTACCCGGCAAGAGCTTGATTTGCTGCCCCTTAAGCGGATATCCCGCCGAGGTTACCCACAGCGATTCGCCGTCCAGCACGATCCGCACCGAGCCATCCTGGAGCCACAGCGCTGCCTCCGGGTTAGCATGCCAGTGGTAGTTGATTTCCTGCGAGCGGCCCTCGAACTGAACGATATCGGCCACAACCACCAGGCTGTCGCCAGCCTGCCAGACTTTTCTCAACACTTTGCTCACACCAACCCGGTCACTGTAGCCCCCGGTAATATCAACCGCCATGCAGGGTAATCCACTGCGCTGTTCCACCTCCAGCCGGTTGACTTTATTAGCTGTCTGCACACCCTCTTTGCCGATAACCGGGTAATTATGGGCTGTGGGACCCAGAGTGAATTCCCGCTCAAGCCCGGGCACGTACTGCTGGTAGCCCGGATCATCGATCAGCCAGTTGCCACCCGCTCCAATTACAATTGTACCGTTATCCTGCTGAATATGTCCCACCGATACTTCCGTGGCCGACATCACCACGGCCAGATCGCTGCCGCTCCAGCCACTGCGGGTGGTCAACGTACAGAGACCTTTGGCCACACCGGGTAAAGGAGCCTCTGCGTTATCCAAAAGATCAACCCCGTCCAGTGCTGCCAGGGCATCGGTGCGAATCCACTCCAGCGGGATTTTTTGCAGATACCAACTCTCCTGCCGGTCCGTACCACGGAGCATGGCCAGCTTGGCATGGACCGAGGCGTGGAACGGCATCTCCCGTGGTTCCACATCGTTTAACGGCGCCACGTTCATCAGGTTACCCGGCGTTGCACTTATCCAGGACTGCTCCAACATCAGGGCCAGCTCATCGCTGGCCAGCAGCTCTTCTCTAAAATTCCTGTCCGCCTCCGGCAGCCAGTCCAGCACAAAATCCAGGATATAGCCGTCGTAGGCCACCGCCTCGGTGTAGCCGGCGCCCCTCAGTTGAAGTTGCGCCATAATCAGCGCCTCGGCGTGGCGTTCCAGCTTATCACTCAAAGGATGCCCGCAGACCCGCGCCGCCATCGAGCGGCCGATAGTGGCAATCGTGGGGATATTAGCGATCAGCCGCAATTCGGAGGCCAGTACTTTTGTGGCTGTGTTCAGTTCCAGACGGCCATCGTTTATCCAATCCGTGTTGGTTGAGTCGATAAACCGTCGCAGTCCCTGCTCAATTTTGCCACGGATGTCCTCGCCCAGCCAGTCCCAGTTCCGGTAAGCGGACACCATCAGACGTGCCGCGTGCGCTCCTGCCAGGTGGGGAGCACGGCCTGCATCGTAACGTGGCCAGCCCGCCAACGCGTCAATATCGCGGCGGACAAGCTCCTTGTAATGCTCATTGCCTGTCCACTGGGCGGCCCAACCAAGACTGTAAACCCGTTGTTCCAGGTCCCATGTCATCCAGATTTCCCAGGGGTAATGTGAAATACCGGTAACATGGAAGTCCGGATTGTAAATTTCCGTGACAGGCAACGGGTAGGCCAGCTTGCGGTGAATCCGGTAGAAATCGGCCACCAGCACCTGGTCATCCGCGTAGCGGGCGGCGCGGCTCTCAACAAGCGCCCGGATAGCGGAACCGCCATTGTCCGGATTATCAGCCGACTGGCTGGATGAACTACAGGCAAGAATTCCAAACAACAAAAACAGCGCAAAGACAGCAAGTTTTTTCATCAGTTTCAGAGGCTCCTGATTGACTCAATTATCCCTGTAGATTTCCTCTACTATCCGCTGTGCGCCATCGGCAAGCAGACGCTCGGCCAGCTCGACTCCCATCGTACCGCCGGGCGCTCCCACAATCTCGCCGTGCATAATCTTCTTGCCCTCCAGATCGCTGATCATCCCCCGCAGCAACAAGCTGCCGTCATCACGGGTGACAGCGTGAGCGCCGATAGGCACCTGGCAGCCTCCACCCAGACGGCCCAGAAAATCACGCTCCGCGCTTACCTCGTGACGGGTCGGCTCGTGATCCAGGAACGAGAGCAGACCCAGCGTGCGCTGATCACCCTGACGGTATTCCAGGGCCAGCGCTCCCTGCCCGGCAGCCGGTAGCACACTTTTGGAATCTAGAATTTCGGTGATTTTCTGTTCCAGTCCCAGGCGCATAAGCCCGGCCTGGGCCAGCACGATAGCATCGTACAGGCCTTCCTCCAGCTTGCGGATACGGGTGTCCACGTTACCACGAAGGTCATTGAAAACCAAATCCGGCCTTAATGCGGCCAGTTGCACTTTGCGTCTCAGGCTGCTGGTGCCGACAACCGCTCCCGCTGGCATCTCATTCAGACCCTCGTGTTGCCTGCAGAGCAGGGCGTCCGCCCCGTACTGACGATGGGTGATAACAGCCGCTTCCAGTCCGTCCGGAATCTCGGTGGGAAGGTCCTTGAGGCTATGCACGGCCAGGTCCACATCACGGCGAAGGATCGCTTCTTCCAGCTCCTTGGTGAACAGCCCCTTGCCGCCGATCTTGTTGAGCGAGACATCGAGTATCTTATCGCCCTTTGTCTTGATCACCTCGATACTCACTTCCAGGCCGCTGTGCTGCCCGCGAAGCCTGTCTGCTATATGGTTGGCCTGCCAGAGGGCCAGCTTGCTACCCCTTGAGCCTATAATCAGCTTATTTGCCGCCACCCTGCTCCCCCTCGTCCAGCATGAATAGAAATTTCAGCAACTCCACCGGCTCCATCCGGGAAAGCTTGCGCGGGTCCGCCTTGAGCCTGCTGGTGGGTCCATGAAGAAATTTCTTCATCAGCGCCACTGTCAGGTGCTCCACCTGGCCGCGCTGCTTCTCACTGAGTGCTCCCAGTTTGCCCATTGTCTTGTTCACTTCATTAGCACGAATCGAATTCATGTGCTCATGCAGCGTCTTGATCAGCGGCACCACCGCCAATGACTCGTACCAGTCGATGAACTGCGCCAGTTCACCGGTGATAATGTCCTCCACCAGTCCCACCTGGCTCTTGCGGTCCTCCAGATTACGCTCCACAACCGCGGACAGATCGTCGATATTGTAGAGAAACACATTGTCATACTCCGCCAGCTGGGGATCGATATCGCGGGGCACGGCCAGGTCTATCAGAAAAATCGGCTTGTTGCGACGGCTCAGCACCTCACCGGCCCGCTCGCCTGTGAGCACGTAGCCCGGTGCGCTGGTGGAGCTGATCAGGATATCGGCCTGCTCAAGGTAGGGATGGTACTCATCGAACTTGACCGCCGTACCGTGGTACTGAACAGCCAGGTCCACCGCCTTGCGATATGTGCGGTTGGCTACCAGCACGGAGTCCACACCGGTATTGACCAACAGGCTCAGAGTCAGTTCACTGGTCTCGCCCGCGCCCAGCACCAGCGCTTCCTTGCCGGAGAGGTCACCGAATATCTTACGCGCCAGATCGACCGCTGCCGAGCTGATAGAAACCGCTCCGTTGCTGATACTGGTTTCGTTGCGGATCCGTTTGCCCGTGCGCACCGCCTGCTGAAACAGACGGCTGAGTACGCGTCCGGTGCTGCGTGCTTCCTGGCTCAGACGGTAGGCCTCGCGCACCTGGCCCAATATCTGGTCCTCGCCCAGTATCATCGAGTCCAGGCTCGATGACACCCGGAACAGGTGATTGACAGCCTTGCGGTCATGATAGGAATAGAAATTGACATCGGACAGGTCGACACTGGAGCCGAACTTATCCCCCAGCACGGTTTCGATTCCGCTCTTGAGCTGCTCCTGGTTCTGGCCGTACCCATAGACTTCGGTACGGTTGCAGGTGGAGAGGACCACCAGCTCTTCCAGGCCCGATACACCCGCGAAACCGGACAAGCGCCCTTTTAGCTCCGGGCCGCTGAAAGCCAGCTTCTCCCGCAACTCAAGCGGGGCTACCCTGTGGTTCAGTCCTCCAACTGCGATAGGCATTGCTCCGCCCGCTCCATGATAGCGTGTTCGGCCCGCTCAGGGTCGATACTGTCGAAATAATCCAGGTCAATAATCGCCTCCCAGAACCGGCGGCGCTTTGCTTCATCGGGCAACCGCTGCTTGAGAGTTGCACGCAGGCTTGCCAGCACACTCACAACCCGGCCGTACTGCGGTCCGAATTGTTTTTCCAGCCTTCGGCGCACCTCGCGGGCCAGCACCGGGCTGGCTCCGCCTGTGGAAACCGCCACCTGGAAGTCGCCACGTTTCATCACCGAGGGCACGATAAAATTGCACAGCTCCGGGACATCGACAATGTTGGCCAGCATCCCCGCCCGCTCGGCCGCGTCGAACACCTGACGGTTAACCTCCGGGTTATCGGTGGCGCCGATCACCAGAAAACAGCCCTCCAGGTCACCCAGCTCAAAGCCACGGCGCTCCCATTGCAGAAGGCCCTCGCCCTGCATGATACTCACCTCGTCCACTGCCTCCGGGCTTACAACTTTCACCCTGGCTCCCGCCTCCAGCAGACTCCGGGCCTTGCGCGCGGCAATATTGCCGGCTCCCACCACCAGGCACTGACGGCCCCTGAGGTCGAGATAGACCGGATAGAAAACCGCATCGCTTGTGTGCATTTCTCCCGCCACCCCTATTCTCCCCTGCCTGTATCAGATATATGCGTGAGTGCTGGAAAGCCACACGGTAACTACGATAAAGTTAAACAGTGTCACCAGAAAGCCCAGTATCACCAGCCATGCCGCACGCCGTCCGCGCCAGCGGCCACTGTAGCGGCTGTGAAGGTAGAAAGCGAAAATCAACCAGTTGGCGAACGTGATTATTTCCTTGATATCGAACTGCAACAGCATGCCCAGGCGTACCATGGTCCAGACCATCCCGGTGATAATCGAGATTGTCAGTGCCACAAACCCAAGGGCGACAGACAAGTAGGTCATGTGATCCAGCTGGTCCAGCGAGGGCAGGCGCTGGAACATGTTGCCCAGGCGCTTGCTTTTTATTTCCCGGTGCAGGATCAGATACAGTGCCGCGCCGGTGAATGCCACCGCAAACGCACCGTAACTGTAAAGAGCTATACTGGCATGGATGATAAACCAGGGATTGGAACTCAGCAGCGGGTCTGATACTTTTGCCAGAGCGGAGAACAGGCCGGGGATTGCGAACACTGCCGCCAGCGGCATCAGTACCATGCCGATACCGGTCTCGTCCTCGAAACCGTGACTGGTATGCAGAAACATCATGGCGAGAATCCAGGAGGCGAAACCGAAACCCTGCAGGATACCCATGAACGGGGCCTGGCGAAGATAGAACGCGCAGGCGGCCAGTCCCACAAAATGGAGCAGGACCCCTAGCCTCACCGTCCACAACCTGGCCCTTCGCGCCTCCGCGCCAGTTCCCCTGCCACAAAAGTCTCTTAGATATGCTCCCGCCGCCAGCGTGTATAGCACAAAAGCGGCAATGTAGAACACACGGATCACTATCAGCATTACAGGTCTCCGGCTACTAATTCAGCTCTGAAGCTCAATCCTCGTCCGCGGTGGCTTCCACCACCTCCTGAGAGCGGCGTTTGAGCGCTATAGTTCCCACTATGCCGCTCAGCGCTATCAGACCGATCAGATTGGGCAGTGCCATGAAAGCATTGGCTATCGTTCCCAGACTCCAGACCAGGTCCAGTTTGATCACGGCGCCAATAAAGACGAACAGGATAAAGATAAACCGGTAGAACGTCACAATCCGCAACCCCATCAGGTACTGGATACACTGCTCCCCGTAGTACGACCAGCCCAGCAGGGTGCTGAAACCAAACAGCAGGGCGCTGAAAGTTACAATCAGATGCCCGTGGGGAATCACCGATTCAAATGCGGCGGCGGCCAGGTTCGTGCTGGTAAGGCCAGAGGTCCATTCGCCGCTGATCAGGATCACCAGCGCGGTCATCGTGCAGACCAGCAGCGTGTCGATAAACACACCGTTCATCGCCAGAATTCCCTGTTTGTCAGGGTCTTCTTCCTTGGCCGCTCCGTGGGCGATAGGACTGGAGCCCAGCCCGGCCTCGTTGGAGAGCACACCGCGGCTGACTCCGAACTGCATGGCCGCAATCACACTGGCCCCGGCAAATCCGCCCACAGCCGCCATCGGCTGGAACGCGCTCTGGCATATCAGCAGCAACTGGGCCGGAATCTCGCGGAACTTAAGGATCAGGATTATCATACAGGCGCCGATAAAGAAGAAGATCATGAACGGCACCAGCTTCTCCACCACCACACCGATCCTCTTGATACCCTTAATCGTCACCAGCCCTGTCAGCACCGCCAGGCCGATACCGCTGACCCAGAACGGCACACCGAAACTGCTGTTAAAACTCAGCGCAATCGAGTTGGCCTGCATCATGCAACCGGTGCTGAGCAGGCAGGCGGCCGTTCCCGTGCCTGCAAAAGCGATAGCCAGCAGCTTGCCGAACCTCTTGTTCTTAAATCCCTTCTCAATATAATACATCGGCCCGCCCGCCATCGATCCATCCGGGGCCACCGAGCGGTACTTGATTGCCAGCATCGCCTCGCCGTAGATCGTGGCCATTCCCACCAGCGCGGTAATCCACATCCAGAATATCGCGCCCGGCCCGCCCAGGGCCAGCGCCGTGGCCACTCCGGCAATATTGCCCAGGCCCACCGTGGCGGCCAGCGCGGTCATCAGCGCCTGCAACGGAGTGATATCGCCTTTCTGATCACGTTCCTGCTTGCCGAACGCACCCTGGAATATCATTTTCCATGCCACGCCCATCTTGCGGAACTGGATAAAACCGGTGCGAAACGAAAGCAACAGGCCGGTTCCCAGTAGCAGGATTACAAACCATCCGCCGTACATTAATTTTTCCAGTTCAAGCACGAACGCGGTCAAATTCTCCATCAGTCAGCGATCTCCGGTAGCAGTGTTAACGTATCAGGCAAACACCGAGGGATGCATCAATATGTAAACGGCCAGAAACAGCATAACCAGCGGACAGACCCAACGGATCAGGAAAGCCACCAGTTTGCGGGCCGGCCCCACATGCCCATTGTGCGAAATCTCTTCCAGCAGATTTTTAGTGCCCCATCGCCAGCCGACAAATATCGCCACCATCATCGCCCCGAACGTCATCGAGCACTGCCCGCTGATCAAGTCCATCAGGTCCAGAAAACCCAGGGTTCTGTCACCGAGCGTAACTATCGCACTCAGGCCCGGCACGGCTCCCACGCTCAAAGCGCTGAAAATACCCATGCAGAAAGCGATAATGGCGCAGAACACGGTAGCCCGTTTTCTCGACCACTTGCGCTCATCGACAAAATACGCCACGGGGACCTCCAGCAGGCTGATACTGCTGGTGAGCGCGGCCACACCCAGCAGGATAAAAAAGCCTGTACCGAACAGGGTGCCGAACGGGATTTCACTGAACAGCCGCGGCAGGACAATAAAGATCAGCTTGGCCCCAACCTCCGGTTCCACATCGGTCATCGTGAACAGGGCGGGGAAAATTGCCAGACCGGCCAGGATGGCGATCGTCGTATCCAGAAGGGCCACCATGCCGGCGCTGTGGAGTATATTTTCCTCGCGGTTCATATAGCTGCCGTAGGTGATCATCGTGCCCGCCCCCAGGCTCATCGAAAAAACGGCCTGCCCCAGGGCGTTGACAAACGTGCCGAAATCCACCTTGCTCCAATCAGCCCGGAAAAACTTTGCCAGGCCCACCTCGGCCCCCTCCAGAGTAACAGAGCGGATTACCAGCAGAACAAGGATCAGCAGCAGCATGGGCATTAGAATCTTGCTCCAGCGCTCGATACCATGCTTCACCCCCCCCACCACCACGCCGACAGTGAGCAGCATGAAGGCAAAATGCCAGAACAGCGCCCGTCCGGGGCTGGCCACGGTGGCTGAAAACACCGCGGTTATTTCCTTGGCGCTCATGGTGTGATTGAACGCGCCCCCGGCGGTGGTGAATATGTAGCTCAATGTCCAGCCGGCAACCACGCTGTAAAAACTGAGAACACCCCAGGCTGTCAGCACCCCCAGCACTCCCACAAGCTTCCACGGTGAGCCGGGGGCAAGTTTACGGAACGCGCCGATTGGGTTGCGCTGAGCGCTGCGGCCGATTGCGATCTCGCCGATCAGGATCACGAAACCAATCAGCAACACAAACAGGATGTAGATTTGCACGAACGCAGCGCCGCCGTTCTGGTAGGCGACAGTGGGAAAACGCCAGATATTGCCCAGTCCGATAGCCGATCCGCTGGCCGCGAGAATAAACGCCAGTTTGCTGCCCCAGTTGTCTCTCTGCTGAGTCATCGGTTCTCCCAGATATAAAAGAAGGAGTAAAAGGTCCTGCCTGGTTCCCTTTACTCCCTCTGGCAAATCATTGGCTAACTGCTTTCATACACTCAAAACCACCTAAAAAATTCTCGTTCATGTTCTGACTTCAGAACGGGAGATCGTCGTCATCCTCCACTTTTGCCGGCGGCTGGTGTTCCTGATAGCTCGGTTCAGCGGCAGGCTGGCCCTGGCCAGCCTGGTAGGAACCTGCATCGCCACCGCGGCTGCCCAGGATCACCATCTCGTCGGCAATCACTTCGGTCATGTACCGCTTCTGCCCGCTCTGGTCCTCCCAATTGCGGGTCTGCAACTTACCTTCGAGATAAATCTGGCTTCCCTTGCGAAGGTACTCGTGGCAGATTTCCGCCAGCCGCCGCCAGGCCACAACCCTGTGCCACTCGGTGCGTTCTTCTTTTACACCTTCCTTGTTGACCCAGCTCTCGTTGGTGGCCACCGTGAAATTAACAACCGGAACGTTGCTGGCCGTGTGACGCAGTTCGGGGTCTCCACCCAGGTTACCGATCAGAATGACTTTGTTTACACTTCTGCTCGCCATTTTCCCTCCGTTGGCCGCGGACAACTTAATTCACACGGTATTGGGTACAGTACACTCGGGATGGGTCCCGGCTAATCTTTCCGGCCGGGTTTGATTTCCTCGAACTTAGCGTCTTCGATATCGAATGCCCTGAGATTGTAATCCTTGCCACGGCGCATCGCCTGACTCCTGGCCCGGCGGCGCTGGATGGTTCTGAACGCCTGGTAATACGTCACTCCCTTGCGCAGCAGGATCGTGGCTATTTTGTATACCAGGTAAATAAAAATAAGTTTAATCAAAATATGCATTATACCCAACCTGAGAAAAATTCCCTCTACCCTGCCTCAACACCCTCTTGCCATCAACCGCTCCACACCCGGAAAGCCAAGAAATACGGCCACTTGGATCAATTGGTATATACTATAAACATTCCACATCAAAGTCAAACATTTAATTCCCCGCCAGGCCCTGAAACCATGCCTGATCGCTGAGCATTTGACACAGCAGCTATCTAAATTTAAATTAGTAGCTTGTCATAATTTAACTTATCCCGGTCCGCCACGGCAGGCCCTTTTGCCAGTTACCTAATTTTGATTATTCCGGACGCCTGGATGTTACTTAGAGCATTAAATATTACGTGCCTGTTCGTGGTCTGCCTGGCCGCCGCCGCCATCGCGTCCAGCCAGCCGGACCGTAGCCGCTATTTTCCCCTCGGCCATCCGGCATACGATTATATTTCCAGGCTCCATCAATGCGGCCTGCTGCTGAAGCTGAACCCCGCGCTTAAGCCCTATACGCGCACCCAAGTTAATGATGTGGTTCAATGGGAACTGCAACGGGACCATCACACTGTAACTTCCGGCTGGCTCAACTGGCTGGCACGGGAGTGCGATGCGGAACTGCGCGTACTCTCCGATTCGGTGCGGCTGAATGTTACAGCCCGTTTCGAACTAATCGAATCAATGCGCAGCTTACGCCCGGACCGTGAAACTTTATTGGCGGGCCTGGGCTTCGGCGGAGCAATGGGCCGGGTTGTGTTTGATGCCAGGTTCGCTCATGCACGGCATCTGATGACTACTTCCGCCGATGCCGACCATCGCGACCCCCAAGTGATCGCTCCTGACGAGGAGGGTTTGCTCCGGCCAATGGAGGGTTATATCAAGGCCGATTTCCCTGTGTTCGGCGGCAGATGCGGCGCGGAAATTCTGCTCGGACGAATCGGACGCAACTGGTCGCCGGCAGGGGCCAGCAGCCTGGTGCTTGGCCAGAGTGCGCGGAGTTTCGATCAACTGGCCCTGCAGTTTCGCTCCTCTCATTTTGTATTCACGCATCTGGTGGCCGCCCTGGACCCTGTGGATTACTACCCCGGCGGCTCATCGTCAACTGTACGGGCCAGACGGTTTTTTACCGCTCACAGGCTGGATTACCGAGTCTGGGACAATCTGAGGATTGGCCTTACGGAGACAACGGTCTATGGCGGCGCAAACAGAGTGTGGGACCTGGCGCTGATGAACCCTCTCACCAGTTACCGTCTGCTGGCAACCCAGGACTCTGAGCGCTGGAACAACAATTCGTTTGTCGCCGGTGACTGTAGTGTAAGTCTGGGCAGGTTTGTAAACCTGCGCTGCCAGTTTCTGTTCGACGATTTCCTGCTGGAAGATAAAATCCAGGACCGCTGGGCGCTTAACATCGGCGCGGATATCTTCTGCCTGCCGCTGCCGGGGGTCAATTCGATGAGGCTTGAATATGAGCGTGTGTCCAGTTTCGCTTATAATACATTCCAACCCTGGGAGCGCTACCTTATCTCCGGGCGGCCCCTGGGCGCGGAACTCGGCAACGACTACCATCGGTATACGGTTGCTCTTACTCAATACTTCACGCCGCTGTTTGACATTACAGGCCAGCTGAATTACACCGGACGCGGAGATTTGAGAGTTTCCTCGCCCATTAGCGGCCTGCTCAATTCCCACGGTCTGCCGTTCCCCACCGAAACTGTTGAGGAATCACTGGAAATTATGTTATCATTGCGCTGGCAGGCGAAAGGCTGGTGCAAGCTCAAGGCCAGTGCCGGATTGCTTGACCAGAGGGGCTTGAACAACGTGGCCGGTAGCTGTCGGCAACGGGGGTTTGCCACGGTTACTCTCTCTCTGTACCACGATTTACTGATGAAATTCTGACCTGCTAACACGGCCTGCCCAGCGGCTGGCCGCCAACACGGGAAAAGACGGGAATATGACTGCCAAGGAACCAAACGAATCGCAATCCAACGGGCAGGATCAATTACGCAAGGAAATGAACCGCCTGCGCAATGAAAAACGCGAGGTGGAGATCAAGTTCGAGATCAGCAAGCTGCTCTACGCTGAGCTGGACTACAGCCGCCTGCTGAACCTGATAATCGACAAGATAATGGACATCCTGCGCGCCGAGCGTGGTTTCATTGTCACCGGGGAACCCGATGATTTCGAGGTCAAGGTGGCGCGCAATATAGATGGTGACGAGCTCAGCGAGGACGGCCGCACTGTGAGCAGGACGATAGTGCACAAGGTTCTCTCCAGCGGTGAGCCGTCGTTTATCAACGACGCCCAGCAGGAGGGTGCTGATTCGAGCCGCAGTATAGTGGATCTGGGTCTGCGCTCTATCCTTTGCGTACCGCTGTTGATCTCCGCTAAGCCCTACGGGGCGATTTATGTAGAGAATCGCTCGATAGCCAACTGCTTCATGGAAAAGGACCTCGTGCTGCTCCAGGACCTGGCCGAGCTCTCCTCGTCGAGTATCCGCAACGCGCTCAACTTTCTGGAACTGAGCCGCACAAGCGGCGGCAGCGCCACCAGCCTGGGCGAGGACCTTCGCCGCGACTACGATTTCAGCATGATTATCGGCAAGAGCCGCAAGATGGTGGCAGTGATGGAGATGGCCTCGCGGGTGGCCCCCACCGACGCTACCGTGATGATCACGGGCGACAGCGGCACGGGCAAGGAACTGATCGCCCGCGCGATATTCCTCAACAGCACGCGCAAGGACAAGCCCTTCCTTACTATCAACTGCGGGGCCCTGCCCAGCGGCCTGCTGGAAAGCGAGCTGTTCGGCCACGTTAAAGGCTCGTTCACCGGGGCCTACGCCAGCAAGATCGGCCGGTTCGAGGCGGCCAACGGCGGGACGATTTTCCTGGACGAGGTGGGTGAGATGCCGCCCGAACTTCAGGTAAAACTGCTGCGGGTATTACAGTTCGGCGAGTTCGAAAAAGTGGGCAGCTATCGACTTCAGCGGGTGGATGTGCGCATTATCGCCGCCACCAACAAGAACCTCAGCCAAATGGTCAACCGGGGAGATTTTCGCGAGGACCTCTATTACCGGATTAAAATTATCGAGGTCCATTTCCCGCCACTGAGGGACAGACCCGACGACATCCCGTTGCTGATCGAGCATTTCATCAAGATGTACACCGAAAAAATGGGCAAGGCTATCGAGAGCGTGGACCCGCAAATGATGCGTCTGCTCCAGCGCTACCCATACCCCGGTAATATCCGCGAGCTGGAGGGTATTATTCAGCGGGCGATGATATTATCCGATAATAGCCACCTTTCGGCCACGGACCTCCCGCCTGAAGTACTCGACTCCAACCAGGTCGCCGCCGCCGCGGACCGCCTGGGAGCCAGCAGAGTGATTCCGGTGGCGCGTAATAATGAAGAGCTCAAGGAAGCCAAGGAGGAAGCCACCACCAGAGCCGCCGCGGAAGTGGAAAAAGCGTTTCTGGAAGCTGCTCTGGAGCAAAGCAACGGCGTGATCACCAAGGCCGCGAAAAAAACCGGGATGAACCGCAGCCTGTTCCAGCGGCTGGTAAAGAAACACGACATTCAGTCGAAAAAGAAGTAAAAGCCGCGCCCTTGCCCGGAAGCAATTTCAGCACCCCCCGGTGCGGGTATACGAGAAAACATGTTTCCACGGCAGTAACAATGTGGCTTGCCGCGCATCTTGTTCAGTCACATCCACCAGTTTTGAAAGCTCAGAACTATTAATAAGCAGGCCGTAAATACATAGATTTCCGTTAAGTACAAACCGAACCAGTGATTGGATCGATGTTTTCCGCGGCAGTGAGCGCAATATTTTGCCATGCCACGGCTCTGGCACGGAAATTGATCTATAAATACTCGTCAGAAGTGCATTTATATCTGTTTCAGGCTGAAACCAACTAATCCGGACAGTCGTTGTGCATCTGCTGTTTAAACACATGGTTGCCGCCGCAACCATCCCACTGCTGTGCGCGTCTCTGGCGTCCACGGCTCCGCTGGGCTATTTCCCCCAGGGAGTTCCGGCTGGTATCAGCTCCGGCTGGACCTACCCGTCAGGAGCACCCTCTCATTTCGGCCTCGGTGTGCTGAGCGCTGACAGCGCCCTGTACACAATCTCCTCAAATGGCAGCCGTCTGGCGGTTTCTCCCCTTGACTCTTACAGGCAAGCGATCCGGGTCTTTCCCACCGATATCGATGGAGACGGGTTCGGAGACCTGATTGTAACATTCCGTGAGTCGGGAAACGTGGAGCTGCTGATTGGCCGTACTGATGGCGATACCTTGAGGCTTAACCTGACTCCGCTCTCCTCCCCGGTGCTGGCAGCGGCGGCGGTTCTTTTCGATGCCGACAGCTTGCCCGACCTGGTGTTTGCCGACAGTACACGGATAGTTGTCTGGACAAGGAACGAACCGGGCAATAACGACAGCCCCGGATTTTCCCCGCACATTGAAATACCAGTCACCCAACCGTCGCTCAACCATCCGCTGGCCACGCAGGACCTAATGGCCGGCGATTACAACGGCGATAAACATACGGATATTGTATACAACGGCATTCTATATATAAATCTGGGTGATAACAGAATACTGGCCAGGCAACTGCCCAGGCCATCCGGTGTAAAAGTGCGGCTGCTCAATCTCTCGGTTGATCTCGATGGGGACAACAAGCAGGAGTTGCTCTGGACATCCGCGGCATCGGCAAACCTGCCCTGCGATGTGAATGTGGCCGACTACGACGCCAATCTCATTTTCCGATCCACAAAGAATCTGCAACCGGGCCTGGATGATATTACCAGAATTTTCCGTTTCGACTCCGACAGCGACGGGAGCCTGGAACTGGGCTTTTATTCCGCAGCCGATGGCCGGGCGGTGGCTTACCGGAGCATCGCCGGCACGCTGGACGCCTCTTCCGCCAGCGAACTATTTACGGCTGTCCCGGTAAAGGGGCAATTCCTCGGCCCGCTTCGCTCCGGCTCCAACGGCGAAACCGGCTGGCTGTTCCACAACGCGCTCTCCGGTTCGATATATACCGGTTACATCCGCCGCCCGTTCAGTGACGCCACTGCCGCCGCGGGTCTGACCGGAAGCCTGGCGGGCCAGGCTGTTGCGGTGGGCGACTATAACGGCGACAACCTGCCGGATATCTATATTGTAAATTACACTGGGGACAACGCGCTTTATCGCGGCGAACCCGGCGGTACTTTCAGCGAGGTCGCGGCCCAGGCCGGGGTGGCCCAGGGCAACGACGGGATCAGTTGCGCGTGGGGCGATTTCAACAATGACGGGCACCAGGACCTGGTTGTTGTGGGTCTTTGGCACCCGGACAAGCTGTTCTTTAATCGCGGTGACGGGACTTTTGCCGACAGTTCCCGGATGCTGCAATACAGCAGGGACCGTCAGCGGGCCACCAGTGTAAGCTGGGGCGATGTGAACCGTGACGGCTGGCTGGACCTGCTGGTGACCAACTACGACGGGGCCAACTGGCTGCTGATTAACCACAGCGGCCGCTATTTTGACGACAGTGGTACTCTTGGCCCCACCGACAGTTTCAACCACACAGAAAACGCTGCCATTATCGATGTGGACCGCGATGGCTGGCTGGATATCGTGCTGCTTAACGAAGACGGCCCGATCCGTCTGCTGCGGGGAAAGGCGGGTGGAGAGTTTGACGATGCCACCTCCCTCAGCGGGCTCAATCCCGGCAGCGAATACCCACGGTTCGGCCAGAGCCAGAGTTGGGGTGATTTTAACGGCGATGGGTACCCGGACCTGTTTATCACGCGCGCGGCTGACAAAACAGCAATGTTCCTCAATAACGGACGCAACGGCGCCTCGCAACGATTCAAACTCGTTTATTCGGATAATACCGGCGGAGGCCAGTATGCGAGGATCGCCTCTGTTATCGAGGACCTGGACTCCGATGGCCGTACGGACCTGCTGATCACACGGACTTCGCAGTTCGGCTCGAACTCGGAAATCCCACGCGACCAGATATTCCTTGGTGATTCAAGAGGTTATCCTCCGATCGATTCATACGGGACCTCTAACATCAACCCGACTGGTGAGGCCATAGTCGAACCGTTGCGCTTTGCGAGCGAGACAAGCTTGCCGGTGGCGGCCGATTTTGACCGTGACGGCGATATCGACATCCTGTATGTCAACTATCTGCCAGACAATCCCTCGGACCAGTTCCAGAGTTCATCGCTGCCATTGATATACATGCGCAATAACTCCGGGCGGGCCAACACGATAACAGTTATCCTCAAGCGCACCGACAACCGCAACCTTCCCGGAACCTCGGTGCGGCTGTTCCACAGCGGACGATCCTACTGGAAAACTGTGTCCGGCGGCGGCGGCAGAATTCAGAGTGGACCTTTTCTTACGTTCAGCCTGGGCGAGACCTCCGCGGCCGACAGCATGCACGTAAGCTGGCCCGATGGCGTGGAGCAGACTCTTTTCGGCCCGTTCTATCCCGGTGAGCTTGAACTGATCGTGGATTTCACCCGGCCATCGATTGTACTGCTCAACGGACCTGAGGGCGAAATACTGGACGAGTTTTCAACACTCGTTACTGCTTCGCCTATCCCGCTGGGTGGCGATATCAGCGCAGAGGATAACGGCGGCCTGGCCCAGCTGGCCATGATTGCCATTGATTATTTTGCCGGCAGTACGGATACCACAATACTTGAAAGCATTTCAGGGGATGCTGTTTATCAGTTCTCGCTGCTGACTCCCGCGCCGGGTGACAGCATCAAATATTATTTTACCGCCACCGATACCTACCGCAACACGTCACGCTTGCCTTCCAACCCCTCGCGGTATTACACTCTGTTCGCCCGTGAGGGAGTTTTTATAGCGGATATCAACGGTGATGGTAAAATCGATACATTCGATATGCTCTCCCTGTTAGCTATCATTCGCAATCCGGGCAACCCCATTTCTGAAATTCAGCGGCAGAGTGCCGATATTAACCGTGATGGGAAAATTGACATTTTTGATTTATTGGCGTTGCTAAAACTAACCTGACCTGACCCGATCCAATGCAAAGACATCCAAACCTGAAATACCTGGCATTCGTGCTCGCTTTATTGCTCTTTGCCTGCGAACAGGCCGGGAATAACTCTTCACAGCATCTGTCGTTCAGGGTAGATGCCAGCCAGAGCGATCAAGGCTGGGATACGAACCTCAACTCGCGGAGCGAACAACAGATCAAAGCCACGGGTGTTTCGTTCCTGATGGCTGATTCAGCTTCAGGTGGCGCATCAGGTTTTACACCAACCCGCCTGAATATTACATTCAGCCGTCCGGGAGACCTGGTGCCCTCGATGCTGCTACCACTGGGCTACAGGGTTACTACCAGGATTGAATTCGATGACGGGAGCGACATTTCGATCAACCACACAAATGTTGCGGATTCGCTCTATGTGGTGCAAGGTGATTCGCTGGGTGATACGCTCTATCTGTCGATTCATGGAGAGGGATTTGTCAGCAGCGGAAAAAACGTTTTTGAGGATGTGACCGGGTTGTTTTCCGAGCAAAGCACCTACCGGATTGTCAATGATACATTGATTACAAACATCAGTTGCAGCTACGAGCTTATGATCGATTATTAACCCCGGCGAGAGATAATCATTGCGCACCCGCCACACAATCCTTAATTTTCCCCTTAATAAACCCACTAACCAACTATTTACCAGACAATTAACAACATCATGCGCAAAAACCATAACATAGTTATTTCGCGGACTGTTATCGCGTATTTTTCGCTGTTGCTTATTATGACCGCAACAGCGCCGTCCGGGCTGCTGGCCCAGAGTTTCTGGCGCAAAAACGACCGCAATACGTTCATCCGTAATGTCCAGTTCAATTTCAATATCCCCAGCGCACGCGCCGTGGGACTGGGGGGAGCGTTTGTCGCTATCGCCGATGACGCCACCGCCGGAATGGCCAACCCCGCCGGCCTGACAGTCCTGACCAAGCCTGAAATCTCCTCACACTTCAAGGTCAGCCGCTTTACCCACGGGGAAAATGCGGGCACTGCCGATGACAACAACAAACGCAGAAATTTCCGTGACGATGTGGGCAGCCAGAGCTATCTATCGCTGGTCTATCCCTACGATAAGTTCTCTTTCTCGCTCTACCGTCAGGAACTGATCAACTTCGAGAGTAGTTTCGATGCTCAGGGGTTCGGCAATGTCTTTAAGCAGAAGGACCTCGATCCATCGCTATTTATGTTCGGCAACGACACACGCAGCGATATCGAGGTTAACAACTGGGGCGCGGCGATGGCTTACAAGCCCAATAAATATGTGTCAATCGGCATCTCGCATATCGTTTCCACGCTCGAATTCCGTTTCTACGAAAACCTGTTTCAGGAATCCAACGAACTGAGGCGCGAGAAAGTATTCAGCGTCAGTTCCAACAGCAGCGACACCCGCTACAGTGTAAACCTCGGTATAAAAGTCGAACCGTCGCCCTACATCACGTTCGGTGCTGTTTACCGCAGTGGTCCGCGCTTCGAGATTACCAACACTATCGAGGATATTGACCGAAACGCCAGCACCCCAATAGTTCAGGCCAGCCAGCAATTGGTGTTCAAGGTGCCGGATGTTTACAGCGCCGGGCTGGCTGTGAGGCCGCTGGACAACCTGACCTTCTCTCTGGACATCGTTCATGTGGAGTATCACGATCTGATCGAGGAGCTTGACCGCAACCTGATCGAAGACGATGTGGCAGTGGGGCTTGAGCAGTTTCCATACTCGGATTTCGCCGACAGTGACGGGATAGAGGACCTGGTGCTCAATAACGCCACTGAAATCCATTTCGGCGCGGAATACTATTTCCTGCTTGGAGAGTGGATGATACCGGTGCGGGCCGGGTTCTACACCGACCCCGCCCATGTTGTCTATACAACAGTGGATAGCGAGGCTCTGCGCAGGCTGTTCCCCAGGGTTGGTGATGAAGTCCACGGAACTTTCGGGTTCGGGTTCGTTTTGCAGAATAAGATTCAGCTCGACGCCGCGGTTAATGTGTCTTCGAGCGTGGCCGAGGCTCTGCTTTCGGCCGTTTTCAGGTTCTGAGCGGAAGCCAATATGCGTACCAGCAAAAAAATATTTATCCTCACTTTGCTTGCAGCCCTGATGCTGCCAGTAGCTATCCATGCGCAGTCCACCTGGTACTCCTGTTACGAGAGCGCACTGGAGGACATAACCGCTGGACGCTGGGAGCAAAGTGTAGAGAACCTTCAGCAGGCGCTTAAGCTCAAAGCGGCACCTGAACATAACGCCCGTACCTACGGTGTCTGGCGTAGCGATTATTTCCCTTACTACTACATGGGTCTGGCCTTTTTCAACATGGGCGACTACAGCCGGGCCGAAGAGTTTTTCGACCGCTCTCTGGATGCCGGAGTAGTGAGCCGGCAGCCGGAACTACTGGGGCAGCTCACCAGCTACCGCCAGACCGCTGCCGCCCGTGGCGAAAGCACCGGGCCCGAGCCGGAGATGGCGCGCCGGATCGAGGAAGAGCTCAATCGCGGCCTTCAGCTGGAGCGGCTGGGGGAGTTGGAAGAGGCGCTTGGCAAGTTTGAAAGGGTGCTGACCCTGGACCCGGATAACGCGCTGGCCTCCGAGCACATGGGGGATATCCGCGGCATGATTGCCCGGCAGGACTCGCTTCGCGCCCTGGACCGCAGGCTGAATGAGTTACTGGCCGATGGAGAGGACCTTTTGCGGCAGGGCAACCTGCCACAGGCACGACAGATTTTCCAGACTGCCGCCGCAATCGCTCCCGATTCCAGAGCAGCCGCGCTCAGGGACAGCGTTGACGGTTTACTGGCGGGAATGGCGGAACGAAGTTTAAGGCGGAGCAGACTGGCCGAAGAGATTATGGAACAGGGCAGGCTGGCAAACTCGGCCGGCAAGCTGGATGAAGCCCGCAGGCATTTTGGCCGGGCGCTTAACCTGGACCCCTCGAATATGCAGGCCGCCCGGCTGGTGGCCCAAGCTGACAGTCTGCTTGCCGGGCGCAGGGAAATGCAATTGCGCGCGGAAATGCTGGCCGCTGCCAGCCGTCTGATGGGTAACGATTCCCTGCTGGCCGCCCGTGATCTTCTGGTGCGGTCACGGGAGCTTGAGCAAAACCCGGCGGTGGACAGTCTGTATGATATTATCGAGAGCCGGATAACTGAAAACGCTCACCGCTTCCGCCTTCGCGACCTGCCCCAGTTGGTTGTTGCCGGTCAAAGTGACACGGTAATCAATGTAAGCAGAGCCGAATACTCTGTATCCGGAAATGCCATGGATGGTGACGGGATAGTGCGGATAGTGCTGGAACTCAACGGCAACTCGGTCGAGATTTTCCGCGATGACGGCACTGGTCAGCCGGAGGTGCGACGTGATTTTGAGCAGGTAATCGAACTCTCTCAGGGCACAAACCGCCTTAAACTGACCGTTTTTGACGGGCGCAACAACAATTCAGCCGCCGAAATGCTGCTGGTTTATACTCCGCCACTGTGGAAACTGCCACTGTTTCGCTACCTGCTGGTAATGAGTATCGTTCTTTGCGCCGCGGGCTATTATTATATCCGGCGCAACACGTTCCATCTGCTGTTCAACAAACTTCGGCGGCGGCCGTTCATGCCAATCTCTCCCAATCCGTTTATTGTAGGCAACCCAATCCGCAGCCGGGAAATGTTTTTCGGGCGCGAGGATGATTTCCGCTTCGTCAAAAACAAGGTGGACAACGAAAAATACGGCTCGTTGATCGTCCTGTTCGGCGAGAGGCGCACGGGCAAAACCAGCGTACTGTACCAGCTTCTGGGTGGACGGCTGGGCCCCCGCTACCTGCCCGTGTTCCTTGACATGCAGGCGATGGCGATCAACAACGACAGCGAATTTCTGGGCCGGATGGCCGAAATAACCGCGGACCACCTTGGCGCCCGGCTGGGAGAGATCGACATCTCGGCTTTCGAGGACCACACACGCAACCCCTACCCTCTTTTCGAGAAATTCATTGATCGGGCGCTGGAATCAATCGGCGAGGACAGGTTGCTGTTCCTGGTGGATGAGTACGAGTTGATTGAGGACAAGGTGGCCGATGGTAAAATCCGTAAGGAAATTTTCCACTTCCTCAGCAGTCTGGTGGAGCATAAAACCGGCCTGTTCCTCATATTCGCCGGAAACCATCGCCTCCAGGACCGCCGTCACAGTTTCTGGGAGCCGCTTCTGCAACGTTGCGACTACCGCAATATCAGCTACCTGACACCCAACGACACCCGGCGCTTGATCCAGGAACCGGTGCGTGGCAAGGTATTCTTTATCGGCACCACCGTTCGCGATATCATGCGCCTGACCGCGGGCCAGCCGTTCTATACCCAGCTTGTCTGCCGCAACATGGTGGAGCTGCTTAACTCCGAGCGGCGTAATTTTTTCTATGAGCAGGATATCACCGATGTAGTCCGCGATATTATCGACAATCCACCGCCCCAGTTGATCTATTTCTGGGCTGGGCTGGAGACTGTGGAAAAACTTGTCCTGAGCACGGTCTCCGAGGCGGCGCGCAACACCAATAGCTTCCCCGGCCTGGGCGAGATGGAGCACGCGCTGAACAAATTCTCGGTAAGTCTGCCGGAAAGCGAACTGAAAATAGTCTGCGAACAGATGACAGTCCGCGAGGTGCTCGAACGCGGCCCAAGGGAAAGTTACCGCTTCCGCATGGACCTCTACAGGCTCTGGATTCACGAGGAGCACAACCTGTACAATATCGCCCGTGAATTTGACCGGGAAACAATTGCACCTTAACTCCAACGCCGGAGGTTACGATGAATACCACATTGCGCCTGGCTGTAACACTGCTGCTTGCCACGGCTGTAATCGCCCCGCTTTGCGCCCAGCGTCCTCTCAACCTGCTCGTATATGCCGATGGCTACCATTACGGCCCGGCAGGCCATGAACTGGCCCGCTCTCTTGACGACAGCACAGCCGTGCCGTCTGTCAGGGCGGATTTCGCAAATACGGAAAATATCCTGACCCCCGGCTCGCTGAACCGCTACGATGTGCTGGTGCTGTTTAACCACAACGATATCACCCGCACCCATGAAAAAAACATCACCGATTTCGTCCGCGGCGGTGGCGGCCTGGTGGCCCTGCACCATGTGATCAACAAGGCCAACGACAACCCCGAGTTGACCAGGCTGGTGGGCGGCTATTACGACGTGGCCGACGGGATGATCGGCCACCGCGATTTCAATATTGTCCGGATCGATGGTGTGCGGCACCCTGTCCTGGATGGCATCCCGGATAAATTCAAGATCCGCGACGATCAGGACTTTATGATCCGGTTCTACCCGGGCCAGCAGGTTCAACGCCTGCTCAGTTGCGACATCACCGACAACGGCGACCAGAACGATTGCGGCTGGACCCGCACCGAGGGCGCGGGGCGCGTGGTGTTTCTCAGCCCGGGAGACCCGGTGGACATTAATCCTTTTATCAACAACGCGGCGCTTTATAAGTTAATTAACAACTCGATTCGCTGGGCGGCCGGAGACTGACATCCGCCTGTAGGAACACAACATGCTCTGCCCCGAATGCACGGCCGAAAATCCCAACAGCAACTGGTACTGTGACAGTTGCGGAACCAACTTGCGTGAAAGCGAGTCCACCCGAACGACGCGTCAATCCGGGCCGGAGGCTCGGCCCCCCATCAGTCCGGCAGAGGCCAAAAGCCCACCCACAACCACTTTTGCCGGACGCTACCGGAGTCTGGAAAAGATAGGTGACGGGGCCATGGCCACGGTGTACCGGGCTGTGGATACCGAGTTGGACGAGGTGGTGGCGCTCAAAGTGCTCAAAAGCGATTTTGCCGCGGACGATGACTATATCGCCCGTTTCAAGCGCGAGATAGCCCTGGCCCGCTCGATCACCCATCCCAACGTTTACCGAATATTCGATATCGGGGCCAGCGGCAATGTGCAGTTCATCAGCATGGAGTATATCGACGGGGTCGAGCTGAAAAAACTGATCGTTTCGGCCAGACCCTCGCTGGAAGAGGGCCTTGAAATAGTACGTCAGATCTGCACGGCCCTGGGTCAGGCACACCACAAGGGTATTATCCACCGGGACCTGAAACCCCACAACATCATGGTGGAAAACGGCACGGGCCGCTGCGTGGTGATGGATTTCGGCATCGCTATCGGCGAGCAGTCCAGCTCGATCACCCAGGCCGGCGCTTTTGTGGGCACACCTGAGTATATCTCGCCCGAACAGGCCAGCAGCAGGCCGCTGGACCACACTACCGATATCTATTCGCTGGGTGTGATCATGTACGAGCTGTTCACCGGCAGGCTTCCTTTTGGACCCGGCCGTCCGGTGGCCGTGGCCATGCAGCATATCAACGAGACCCCGGTGGCTCCCAGCAGGCACAACCCCCAAATCGGACGCAGGCTGGAAGCGATTGTGCTCAAAGCAATGCACAAAGACCCGCTTAAGCGTTACCATGATGTGGGCGCTCTGCTCGAAGATATAGAATCCATGCTGGACAACGAGGACGGCTCTGACCAAGAGGACCTCCCGATCCCCGCTGTCCATTGCAATCCCTATCTTAACCGCAACATGATCCGTGACAGGAAGTCTTTCTATGGCCGCCGCAAGGAAGTGGCAACTATCTTCTCGCGGATCGGCGCTACAAGGCCGCAATCAGTCTCCATTGTAGGTGAGCGGCGGATCGGCAAGAGCAGCCTGCTGCATTATATCAACGACCCCGGCAACCGCCTGAGCTATCTGGATGAGTCCACCAGCTATATTTTCATCTTCATGGATTTCCAGGAAAAACGGCGTGGAACGGCCGAGGAGTTTTTCTCCTCCCTGTTCGATCTGCTCTCTCAGGAGTCCGAAGGCCGGCTGAGTGAGTTGCCGGAACCAGGCTACGACGGGTTCAAGCAGGTTTGTGAGCGGATCGACTCGGAAGGGATGAAGCTGATCATGCTGTTCGACGAGTTCGAGGCGATAACTAAAAACCGCAATTTCGAGCCGGAATTTTTTGCATTTCTACGCTCTTTGGCCAACAACTATAATGTAGCTTATGTAACCAGTTCGGTTAAAAACCTTCAGGAGATGTGCCACAACCGTGAGATCAGCGACTCGCCTTTCTTCAATATCTTCTCCAACCTCAATCTCGGCCCGTTCAACCTCCAGGAAGCCCGCAAATTCGTAACCGAACCCAGCCGGGAATGCGGCATTCCACTGGAGGAAAATTTCGAGACCATAGTGGAACTCGGCGGACACTTCCCGTTTTACATGGCAATTGCCTGCTCGATCCTGTTTGAATTCGATTTCGCCCAGGCCGACTCCCGCAAAACCGTACTGGAGAATATTGAAGAGCTGTTCCTTGAGGAAGCGGGTATGCACTTTCAGTTCATCATCGAGAGCCTGGGGCCGGACGAACTGAAGGTCTGCCAGAAGCTCACCGAGAGAGTGCCGCTCGATTCGATCGACCGGTTCGTGATCAAGAACCTGCTGCGCCGCGGCTACCTTATCCCCGGCGACAGCGACCGCGAGTACAGGCTGTTCTCCCGCACGCTGGAACGGATGATCGAAGAGCATTCCATCCGACGGGAAGCCACCTAGGCACAGCTAGGCCGCCAGTGGGCTATCGCACTTAAATTCGCCCGCCGGAAAGGCCGGCGGAAAATTCAGCTTCCAAATTATAAGGAACCAGTGAGTTTTTTTGCTGTATTACCCAATGATTGAGTATTATTATTAGTTTTTATTAACAATACCTCTTTATTATTGATCTAACACCATCGCAGCGGGCAGAACTGTCTATGTCGGAAATACTTGAAAACCTCGGCAGCACACTGACCTCTGTTGTCGACATCCTGCTGGTCGCCACGTTTATTTATTATATTCTTTATCCGCTCAAGGGTACCCGCAGCGCCAGGATCGCCATCGGGATAGTTTTCCTGATTCTGCTCTACTATATTTCCGACCGCTTCCAACTTCAGACCATGGCCTGGCTGCTGAAGAATTTCATGGGATATATTGTTTTGGTGGTAATTGTCATCTTTCAGGCCGATATCCGCAAGGCGCTGGCCACTTTCGGCCGCAACCCGTTTTTCGAATTTTTTCATCTCGGTAAGCAGGATATTGGTTACCTTGTTGAACTGCAAAGGGCCGTGAACCTGATGGCCCAGCGCAATATCGGCGCACTGATAGTGATCGAACGCGAGCTGGAACTGAAAAACCTGGTTGACAGCGGCTCCCGGATAGACTCTCAGGTCCGTAGTGAGCTGTTACTTTCAATATTCAATACCCTCAGCCCTCTTCACGACGGGGCCGTGATAATCTCCGGAGGCAGAATAGCTTACGCCGGCGCTATCCTTCCGCTCACCAGCCGCACGGATATCAGCAAGGACTACGGCACCCGTCATCGGGCCGCCCTGGGCCTTAGCGAGGAGTGCGACGCTGTGGTGGTGGTGGTCAGCGAGGAGCGGGGCACGGTGTCGCTGGCCCTGGAAGGGCAAATGAGCCGGCTGGACACAGCGTTGGAGCTGGAGCGCAGAATTACACCGTTATTGCAGTACTGAGCTTTTTAGCGGAGCAGTGATGAACCTGACCAGAAACCTGTCGCTTAAACTGATAAGCCTGCTGATAGCGGTCTTCCTCTGGTTTACGGTAACCAGCAAGGAGTACCGTTACGGCGATTTTGACATCCCGCTTGAGCTGCACGGGGTACCAGAGAATCTGGTGGTCACCAGCACTACGTTTAACAAGCAGGAGGTGAACAACGTCACCGCTCGGGTCCGCGCCCGCGAGTCGCTGATCAGTTCGCTTGGCGAGCGCTCGATGTTTCTGAGTGTCGATATTACGGGCATGGGCGTGGGCAGGCATCCGTTGCAGCTTAACGACGCGATGGTGATGGGCCGCCCGCCTGGAGCGGAAATCACGGAAATATTCCCGCGCGTGATCGAAATAGAAATCGAACAACTGCTGATCCGTCCCGATGTGGTGGTCAACGCTGAAATCCTGGGTAAACCGGCGGAGAACTATGATATCACCTCCATCCGCAGCGATCCGCCGACTGTCAGGGTCAGCGGGCCCAAAAGCATTGTGGATGGCATAGACAAGATCAGGACTCAGCAGGTCAATATCGACGGGATGCGGGCAACCACGCTCAACCGTCAGGTGCGCCTTGCGCTTCCCCATCCCATGGTAAATATAATCCCGGAAGCTGTCACCCTTCGGATCAGGATCGAGGAAAAGAGTATCTCGCGCAAGTTCGAGAGGATGGAATTGCAGGTCAGTGGTACAAGCTTCCAGACCAGAATCAACCCGGTGCAACTCGATGTGTGGGTCCAGGGTCCTATCTCGCAGATAAATAGACTGTTGCGTGAACAGCTCACTGCTTTCGTCCAACTGGCCGGAGGCGAGCCAAAGGGACAGAATATCCGCTTTGATCCGCTGATTAAAGTCAACCCCTCCGACAGCTTCCCGGATGTAAAACTCGAACGCTTTTCACAGAGCTATGTGGACGTGATGGTTACCTCCAAGAGATTAGAATGAGGTCTCCCTACCGTTACATTTCAGACAGGACTCTTCACCTCTCTCACAGATGCCCGCCCCTTTGGACTGTTCTGTTTTGCGCTTTGGCGCTGGGCTACTCTGTCCTGCTGTTTTTTATCGCAAACTACCTGCCAGTGCTGACCAACGGGGCTGCCGAGATGCTGACCTGGGTAGTTTATTCGCGCATCATCAGGGGGCTAGTAACTTTTATGGCCGCCGTCCTGATGTTCGTCGTATTTATCCGCTGGCCGGTTGTTCCACGCAAAAAGCTGTTTCTGCTCCAGGCGTTGCCGTTTATCGCAGCCACCATCTGGTTTTTTGGCAGGCTGGGCGAGAGTGTCAACGAGTATATTCACTACCCCCAGTACGCAACCTGTGTGCTGGTCTGGTTTGCCGCTCTGGGCCGGGTGACTGGCGGTAAACAGCTATTAAGAACGGGCATACTTAAACGCTGGATAGGCAGGATAGGGCCGCTGGGCCTGGCCCTAACAGTCAGCGCCCTGCTGGGCCTGGCAGAGGAAGGTTTCCAGTACCTGGCCCCGCGCCGGACTTTCGATTTGCAGGATATCGCGCTGAACATGATGGGGGTCTGGCTGGGCGGGATGATTGTCTGGATTATCCATGATCAGGATAATGATGCATCTGGCGGGAACCCGATAGTTGCGGAGCGGACAAGCAGTGAGCTAAATTAAACAATCTCTTAACGTGGGGAAATTTAACATTACCAGTAAATCGGGAGCACAAATGAAAATTATTATCATCTCACTGGCGCTTTTTATGCTTGGCGCATTCCTGACAGCCACCGCGGGAGAAACTATCGACGCCGAAATAAAATTCATCAACCTTCCCACATTCCGTACCGGCGAGACCGGACCGCTGTGGGGACGTGTTGTGCTGAGTATAAAATCTGATAAACTGGAACCTGTCAAGGCCAGGATATCCCTTAAGGTTGGTAACAATGGCGACTGGCAGGTGGGCCAGTGGCGCGAGGCGTGGCCGGGAAGAGAAACTTCTTTGCCAGTTGCGATTAAACTGGATAAGCCCGATGATGTAAACCGGGTTCACGGTTCACTGTTGCGCGTGGAATTGGGCGGTAAAGCGCTAATCACCCAGGCAACCGACATCTTTGTCCGTGAGCATGGGATGTTTTTCCGCAGCTACCTGAGCGATCTGGATGATACGGTTTACCCCTATGCTCTATATCTGCCGCAGGGCTACGCTGAGCCGGGGCGGACCTGGCCGCTGGTGGTCAGTCTGCATGGCGCTTACTCCAACTATGCCAACAATCTTAAGCGCCTGTTCGGTGTCGGCAACCGGCCCGGTGAACCCGATGAGCTTGTGTACCGTTCTTTTCCTACCATGCCGGTACTGCCTCCAGTGGCCGGGATAGTGGTCTGCCCGTGGGGCCGCGGCACGATGGGTTATCATGGCCCGGGTGAGCGTGATGTGCTCGATGTGATGGAATTGGTCCGTGAAGAGTACTCTATCGATCAGGAGCGGATCTCGGTTACCGGTCTTTCGATGGGCGGTAACGGTACCTGGGAAATGGCCCTTAGGCATCCGGGGCTGTTCAGTGCAGCCGCTCCGGTCTGTCCGCCGGCGGATATGAATATCTCCAATTTTTATGTCAACGTACTTAAGAACCAGTCAAAAAAGTTCCCCTACGTTGACAAAATTCTTTCGCAGAATCAGATAGCCAACTGGGCGCTCAACGCCAAAGATTTCCCGGTGCATATCTATCATGGCACCGATGATCCGGTGGTGCCGATCCATCATTCCGAGCTGATGGTCAAGGCGCTGGCAGAACACGGAATAGAGGCCCCGCTGTCAACATTTGACAACGTGGGTCACAACGCCTGGGACCCGGCCTACGTTAACGGCGAGACTCTGCGCCAGCTGATGGGCGCTCATAGAGAGTACCCGGCCAAAAGAATTGATTTTACCACCTGCCGCTACCAGCACGCCCGCTACCAGTGGCTGGAAATTTCCCGCTTCAATGTGTACGGAGACTACGCGCTGATCAAAGCTGCGTGGGACCACGAGAAGAAGCAAATTCTGCTTGAGAGCACGGAAAATGTAGCAACATTGAAGTTGTTCCCGGATGTACTCGGTCTGGAGAAGGGCGATAAGCTGACGGTAAAAATCAACGGTGGCAACAGCCTTCGCCTGACTGTGCGTGAACCTGGTCCGCTGGTACTTTCCATAGATAACCGCAGGATTCGCACGGGCGCGGCGGGCGGTAAGAAAATCAAGCGCAAGGGGCTGGAGGGACCTGTCTGGGAAGCTCTGTCGGACCGGGTACTGCTGGTCTACGGCACGGGCCCCGGCGGCGAGCAAAGCCTTCGCCAGGCACTGCGCTTTACCAACTGGGGTGATCTGCCCGACACCCATTTCATCATCCGGGCGGATTCGGCTGTCAGCGAGAAGGACATGCGTGAGAGTCACCTGGTGCTGTTCGGCGATGAGCGCTCCAACGCTCTTATCGAGCGGATCAACGGTGAGGCTCCGCTGCGGTTCCAGGGCGATAAAATAATCGCCGGCGGCAACAGCTATCCGCGCGATGAAATATCGTTCAAATGCGTGTTTCCCAACCCGCTGGCCCCTGAACGGCTGGTGCTGCTCAATTACGCCGAGGAATGGGACTACAGCAATCTATGGTCGTTCCAGGGAGTGTTCAAAATGCTGCCTGACTACATGATATACCGCAGGGGCGGCGAGCAGCCGTTTTCCACCGAAATGTTAAGCGCCGGCTTTTTCAGCGAGGGCTGGAGCTGGTAGGACAGAGAAACCATGCATTCCCTGGGATTGCTGATTTATCCCAAATACCGCTCAGCGCTGGCCAACTGGCGGAAAACTTCGCTGGGCAAGTCGCTGCCGCTGATGGTTATCACCCTGCTGTTCTGGGGGCTGACCTACGGTCTGTTCCACAGGATGCTGGTCTATTTCCATTCCACAGAGGATATCGGCACACTGCTAACTGTCAAGCTGGTGTCGATGACCTTGATCAGTTTCCTGCTGATCCTGGTGGTAAGCAACCTGATTTCAGCGTTCAACACATTCTTCTTCAGTGAGGACCTGTACCTGCTGGTAACCAGCCCGGTCTCTCTGCACCGGATTTACCTGGCGCGTTTTTTTGAAACGATGTTGCATGCAAGCTGGATGGTGCTGCTGATGGCCGTGCCGATATTCGCGGCGCTGGGCAGGGTGTTCGACGCCGGCTGGGAGTTCTACGTTGGCTCCTTACTGACTGTTATACCGCTGGCGATGATACCGACCGCCGTAGGGGTGATTATCGCCTTGCTGCTGGTAAACGTGTTCGTGGCGCGCCGCACCAGGGATATCCTTTCCTTTTTTTCGATCACCGTGCTGGGCTGTATGCTGATTGCATTCCGCCTGCTCAACCCGGAAAAGGCACTGATCCGTCACGAGATGGACAGCGTGGTTTCGTTTTTCAGCTTACTCAGAAGCCCGGACAGCCCTCTTTCACCGCATTTCTGGGCCAGCCGGGTGCTGCTTGACATGCTGGGCCTTGGTAAGGGCGATGGCCTGTTTTTCGGGCTGTTACTGACTGCCGCCGCACTGGGTTGCATGAGTATCGGCTACTATATAACCCTGCTCTGCTACCGTCGCGGTTTCAGCCGCGCCCAGGAGGCGGAAATCAGCCGGATTGCCGGCAGGGGATGGTTCGACCGCCTGCTGGCACTCTACCTTAGGCCCCTGCCAACTCAAGTGCGTGAGCTGGTGATTAAGGACCTCAAGGCGTTCGCCCGCGACAAGAGCCAGTGGAGCCAGTTGTTCCTGCTCGGTGGTATGATTGCGGTATACCTCTATAACTTTTCCGTCCTGCCCCTTGATCACAGCCCGGTGCCACGCTACTTCCTGCAGGTCGTGCTTAACTTTCTTAATCTGGGACTCGCAGGGTTTGTTATCGCCAGTATCGCCACCCGTTTCGTATTTCCGGGAGTCAGCCTGGAGGGCAACAATTTCTGGCTGCTTAAGAGTGCTCCGGTTTCGCTCAAGCGGTTCCTCTGGGCCAAAATGTTCGTATTGACTGTCCCTCTTGTTGTCCTGGGCCAGTTCCTTGTATATGTCAGCAGCCGGATACTTGGCTCGGATAATGGAATTACCGCGATGGCATGTTTTGTGGTGCTTACGCTCACTCTGGCGATTGTAGCTCTCGGTACCGGTATGGGTGCTATCTATCCCCGTTTCGAAGCTGAAAACCCCGCCCAGATCAGTACGGGAATTGGTGGAGTGCTCTACATGATCGCTTCGCTTGTGGTTATCGGAGCTACTATCGCTCTGCTTATTCGCCCGGTCCATCACCTGTTGATGGCAGCGATTTATGAGACTCCTCTTCGCTTAAGCCAGTGGGGTGAGATACTCGGCTTCTGCGCGCTGATCGCCGGATTGCACGCCATGGTGATCAAACTTAGCATGGACCGCGGAGTGAGAGCGCTAAGCCGAATGGAGATTTAGCGCACGTTTAACAGCCTGAATCATGGGATTACCGGCATCCGGCGGGCGGGCGGCGCGCGGACGACAGTCCGCGCGCGCCTGCTGGCGCGCCTGTGCATCCGCACAGGCGCCGCCCGCCCGCCGGTAAACTCCAAAGTTCAACAGCAAAAAGCAGATTACAAATCCATAACGGAGACACTGATGACCGAGATGCAGAACATGCTGGCCGTGCTCAACGGCAACCGTCCGGAGCGGTTTCCCTATACGCCGATGGGCCACTGGAACCGTCGCGCCGTGCGCAAGCTGCTTCCACCCGATTGCCGTCACGATCACATTTACTGCCTGCCGGAAAACAGTTGGAACTCCGAGGAGCGCAGCACGGCCAGCCGCCAGGCGAGTATCAATTATGCCCGGTTGATGGGAGTGAGTACGCTGGGCGTGGGCAAGGGCGGGGCGATGCCGTTCGGCCACGGCGGCCCGGCGGAAATAATCGGCGAGCTCGAGAGCCGCGGCAGTGACGGCAGCGAGATATACCGCTTCGAGGGCGGCAGCAGACGGCTGGTGCGCTACGATCCCTATTCGGTGCAGTACGGTTATACGTTCCCGATTCAGACCCACGATGATCTCGATAAGCTACAATTACCCGATCCGAATGACCCCGTGCGCTGGGTGGATGTGGAGGGTGATGTGAAGGCGTTCGAGGCGGCCGGGGTGTTGCCAGCAGCCAAAATTATGGGCTTTTTCAGTGGTGTGCACAATAGTTTCTACGATTTCGAGCCATTGCTGTTGGATTTTTTCGACAACCCGGAATTTGTTCATCGCCTCACCGGCAGGCTGGCCCGCTGGAGTCTGGCCTGCGTGGAACAGGTTCTGGCGCGGGGTGTCAAGCTGATCGAGGTTTGCGACGATCTTGGTACGCCGGAGGGCATGCTGATCAGCCCTGAGCAGTTCGACACGTTTTACCTTCCCTACTACCGAAAGCTGTGCGAACTCTGCCATAACCATGGCGCCTGGGTGCATATGCACAGCCACGGTAACATCCTGCCGATCCTGCCGAGGCTGATCGAGGCCGGTGTGGATATTATCAACCCGTTCGATCCCCACGAGGTACCCGCGCTCGATGAGCTGGTGGAGCGTTTCGGAGACAAGGTGGTCCTCTGCGGGTTTATCCCCAGCGACTACTACCTGCTGGAGCGTGACCAGGATATTGAGGCGCTGTTCGCCAGGGCGGCGGCTTTGGGCAGGGGCTGCGGACGCGGCTACGTGATGATGGAGCATGGGTTTCCCGAGGACCTCTCCGCCGAAAGGTTCAGTCTGATTCTGGAACTGGTGGAAAAATACCGCCGGCTGGACTGATTTTCGCTCAAGACCCATAGTAATTACGCAGGCTGTGATCTTGCTTTTATAATTCAGCAACCACGATCCGGGAGAATACCGATGCAGACTATCCGCTGGGGCCTGATCGGCTGCGGAGATATCGCCGAAAAACGTGTGGCCCCGGCCATGCGCGATCTATATGGCCACTCGATCCGGGCGGTGGCGCGCAAGGACTCATCGCGGGCCGAAAATTTCGCCGCGCGGTTCGGTGCTGAGAAGGCATATGCCACCGCCGAAGAGGTTATCGAAGACCCGCGAGTCGATGCGGTCTACCTGGCCACGCCGGTGGACCTTCACCTTCCCCACACCCTTGCCGCGGCACGGGCGGGCAAGCACGTGCTCTGTGAGAAACCGATGGCGCTCACCACCTCCGAGTGCGACACGATGATCGAGGCTTGCCAGCAGGCTGGTGTGCTGCTGGGAGTGGCCTACTACCGAAGGTTCTACCCGGCGGTTGAGGAAATCAAACGTCTGCTGCACAGTAACGCGCTGGGACGGCCGGTGCTGGGACGTGTGCTGGCGGCGGAATACTGGACATTCCCGGATGACCATCCGTTTAGATGGCGGCTCACCCAAGCGCAGGGCGGCGGCGGCCCGCTGATGGATTTCGGCAGCCACCGGATCGACATCCTGCTGGATATTCTGGGGCCTGTGTGCCATGTGAGCGCTTTTACCGACAGGCTATCGTTTGAGCGGGAGGTGGAGGACAGCGCCATTGTTACCATGCGCCACACCTCGGGGGCACAGAGCATGGTGGGAGCCTACCACACAATCGGCCCGCCCTCTGATGAGCTGGAAATTTTCGGCAGCGGGGGCAAAGTGGTAATCGAATCGCTGAACAATAGTGTGTTGCGGATCACATCCGGGGGCAACAACGAAACGAAAGAACTCCCCCCCCACCCCAACCTTCACCTTCCGCTGCTGGAGGATTTCGGCATCGCGATAAACCAGGGCCGTCAGCCCAGAGTAACCGGCCGCACCGGCAGGCTGACAAACCGTGTAATCGAGGCCGCCTACCGCAGCAGCAGCGAGGGGGCAACCATAGAGGTGCACACTTCAGATGGAGACTGACAACGTGAAACGCAAAGAGTTTATCGTATCGGCAGCCGCCGGAATTTACGCGGCCGGATCACCGCTGAACGCAGCAGCCGTCAGCAAGAGCAAAGACACCGTGCATATTGTCAGCCTCAGTTTTGACGATGGGTTTGCCAAGTCGCACCTCCGCACCGCCGAAATTTACGAGCAGTTCGGCCTCAGCGGCTGCTTTAACATAGTAGCCTCCGCCTCCGATCCGGACACCGAGTTCTCAGACTCCTACGCCAGCATACATCCGATGGGCGATTGGGACCTATGGAACGAGTTGCAGGACAGGGGCCACGAGATAATGCCCCACAGCTGGAAACACGCCTACCTGCCGGACATTCCATTGGAAGAGGCCCAAAGCCTTATCAGCCGCTGCCTTGAGCGTTTCAGCGAAAAGCTGCGCGGTTTTGATCCCGCCAGAAGCGTGTTCAATTTTCCGTATAATTACAGCAGCCCGGAGATTGAGGCCTGGCTGCCGGAAGTGGTGCAAGCATTCCGCACCAGCGGTGGCGGGATCAACCCCCTGCCGACTAAAAACACGGTAATAATAACCACCGAGGGCCACGGGCCGGGCAACAGCGAGGCCGACCTGGACAGCCGCCTGGAAGAGTTTATCAGCGGGCCATCGGGGTGGTTTGTCTATAACCTTCACGGGCTGGAAGAGGAAGGCTGGGGGCCGATCCGGGCATCCTACCTGGAGAAACTGCTGGCGCGGCTGGTAAAAGAACCGACTGTGCGAGTTGTACCTACTGGGAGAGTGCTGATGCAGGCGTAAGGGTACTAATACTGATAGAGAAAGTTTCAGCTGATTACTGTTAATCTTTTTTCTTATTATTTGAACTATCCGATTGAGGCTTAACGGGTGCATTTGCACTTCCAAAAGGAATAGATTCTTCTACCTTTATTTCACCTTTAGCATCTTCTCCTGAAGCTCCAAAGGGGATCGAAAATCTTCCGGATTTTTTTTCATTGCCTATCATATGGGCTTTTGAATCTTTCATATTTCACCTCAAGTTAAATTTGTGTAACCAAATATCAACAACAGGGTTATCCCAATAATCATACTCCAAGTCATTAAAGTAGACATTAATTCTTTATTTTCATCTAGTTTTCTAGCTTTTTCAAAATCTCCCGAAAGAGCAAGTTTACCAGATTCCAAGTTTTTCAATCTTATAAAAGCAGCCAAAGCTATAGCTAAGACTAATAAAAACCATCCAAAAAATAAAATTGTCACATATTCTAATCCTTGATTTTTTTTCAAATAATTCAAAAAAACTAAAGAGCCAGCCAGAAATAGACTCGACACTTTAACTATTAAAGAATAAAATTCTCCAGCTTCCTTTACAATGGCCTCAAATAATGATTCTCTTGAAATGCTATTATCTTTTTCTGTCATATAATTTGTCCATAATCTATTAGTTTATGCTCTAATCAAATATAAGAATTTAGTAGCCATTAAACAAGCCTACTTTTCCCCTCAATCCCTCCCCATCATTTTCAGCAGCTCCAGCAGGTCAAATATATCCACCCTGCCGTTGGAGTCCACATCGGCCCCACCCGGATCATCCTGGCCGCCCAGAATCTTGAGCAGGCTCAGCAGGTCAAAAATATTCACCACCCAGTTGCCGTCCAAGTCACCGGGCTTGGTCAGCGCCACTGTTACCGTGTATGATTCAATCGGCGCACCGGCAGGCAGGGTGTAACTCTCTTCCCCACTGCCACTTACAATAAAGTAATAGAGGATCGTGCTGCCCAGCGGCTGGGCGGGAAGGCTGCCCACCCAGCGGCCCCCAACCAGCACACACTCCACCCCGCCGCTGATAGTCTCACCGTCCAGGCTGTAGACAAATTCCACCAGCGGGTTGCTTAACACCGGGTTAAGCTCCACCCACAGTTCGTAGCCGCCTGTGGTTTCCTTGAATGTCTCATCGCCGATAGAACTCCTGAACACGGCCAGAGTTTTACCGGTGCCGCTAAGCGCCACAGTCACGCTTGTATCCGGCGAGGAGATAACCAGGCTGGAGCTGTAATCTTCTTCCGCCACGGGTGAGAACGCAACTGTCAGTTCCACGCTGTCAGCCGCGGCCACTGTTGCGCCAGAAGGCGATACGCTGAAAATTTCGCCACTCGCTCCTCCCGCTGCCACAGCCAGCGAGGCTGTCAGAGCCACCGCGCCGGAGTTACCGATGTAGAACGTTTGGCTGGCAATGGAGCCGGGCGAGACCGTGCCGAATTCCACGGATGTGACCGGCACGGCCATCACCGCACCCAACGCGGACAGGTCGGTAAGGATGCGCGCGCGGATATTGATATCCCCGCCATCGGAGTTGGTGCTGATCCCGTCGGAAAAGCTGATCCCGTCGCTCGATGTGTACGAGCGCATGGAATGCTCACCATAGCGGTCGTAGGAAGCCGCGAAGGCTTGATCCACTGTCTTGAGGCTCACAAAGAAGTCGTCGCCCTGCTCAACGGTTATCCCATCCGGCAGATTTACCGTGTGCCAGCCCTTTGTTTCCGCAGAGTCCGAGAAAGTGGCGAGCAGGCCGGAGGGACTGTCGAACAGAAACGAGTCGTAAATGTCCACTGTGTAACTGATATTCTCGCGGCGGAAACCGAGATCGAGACTCATCAGCACCCCGTCCTGAAGCGGGGTGAACAGCACACCCGCCCAATAGTCGGCTGGGTCTGGATTTCCCCAGCCCCAGCCTGTAATTCCGTTTTCATCGTAAGCCAGGGCGTACCCGCCCGGCTGATGCGGCACGAACGTGGCGCTCATGTTGGCATCTGAATCGCTGATATCCTCGATCCGCACACCCGAGGGCTCACCGTCATAGCCCCTGCTGCCGGGAGCAGTGTTGGTGGAAAATGATCGGTTGCCAGTGGAACCCGGAAACGGGTCGCCGTCGTCGCCCTTGTTATCAGTTTCATCCAGGTCCACAAACCCGTCGGCGGCCTCGATATCCACCAGCTTGTGGGTCTCGTCGTTGTTGTTTACCCCGGAGGAGTACTTGGTCTCGCCAAACCAGCGGAGTTCGTCCACATGGTAGATTATCAGCCCCTCGCCGGGAAGGTACTGGTCGAACAAAGTTTTCTGACGGTTCTCCACAAGAAAATAGCTGCTCAGTTCGTAATCATCCTCCCAGAGCCGGTAAACCGTGGATGAGGTCTCGGCAGCGGGAATGCTGTAACTATCCTCCTGCGTCACGGTTACTGGAGTCACCCAGCCCATCAGTACCTTGCACCAGGCGGACATGTGGGACGGCGACTCGGAATGGTCACCATCGCCGCCGTAGTTCCCGCTGGCCATCAGGCACCAGCGGCCCAGCCCCTCCGAGTCGTTAAAATCCGGCCCCTCGCTGTCGTCCGTGCGGTCGTAAAGATCAGGCAGGCCCAGCACGTGGCCAAACTCATGGGCGATCATCCCGATGGGGTGAGGTACATTTTCGATTCCATCGTAGGTATACTCTTCCGGCACAACCAGCCAGGCGCTTACAATCACCGGCTCCCCGTTGTAACCGATATCGTTGGTTACGTACTCATGATCGCTGCTCAGGCTCGAGGATGACGGCCAGAGGTTGTCCTGATCTCCCCAGGTGGACTGGTTCGGCCCCAGACCGGGAAATACAACGCAGACACCATCCACGTAACCATCGTCGTCACCGGAGTTGGGCTTCCCGTCCGGCCCGTCGTTATCGTACTGTGTGTAATCAACACTGTCATCGGCGGCAGCGGCCACATCACGCACAAAACCGTGCTTGTTCCTTGGGAAATCGGAAGTCCCGCCGCCGTTGTCTCCATTTGAATAGTAATCCTGTGTATTGCCCGCCTCAAACCAGCCACGCACTTCGCCAGTGAGTTGGAACTGGCCGTAGGAGATTTCGTCGAAGTATTCGGTCAACGACCCGTCCGGATTGTCGCCAAAGAGCAGAGTGGTGAACTGAGCCGCACCGTGGGTTGTCGTGGCATCGCTGAAGCGGCCCAGCAGCACGGGCAGAACAAACTGGGCCTGGTCCAGCGCGGCCAGAGTGGTGCGTCCATCGGCGATCTGTTCACGGATCAACCGTCGCTGCCCCATTCGCTTTACCCAGCCGGGATCGCCGTAGCGGATACTGTCGCGGCCGGCGAGCACATCGCTCCAGAACCCGGCGGGGAAATTGCCGCTTTCAGGAGCGGTGGTCGCCATCAGGGGAGCCTGCACACACATTACTATCAGAATCATTATCATTCCCCATAACCGAATCATCCACCTGTCCTTTCTCTTGCCTGGATGAATGCGCTGCGCAATGGATTGAGCTTTTTAATTACCCGCCAATTGCCGCGCAAGCTGGTTGAGATATTCTTCGATAGCCGGAT
>SDBV01000084.1_pt1 | contig 102366 bp, 83 predicted proteins | sample 2277081 | NCBI WGS metagenome assembly SDBV01 (sample SAMN10402039, study PRJNA504765) | marine sediment metagenome | isolation source: marine sediment core GS10_PC15, 223 cmbsf | place: Arctic Ocean: Southern Knipovich Ridge | collected 2010
TCGCCGACGGAGGTGGGGTACTACTACACGGATGGATATGCCTGGGGCGTGGCGGTTTCCGGCGGCTACGCCTACCTGGCGGATTTGTACGCCGGTCTGCGTGTGATCGACGTTTCCGACCCAACCTCGCCGACGGAGGTGGGGTACTACGACACGGATGGAAGGGCCCTTGGCGTGGCGGTTTCCGGCGGTTACGCCTACCTGGCGGATGGTCCCGCCGGTCTGCGTGTGATCGACGTTTCCGACCCAGCCTCGCCGATGGAGGTCGGGTACTATGACACGGATGGGTATGCCCGCGGCGTTGCGGTTTCCGGCGGCTTCGCCTACCTGGCGGCTGATGAGGCAGGTCTTCGTGTGATCGACGTTTCCGACCCGGCCGCGCCGACGGAGGTGGGATACTTCGACACGGATGGAATAGCCATTGGCGTGGCGGTTTCCGGCGGCTACGCCTACCTGGCCAATCATTACGAAGGTTTGCGTGTGATCGACGTTTCCGACCCAACCTCGCCGACGGAGGTGGGATACGTCGACACGGATGGAAGGGTCTATGGCGTGGCGGTTTCCGGCGGCTACGCCTACTTGGCGGATTATGACGCCGGTCTGCGTGTGATCGACGTTTCCGATCCTGCCTCGCCGATGGAGGTGGGATACTTCGACACGGATGGATGGGCCCTTGGCGTGGCTGTTTCCGGCAGCTACGCCTACCTGGCGGATGGGTTCCTCGGTCTGCGTGTGATCGACGTTTCCGACCCGGCCGCACCGATGGTGGTGGGATCGTGCCGCACGGATGGATGGACCCTTGGCGTGGCGGTTTCCGGCGGCTACGCCTACTTGGCGGCTGATTACGCCGGGCTGCGTGTGATCGACGTTTCCGACCCGGCTTCGCCGGTTGAGGTAGGGTATTACGACACGGAGGGATATGCCCTTGGCGTGGTGGTTTCCGGCGACTACGCCTACCTGGCGGCTGATAGCACCGGTCTGCGTGTGATCGACGTTTCCGACCCGGCCTCGCCGATGGAGGTTGGGTACTATGACATGTATGACAAGGATGCATGGGCCGCTGGCGTGGCGGTTTCCGGTAGCTACGCCTACTTGGCGGATTGGTACAGTTTCGAAATCTTCGATTGCTCCGCAGCGGTTCACCCGGATGATAGCCCCCCGGATGCGATGCCAACGGAGTACTCGATCGCGAAACTCTATCCCAATCCCTTCAATCCGACACTCACCGTCGTCGTCGGACTGCCTGAACCGGCCGGCCTCTGCATCCGTGTCTACAACATCACCGGGCGCCAGGTCGCTGAACTGGTTGACGGACGCCGTGGCGCCGGCTACCACGGTTTCGTCTTCAACGGCTCGGCGATGGCCAGCGGTGCCTACTTCGTCCGGGCATCGATACCGGGGCAACTGGAGCAGGTGCGAAAGGTGATTCTGATCAAGTAAGGAGAATCTTCCGGTGGGGAATGCCGCTCGCGGCCGTGGGCCTTTCCGTCATTGCGAGAGGCCGACGGACAAGCGGCCCTCGCAATGAGGTAATTCGCAAGACCTTGTCAGAGTGGCTTTGACGGGTTGAGCTTCGATTTCAGCTTGCCGGACGCACGAAAAACCGCCGCCTTCTTCGCTGGAATGCGTATACGCTCGCCGGTCTGCGGGTTGATCGCATCGCGGCTGGCGCGCTGCTCGACCTTGAACGTGCCGAATCCGCGAATCTCGATACGGCCTCCCGAAACAAGTTCCCTGCTGATTCCCTCCAATATGCCTTCGATCACGATGCCGACTTCAACCTGTGTAAGTCCGGTACCGGCAGACACTTTTGCAACGAGATCAGCCTTGTTCATCTCATTTCCTCCGGCCGCCAACGGTATTGAAATACCGGCTGCGCCTCAAGTTTGCGCATTATCGCATTAGTTGATTCATCGATCAGGTATTCGATCCAGTCGAACCTGCCGCGACGTTTGCGCGCCTTTACAACCGGCGGTTCCGCTCCGAGGCCGGTGAGCAGGCCGGCGATTCGGATCGCCTCATGCTGGTCCCCGAGGATGTCGACCAGCCCGAGTTCGAGCGCCTGCCGTCCGGTAAAGACACGGCCATCGGAGATTTTCCTTACCTCTCGCAGCTCGAGTCCCCGCTCATCGGCGACGGTCTGCACGAACTGGGCGGTGGCATCATCGATGTAGTCCTGTAAATAGGCGCGTTCCCGTCCGGTCATCCGTCGCATCGGGTTTCCGGTGTCCTTGAATTCGCCGCTCTTCACGACCTCGCTGCTTATGCCGATCTTTTCGAGGAGCTCGCTGAACTCGGCGAACTCGATAAGCACGCCGATTGAGCCGGTGGTCGTGCCGGGATTGGCGACGATAGTGTCGGCGGCGAGGGCGGCATAGTAGGCGCCGCTTGCGGCGACGCCGCCCATCGAGACGATTACCGGTTTCTCCTCGCGTGTCCTGAGGAGCGCGCTGTACAGCTCCTGCGAGGGCGCAACGGTTCCGCCGGGACTGTCGATGCGGACGACGACAGCCCTGATGTTCCGCTCGCTACGGAACCTGTCGATCTGGCGGACCCACTCGCGAGAATCCCAGATGACGCCGATTATCTCCACCAGGCCGACGCTCTCGCTCCTCACCGGGCCGATGGCCGTCTCGGAGGGAGTGCGTGAGGAGGTCAATCCGCTTGAGAGCAGGATTACGACCAGGATCAAGGCGGCAATAAGGATCACTGCGGTGATCACATCCGACCGGCCGCCGGTTGCCATCACAGGCTCCCGGAAGATACGACCAGGCGGTCGCCAGGATAGATGCGGTGAATGTTGTTGAGCGAATTCCAGGTGCTGAGGTTATTTATCGAAACTTGGAAGCGCTCGGCGATGCGGTAAAGAGAGTCGCCCGGTTTAACCTTGTAGACGAAGGCATCTTCCAGATAGATGGTCGCTTCGGGAATCACCAATCTGTCGCCGGGGTGAATTTCGCTGCGGTAGGAGAGCCGGTTCATCTTCATCAGTTTGTCGAGCGGTACGCTATGGGCACTGGCGATGAGCAACAGCGCATCGCCGCGGCGGATGGTGTAGGTATGTTCCGGGATGACCAACTTGTTTGAACTTGCCACCGGCGGACCCGATTTCGGTGCGGCGCCTGTGCTCGCCGCAGCCCCGGAACGGCTGGCGGGACCGGTTGCTTTCCGGGTATAGACCACCAGGCGCTGTCCGGGCCGGATGACGCTTCGCCTGCTCAACCTGTTCCAGGCGAGCAGCCTCGAGAGGCCGACGTTGTAACTCTCGGCGATTTCGCTGAGAGTGTCGCCCCGGCGCACGATGTGAATCGCCCGGCGAGAGCCGCTTGGCAGCTCCGCATCGTCCAGATTCCTGACATGGCTGAAGCTGCTGCCCCAGGCGGGGTTCACCGGGATCAGCAGCCAATCGCCCTCATGTATCCGGTTCGGGTTGCGCAGGCCATTGGCGGGAACGTCCATGATCGCCCGCATCGACGTTCTGTAATTGTCGGCGATGATTGAAAGCGTTTCGCCTCGGCGCACCTTGTGCCTCGCCCAAGAGGTCTTCTTCTCTTCGGGTATCTGCGCATATGCCTCGGAAAAACCTTCAGCCTTGCCCTCCGGGACAAAGAGAATCGTGGTGTCCCTGTTCGGCGGAGTGCACCAGCGTATCAGGGCGGGGTTCATCGAGCGCAGGGTTTCGAGATCGACAGCGATCGCTCCGGCGACTGAAGAGAGGTCGACGCACTCCGTGATCAGCACGCTGTCGCGCGGCGAGGGTTCGACGTACTTGACCGCCTCGAACCCATAGGCCTCCGGGTTCCTTGCGATCCTGCGCGCGGCGAGGAATGTCGGGACATAGAGTCGCGTCTGTTTTGGCAGGCGTGTCAGCTTCCAGAAATTGCGAGTCTTCGAACGTCTGACCTCGCGCCAGACCCGTCCCTCGCCGCAGTTATAGGCGGCGATTGCCAAATACCAGTCGTCGAAGTGTTCATGCAGCTGCCTTAGGAAAAGCGCAGCGGCCGCAGTGGACATTTTCGGGTCTCGACGTTCATCGTACCACCAGTCCGCTTCGAGTTCGAATATTCTTGCCGTCGAACGTATGAACTGCCAGGGACCGACCGCCTTGGCCCAGCTCCGTGCATGAGTGACGAACCCCGATTCAATCATCGAGAGATAGATGAGATCCTCGGGGAGGCCGTGCTCGCGCAGAGTCGGCTGCATCCTTGGAATCATGTCATTGGCGCGCGAAAGCCACTTGGACATCGCGGCGCGGCCGCGCTTGGTGTCGACGAAGTATTCGATAGCTTTGGCGACGCGGACATTGATCGTATCGGGCACGTCGGGAAGGATGCCGAATTCGCCGATCGTGGTATCGAGCTCGACGACGAAGCTATCCTCGCCGAGAGAGGCGAACAGGCTGTCCCGGCGGGCACCGGTCGAATCATCGATGATTATCGGGCTGAAACCCTCCGGCCCAAGAGCGGCTTCGGGTCCGCCGAACCAGTCGGAGTACCGCCTCGCCCAGCGGGCCAGGGAGTCTATCCAAAGGTTCTGATCGTCCTCGGAAAGCTCGGGGAGGATTCCTGAAATGGAGATCACGGCGCGAAGCAGCTCCTCCTCGGCGGAGGTCTCCAGCCCTTCATTCCATTCGCTGTCCGCCCGTGCAACCCAGATCGGCGCTCGTTGAAGAATTTCGGTTTCGCTGAGCAGGTCGGGGTCGTTCAGGACGCCATCGCGAGTGTCCGGCAATTCGGCTTGAGCAAGGGCGTCAAGCTCGCCGGAGACGATTTCACCATCGTAGTAATTCCACGGATCCGTGTCATTTCCACGCATTTTGATCGAGCCACCGCACCCCATCATCATGACGGTCAGGATCGACGCAAATAACGTAAACGGTATCCATCTCTGAGTTTCTTTGCGCATAATGTCCAATTAAAGCATGTAGAACCGAAAAGTTTCGCTCTAATTTTTTCAACTTAATCAAACAATTTCTCTCTCGTCAAGTCTATTATCGATATTTCGAGCCCTTCTTGCCCCCGTGCGGCGGCTGTCTTACCTTGGCAAATATGAAGATTCGCACGATATTCACGGCTCTGGCCGTAGTCACCGCGATCGCCCTCCAGGGATGTGTGACCCACAGAATCCTGGTCGATTTCAGCGACCCCGCCAGCCCCTCGAGATACATTGTCGAGGGCGACAGCCTCGACCTCTACGACGGTCGGCTCGCCCTGCCGATTGGCTCCGGATGGCAATTCACAGACAGCCAGCGGGACGTCGACGATACGGGTGAAGTTCAACTTTTACTTACCTTTACGGCTGAAAAAGGGAAGCCCGTCGTTCTCCCTGTAGCCCCGCCGGAGGTCCCGGGGTGGCTGAGGACATCGCGAAGAAACTACCTGCTGTTCCGTAAGACGAAAGTGAGCGTAACCTTCCCCTCGTGGTCGGTCGGCGAACGGTACGGCGATCTGCGCGAATTCGTGCCGGCCGAGGTCGAGGAATTGAACCGGCCGGGTGCTGACAGCCTGCTGAGCGAGGAGAGGCACGGAGAGCTCAGGCGGCTTGAGGCCGCCGGTCTGCAGAGGGGCACGGTCCACCGTTACATGTTACATGCGGGCGAGACGATCTCGGCCTGGTACAGCAGTCGGGGGCTGGAAGTCGACTCCTCGGCCCTGAAGGGGGGACTGGATTCGTACTCGGAGGAGCTCGAAGCATACCTCGCGGATCTTGCCGGACAGGACCCAGCGGACGTTCCGCTGGAGTGGTACGATGATCTTCGCAGGTCCCTGATACAGGCCGCAGCCGGTTCGACAGGCGGTCCGGTGGAGTTCTTCGAACAGGTCGCCGATTCGCTGGACAACCGCTGGCAGTGCTGGCTGGACCTGCAGGATGAGAGCGTCGAACTGAGCGTTCTGCTGAAATCCGCATTCATAGACGCTCAGGCCGATACGGTGCTCGGCGATACGCTCTTCTGGAGAATGGAGGGGTCTGTTTTCGCGGACTCCACGGTGGTGATCGCCGCCGCCGGGTACGATCCGATCCTCTGGGCGGACATCGCCGTTGTCGCCGCATTATTGATCCTCGCCGGATACCTCGACTCGCGGAAAAAGAAGAAAAGGGGTGGGGATATCCCCACCAGTGGATCGAATGGAGAGGAACCTGATTGATGAACCTTGAGCTGCTGACTCGCGACACGATCATACTCGCCCGCCAGGCGGGCGCTTTTCTCCTGGCCGAACGCGACCGGATCGGGGAAGGGGACATCGGGATCAAGGGTCAGGGCGATCTTGTGTCAACAGCCGATCATACATCCGAGGCGATGCTCCGTGATGGTCTCACCGCCCTGGTTCCCGGCAGCGTTTTCATGGGCGAGGAGGAGAGCCCTGAGGCGACCGGAGGAGAGTGGCGCTGGGTGGTCGATCCGCTCGACGGCACTTCGAATTACCTGCAGGGGCTGCCGGTATACGCGGTTTCGATAGCGCTTGAGGATCACCGTGGACTCAACGAGGGATGGGGGCCGATAGTCATCGGCGTTGTCCATGAACCGGTACTCGACACGGTCTACGACGCCTACGCCGGGGGCGGCGCCCGCCGTAACGGAAAACCGATCAGGGTGCGCAGCAGGCGCGAACTCGACCGTTGCGTGCTGGCGACCGGATTTCCATTCCGCAACCATGCTGAGATGGAACCATATTTCAACGTTTTCAAGGAAATTCTTCCGAAGGTGGCGAACATCCGCAGGATAGGCTCGGCGGCCGCCGATCTCGCCTGGGTCGCCGACGGGACGTTCGACGGCTTCTGGGAGATCGGGAACTGCCCCTGGGATATCGCCGCGGGCAAGCTTCTGATCGAAGAGGCGGGCGGGAGGATCACCGATTTCTGGGGCGATGATCCACTCTATACGGGCTGGACCCTCGCCGGCAACCGGGTCGCTTACGAAGCCCTGCTCGAACCGTTACAACGTGAATTCCCGAACCCGCCGAACAAGCGCTAGTACATGAATCGATGTGCTCTCGTCCACTAGGGGTAGGGCAATTGTCGATTTCAAAGATTTTCTCCCACATTGAGCTGAAAAAAGTACTGGTGCTGGGGCTTGACGGGATGCCGCACAGCCTGGTCGTCGAGAGGCTTGCAAACCGCCCGTCATCCATCTGGCACAGCCTGCTCGCGGAGGGAAGGCTCTATCGCATTCGCTCCAGCCGGCCGGAGGTCTCATCGGTCGCCTGGGCATCATACCTCACCGGAGCGGACCCGGGCGAGCACGGCCTGTTCGGATTCGTCGACCGTAAGCTCTACCCATTCCGCCTCTACTACCCCAACGGCGAGAATCTCAAGCGCCCGACGCTGCTCGAACGCGTCGACGAGGCGACCGGGACCGTCGTCTCGATCAACGTCCCGGTGACATATCCACCGAAGGATGTCTGGGGGCTGGTGGTCGGCGGGTTCCTCGGTGTCAGGCTCGAAACCAACGTGCATCCGCCGGAAAAGCTTCCCTGGCTGAAGAGACACGGTTACGTCATCGACGTCGACCCGGCACTGGCGCACAAGGACAGGGACAAGTTTTACAAGGAGTTACAGAGCGCACTTGAGGCGAGAAGGGCCGTCGCGCTGGAAGCGGCGGGCGAGTACAAATGGGACCTGTTTCAACTGCATATCATGGAGACCGACCGTCTCTTCCATTTCTTCTGGGGGGACAAGAGCGTTGAAACGCAGTTCCAGGCGATGCTCGACCGCGTCGATGAGATAGTCGCCGAATTCGCAGAGGTGGCGAAGGCGCAGAAGGCGACCTTCGTGGTCCTCTCGGACCACGGTTTTACCCGGGCGAGGAGGATCGTCTTCATGAACAGCATGTTGAAACGCCTTGGCTACCTCAGGTTCACCGGCCATCATGAGGGCCTGGAGACGATAGCCCCGGAGAGCATCGCCTACTCACTTGCGCCGGGGCGTATCTTTCTCAACGTGCGCGGTCGTGAACCGAAGGGCAACATTCTCCCCGGGTCCGATTACAGCCGTCAGAAAATGGTCCTGAGGATAATCCTCAGCGATCTGCGCGATCCTCAGGACAATACGCGAATCTTCAGGGAGGTCCTGCCTCGCGAGCGGGTATACCAGGGTCCGCATATCGAGCATGCCGCCGACCTGATCGCCTTTCCCAGGGAAGGGATCGACCTCAAAGCCGACTTCGGAGCGGGCAAAACCATCGCCAGACCGGAGCGCCTGATCGGTACGCACACTTGGGATGATGCCTTCTTTTATGTTTCAGGGCCGGATCAACCTCAGTGGGCGGACGACGAGGAAGATATCGCCGCCGCCGGTCGCTGGGTCGCAAAACTGCTCGGCCTGGAAGAGACGTAGCGGCCGCCTGGCCGCCCGGCGCTGTTTTACCCGGCGCGGCATCGCCGGGATACATTCTTGATTCCCGCTTGCATGTGAATGATACGTTGCCGCCGGGGACGGCGAAATGGGAAACGGTATATGTCGCTCGGGAGGGAAGAGGTAGGCGGGCTGGAGAACTTTCCCGTCACGTTTTCTTCTTGGGGATGTGCACGAGATACTGTGAGATGAGATCCTTGTCCTCGGCAAGGTTGATTTTTATGCCTTCGACGCGGCGTACCTGTACGAGGTAGACGCCGCCCTTCTCGCCTTGGAAATCATCTCGCAGTGAGAGTGTGATGCTATCGGAATTCTTGTCCATGACCACGATGATTGGATCGGCTGACATTGGGAACCCACCGTATATTTCAAGATGGGAGATTATTCTTATTATAAGCAAATTTCTCACGTTGTGAAACGCTTGTCGAACCCATGATTTAAATCGGCGGTCGGGGTTGAAGCCTGATATCGATTGTCGCCGGTGGACGACAGATGGTTGCGGTAACGCCTGGCATTTGGGTAATTTGATACGGGAGGGCCTATGTGGCAGCGAAAAGCGCATGTTGCCGGACGTTTCTATCCTGCATATCCCGAAGTTCTGCGCGAGCTGGTGCGGAAACTTCTGGGAGCAGCCGAAAGCGAAATCTCCGGCGAAGTCGTAGGTCTCGTCAGTCCTCACGCCGGTTACGACTATTCAGGCGCCATCTCCGCGGAAAGCTATAACGTGATCGAAAACCGCAAATTCGACGCGGTGGTGGTGATCAGCCCCTCGCACCGTGAACGATTCCCATTCTCCTCGATTATGGTCGAAGGTCAATATACGACTCCCCTCGGAGTCGTGGACATTCACAGCGAGATCGCCGAAGCGGTCGCATCGGGAGGCGACACTTTGTGCGCGTCGGAGAGGGGTCACCATACCGGTCCGGGAATGGCGGAACACGCGCTTGAGGTCCAGCTGCCGTTTCTACAGGTAGCTTTCGGGGACGATCTGAAGATCGTGCCGGTGGTGATGGGCGACCAGTCGCAGGAAGTGGTACGGGAGCTTGGCGAGGCGATTGTGAAGGCTGCGGGGAAAGCGAACGTGCTGGTCGTCGCCTCGAGCGATCTGAGCCACTTCCATCCGGACGATCAGGCCCGAGATATCGACGCCGTGGTTATCGAGCAGGTACGTAATTTCAACCCTGAGGGCCTGGCCGATGCGATGGGCGGAGGCCGCGCGGAGGCTTGCGGTGCGGGACCGATGATCGCGGCGATGATCGCCTCGAGGGCGATGGGCGCGGACCGGGCGAAGATCCTGAAATACGCCACTTCGGCGGATTCGCAATACGGCGACAAGGATTCGGTGGTCGGATATCTTGCGGCTGCATTCATCCGGTCCAAAGGCTCCGTCGGAGAAAAGACCGAGGCACGGGAGGAGCAGGAGGATGAACCCGTGGAGGCCGGTTCAGGGGTTGCGCTTCAAACCGAACGGCTCTCCGATGAGAGTAGGATGAGGTTGCTTGAGATAGCGAAGGAATCGGCCAAGGCATCGGTAAGAGGCGAACCGAAGCCGATGCTCGAGATTGAGGGGGAGGAGTTGCAGCGACCCGGTGGAGCGTTCGTCACCCTGACGACGAGGGGCGGCGGATTGCGCGGCTGTATCGGTTTCGTGCAGTCGCCCGACCCGCTCTACCTGACCGTGGCGGAGGTTGCCGAGGGGGCGGCGTTGCGTGACCCGCGCTTCCCGCCGGTCAACCCTTCCGAACTGGAGAGGCTGTCGTTTGAGGTGAGCGTACTCTCGACGCTGGTTCCGATAGAGCCCGGGGAGGTGGTCGTCGGGGTGCACGGATTGATGATCAAGCGCGGGTCGAGCCAGGGACTGCTCCTGCCGCAGGTGCCTGTAAAATACGGATGGGACCGCGAGACCTACCTCGACCAGCTCTGCATCAAGGCCGGGCTCAAGCCCGGTACATGGCGCAAGGACGACGTGGTGTTGCAAGCATTTACCGCCGAAGTAATCGAGGAGCCGGAGCAGCCAGCCGGGGATGATTGACTGGATGGAAGCCGTGTCCGGGCACCCACCTTTTTGCTTGTTGCCACGGGTTGATGTCCCTATATTTTCCAGATGTTAGCGATTGAGAATGCCGGTCCGCCGGATGGGGTGACCGTTCGAGAGTGGGTAGCGCAGGATTACAGCCGGGCATATTCACTCTGGGATCGTTGCGAACTGACGCTGGGGGTCTCCGACAGCGAAGTCGAGATCGACAGGCATGTCAAGCGAAACCCGACGCTGGCGCTGGTCGCTGCCAGCGGAGACGAGCTGGTGGGGACCGTGCTCGGCGGTTACGACGGCAGGCGTGGAATCATACACCATCTCGCTGTAGATCCGGATTGGCGGAATCGGGGAATCGCCCGGGCGCTGATGCGGACGCTGGAGGAACGGATGAAACGGCTCGGCGTGGTCAAGATCAACTTCTGGATCGAAGCACGCAACGGCGGCGCGGTTGCATTTTACAAGCGTATCGGATATGCGACGCGGGAGCTGATCACGATGAGCAAGTCCCTGCATCCCGGCGAACCAGTGCGAAGTTCGGAGGACAGGACCCCTTGAACAGAACGGAGCATTCGATGCCAGGGGAACCGAGTCCGGTTTCGGAGGAGGAGCTGCTCGAACTGGTGAAGATATTCGAGAACTTCACCGAGGCATCCTCGACCTTCGCCCAATCCTACCGTACACTGGAAGAGCGCATATCCGAGCTTAACGCCCAGCTCGACCACCAGACCCGTCTGCTCAACAGGACGGAGGGCTTTCTTACCTCCGTGCTCGACCACGCCCCTGTCGGCATCCTTGTGCTTGACATAGACGGCTTGATCTCGCTGTTCAACGTGGAGGCGGAGGAACTTACCGGCCTCAGGGCGCGCGATGTAGTCGGCAAATCCTACGGTGACGTTTTCGATTGCAAGGTGACCAATCCCGACTCGGCCCTGTTTACCCTGACCAACGGCAGCGAGATAGACACTCGCGAGAAGAGCTTCACCATCCAGGGCGGCGGCGGCATACCGGTACGGTTCTCCACCTGCTGGGTTCTCGACGAGGGAGGCGAAAGGTCCGGGGTGATGGAAGTCTTCGAGGACCTGCGAAAGATGAAGGAGCTGCAGGAGCGAATGGAGCGCAACGCGAACCTCGCGGCCCTCGGCGAGATGGCGGCACAGGTGGCCCATGAGCTGCGAAACCCCCTCGCTGGCGTACAGGGGTTCGCCCAGTTTCTGCTCGAGGATCTGCCGGAGGATCACTCCGCCAGGCAGAACGCGGAGAAGATCGTGGCCGGAGTGAAGGACATCAACGACCTCGCTAACCGTCTTCTCGAGTTCACCCGGCCCTTGAGCGTGAACTTCGGCGAGACCGATCTTCTCCAGCTTCTGCAGGGCGAGGTCGAGCTGATCCGGGCAGAGGTCGCGGAAAACAAATCGACGGTCGATATCGAGCTGAAACTGCCGGAGGAGAGTGTTCCGGTCATCTGCGATGCGAACCTGATGAAACAGGTGATGCTCAACCTGCTGAAGAACGCGCTCCAGGCGATCGGCTCCGAGGGGGGCATTGTGGTGGTCGAACTGCACTGGGGCCTCCTGCGCAACCGCGTAAGGATCACAGTTACCGACAACGGGCGAGGAATCGAAGAAGAGCATATAGATAAAATATTCAACCCGTTTTTCACTACCCGGTCCCGGGGTACAGGGCTTGGGCTTTCGATGGTGAAGAAGATCGTCGACGCTCATGACGGTGACATCCAGGTGACCTCCGGTACGGGCGACGGGTCTCGTTTTTCGGTCGAATTGCCAATCACGAGGGATGTATGAGTTCTTACCGTGTACTTGCGGTCGATGACGATCCACTGGTCAGGGATTTCCTGGTCCAGGCAATCAAACGTCTCAAACACAAGGCGGTCGGCGCCGAGTCCGGCGAGGAGGCGGCCGAGAAAATGAAGAGCGACAGCTTCGACCTGATCATCTCGGACCTGAAGATGCCGGGAATCGACGGCATTGAACTGCTCGGGAGAGCTAAACGGTTGCAACCTGACACGCCCTTCATCATGCTCACCGCATACGGCACGATTGAGAACGCGGTCGATGCTATGCAACGGGGTGCATTCCACTACCTGACAAAGCCTGTGGACAAGGAGCTGTTGAAACTGACGATAGAGCGTGCTCTCGAGCGCAGGAACCTGGTAAGGGAGAATCGCGCGCTGCGCAGCCAGGTGATTGAAGAGCAGGGGATGGGCGCGATTATCGGATCGAGCCCGAAGATGACCTCGATCTTCGAAACCCTCGAACGTATTTGTCAACAGCCGGTGGACGTGCTGATCACCGGGCCTACCGGCACCGGCAAGGAGCTGGTCGCGCGTGCGCTGCACTGGTCGAGTCCCCGTGCGAAAAATCCATTTATCAAGATGAATTGTGCGGCGCTGCCAGAAGGACTGGTGGAGAGTGAGCTTTTCGGCCATGAAAGGGGGGCGTTCACCGGGGCGATCAGGATGCGCAAGGGGAAATTCGAATCGGCGTCCGGCGGGTCGATCCTGCTCGATGAGATCAGCGAAATGCCCCCGGGTCTCCAGGCGAAATTGCTGCGCGTGCTCCAGGAACGTGAATTCGAGCGTGTCGGCTCAAACGATCCGATCAAGGTGGATGTGCGGGTGATCGCGACTACAAACCGCGACCTCGAAAAAGCGGTCAAGGAGGGCCGTTTCCGCGAGGACCTCTATTTCAGGCTGAACGTGGTGCCGCTTGCCATGCCGCCGCTCTCGGCCCGCATCGAGGACATTCCCGCATTGACCGAGCATTTCATACTTAAATACGGCGCACGTTACGGCAGGGAGTTCGAGGGCATAGACGACGATGCGATTGAGTACCTGAAGAGCCAGGTTTGGCAGGGTCATATCCGTGAGCTGGAGAACCGCATCGAGAGGGCGGTGGTTCTCGCGCGGGACATGTGGATTCACAGGGAGGACCTCGAACTAGACAGCGTGGCGATTTCAGGGGGGCCGGGTGGTGAGTCGTTCGGCTCGATCACGCTCTACGAACTGGAGAAACGTCACATCCTGCAGACACTCAAGGATCTGAATTTCAACCGGACGAAGGCCTCCGAGCGTATGGGAATCTCGATCCGCACGCTGCGGAACAAGCTCAACGACTACCGTACGCAGGGGGAGGACATACCGAAGGGGAATTGAGCGAGCGGCCAGGTAGCCATGCTGAATGCAAGTCGCCATGATGAGTGAAATCCGGTCCCGAAGTGTCGGGGCCGGGTTTTTAATACGATCAGAGGTTCAAATCCAGCCCCTCGACCGCGATATCCATCAGCAGCTTGGTGTCCGGGTAGTTGAGGTCGCGGTAGCGCCGTGCCTTGTGCAATAGTTCGCTGATGAAATTGTCCTTGTAGTTGGGTTCATGGTGAAAGAGCACCAACCGCTGGACATTGGCGCGCACCGCGAGATCGACGCCGATAACCGCGCTTGAATGGCCCCAATCCTCCTTGATCAGGCTATCCTCGAGGGTGTATTGCGAATCGAAAACGAGCATGTCGGCATCATGGAAGAATTCGACGATGTCATCGAAATTGCCGCCGCCGTTCTGCTTGTATTCGCTATCCGTGGCGAAGACGACCACCTGCCCATTGTGCTCCACACGGTAACCGTAGCAATCGCCGGGATGGTGGAGTTTCTTCGCGAGGAACTTTCCACCGGCGGGGAGTTTGTAACGCTTGCCCTCCTCAACCTGGTGAAAATTGATCTTCGCCGGGAAAACATCCAGTGATACGGGGTAATAGTCGGGAGCCTGCTGGCCGCGGAAACGGCCCTCGAGGTTCTCATGTCCGCCGTAAATGTGGATATCGTTCTTCTGAAACAGCGGGGCGAAATAGGGGAATCCCATGATATGGTCCCAATGGGTATGGGAGAGGAGAATGTTCGCCGTAGCCTCGCCGCGACCGAACGGACCATCCATCAATTGCAGGCCGAGGTTGCGAATCCCTGTTCCGGCATCGAACACGACCAGCCCACCGGGCCACTCCGCGCTGATGCATGTGGTGTTTCCGCCGACCGTTCCGCGAACAAGAATGCTGTGTTTTTCTCGCAGATAGGTAGCTACTTTTTCCGGGTTGGTAATCCCGGCGCGTACTACCTCCTCGGCCATCGTAATCACTTTTGCTTCTACTTCTGCAGGAGAGAGTGGGGTGGGTATGCTTCCTCGTACGCCCCAGAATTGCACCCGCATCGAGATCCCCTAAGCTGATTTCGGCTTGAACGTAACACATTGTAATTTAACTTCTCGTTGGCGAGAGTGTTCCAGATCACGCCGGGAGCCGGGCGAAGTGAGGCTCCAAATACCAAAAACAATGAAAGAGTACGCTTAAAAACGGTGATTTTCAAGTGTCCACAGTCTAATTCTGCATAGTGAGCTCCATCATCTACGGTCCATCAGGGGAGAGCATTCATCCGTATCGGGCTTCAGGGAGCGCTCGCGGCACCATTCCCGGCGGCCTGCCGCTCAAAGCGTATCCCGTGCATAACCTCTGGAAGGTGATCGTATATTGTCTTTAATGCTACGTCAATTTCTAGAACGCCACGGAAAGAGGAAATACAGGATAACGAAAATAACTGTTAACGCTACTAGGAGTTTCAATTCCATATATTTTGGAGTTGCACCAACAATTCCTAACGTCCACCATACAGCCAGGGTTATAGGAATTACTGGTGCTGAAACGAGAACCAGTATGCTACCCGTCCTGCTAGCGCGGGCTAACCATGTCCCGAATTTTCGCACGCCATAGTACAAACAGATCACCGCTAGTACCGCCGCGATGGCACCTGCGTACAAGTCTATTGGCTCAACAAGGGATAACTCTCCTCGGCGAGTAGCAAAAAAGTGCTCGATGCCTATCTTAGCCATCTCGAACGCTCCAAATGCGAATATCCAACCCACGAACTGCAATAGGAAACAGATAGTATATATAGCGATTACCCCAAAACGACCACGATCCAGGAGAAATTGCGACGCACGATCTGTCCAGGTTTGTTTGGTTAGAGATTGAATCGCCTTTTTGTCAATAGTTGCCTCTCGAACAAAAAAGAAGCGAAGCGAGTTTCCTAAATAAAGCAATAAGACTAAGTGTACTATGATAGTCGGCCAGTAATTCGTTGAAGGATCTAGAGCTTCCACAGCTCTAACAACAAGAAATGCATCGAGTAGCAATAGGATGAAAAATGGTGAGAAAAGAAACGCGCCCTTGATGGCCGATGTAATATAGTAATCGACGACGTCGCGAGCCCGGGAAGTCGTTTCAAAGGGTAAAGGAAAAACAAGCATATTACTTGACACACCCTCAGCTTTTGATGCAGCAACCTCTTTTTCCAGGATTAACCGGTATCGCTCGAAAAGTGTGTTCTTCCTCACTAGTAATCGAAGCCATACTGAAAAAAGCACGACCATGACGATCGGAAGCAGGAGCAATAGGTAGGTGTGTTCAATTGGAATATTGACTACCGGCATTTCTATCGGTCGGGGCATTAAGCGTGCTTCGCGATCACGCAAAATGTCAGTCGCCCTTGCCAAACGGGCGTCCCATGTATTTAGTTTTGCCAAAGTTGTCACTCCGCCTTCGGTGACGGCTGTGGCCGAGAGGTCGGCATCCTCTATCTCCGGCAGGTTATTCAATTGAATGTCGAATGTTTCGTTCAGATGAGCCTCGTTTACTGCAATCCATTTCTGAGCGGCGTCACGCCATCTAATAACAGCAAGTCTCGTAATATTAAGTTTTGCATTCACAGTAGTAGTAGCACGTGTCGCTTCTGGGGAGGGCATTCCTAGCGTTTCCTCCACATCCTCAATAAGAGTTATCCAATCCTCAATAAGAGTTTCATGTTCTCTAAATTGTTTAAACTCAGTACGCAACAATTGGATCTGTTCTTGGGTTCCTGAGACAGCGTAAAGTGCGTTACGCACACTAATTAGTAACGGGGAATTGGTCCGGATTTCGGCAATGATTACGAAAATAAGCGCTGTCATTGAGATAAACAGGTAAAATCCATACCGACCTTGCGCTTTGGCGGTTTCGCGATAGTTTTGGTAAAGATTGGTCGAGTACTGCTCTAATTTACGTTGAGTGTTCATCTACGTTGAGCCTGTCACTTGATCTTTGTTGAATAACGGTACGGTCTTGTTTGGATATAATTAACGACCCTTTGGCAAAGGTTAATAGGCATAACGTTCGCCATCACCGGCGGGAATGGCGCGCAACGAAATTCCTGTCCGTGTACATGGCATTGTTAGCATTCCCAGTGGCTCAGTAGCTCAGCGTTAATATCACGAATTTCTCGAACGACATTCAGAAACATCTGGAGTGAAACTAAGAACGATGCGCCGCAACCCAGTGAACTATAAGCCCCTTGCTTGGTCAATTTATAGAACAGATCAACTTTGTCGCGGTTTGCATGAACAAGTCCACCGTACATCAGCACTTCAAATAACTCACCGTATGTGAAGTTTCGGTCCTCCTTGAAGTGCTTGAGTACAGACGGCTGGTCCATATGCTCCCACCATCTCTTCCGTTGTTCACAAAACCGGATTCTCAGATCTTGAGGGACAGATTTCTGAGCATATACATCCTTAGTTAGACACCGAATTGAGAACCCGTCCCGATCCTGGACCAGCAACCGTACGTTACACACGAATGCGTCGACTGCATCTTCCGTCAGGCCGTCCGCCGCGATCCACTCTCGTCTCATCATTTTCTCATAATCAATCGTGTAATGCGGACTCGCCATCCGCTTGGCAAGAGCAGACTGTGCAAGCCGCTCCACGCGCTCGTTGAAAAGGGAAAGTGTTTGAATCTTGGTCTCCATGCTGTCGGCTGCACTGGCTGGTTAAACAAACATTTATGTTATATTTTCAATTCTAAAATCATCGAAAACGTCCCTCTTTTCCTTCTCGGCATCTATGGTTCCATGCACCATTCTACTTCTCTTTATTGTCTTTGTGATTTCTCGAGGTACGTACTGCAAAAACAACCCAAAACCAAACTGCCTGACTAAAATGTCCAACTCTATTTCAACGAAAATACCGACCGGGTATCTATCCTGTGGAGTCTCTTCACCATAAGTTGGAGCGCCACCTATAACTTTGGTGATTTTCCTTGGTTTGACAGAAAAAATCCTCTCGATTGTACCATAAATCCTATCCTCTTCCTTTGCGAGCGAGCTATCGAGCATCCAATCGGTTATATTTAGAGGGGTTTGTCTTACTACATATTCCAAAATATTTGGTTCGTGTGTTAAAATGTATTTTTTAAGGTTTGATTTTCTTTTCTCGATGAGTGTTGCTACATTGTTTTTTAGCAACGTTTTGAGCTTTTCAACAATTTCTGATTCATCTACAAATTCAACGGATATTCCGTGCTCTTTGAATCTATCTTCAGAACTTTTTACAGCCTTGTCTTTGCTGATTACTAGCACCCTCGCTTCAGGAAAATTCTCTTTCGCATGCTTAATATAGCTTTCTAAAATTACTGCATCGCACAGACCCTTACCTTTATGTCCAAAAGGAGGACGTTTTTCGACAGCCTCATTTAATAGTTTTGATAAAGGAGCATCCCAATTCTTGGTAATGACGAAACCGGTATTTTTTAATTTCTGTTTCACTGTTTCAATAAGCTCAGGTTTTTGGGGCAGACTGACTTCCTGAGGTTCAATATTCGGTACTTGAATTTTGTAATCTTTTAGTAGGCTTATTGATGAAAATAGTTTTTGACGGTTATCTTTTAATATTTCAAATATATGTTCACACCACTCCTGAAGAACAAGTTCAGATATGCATAAGCTTATGCCGTATTTGTTCGTAATTGAGAGGAGCTCCATAAGCCATGGGTTATTTAGCGAAAGTCCAGCCGAACGTAATGCATTCGTATCCATATAAACGGCATAAGGAAGATGTTTCCAATATCCAGCCATAAGATCATCTTTCTATGCTTAACAATAATTAGACTGATTCGCATAAGATGCGGAGTTTTGTTCTTCTGACCGCATAACACGCCCTTGGAGTACCGCAAAGCGAAGCTCTATTCCCTTTATCTTCAATAGCTTGAACCCTCTCCGGCGTCTTATCACGGCATCTTATACAGATCAGTATAAAACCCCTCGCTTCAGAGCCCCTAGACGCGTGTGGACCGATTCATGTGAATCGGTCCACATTGTGACGTTATCCGGTCCGGTCAAGCTCTACCTGTTTGCCTCCCGTTGCGCTTCGAGCTTCGGAACTACGCTGCGGTTGAAGAAGATGAGCGCAACAGCGGTGAGGAAGCCGATGCAGCCGAAGATGAACCACATCAGCTCGGGGTTTCCCATCTCCCGCGCGATCTTCTGGTAACCCCAGCCGCTGAGGATGCCGCCGAAGAGGTTGCCGAAGGCGATGGTGACGAAGTAGTAGCCCATGAAGAGAGCGGTCTTGTCACGCGGGGCGATTCGGGCGACATACTCCTGGCTCTTCGGCGAGGCGATCATTTCGCCGAAGGCGAAGATGACGATGGCCATGATAGCCAGGAATCCACCCGCCGCGAGGCCGTGCGATAAACCGCCGAGTGCAATGCCCGTACCCGCGACGATAGTTCCTACAACCAGGACGGGGAAGGGCTTCCAGCGCTGTATTATCCAGCTTACCAGCACCTGGAAGAGGACGATCGCACCGGCATCGATGTTGATGATGTACTCCGGGTGCACCTGCCGGTATTTGTCCGCCCACTCAGTGGCGACCGCCATCAGCGCCGCCTCATCCGGCGTTCCCAACGCTGCGAGTTCCTGAAACTTGATCATGATCTCATGATGGGGCACGCGGACCACATAGTGCACTAACTCGTAGAAGACCGGGTTCGCACCCTCCGGAGTGGTAATCGCGCCGTGCTCGGCCACCTGCGTGCCGATCGCCTGGGCAAGTTGCTCGACGTTCACGCTGGTGAGGAAGTTGACGAATCCCTGCCCGAAGATTCCGGCGAACCGTATAATGTCCGCGGTGTCGACGAAGTCGCGTATGTACTCCGGCATGGTGATGAAGATCTGCTGGAAGCTTGTCCAGAAACCGGCAAGGATCAGAAGGTAGAGGACGAATGGCCAGTTGCCGATCTGCGGTTTTGCCCTGTGCCATGCCCGCAGGGAGGCTTCGGTTGCCTGTTTCGGCGCCGCGCTGAACCTGCCGCGCATGTTCAACGCGATGAAAACCACAGCCCAGACGAGGGCGATGATTATCGGCGTTTGCCAGCCGGAGGTGACGGCTAAGCCTCCGCTCCAGGTCACGTAGTTACCGAGGCAGAAGACCAGGAGGATGTAAGGCATCATTATGATCAGCGAAATCCAGCCGTTGAGCAGCAGGTTGATGAACACCCAGATGACCGATCCACCGAGGATCCATCCCCAGCCGAGCCAATCGCCCCCGGCGAGCATGAAGAGGATGACAATCGGGATCACCGCCAGGGCGAAACGGCCGTTGCCGAGCACCTCCTGTGCGTCGAGGAGGACCCTTTTAAGGCTGCGTTTGGTTTCGGAGGTCGACTCGGTGGTCGGCTCCTTGTAGAAGAAGAGGGTCGGGATGAAGTTGATCGAAATAGTCGCCGCGAGCATGACGAAAACCCAGTTCCAATCGAGTATCCTGAGCGCACCGGCGACGATCGGGCCGATGAAACCGCCGACATTGACGATCATGTAAAAGATGCCGAAGCCAAGTCCGCGGTTGGAGTCATCGGTGGTGCGGGCGACTGTGCCGACGACCACCGGCTTGAAGGTCGCCGCGCCAACCGCGACCAGCAGGAAGGCCCCGAAGAACCCCCAGAAGCTGTGGAACTGGCCGAGCAGAAAGTAGGCCGGAGTTAAAATGGCGAAGGCTACGATAAAGGTGTTCCGGTAACCGTAACGGTCGGCCAGCGCGCCGGTGATCACCGGGAAAAGGTAGAGGAGAAACGGGATAATCCCCTGGAGAATACCGCGCTGAATGCTGTCGAAACCCAGTCCGCCCTGGGCAATCGGGCTGGTCATGTAAAGACTCGAGAGCGCAAAGAAGCCGTACCAGGCCATACGCTCGAAAATCTCCATCACGTTCGCCACATAGAACGCGGAAGGAAACGGTGTCATCCTGGTCTTGACCATTCCTCTTTCAGTCGCTGTTTCATCCATTGAATTACCGCCTTGGTTAGCTCAATCAGTTTCTTTCGGCCCTCTGTCGCCGGGGAGGCGAATTGGCGCAAATTAAACAACTAAATCCGCTGATGCCACTTTGTGGCAAACCTTATACACCCTTCTGCTATACTCAACGAAACAAGCCGGAGAGATCAGCCAAAGGTGTCTATTCGCGATTTTTCGGAACCTGGTGATGTTTCGAATGGACGTGGCATGCTGTATATTTCGACGAAGAATTGGAGGAATGATGCTGCGGAAACCGATACCTTTCTCATGGTTGATAGCCCTTATCACGATCACTCTCGCCTGGTTCGTGCTGTCGCATTTACTGACCCGGTGGGGAGGCGAATCCGGCTGGCATGGGTCCGTCGCGTTGGCGCTGGGTGCAATCCTGCTGTTGTTGCTGACTATTTTGTACAGAGTTTCCAAGTTGTTGCGCTATCGTGAACTCGACGATCTTCAGTCACAGTACCTGACCGGTATTTACGAAGTCCTCAAACCGATAGCTCCCCTGCCGCCTTTCCGCAAGTACGCCATCAGCCCTGACCTTGGTGTGGACTACCTTCGCCGTATCCGCGACCTGCGACCGGAAATGGTTGTTGAACTCGGCAGCGGTACATCAACGGTCATCGCCGGCTATCAACTGAAACGAAACGGCATAGGCCGGGTGATCGCCGTTGAACACCAGGAATCATGGGCGAAGCAATCGTCGGCCAGCCTCAGGGAGCACGGACTCGATGATGTGGCCGAAGTGCGCCACTCCCCTTTGACGGAGGTGAATGTCGAGGGCCATATCCGGTCCTGGTACTCGACCGAAGCGCTGGACGACATCGAGCAAATCGATATCCTGCTGATCGATGGGCCATATGATTCGGAAGACAGTAACACACGGTATCCGGCATTGCCCATGCTGTGCGGAAGGCTTTCCGAGAAGGGAATAATCATCGTTGACGATTGCGTTCGCCCGAACTGGTACAGAACCGTGGTTCGATGGGCAAGACAGAACGGCTTCAAGATCGAGGAACCCCTCCAGTCGGAGAAGAGACACCTGATTCTCAGTCGCGAGAGGTCCGGGGTCTCCGGCTGAATCCGATCCTGCAGGTAACTTCGCCGTCCACGAGCGTCCCGCCTGGTTTTTTTTCTACTGGAGTTTTTCCATTCTGTCCAGCCAGATTTCCGGTTCTGCAGCCTTGAGCGCGGCAGCGTCGCCGAAACCGTAGGTCACAGCCGCGGCGTCACAACCGGCGGCATGGGCGGCAAGGATGTCGGCGGCGGTGTCACCGACTACCAGCGTATCTCCCGGCCCGGCCCCGAGGCTGGCAAGTGTAATATGGATTACATAAGGGTCCGGCTTGACCGGCTTTCCAAGATCGGTTCCGCTGATGCAATCGACATGACGGTCGAGATCGAGGCCACAGACGACGAACTCAGCGGCCTCCTGGTATTTTGTGGTTGCTATTGCGAGTTTTGCCCCGCCCGCGCGCAGAACGTCGAGCGTCTCGATTACACCCGGATAAATCTTCACCCCCGAAGGGAAGTGTGCATCATGGCCCTCGCGGTAACCGTTCAACATCTTTTGGAAGAGCTCCTCGCCCGGCGGTTTGTATCCGTTGTCGCCGAGGTAGGCATCGAAGATCTCGGTCAACGGCCTGCCGATCCAGCGGCGTGTGTCCTCCATCGGGACGTTTTTCAACCCGGCGACCTCGAGTGCCGCGAGCAGCCCTTTGCCGATGGCGTAACTCGAGTCGGCAAGGGTGCCGTCAAGGTCGAAGATGTAGCATTTATAGCGGCGCCGTGCGGGCATGATGCTCCTCCGATCAGGCTTTCTCGATGCGGACATCCATCGGGCTCGGCAGGTTCGCGATGAATTCCTCGAGGCCGGATGTGATCCTGCCGATGAGGTTTACCGGGCTGGCGGGGCGAATCTCGCCCGAGCGCGAAACAGGGGTCGGTCCCCAGAAGAGACAGAAGGCATGCCCCACCGGCCAGTAGGCGAGCGTGCCCGGTTCTTCAATCACATCGACGGGGTTCTCCTCATCGCACTTGACATTGATCGTACCGTATATCTCATCGCCCCAGTAGTCGCCTGGGAACTTTATCGGCAGCTTCTTCGCAATCGCATTCGCGGTCTTGCTGTCGTTCAGCTCGCCCTCGAGGACGACACCGGAGATGGTTATCCTGATGGGTGTCGGCATGATCGAACCCTTTCGCTTTCTGCAATCCAAGTTAGCGTCCGAGGAACCCGGTATCAAAGGCGGGAAGCAATGAACTGTAAGCTGTGTCAATCAGAAGGAGAGGGCTATGGAGGATCAGCGAAACAGCGAACGCCGCACGTATGGCCGCAGGGAGGAAACACTCGAAAATCACAAGGGTTGGAGCGATTCCGACAGACGTCTGGATGAGCGAAGAAAAAAAGAACGTCGTAGCTATGGCGTTTCCGACGTGCACGATGTGCATGGAAAAAAGAAACTCCTGTTGGAAAGGCGCGAGGAGGAGCGCAAGCTTACCGAGCAGCGGAAAGATAAACGCAGCAAGAAGGAGCACGGGTTCTATTAGAGTGGCGGTGAAAAATCGAGAAACGGTATTCAGATAAACCGGGTTGCAGCTTTGCGCAGCCGGTTTTTTTTATGCTCAAAATGATCTGATATTGGCCAGGGGATGCGGGTCCCTGATTTATCATGAACGGACAGAAAGTTGACCGGTGGCTATATCGGAGAAGCGCCGCTACGCCTGCTCGACGATGAGCAGCACGCGCTCGACGCCCCGGCCGTCATCGACATATGTAGCGCAAACCAGCAGGCCGTCGTTTTCGCATGTGACGTCCTCGCGCCGTTGAAAGGATTCACGCGCGGCCTCCCATTCGCCCTCGACCGGTTCATCGGGTGCGGAGAAATCGTCGGAGGTGAGACGACTTGTCCGCCGGCCATTGTCGAAAATGGTGAGCGCGCCCGGTACAAAAGCGAGACGACGGCGTGCGATCACCTCGTAGGAGGCATGCGAGAACAGCTTCTTCAACTCGCGCAACGGACGCCAGGCCTGCTGGCGGAATTGCTTTTCGGGCAAGATAAACTCCGAGGCGAGACGGTTCGCCTCAGCCTCTTCTTCCGGTTTTATCGGCCCCTGATGCTCAAGGACGATGTGAGCGACTTCGTGCGCGAGGGCGAAGTGTTGTCTTTCCGGCGGGAGGTTGGAATCGAGGACGACTACCGGGCTGTCTGAAGAGCGGTACTTGTATCCGGAAACCGAGTCGGGCAGGGGCGTTTCATATTTCAATTCGATTCCATGCCGCGCGCTGAAATTTCTGGCCCATTCGGTTATCAAGTCACAGGCCCCCATGAATCGAGTAGTTCTGCTAGTTCAAGCGGCGCCGTTGCTATCGGTCACACGTTCAGGATCTATACCGTACTTTTCAATCAAGCGGTAGAGAGTGGCTCTTCCAAGGCCGAGCTGTTTTGCGGTCATCGAAATGTTGTGGTTACAGGCCTCGTAGGCCTCCTGTATAGCCCAGGCCTTTACCTCCTCGAGGGTCGGGACTTCATCGGGGCTGCGATACTGCAACATCAGTTCGGATTGCGCGGCGTTGTCGGCGATATTGTCGTTTTCCGCCTTGACCTTTACCTCGGACCCCTCCCCAGCGATGGCTGTCTCCTCCAGCAGATCATCCAGGTCCTCCTCCGAGACGCCGGCACGGATATCTTCCGGCAGGTCTCGAAGCCTTACATGATCGGCGTCGGCGAGAACCATCGCACGACTGATGATATTTTCCAGTTGGCGTACATTTCCAGGCCAATTATAGTCGTGGAGCGCCTTCATGACGGAAAGCGTGAATCCGCACAGGTCGGTGCGGCCGAGGTGCTTGGCGTGTTTTTCGAGGAAGTGGTTGGTGATGATTTCGATATCGTCGATCCGTTCGCGCAAGGGCGGTAAGGGCAATGGGAAGGCATTCACCCGGTAGAAGAGATCCTCACGAAACCTTCCGGCGGCGACCTCCTCCTCGAGGTTGCGCTGGGTCGCTACGACGAGGCGGACATCCACAGGGATTGTCTCAGTTCCGCCGACGCGTTCGATCTCGCGTTCCTGCAACGCTCTCAGAAGCTTCGCCTGGACGCAAAGCTCAAGTTCGCCGACCTCATCGAGGAAGAGGGTCCCGGCCTCGGCGAGTTCGAACTTGCCGATCTTGCGCTGGACAGCCCCGGTGAACGCTCCCTTTTCATGACCGAAGAGCTCTGACTCTACTAACTCCCTTGGGATCGCCGCACAATTGACGACGACGAAGGGCTTCTGTGCCCTCGACCCATTGTAGTGTATCGCACCGGCAACCAGCTCCTTGCCGGTTCCCGACTCGCCGAGGATGAGCACCGTGATGTCGTTGAAGAGAGTTCGCTCGATGAGACGGAACACCCGTTTCATCGGCTGCGAACGTCCGATCAGCCGGTCGAAGGCGAAGGCATTGTGCACTTCGGCGCGAAGACGTTCGAGTTCCAGGGCCATCTTGCGGTGGTTGACCGCGTGACGGAGTACTGGGCCGAGAACCTCGTCCTCAACAGGCTTGACAAGGTAATCGTAAGCGCCCTCGCGCAACGCTTCAAGCGCCGTTGAGACTCTTTCCTGTGCGCTGATGATGATAACCGGAAGGCTGGGGTCCATCTGGCGGAGCTGCTTGAGTGTCTCCAGACCGCCGATGCCGGGCATGATCAGGTCGAGCAATACAGCGGATGGCCGAAAACCATTACTGATCCGCTCTAGGGTAGACTCGCCATTCTCATTGATTTGAACGTCGTAACCGTTTCTTACAAGTGTCAGTTTTATCCGCTCGGCGAGGAATTTGTCGTCCTCAACAATGAGAACAGTCCCCATACTCGACGTGAGCTCCCTGTTCCCGGATGACATGCATTCTGTCCCGATATGTGAATTGTGTGAAAACCTGTTTAAAATGGAGGAAAAACAAAGCCTTCGCTTCGGGCGCAAGAGACAATATATATGAAGATTTCCTAATACGGTCAAAACTCCGGAGGACTAATTCAATGTAAGTTTTAGGGGCAGTTTATGCAAATATAATTTTACTCGATAGTGTAAAAACGGGCTCCTTAAGTACACGCGACGGATCGTTCCACTATGTGTATGATTATGATAGATTTCTGATCGTTTAGTCAGGAGACGATTACGGCTCCTTGAAGCACCGGAAGTGAGAAGGCGCTGGCGCTGGAGAAAACGAAGGGACTCCAGTGGACGAGATCACATGAATCGACCTGTTCTGAGCTGCGATACACAGCTCAGTGCAAGGCGCGACGCCGCAGGAATAGCGGAGCTATTTCAAGAAGGAGCAACGAAGCAGTGTGGCCCGCCTTGCTTGTCAAGCCGGGTTTCACTTGGCTCTGATCTTACGATGATGTGTCAACGTGTGACTTGCCGAGAGACAACTCGATCTGAAATGGCACAAGTCTCATACCCTCGGATGTGGCGAGGTGCGATCAGTATTGTATATTTAGCCTCAATTATTGGAAGACGAATACATGCCTCGCTCGCCTCTGGTCATCATTCTACTCGCGGTGTTCGTCGCGCTGGTCGGTTTCGGTATCGTGATACCACTGCTCCCGGTCTACGCGGAGAAGTTTGGCGCGGGTGGTTTCGAGATCGGGCTGCTGCTGATGAGTTATTCGCTGATGCAGTTCCTGATCGCACCGATCGCGGGCAGGATATCAGACCGTATCGGCCGCAGACCGGTGATCATTTTCGCCCTGCTTTTGACGACATTTTCCTATGTGCTCTTCGGGCTGGCGGAGAGCCTTCCGCTTCTTTTTGTCAGCCGGATGCTCGCAGGAATAGGTGGGGCGGACATCACCGTGGCGCAGGCCTACATTGCGGACATCACGCCCCCGGAAGACCGGGCAAGGGGGATGGGGCTTTTCGGCGCCGGCTTCGGCGTTGGTTTCACGGTCGGTCCGGTGCTCGGGGGCCTGCTTGCCCCGCTGGGCCACGGAGTTCCTGCCTTTGTTGCAGCGGGGTTTGCCGGGATCACGGCGGTTTACGCGATATTCGCTCTCCCCGAGCCGCAACGTCAGAAACAGGAACGGAGCCGCCTGGAGAAGAAAGTCAGGGGACTTCCACGCGGCGTTTTGCAGATCATCGTCATTTACTTCTTCGCGGTGTTCGCCCAGGGGCAATTGCAGAGCATGTTCGTCCTGTTCACCCTCACGCAGCTCGGCTGGAGCATCACGACAAACGGGATTTTTCTCGGTATTTTCGGAATGATTTCCGCCACGGTGCAGGGCGGTTTGATAGGAACCCTGTCGAAGGTTTTCGGGCAGAGGATGCTTGTTCGGGTGGGGCTTGTCCTGATGGGAATCGGGATGATCTGCATAGCCGGCATGAGCGGCATACCCCTGCTGGTCGCCGGAGGTATGATCAACGCTCTCGGGTTCGCGATGGTCATGCCCTCGCTTTCGAGCCTGGTCAGCCTGCGCGCACCGGTACAGCGCCAGGGGCGAATGCTCGGAATATTTCAATCGTTCGGCAGCCTCGCCCGGATTATGGGTCCGGTGGTCGGAGGAACGCTTTTCGACAGGCTATTTCCATCGGCGCCGTTCTACTTCGGTGCAGTACTCGCCGTGACAACCGGGATAGCGGCCTGGCCGGCACTAGTGGACGCGTCCACCAGCAACGATCGGTAATATCAGGGAGGCGCCCGGGCGCGAGGATATTCCCACGCTTTGACCATAGGCATGAGGCCGGCAGGTGATCGAAAGGGAGATTCGATTCGCGCAGGTCATCCTAAGTAGATGCTTTTCAATAAATTCTTCCCTATATTTTGACCATCGGACGCTGTCGGCGCGTCCCAAAAGGGATAGTTCCATTACTTCGAGACACCCAACGGAAGGAGCGTTTCCGAGGTGACCGACGACTGGATGGCACTCGCCTTCGCGCGGTTCCAAAGCGCATCACGATCTCTGCGAATCACGCTTCCGCCCGGACAGGACGACCTTTTCTGGTCCCGGCTGGTGGAACTGACGGAAATCAGGCAACGGGGATTGACGATAATCCTCCTGCTGGATACGGACCTGACAAACCCGGGACGGCTGCTGCGCGCACTGGAAGCGTTGCCGGAACTCGAAACAAACGGCCATGAGGTGAGCTGGTCCACCGCACCGGGTCTGCCGTACTCGCTGTTTGTCATCGACGACCTTTCGGCGATTCTGGTCGCGGGGAATCCGGAGGAGGAGGAAGGCAGCGCCTATGTCCGCTTCACCGAGGAGACGGAGGAGGCGAGAGCGCTGTGCGAAGCCTTTGACCGCCGTGCGGCCGAAGGTTTCTGGGGAGTCGATCCTGCGGCCTGGAGCCTGTACATCCGGCAGGCGGCGCACAAGACGACGACGCGCCGGGCGATAGCTGCGCTGAAGCGAAACAGGGTTCGCCTTGGCAAGACCGTGCGCCGGGAACTGAAGCGGCTGCCACGGCGTTCATGCTGGCTGATCAAGCCGCGGGACAGCGCGTACGGGCTTCCCGAGCCACCGGGGGGCAACCATTGGCTCGAATGGGTCCAGCGGCAGCGGCTCGCGGTAGGATGGCCTAATTTGGTGGAGTCCCTGAACCTGCAGAAACTGCCATCGCGCAAGTCATTCACGAGACTCTTCAGGAAGGAATATCCCGGGATTTCGGACGCGGATCGAGCACATGCGACGCTGCGCCATTTCATCACGGAGATGCTGCCGGGAGACAGGGTGGCCGCCGTCGAAGGCTGGACCTCGATACAGGTTGTACCGGTTCGTTTCCACGGCTGGACGCGGATAACCGGACACGCGAAGGTGGACGAGTTCACCGGTACCTGGAAGCTGGTGCGGGAGGCGGCCTGGTACCGCTACGAATTGGATCTCCCGGTGACCGCGGTGCGCGATGCGACGGGGCTGATCTCGGCGACCCACCCGATTCACCGGTTGAACATCGAGTCCTTCCGCCGCCTGCTCGCCCTCGCGGAGGAGGCGCGACGATCTCTCGGGGACAGCCAGATGCTATTGGATCTCGCGGTCGTCGTGCCGAAGCTTGTTCAGGGGAAACTGATGTGAATTAAGAATTAGGAAATTAACTTTCCGCTGGGTCTTGGCGCGATGAAATCGCGTTGTGACCTGACCGTTCACCCGTCAGGCTTAAACCCTGCCATCAAGCTGGCAGGGCCACCCGGACGGCAAAGCGGAACTAAAGACCTGTTGAAACGGCTGATAAATCCGGCTTGACAAGCAAGCTGGGCCACACATTGAAAAGGATTGTCTGGTCTGCCATGAATTACACCTGGATGATAGCCAACCGGTACATTCGCTCGAAGCGTCGTACCGGGTTTATTTCGCTGATCACCTACCTCTCGGCCGGCGGGGTTGCGGTAGGGACGGGGGCGCTTGTCATCGTGCTCTCGATCATGAACGGCTTCGAACAGGAGGTGCGCAGCCGGATCATCGGGGCCGACGCCTACCTGCGTGTCTCGACCTTCCATGATCGCGGTGCGGAGGAATGGCGGGCGGTCGGCGAGCGAATCGCCGGAATGAAACTGGTTGAAGCGGTGACTCCATACATTCTCGACAAGGGGATGATCCGCCACCGCCGACACAACGAAGGCTGCATCATTCGCGGGATAGATCCATTGACCATCGGTGATGTCAACCGGCTGCCGGAGATGCTGATCGCCGGGTCGCTGGACAGCCTCGAGGACCCGGACGGGCAGGGAGGCATGCCGCCCGGCATTATCCTCGGGCGTTACCTCGCGGACGAACTCTACGCTGTCGAGGGGGACACGGTTTTTCTCTTCAGCCCGACCGGAATGAGCGCGGGGCCGTTTTCACAGCCGCGTGTCGGGCAGTTCCGGGTGACAGGCATCTTCGAATCGGGACTGGCGGAATTCGATCAGGTGTTCGTTCACATCGGCCTGCGGGAGGCCCAGAAACTCTTCGGGTTGGGAATCGCGGTCACCGGGCTCGACGTGCGCACACGGCGGCTCGACGACGCACCCGTGGTCAAGGAGCAAATCAACGAGGAGATCGGGTATCCCTGGTACCCGCGAACCTGGTACGAAATGCGCAAGACGCTGTTCAACTGGATGCAGCTCGAGAAGTGGGCGATGTTCATCGTGCTCAGCCTGATCGTTCTGGTGGCCGCTTTCAACATCGTCTCGACGCTGGTGATGGTTACGCTCGAGAAGCGCAAGGAAATCGGCATCCTGATGACGATGGGATCGACACCGCGGGAGATTTCGCGCATCTTCCTGATCCAGGGCCTGATCGTCGGAATCTTCGGAATCGCCCTGGGATTGGGGATCGGCTACCTCCTGCTGCGCATTCAGCAGACCTACGAGATTTTTTCGATGCCCTCCGACATCTACATCCTGAGTACGCTCCCGGTTGTACTCCAACCTTTCGATTTCATCGCTGTCGGGGTTATCGGGATGCTGCTCTGCCTGCTGGCGGCGGTCTACCCGGCCCGGCGTGCCGCCAATCTCGACCCGGTGGAGGCGATTCGCTATGAATAGGCGGCAGGGAAGCAAGAACGCGGGTTTCAATGCGGTGCGTTCAGGCGGAAATGCAATAATCAAAGCGGAATCGCTGATCAAGACCTACCATGTCGGACGCCGCGAGATCGCCGTGCTGCGCGGGGTAGACGTCCAGGTTGCGGCAGGGGAATTTGTTGCCGTGGTCGGACCATCCGGTGCCGGTAAGAGCACGCTGTTGCACCTGCTCGGAACGCTGGAACAGCCCTCGTCCGGCACTGTGCTTCTCGACGGAAACGACGTCTCCGCGTTGACCCAGCAGGAGCGTGCGAAGCTTCGCAGGTCATTGGTGGGCTTTATTTTCCAATTCCATCATCTTCTTCCCGCCTTTTCCGCGCTTGAAAACGCAATGATGCCCGGGCTGATTCTGGGGATGTCCCGTTATGAGACAGAGAAACCGGCAAGGGATTTGCTGGAACATTTAGGGCTGGGTGACCGTTTGCATAATAAGCCGGCCGAGTTGTCCGGTGGCGAACAGCAGCGGGTTGCGGTCGCCAGGGCCCTGATCAACCGTCCGCGGGTGATTCTCGCCGACGAACCGTCCGGGAACCTCGACCGTGCCACCGGTTCCCTGCTCGAGGACGATCTCGTGCGTTTCGCGCGGGAGCTGAGGTCGGCGGTGGTGGTCGTCACGCACAACGAGCAGTGGGCCGCACGGGCGGACCGGGTACTGCGCCTCGTCGACGGCCGGATTGAGAACGGTGGTCGTAAGGTAGCGGAAAATAGTTGATAGTGGACGAGATCATATGAATCGAGTAGTTCTGCTTGTCGCAGAGTGATTGGATTCAAGGCGGTTTTGCGTCGGTGTGGTGGTTCCACAGCAAGCAAAAGCAACGCAGAAGCCGGCCGCTTGGCGTCGAGCCCTTCGGGAGCGCGCCACACAGCACACTGCTTCGTTGCTCCTTCTTGAAATAGCTCCGCTATTCCTGCGGCGTCGCGCCTTGCATTGAGCTGTGTGGCGCAGCTCAGAACCATCTATTCATGTGATCTCGTCCACTTGAAGCCTGGCTCCTCGGGTATTTGTGCGAGAGGCATATGCTTCGACGCCTTGATAAAATCCTTATATTGTAGCGAGGGCGAATATTCGTTATTATCGGTGTCGGTTGAGAGTATCGCTGAGGACAAGGATCATAGATGACGAATAAGTTTTCTTTCAGAGTGCAGCAGGTAATCCAGTACGCACGTGAAGAAGCGCTGCGCTTGGGTCATGATGCAATCGGTACCGAACACATGTTGCTTGGATTGCTGCAGCTTGGCGAGGGTACGGCGATACGGATTCTCCAGCAACTTGGCGTTGACCTCGAGGAGGTGCGCGAGACACTTGAGGAGGCGATCGAATCTCCGACAACGACGATGAAGATGGGAAATATTCCCTTCACCAAGCGTGCGGAGAAGGTGCTCAAGGTCTCCTACATTGAAGGCAAGAATTATTCGGCGGAGAACATCAGTACCGAACATCTGCTGCTTGCGCTTGTCAAGGATGAAGAGGGCCTTGCCTCGCAGGTGATGACGAGTTATAACGTAACCTACGAAACAGTCAAGACGGTGCTCGATCAAATGAGTTCGGAGACTTCAGAAGCGAAAGAGACCCCCTCGAAAAAATCCTCGAAGAGCAAAACCCCGGTGCTCGACCATTTCGGGCGTGACCTGACGAAGCTCGGACGTGAGGATAAACTCGATCCGATCATCGGGCGCGAGCTTGAGATCGAGCGTGTCGCCCAGATACTCAGCCGCAGGAAAAAGAACAACCCGGTGCTGATCGGCGAGCCCGGAGTCGGTAAGACCGCTATTGTCGAGGGTCTTGCCCTGCGGATCATCGAACAGAAAGTCAGCCCGGCGCTGTTCAACAAGCGAGTGGTGGCTCTTGATCTCGGGGCGATGGTCGCCGGGACGAAGTATCGCGGCCAGTTCGAAGAAAGGGTCAAGGCGGTGCTCAACGAACTGGAGAAGTGCAGCGATGTCGTGCTCTTCATCGACGAGCTGCACACGATAGTCGGAGCGGGGTCGGCCTCGGGGAGCCTCGATGCCTCGAACATGTTCAAACCGGCGCTTGCACGCGGCGAGCTGCAGTGCATCGGCGCGACGACGATGAACGAATACCGCGAGACCATCGAGAAGGACGGCGCGCTCGAAAGGCGTTTCCAGAAGCTGATGGTCGATCCGCCGAGCGTCGAGGAGACTTTCGATATCCTGGAGGGGCTGAAGGAACGTTACGAAGAACATCACGGCGTCCATTACACGAAGGACGCGCTTCGACATGCCGTGCTACTCGCCGATCGTTATATATCCGACCGTTTCCTGCCCGATAAGGCGATCGACGTACTCGATGAAACCGGCAGCCGGCTCCGCCTGGTGAACCTCGTGATTCCTGACAACGTTGTCGAACTCGAGAACCGAATCTCCGGATTGCAGCGGAAGAAGGACAACCTGGTAAAATCGCAGGAGTACGAGAAGGCCGCCGAACTTCGCGATGAGAAGCGTGTGCTGGAGGATAAGCTGGCGAAGGCACGGAAGGAATGGGAGAGCAACGAGCAGAACCAGCCGATCGAAGTGACCCCCGACCACATCGCCGAAGTAGTCAGCATGATGACCGGTATTCCGGTGCAGCGTGTAGCGGTCAGCGAATCGCAACGGTTGCTGGAGATGAAGTCGACCCTTCAGGAACGTATCGTCGGTCAGGACGAGGCGATTAACGAACTGGCCAAGGCGATCCGCCGCAGCCGGACGGGATTGAAGACGCCCAACCGTCCAATCGGGAGCTTTATCTTCCTCGGTCCGACCGGGGTCGGCAAGACGGAACTGGCCAGGGTGCTCGCGGAATACCTCTTCGAGGACAAGAACGCGCTGATCCGTGTCGATATGTCCGAGTACATGGAGAAATTCAACGTCAGCCGCCTGATCGGAGCGCCTCCCGGGTATGTCGGGTTCGACGAGGGCGGTCAACTATCCGAGAGGGTCAGGCGCAAGCCATACTCGGTCGTACTTCTCGATGAAGTTGAAAAGGCCCACCCGGACGTGTTCAACATCATGCTCCAGATTCTCGACGCGGGCGAACTCACCGATGGCAGCGGTCGTCGTGTCGATTTCCGTAATACGGTAATCATCATGACTTCCAACCTCGGCACCCGTGAGGCGAAGAAAACCTCGATCGGCTTTTCCGAGGATGATGCGGTGAGCTCCTACAAGACGATGAAGGAAAAAATGTTGAAGCAGGCGGAGGAGATGTTCCGGCCGGAATTCATAAACCGGATCGACGAAACCATTGTCTTCCGCATGCTCGAGAAGGATCACATCTTCACCATCGAAAACATCTACCTCGACGATATCAACAAGCGGCTTTCAGAACGCGGGATAAGACTCGAACTCGACGATGCCGCAAAGCAGTTCCTCTGCGACAAGGGATACAGCGCGCAGACAGGAGCGAGGACACTGCGACGGACGGTGGAGCGCTACCTCGAGGATCCGCTGGCCGAAGAGATGCTGAAGAGTAAGATCGAGGACAATATGCTGGTGAATGTCACCCTCAAGGGAGACAAGCTTGTCTTCAAGACCGAGGCGCGCGAACCCGAACCGGTGGAATCCGAGGGGAAATAGTCACAGGTAAATCCTGAACATTACGAAATCCGGGCCGTAAGATGGTCCGGATTTTTGTTTGGAATTAATCAGAGCTGCAGGCTGAACCACCGCAACGGGCCGGTCAGTCGGCGAGGGCAATATCATTTCTGTTTTTGGAGATAAACCCCCATATCCTTGTCGACCTTCATGATATGATTCACCAGCCATCGGCCCAGCTCTGACTGAAGATTGGCGGCGAGGGCGGGGCTGGCGCCTTCAATCCGAAATTCTTTTCGGAATTTTGCGAGGCTGTTCAAGAACAATGTATGTTGCGTTTTGTGGAAGCCGGTTTGAGGGTAGGCGTGGCTCTCCATCAACAGCTCTTCGGTGATAAAGCGCTCGACGACATAATTCTCGAGAAATTTCACTGTCGACTCGATTTCGTCCGTCCCCCGTCCTTTCGACATGGCGGTCGTCAGACGCTCGATGGTCTTGATCATTTTGCGATGCTGGTTGTCAATTTCCTTAATGCCGCATGAGAGGGCTTTGGTCCATTTCAGTTTCACGATACCTTCCAGTTATGTCCGCTCTGTCGTGGCTGGAATCGAGACAGTGAAAATCGCGCCGTGTTCGGGCGAATTTTCTGCTTCGATACTGCCCCCAAGGTTTTCCAATATCTCCTGGCACATCCATAGTCCCAAGCCGGTGCCGGTCGGTTCATCCGATCTTTCCCCGTTCTCGCCTTGCGGATGTGCTTGCGCAGGAGGGCGGGCTTCATCGAGCTGGAACCGATCAGCCCGAGCGCACCCGCCTGAGATACCACGGCGGCGATCTTGGCGCCGGAGACCCATACCATACCGCCCTGGACTATCGGCCAACTGATACCGAAAAGCCCGGCGAGGCGCTGATCCTGAAACGGAGATTGTTCATTCATGGTAATCACCGATCCTTGGCATATCTGCCGGTTCTGCTGAATTTCCGGAGGTTATCCTGTGTCCATATGAAGTAAAATAGCGGACTTATTCACGTCCGCCCCAATCGGGGCCGGGAGGTTCGGGAGTGGGACCGTGGCCCTGGTAGCGTATAACAACCGATCCAAGGAAGATTTTGAATTTAGCCTTTATTGGCCAGGTTCGTTCATCATACGAATACCAGCCCTCGTACTCGCCGGTCAGCCCGGCGATTCCGGTGTAGCGCATGATGCCGTCGAGTCGGATCGTTCTCGCTTCATATTCCCCGTACTTCATCACCTTGTCGAGGCCGTGGTTGTTGATTATCGTGCGCTCGAAACCGCCGCTGATCTCGGTGTTGACGGTGCCGTCGATCCCAAGCAGAACGAATTGCTGCGCCAGCCAGAGTTGGGAGTTGGCGTCGATGGCGTTCGGCGGCAAGGGCAGTTCATGGTAAAGCCAATGTCCATCGCCCATGATCGAGCGGAAGTATCCCTTTCCGCTCTCGAAGTCGGTTTCGAAGGTCTTCAGGGCGACGTAATCCTTTTCGTGGAAGAACATCTCGATGTATTTCGTGTGGCGGAGCTCGCGGTCGAGATGGATGCGGAATGTGTCCTGGATGGTGATGAACGGCAGTCCGGGCGCGGTTGTCGCGATGGCCTGCATCCGCCAGGTCGGCTCGCCCTTGTACTCGCCCTCGAGAATGTCGACGACCAGTGTGCCGAGCTTGATGAAGCTCCAACGGACATTATAGACAAGGCGCAAACCCACCGGCAGGACCTCCGCGGGGTCGCGTCGCGGCCGATCAGGGGGATATACCAGGTCGGCATAGGTACCATCCGATTCGTATTCGGTATCGGGCCTGGCGACGCTCAAGGCTTCGAGCACCTCACCGAGGTTGTTCCCCTTCGGATAATAGAGCAGGTACTCCTCGCCGTAGAGTGCGACTGAATCGGCCTGGCCAGCCGCGAGGAACCGGCGGACGAATTCAATCAGAATCTGTTCATAGGGGAATTTTGCATATCCCGCCCGCAACGCCTCGAGGGCTTTCTCTTCCTCCCCGAGATCGCGCTGGATGGATGCGAGTTCGGTGTAAGCATGGACATACGTGCGGTTGTGGACGAACGCCCTGCGTATTGCGCGCACCGCCTCCCGTGGCTTTCCCTGAAGGCGAAGGTTCCTCCCGAGTTCGGTATCGGCCTCGTAGTAATACTTGATCAGCTTTGTCGCACGGCGAAGGTGGCCTTCGCCCTCTTCGAGACGGCCCTCTTCGGTGAGCACCCGGCCGATGGAGTACTCGACATAGTAGGCGTCGTCGAGCAGTTCGCCTGCCCGCCTGAACTGTTGCAGACCGTTTCCCCGGCCGGTCATGCGCTCGAGCAGCCCGTGATTGTAGTGGGTCACTCCATCATATGGATTGTCCTTCAACCTGTTTTCGAGAGCTTCAATCGCCGCCTCGTAATCGGCCTTGAGGAAGAGGGAATCCGCACGATCGAGGACCAGGTCGCCCCCGTTGTCGCGCACGATGCGCTTGAATTGCGCGTAGGAATCCGGCGCAAGTAGCGCCGCGGCGAGGAGGAGCAGCAGACTCGAAATCATCCGCATTCGCCATTGCCGATTCGTTCGAATGGGAATTTTCATGGCGCACGCTCAAAGAAAAGACGGACAAGGAACAGCGAGAGACCCTCCCAGTAGGTGACAACCAGCAGGACCAGCAGCATCAGCGCCAGGAACGGCAGCGCCGCGCGGTACAGGCTCAGGATCGGTCGCCGGAAACGGAAACTGGAGATGAACAGGTTGAGACCCACCGGCGGCGTCGAGTACCCTATCTCAAGGTTTGTCAGGAAGATGATGCCGAGGTGGACCGGGTTGACGCCGAACTCGCGGGCGATTGGAAGAATCAGTGGCACAACGACGATGATCGCGCTGAAAATGTCCATCAGTGCGCCGACTACCAGCAGGAAGAGGTTCAAGGCGATAAGGAACGCCCATTTCGAGCTGATGAAGCTTCGGATGGCCGAAAAAATGGCTTTCGGCACCTCGGCGTCGATCAGGTAATTGGTCAGCCCCAACGCGGTCCCGAGGATGATCAGGATTCCGCCGACAAGCACCATTGATTCACGGGCGATTCGGGGGAGATCGCGTATCGGGTGGATGTCCCTTTGAATGAACACCTCCACCAGCACCAGGTACGCGGCGGTGATCGCGGCGGCCTCGGTGGCGGTGAACAGTCCACCGTAAATTCCAACCAGGATAACAAGCGGGAGGGGCAATTCCCAGCCGGCGGCCCGGATGGAGATTAACGCCTCGCGCCATTGGAACGGATAGGTCGGAATCTTGCTGCGCCGGGCGATGCGGACGCTGTACAGGGAAAGCGCGAAGATCCCCAGCAGGCCGGGGAGCACACCGGCGGCGAAGAGATGGTCCACCGAAATGGAAGCTACCAGCGCGAAAAGAATGATCGGCAGGCTCGGGGGGAAGAGCAGCCCACGGCTGCCGGAGGAGGTTAAAAGCCCCAGACTGAACCGCTCGGGGTAGCCGTCGCGAAGCAGCACCGGGAAGAGCAGCCCCCCGAGGGCGACGATGGTCACCCCGGAAGCCCCGGTGAAAGCGGTGAAGAATGAGCAGGTGAGCAGCGCGACGATTGCCAGCCCCCCGGGCATCCAGCCGAAGAGGGCGTGACTCACCTGCACAAGCCGTTGCGGCGCACCCGATTCGGCGAGCAGATAGCCGGCGAAGGTGAAGAGGGGTATGGCGAGCAGGGTCGGCTGGGAGGTCATGCGGTAGAGTTCGATAATCACCGCGACCGGCTCGATTCCCGCGCCGATGAAAGCGGCCATCGCGATCGCTCCGATTACCGCGTACAGTGGCGCACCGGCGACCGCAAGGACCAGGCAGCCGAGTATGATCAACCCGGTCATCGCGAGCCCTCCGAAGTCTGAGGATCATCGGACCCGGCATCGACGTCATTCCCGTCGGATTCGCCGTCATCCGTTCCGGTTCGATTTCCTCTACGGTCTTGCTCTTCGCCGAAGGAGGCTTCGAAACTGATCGAACGGCCGAGGGCGAGGTTGAGCAGTAGCTGGAACCCGATCAGGCTGAAACCGATGGGGATGATGAGCTGAGCAACCCAGACGGGGATCGCGGTACCGGGAAGCTCGCTTCCGAAGGCGCGTTCGCCGGATACGAAAACGACCGAGGCACGCGCGAGAGAGTATGTCACCACCAGGGTGAAGACGCCGACGATCCAGGAAAGGCCGCGACGAAATTTCGGTTTGATAAACCGGCTCAGCGCATCAATGCTGATCTGCCGTCCCTGCCTTGTGGCGAGTGTTGCGCCGAACATTCCGACCCAGAGCACCATGTGTCGCAGGACGACATCGGCCCAGGGAATGCCGGTGTCGAACAGGTTCCTGAGAAACACCTGGAAAAAGGACAGGCCGACCATGGTGAGCAGCAGCACTGCCAGCAGTGTCGAAACGGCATAGGCGAGATAGCGGTCGATAGCGCCGAGGATGCGTTTCACCTATTCACTCCCTGCATTGTTTGCACGATACCGTTCAAGCGCCTCAACAACCTCGTTAAGAATCTCTTCGCTGAACAGCTCGCCCGTCAACTTTCGCTTTACCTGCTCGCCTACCGCCTTAAATTCGGCCAGTTCGCCCGGGGGCGTGTCGATCAGGGTGATGCCACTCCTGGCCAGCTGTTCGATGGAAGCGTCATTGTCCCTGCGGCTGAGCCGTGTCAACTCGTGAAGGCGGCGGCGGCAGACTTCGAGCAGCGTGTCACGCTGCTCGGGCGGAATACGGTCGAACATCTTTTTTGTTATCAACACCGCACCGGTGGCGTTTGTCAGTGGGTAGGTGTTCATGTATTCGACCCTCGTAAACCATTGGAGGCTGATCGCGGCGAGGGGAGTGGTATATACCGCATCGATCATTCCGGTTTGAAGCGCGGTCAGCACCTCGGTAAGAGGCAGTGAACGGGGCACGATACCGAAAGCATCGAAAAGAGCACGGGCGAGCGGATCGCCCTCCCAGGACCAGACCTTCGCGCCGCGAATATCATCCGCACCGCGAACCGGCTTGTTGCTGAAGAAATGGACGCTGCCGACCTCGGTCCAGCCGAGCAGGACGAACCCCCTTTCACGGAATGCGGCATCAAAGCGGTCAAAGAAGAGGCCGGTGATATGGTCGATCTCCTCCTTGTTGCGGAAGAGGAAAGGGAGTTCCAGAACCCGGACGTCGGGGAGGATTTCCCCAAGGCCGTTGCCGGTATATCCCGCGGCATGCAACTGGCCGAACCGCATTTTCCGCAACACATCGGGCTCGTCGCCCTGGACGCCGCCGGGATAGATCTTGAAGCCGACCACGCCTTCGGTCGCTTCACGCAGCTCGTCGTCGAGAGCGCGCATGACACGCATCCAGGTCGATCCTTCGGGTGCGACGGTGGCGAACTTGATCTCGTACTCGGGTTTGTCCCGGGCGGTCGAGTGAACGGGATTCAGCAGTGTGAGCACGAATGCCAGGATGAAAAAACAGGCGAGCGAGAATCTCTTTTCATATCTCATGACGTCAAACCCGCAAGATTATAGGAGTGCTCGAAAATAATGTCCCGTGTTACTTATTTTGTCAGGTCCTGGCGCGACGAACTCGCGGTGTGACCTGACCGTTCAGCCGTCAGAAAGATTGCCGGGTTCGGAGACCCCGGCCTGAATTTCTCCATACTGCAATCGCAGGTGGAAAACAGGAGGCCGCGATTATAAACATCTTCGATCAGCGGGGATCAGGCCCCCCGTGCGCGTGAACCTTTTCCACCCCTGCTTCGAAAACATGGAGATTATACAAAGTTTCGAGCCGCTGAGGGCAATGTACAAGGTAAGACAAGAAAAAAAACAATTTACAGGTATTCGTCGATATTGGCGAGCAGTCGTCGCGCCTTCTCCTGAGCGACGCGGTTGATCAACCGCTCGCCCGGAGCGTCGTCGAGGTCGAAGGAGATGATTTTCTCAAGACCTGCTCTCGCCGCCTGCTCATCCAACGCCGGGAGGTGGAGATACTTCACCCGGAAGAATTCTCCGAGCAGGAAGCCGCCGCCGGTCAGTTCGCGGTGACGGTCAAGGTGGGCCTTCGCCTTCTCCGGGTCGCCGCCGAGCGCTTTCGGACGTGAACCGTAGTAGCCGCCGAAGAAGAGATGCGCGCCGGCGAAGTAGTAGCTTTCATCCTCGTCGAGGACGAAGCGCATAAGCCATTCGACCTTCGGCAATTCGCTGATCGCGGCGACGTCGTCCAGCGAGAGCATCAGCGCGGAGGCCCAGGCATTTCCCAGCCAGAAGACCCCGGGGACGGCATCACCGGGAAGCGATGCGACCGCCCGGTCGAAGTCATCGAGCCGGTCGATCGCAACCAGGCCGACATCGTGCCTCGACTCGAGCCAGCGGGAAGCATAATCGCGTCCACGAAGATAGAGGCGCCTGGCCCTCTTCGGATCATCGTCCTCGACGAAGGCGAGCGCATAGGATGTGAAACCCTGCGCAGCGAGCAGGAGCATCCTGTCGTTCTTAGGGTCCGAGAGGATCAGCCCCTCGATCAATTTCAGGTTCGATTCGAGCGCGCTGCGGGCGAGCGGGAGGTCATCCTCGGCCATCATCGCCTTGAAGCCGCCGTCGATCACCGGCCCCATCGAGCGCACCGCCATCATGCGGACGCTGCACCCGCCAAACAGCGTGGCGGCGATCACAATTGCCGCAATCCCGGCCTTAGACATTCTTCGCCCCCCTGTCGGCTCCATAGACCCGTTCTCGACATTTTTGGAACTCGTGTTTGCCCCCGGCCATGAGCATCAACGAGGGCATCTTCTCCCGGGCGAGCGCGACCATCTGTCTGGCCAGGGAACGGATGTCCCACTGGGCGCTAAGGTCCTCGCGCAGACGCGAGAAGTGATACATCTCCCGGACGTTCGCCTTGAAGATGACACGTCGCCGGTGGGCGTTGGTCAAGGCATAGGCGGCGGCCGCCTCGCACTCTTTTGCGATGCGTTCGGCGAGTTCGGAAGAAGCCGCCATGACCTCGTCGAAAATACCGGTCGCGCCGATCTCGCGTATTGATTGAGGCGTAGTCCAGCCCAACGCCGGGTCGTAGGGTCCGGCGAGCTGAGTCGCCATGCGGTGTCTTTTGAGCTGGGCATAGGCGGATGCGGAGAGGACAAGCTCGAAGGTGAAGTCCGACATTTCGAACTCCCTCGGGGGCGTATCCCACTGCCGGGCGGATTTCAGGGTCTCGCGCACGAGTTGATCACGACTGGGCCTGTCCATCTTCTTCGCCTTTTCCAGGCAACGTGAAAACCGGCACCCCTCGCGCGAGGCGATCAGCGCGGCGAGCACCTTCTCCTCGCCCTCGGCGCAGGAATCGAGGAGTGTGACATCGCTCCGGGAGGGTTCCGATCCAAGGCTCCACCACGCCGTACGCTCTGCGCGGTCGCGCTCATAGCCTGTAGCCTCGACATACTTGACCAGCGACGGCGCAAGCGCCTGGACCTCACCAGCCAGCATCTTCCCGAAACTGCGGATCTCCCTGAGTGGATGGGCGGTCGTCTCGCGGACCATGCACTCGAGTGTCCGCGCGTTGATCGTCATCCCGAACTGGGCCTGGGTGGCGAGGGAGACAACGTATCGCGCATCCTCCGACGCTATCGCCTTTGCCTGCCGCCGCGGCTTCTTGACGCCACGTTCGGCGAAACCGGCGGTGAAGTATTCCAGCAGTTTCGGATAGAGGGCGAAGTAGGCGTCGTTCTGGCGGGCGATCAGATCCTCGAACCGCTCTTCGAGGCCGGCTTCGCATATCTCCGGTGCAACCACCATGTCGCCGTCGAGCTTGATATACCGCTGCGACTTCTCGGTGAAGGAGGCGAGACGGTGGCGCTCGACTGATTCCACCGCGAGCCGTGATATCCCGGTAACGTCGATGTTGAAAACCGCATGCTCGGCGACCGAACTGTGTCCGAGACCGAAGATTATATTTTCGTTGGACTTACGCGCTTGTTCCACCTCTTTCCGGCTGATTTCCCGGAGTCTGGATACATCGGCGGGGTTGTGGCTGATGCGGGCATAAGCCGCCGACAGGGTCTCGGGGGTGAGCGATTCGACCGCGGGCGGTCCACCCGGGGGAGGATCGCCGCAGGCCGCATCCACCAATTCTCTCAAGGTGTCGGCGTCGATGTTAAAACCGGCGAGGGAGACACTTAACGGCAGATCATGCATCAATTCACCTCCCCGTGCATACGCTCGCGAATCCGCTCGGCCGCCTGCCGCAAAGAGGGATCGAGAACAACGATATCCTTCGCTCCGGCATTGAGCCATAGAAAGATACGATCCTCTTTCGCTCCGCGGGAGAGCACGAGTACTTCTCCATCGACCTTCGGTACCAGAGGAACGGTGGCGGAGACCATCTTGTCGATTACGTGGTCATAGCTGTCAGCGTCGAGCAACACCCACTTCGGGCGTATTTTCTCGATTGCCGGGAGAAGCCCCTCGGGAGCGGTCAGGCAAACAAACCTGGTATCTTTTCCGCCGAGCTCGACCCCCAGCCGATAGCGGAGCCGTGTGTTCAGGCTGACGAGGACCACCGGTTGGCCCTCACCGATGGTATCGCCGCCAAGCGCCCATTCAACCCTACGGGCCAATTGACGGGCATCGATATCGAGCGGGAGCAGGTCAAAGGCGCCATACATCAGCAGGTCGAGTTGATCATCGAGGCTCTGCCCGGAGTCACTGGAACCCGGTTTTTCCCGTTTGGGCAGCCGCTTTGTATACCAGATACGGGGGATGTTACGCAGTGTGGAGACCGAACGCAACTTCCGCTCGACCTTGACCACCTCATCGCCCCAGGCATCGGCATCGGCGACAATCAGGTCGCAGCGCTGCCCGGCGATATCCTTGACCGCTTCGTTGAGCTCGGGCTGGTCGATGGTGCGAACGATGCCGTGATCGGCGAGCATGATCGCCCAGGGTTCGCTGAACCCGAACAGGGCGATCTGTGGCTCGAAGGCTTCGGCGAGGGGATCATGGTCGCGGCTCATGTAGCCGACATCGGTGCCCTTTATCCCACGGCGCTTCCGGCTGAGGCCGGAAGCGACACGCCAGATATCCTCAACGATTGCGGTAATTTTCTGCTGGGCGACGCCGTCGATTTTCTCAATCTTCGCCTCAAATTGCGGCTTGTGCCGTCGAAAAAGCTGCAAGCGGACAGGTATTTCCGCGCCGCCGTGTTCGAGTTTGAGGATCGCCTTGGGGACGGCGTAACCATCGGGCCCGATGTGTCCCTCGAGCTCGGCGTCGAAGAAAAGGCGGTGAATCGATGCCTGATCGGGGATAATCTGAATCCACCGACCATACCAGATCATCCCGAGTTCCAGATGGTGGCTCTCCCCGAGATCAGCGATATACTCACGGCTGGTTACCTCGAGATCGTCGAGATCGACGAACTCGCCTGCCTGATCGCCCTGAAACTCCATCCGAGCCGAAGCGCTGGCCCGGAACGAGGTTGTCACCTCGATCCCGGCTTCGATGTAGACGAGTTTTCCGTGGACGGTGGCCCGGACACCCCAGAACTCCCCCTCCGGGTCGGGAATGAGACGGTCGACGACGAGAGCGAGGCTGTTTTCCTCGTTCAGGCGCGCATCGAGGATATGAGTCGTGTATATGTCTTCACCGGCGCGAACCAGAGTGAGCAGACCCTGCTTCGCCTGGGGGTTGGTCAGCCAGCTGATCCAATCGGTGGATTTCGACTTACCGCCTCTATCCACGCGACGGAGCAGGCGGCGCAACGAATCGGGGAGTTGTGGTTTAAGGGCCACGAGGAATTCCGGAGAGTTAACAGAGGCAAACGATGATATAAGGTCCTGCGCCATTTCAGGCGGTCAGATCGATCGTCGAAGATCCATCGGGAGGAGGCGGGGCCTTACGGGGCTCCTCTTCCTGCTCTTCCTCTTTCTTCTCTTTCTTTTCCCGCTTCGACTGCTTCCGCTTTTGCGGGTTGTACATGTCTCTTCTGAAATTTATCGGTGGCACACCCGTTTCGTCCGTTTCGTCCATTGTACCCTCCGGACGTTGACACGATCGCCGAAATAGAAGAACAAGTCAAGTATTTCAATACACTTGCAAGTTACGAAAGGCAATGTAGATTCGCAAGCCGACGGTTTCAACATTCTGAGCATTGCAATTTCAAATATCCGCTATCCATGCATTGCCGCGTCCAACCGTTCCGCCGTGTCCCGGAGCGAAGGATCGAGGATGATGATATCGCTGACACCGGCCTTCATCCAATTCATCGCGTCTTCCTGCTGGATTATCAGTGCAAGGAGGAAGATGTCTACTTCCACATCCTCCTTCTGATTTTTTTTCCAGGCGAGGATGCGTCTGAGCATGCCGTCATAACTGCGTCCATGTCCGACCGAATCCAGCAGAATCCAGCGCGCCTTGTTCCGGGTGAGAAAGGCACCGGGATTGTCAAAACTCGCGAAGGGGAGAACTCTTACCCCCTCGGCCCTGAGCACAAGTCCGAGACGATACCTAAACCGCTTGTCAGGACTGAGGATGATTGCGGATTCTCCCTCTCCAAGTTGCTTGCCCTTGGTCGCCCACTCCACGCGGGTCATCAAGTCTTCATCCTCGATCACCCGGTCGAAAAAGTCAAAAGCGCCGAGGTCGATCAGATCCAGGCCTCCACCACTCGTGAAAACACTGTCAGGACCCGCAACCCAAAAGAGGGGGAAATCGCGGAACTTGGAATGTGACCGAAGCGATTGCGAGAGATTCAACGCCTCAACATCCCAGAGGTCCGCATCCGCGATAATCAGATCGCATCGCTCGTTTTCGAGTATGGTGTTTATCTTTGCGGGATCGAGGGCCTCATAAGCGTTGACAATGCCGATTTCAGCGAGTCGTTCACGCCAGAGCTCATCATCGCTGAGCAACAGGAAATGCGGCTTGAACATATCAGCCATGACATCCTTTTTGGTCGGGGACTCTCCGACCTGCTCGTCATGACTCGGTTTCTTGTAGCGAGCCCTGTCGAGACGCAGTTTTTCGGCCTGTCTGCGCCAGTGCTGCTCGATGAATAATGCAATCCGGTTGAGACCGCCGACATCAACCTTTTCGATTACTGCTTCGTATTCGCCAACTCCTTTTCTTTCCGCCTTGAATTGTATCGGGATTTCGGGACCTCTTTTCACAAGCTTAATCGACGCTTTCTGGGGGATATAGCCTTCGGCGCCGATGTCACCCGCGAGCTTGGCCCGAAAAGAGACCCGTGTCAAACATATTTTTGTCGGTATAAGCTCTTGCCAGGTATTTCGCCACATCATCCCCATTTCGGTTCCGCCGCGCGTGGAAAGCGAGATATAGTGAGCACTGAGTCCGACCCTTACATTTTCGATGTCAACCAATTCGAAGGCGGCAAGATCATCGATTTCGAGCATCTTGCCTATTTTAACGTGAAATGAAGTGCTCACCCGGAATCCCGCCTCGACGAAAGAGAGCCGGGCGAGCATCGGCTGCCCCTCCTGCCAGAAATCCTTTTTCGGGTCGGGGCTGGAGGCATCGACGACCATGACGAGGGTTTCCTTCTTGGCCCTTTTCTCCTCCTTGGCGCTGAGTATGAATGTACTGTAGCTCTCTCCCCCCGCCCGGACCAGTTTCAACGGTCCTATTTTGGCGAATGTGCGGTTGAACCACGCGGTGGGATTCCTGACGGTCATCGCCCCTTCGGAATCGGGACCCTGAAGGTGCGATCGAAGCGATTCGGGAATTTGAAGTTTCATCGGCACGGTGAGTTCTACCCGGTTTAATGATAGAATCGCTACCCGACTGGAGAGTCAGATGGGCGTTGGGTCAGCATGTTCGACCGTTCCGGGCAAGGTATATTCATCCCGGGAGGATCGACTGCTTATTGTAGAAACGTACAAACCGGTTAAGTTTATTGCAAGAGGCATTATCCCGACAGGCAAATACTCAGATGGTTTCGCAGGCCCCGGAGGGCATCCAACCCTGACGACCATCGACCAGGCGAATCTCATACCATTCGGGAAGCTGTTTGAGCAGGGTTACCCCGGTTCCCTCATGCAGGTGGAAAATCTCCTGAGCAGCTTTGTCCGGAGCGCTTCGAACGACGACTTTCTCAGCGAGAACAACAGCGCGTGGAGGTCCATGATCGGCGGATATTCGAAGGAATAGTAGACCGATAAGCAGCAGGAAGACGACGGAGACAGAGATCGAACAACTGTAAAGAAAGCGTCGTGGACGCCGGTTACGGATCAGGTAAGCCACACCGAAGAACAGCGATCCAACGACCGCTGCGGCCAATGCGAGCATGGCGAGCAAACCCGGGGGAACGAGGTCGCGTAGCGTATCGAGCCAGTCCCATACGGGCAAACGGGGAGGAGGTTCAATCTTGTCGACCGCTCTCGACCGGGCGAGGGAAAGGTTGTAACGGACATCGCGGTCATGAGGCATTTTACGCGCGGCGCGTTCATAGAAGAGAATCGCGGGGCCGAGCTCGCCTCGCTTGTAATAAGCATTGGCGATGTTATATAGCAGCGGACCGCTCGAGTAACCGTTTTCGAGCGCCAGGTGATACGCTTCCAAAGCGGCGTCGTAATCGCCTTCGCGGTATGCCGTATCTCCTTCGGCGGTGATCTGCTCCATCGGACTTGCCAACGCGGTCAAGGGGAGCGAGACCAACAGCAAAACGAAGATAATTATAGGCTTAGTCGATATTCGCGGCAAATGTCGCCGGTTGAGGTCCATTTTCGTTCAATCCCCCTAAATTCCGAATTATCCACAGGTTATCCACCGGTTATCAACGGGACTTATCCCCAAGTGAAACCTGGAGCGAGTATCATAGTACCATAGGATAATTCCCTGATATTAAATAACTTAAAGCGGGATTTATTGCGATATCCGTTTTTTTTGATCTCTTATCCACAGCTTATTCACAGTTCTGTGAAACACGAAGTTATCAACTGTTCCATGCCGCACCGTTCAATCGAAGTCCGCGTTGATCAAGCGGCGAGTTTGTGCCGGTCGAAGTAACGATCGACCGTCAGAATCCAGCGCCGTCCCCGCTCGATCAGCGCCGCCAACATTTCCGGATCTGCGCCCCGTGGTGTGAACCGCGCCGACTGGCATTGATTGAAGATCGATTCGAACAACTTTATCAGCCGCCCATCAACCTCGCGCGATTCCAACTCGTTACGCATTGTCGCGATATCGAGTTCCGCCGCCGTAATTCCGGTCCTGTCGGAGAAATACTGCACCAGCCCCCTGGCCAGCGCTGTAAACCCCTCCTGCGCATTCCCCGAGAGATGATATGCACGCGCCTGTTTGATCGCCGCCAGGGCCCTTCGCGCCGCCTTCCGCGCCATGCGACCGGACCTGTCGTCAGCCAGGCGGTTGATCCGCCGACGCAAGGTGATCGCCCCGCCGGCTATCGCGAGCGGAATGATGTATGCCAGCCAGTAAAGCGGGTTTTCCCGGAGCGGGACTCGCATGTTACTCAGGCCGCGGGTCGAATCGAGTATCCAGCGGATATCGGTCCCGACGGTGAGCACCTCGGTGGAGCTGCCCCGCGGCATCATCGTGTCGACCGCGGTCCAACCGGAAGCCGGCCGCACCTCAAGGAACATCTCGCCGGTGGCCCGCGTGACGTATTTCTTCGATTCGGGGTGAAAATAACTCAGCCGGACCGGGGCGATGCGCTGCCGTCCGGACCTCCTCGGGATCAGCAGATAAGTGAATTTTTTCGATCCACGCACATTTCCATTGACGGGTTCATGCGCCTCCTCAATCTGGGGGTTATAGGGTTCGATGTCGGGCGGAAAAATGATATCGGGCTCGGGCACAAAGCCGATATTGCCCACCCCCTCAACCGTTACGGTCAGGGTCACCGACTCGTTGGTCTCCACTTCGGTGCGGTCGAGTTCGGCCTTGACGGAGTAGTTGCCGACGATGTTCCTGAAATCAGAAGGTTGTCCTCTGGCGGGCAGCTGTTTCACCTGGACCTCAACGGACTTCGAAGAAATAGAGGTGGTCGTGTAATTGCCGCCGAAGAAAGGATCATCGAAAAAGCTGTCGAGTATGTTGCGCGACCGTCTCGATGCCAGCTGCACTTCGCAGGCGATCTCCATCGGTCCGACGGTCAGCTCACCGGTGCGTGTCGGAAAAAGGATGAGTCGGTGGATTACGGAGGCACTGTACGTTTCGCCCGAGATACGTTTTTCGAAGACCGCCGGCCGGTTCGGCATCGGCACCTCCTCGGTCCAGAACCCCTCGGTGGTCGAGAGCCTGCGGATATCAAAGGTGCGTACGGGGATACGGAAATAGAGGGTGTACGTCACTTCGACGGGCTGTTGAAGATAGACACTGCCCGGCTGGACATCGGCCAGCATGAAGACATCGGGCGGTGCGCCATCCGTTGTGGGCGGAGCGGCGGGTCTTCGGGTCCGCTGACCCGTGCCCGGTGTGGTCCGTTCCCCTTCGGAAGCATCGTCCCTCCCGGTCCCGAGGACAACGATGGTCACAGCATTGCCCTTCTCAACCGTGCGGCCCGATTTCACGGTGGGGGCGGGAATGACATGGTTGCCGTCGCGCAACGCCCTCAGTGTGTAGGTCAGCGTGCGGGTCGAACTCATCCTGCCGTTTACCCAGCGCATGTTTACGTTGCTGTTGGGACCGGTGAGAATCTGGAAGGCGGCGGGAAGGTTGACGGTGGGGTTCGGAACCGAAGCCCTGTTGCTCTTGACGGTGACCTGATAGACGAAGGTATCGCCGATTTCGACTCTCTCCGGCACAACCTCGGCGGTGACACTGATTTCAGAAGCCGCAGCGGCGGATTGGAGAGCGATTACGAAAGCCGCCAGACCGGCCAAAAGCATCATGCCCGAGCGTGCAGGTCTTGCAATCTCAAGAGCTTGGAGAATGCCAATCCCCCGATCATCGCCATGCCGGGCGATGCGGTGGCGGGCATTTCTTACGGCCCGGTACGAAAACATTTTGATCGGTTTCACCAGCTTTTCCCAGGTTTCTTCCTTGCTTGGGGAATCTGCTGACGGATTACCTGCTTGAGCAACTCCTTCTCGTCCTGCTGGAGCTGATCGAGGAAGCGTTCGGCGAACTCGCGGTCCATCTCTTCCTGCCGGGAGTCTTCTTGCGCGGACTCATCTTGCTCGCGGTCGCGCTCGTCCTCCTGTTCCCTCTGTTGGTCGGATTGCTGCCGCTGATCCTGCTTGTCCTGCCGGTTCTGCTGATCTTCCTGCTGCCGCCTGTCCTTCTTGTTCTCGTTCTCCTGCTGCTGCTGAAGCTGCCGCCTCGCGAGTTCGAGATTGATCTTCGAGTCGAGGTCGGAGGGGTCAAGCTTGAGCGCATCGATGAAGGATTCGAGCGCCATCTCATACTGCTTGGCCTCGGCGAATGTCCTGCCCCGATTATAGGCGGCGCGGGCGAGCAGCTCACGGCGGGTCTCGGGCGGCAGGCTGTTGAAAAGCGAGTCCGACCTGGCGAAATCTCCCATGCGGGAATAGACGCCGCCGAGGTTGTACTGGATTTCCGGCCGTAGGGAATCGCGCGTCGCCCTCGCCTCGAGATACATGGCCAGCGCCTCCGCGAGTTCGCTGTCGATAACGTGACGGTTGCCCTGCTTGACGAGCTTGTGTGCGTTGTCCCCGGCATGGCAGGGTGCGGCCAGCAGCATGCCGAGGAATATCACCTGTATCAGTCGCGGCTTCATGGCTTTCTTCTCCTCCCGGCGGGCAGCGTGAATTCTATCGCGAGCAGCAACAGGCTGAGGGCGAGCAATGGTTGGAACCGGTCCTCGAAGTCGGTGATCCGCCTGGTTTCGAGCTGTTTGCGGTCAAACCCGAAGATGGTCCTGTAGACCTTCCGGAACTCCTCTCCGCCCTGCGAAGCGCGGTAATACTCGCCTCTTGAGGCTTTGGCGATCGCTCTCAGCAGCTCCTCGTTGAGACGGCTGGTGACTATCTGGCCGCTTTCATCCAGCACCCAACCGTCCGGCTGACCATGCCGGTCATAGTTCGGAACCGGGTCGCCTTTGCCGAGGGCCATGCCGATCGTGTAGATCGGGGTATCCGCTTTTCCGGCCCGCCTTGCCGCTTCGACGGCTCCGCCCTCATGATCTTCGCCGTCGGAGATGAGCACGATCGCCCGTCCCCTTCCATCCTCCCCCGGGAAGGAAGCGAGTGCGGTCTCGATGGCCTCGGCAACCGCGGTACCCGGCGTCGGAATCAGGTCGGTGGCGAGCAGGTCGACGAACATCGATGCGGCGGCATAGTCCAATGTCAAGGGGCAGAGGGGGTATGCGATTCCGGCGAAGGGAACGACCCCTACACGGTCACCCTTGAGCCCCTCGAGGAAGCGGTCCAGCTCATATCGCGATTTCGTCAGCCGGCTGGGGCGTATGTCACGGGTGTCCATTGAGCGGCTGACATCGACGATGAGGATGATATCGATTCCCTCGCGGGTCACCTCCTCATAACGTGTCCCGATCCGGGGGTTGGCGAGGCCGATGATCAGCAAGGTCAAGGCGGCGAAAATGAGCCAGCGCTTCCAGCGGCGCAGGGCGAAGGAGCGTCCCGGCGCGAGACGAGGCCAGAGCGAGGCGGAGGCGAAGGCACTCCGCTCCCGACCTGCGCGGATGCGCAGAACCAGCTCGAGCAGCAACATCGCCACGGGGACGATCAGCGCGATCAGCCAGGTCGATTCACCCCAAAGAATCATCTCTCAGCGTTCCCCATATCGACAACTCTCATTTTGTGTTCGCCCGGGTCTTTAGAATTTTCAAACCGCCAGGTTCCTCAAACGTGTCAACACCAGCAACCGTTCCGCGACCAGCAGGATGAGGGCGAGCGCCGCCCAGGTTCCGAAAAGTTCGCGATAGTGTCGGAGGTGCTCGACCTCGATTTTCGTCTTCTCCAACTTATCGATGTGATCGTAAATGCTGCGCAGCGCCTCGGTGCTCGTCGCCCGGAAATACCTTCCGCCGCTCATCTCGGCGATTCGGGTCAGCAGCAGCTCATCGATTTGTACCTTGACCCTGCGGTATTGGATCCCATAGGGAGTCTGAACCGGTGCCCGGGCATAGCCCCTCGTGCCGACGCCGATGGTGTAAATCTTGATCCCGACCTCGGTCGCCGCATGAGCCGCGGTCAGGGGGTCCGGCTGGTCGACGTTGTTAACGCCGTCGGTGAGCAGGATCAGGATCCTGCTCTTCGCGTCCGAGGAGCGCAACCTGTTCGCCCCGGTGGCTATCGCCTTGCCGATGGCCGTCCCATCGGTTACCGTGCCCGCCTCGATTTTATCCATCAGGTTGGAGAGGACGCGGTAATCGAGAGTCAGCGGCGACCAGGTGAAGGCCTCGCCCGCGAACATCACCAGTCCGATCCGGTCCGAGGTCCGTCCCTCGATGAACTCGCGCGCGACCCTTTTGGCCGCCTCGAGACGGTTGCCCGGCTTGAGATCCTCGGCGAGCATGCTCGTCGAGATGTCGAGGGCGATCACCAGGTCGATGCCCTCGGTGTGGAGCTTCTGTTCATCGAGCGCAATTCTCGGGCGTGCGACCGCTATGACGAGCAATGCGACGGCGAGCATGCGAAGGACAAAGGGGAGATGCCGGAGGAGACTTTTCGTTCTCCCCATCAGCGGCTTGAGTCCGGAGGCCGATGGGAAGACCACGGTCGGTGCGGGCCGCCTGAGTCTGCGGTAATAGTCCCAGGCGAAGAGAGGAATCAACAGCAGCCCGAGCAGCAGCCATGCATTACCCCAGGCGATCATCACCCTTCCCCCTTCTTCGATTCCTTTGATGGTACTCGCGTCCGCCAGGTGATTTGTGGTTGCGGCGGAGCCTTGCTGGTCTCAACGGAATCGGCAGGTTCAGGCTCAGTCGCGACCGTTGCGGCCGGAGGTGCTTCCGCCCTTGCCGAGACCTCCGGTCCGGTGCTGTCCGCATGGTCCTCGAGTTCCGGGGGATGCGGCTTGTAAGCCTCGACGATGCATTCGGCCGTTTCGAACATCGCGGCGGCCCGTCCGGGAGTAATCGTCCCCCTGGCGAACTTGATCATGTCCGCCTCACCGAGCATGTTGAGCAATTCGGCGGCGTCGCACAACAGCCGGTCGTCTTTCGCCCAGAGGCGCACCTCCCAGGTGGTCATCTCGAGCACCTGATCGTGGTGAACCCTTTCGAGCAGCCTCTTGGCGATTTCGGTCAGCGCGGCGGCATATCCCTTGAGATCGCCCCGCGCGAGCGGGTTATCCTTCCTGAGCGCGAGCAGGGCGGCGACCGCCTCATCATAGGGCGGCACAGGCGGCTCCCCGGCTTCGATGCCCTCGAGCCTTTTCCGCCGTCGCCCCAGCCACCAGCGAACCAGCAGGAACAGGCCGATTCCGGCCGCAAGCGCCGCTGCATAGGGCCAGGTCCAGCGGATAATATCGATGAGGGTGATCGGCAGCTCCTCCTGCGCCTTGAGCGGGCGGAAGTCCGTAGCGGTGCTGTCGGTGAGCACGCTTGCGATGTGAACAGTGCCGCCCTCGACGGTAATCGGGCCCCAGGGGGTGCCGACGGTCAGATCCCCGGTTTCGAACCGCCCGGTGTCATAGGCGGCGACGGTCCATGTGAGCGAAGCGGCGTGGTTGCGAGCGGCTTCGCGTCGTGTGGCGGTATCGGCGGAAATCACGGCGAAGCCGCCGAGAAGATCGCCGACGGGAGGCCACCCGATCTTCTCGGGCTCGAGGCCGGGGACTGAGAGGGTCACCCGGATCGGGTCGCCGACATGGGCCTCCTTCGGCTCTACGGTGAGCGAAGGCTGCGACCTTTTAGCGATGACGGATTTATCCTGATCGGTTTCTTCCCGGGCTCGGGTATAAACAGGCGAGGACAGCAAAATCAGCGCAGCCAGTGAAACCGGCAGGCCGGAATGGAAGGATTTGAAGCATGCTTTCTCTTGCTTCCACCAGTGCATCACCGCCTCCGCTCACGGCTCCTGAAGAACTGGACCAGCGGCAGGTAGTATGGTTGCTCGGGTTCGCTGAGATCGATCTCCACACGGTCTATGCCGTGGGTCGAGAAAAAATCCCCCAGGCCCGTCGCCTGGCGCGCGCGTCCATGGCTGAAAGCCGCCCTGAGATGCGGGTCGCCGGTGTCGAGCCAGACGATCTCGTCCGTTTCTGGGTCCTCGGCGGCGATCCACCCTGCATTCGGCAGTTCGCGCTCGCGGGGATCGACGATGTGCAGGGCGACGAGGTCGTGTTTCTTCGCCGCGACCTTCGCCGCCTCCTGCCATTGGCCGCCGTCCAGAAAATCGCTGATGAGAAAGACTATGGCGCGTTTTGTCTGCACCCGCAGCAGCGTTTCGATACCAGAGGCGAGGTCGGTTCTGCGACCCTTCGCACGGTAGGCGAGCAGGTCGCGGATTATCCGCAGGGCATGGGAAGTGCCCTTCTTCGGGGGGATGAACTTCTCGACCTCTTCGCTGAAGAGGATCAACCCGACCTTGTCATTGTTGCGCAGTGCGCTGAAGCTTAAAACGGCCGCGACTTCGGCGGCCATCTCGCGCTTGAAACCGGCGACGCTGCCGAATTCGCCCGATGCCGAGACATCGACCAGCAGCATGACCACGAGCTCGCGCTCCTCCTCGAAGAGCTTGATGTATGGCTTGCCCTCGCGTGCGGTAACATTCCAGTCGATCGTACGCACATCGTCTCCGGGGACATACTCCCGCACCTCGCTGAACTCGATGCCCCGCCCCTTGAAGGCGGTGTGGTATTCGCCGCTGAACAGCTCGTTGACCGCGCCGCGAGTCCGAATCTCGATGGCGCGAACCTTGCGCATCAACTCCTTGGTGGTCATGGCACCTCGATTCCGTGCAGCAGTTCGGTGACAATATCGTCGGAGGTGCGCTCCTCGGCCTCGGCCTCGAAGCTCGGGATGATGCGGTGCCTCAGGATGTCATGGCCGATGGCGCGGATGTCTTCCGGGATGACGAACGCCCTGCCCTGGAGAAAGGCCCACGCCCTTGCCGCCTTGACCAGGTAGAGCGAAGCACGCGGACTCGCGCCGTAGGAGATCAACGGCTTCAGCTTGTCGAGGCCGAATTTGTCGGGTTCGCGGGTGGCGAAGACGATGTCGAGGATGTAGTTCTCGATCTTCTCGTCGAGATAGACGGATTCGACAACCTTTCGCGTGGCGAGAACAGTGTCGGGTTGAATCACCGGTTTTATCTGCGGAACGTTCGAGCGGCCATGCAGACGCAGAATCCGGCGCTCCTCATCGCGCACGGGGTATGTAACCCTCAGCTTGAGCATGAAACGGTCGACCTGGGCCTCGGGCAAGGGATAGGTGCCCTCCTGCTCAATCGGGTTCTGGGTGGCGAGCACGAGGAATGGCCGTGGAAGAGCATGGGTGTGGTCTCCGAGGGTCACCTGGCGCTCCTGCATCGCCTCGAGCAGCGCGCTCTGGACCTTCGCCGGGGCGCGGTTGATCTCATCGGCGAGGATGAAATTTGCGAATACCGGACCCTTTTTCGTCTCGAAGCCGCCATCCCGCGGGTTGTAGATCAATGTGCCGACGAGGTCCGCGGGCAGGAGATCGGGCGTGAACTGGATGCGGTGGAAGCGGGCGTCGATGGCGGCGGCGAGACTGCTGACCGCGAGGGTCTTCGCCAGCCCCGGCACACCCTCGATAAGTACATGACCATCCGCCAGCAGGCCCACCAGCAGGCGCTCGACCATGTATGTCTGACCGACGAGTACTTTGCCGATCTCAGAGGATAACGCACGAATCGGCGCGGAGTGCCGGTTAACCTCTTCGGTGATTGCGGAGATGTCCTGGTTCATTCGGCGCGGTCTCCTTCCAGGTGAATACTTATTGTAATCTTATGCGAGTGGACCGATTCATGTGTATCGGTCCATTTCTCCTACTCATTCGCCATGTCGAAAGTTCCGAAAGCGGAAGCGGCGTGGCAATCGCGGCGCGGTAAATTTATATCAACCGGAGAGGCTTCAGAAATATGTAGTGTTGGTTTTATATTTCTGCACGTTTCCATATTTGTGACTATTATTCACAACGCGGCGGCGAGGGCGCGATGCCGCAGGAATAGTGCTCACCAAACGCAGGAGGTGCACATGCAGAAGGATTTTCATTTCTACTGCATCGCGGTGCTCGCCCGTAGAGCCGGGTTCAGGGCGCCGGACGCGTTCACCATCGCCTATGCCTCGCAGTATGTCGACGACTCGACGGAGAGCGAGCCGATCCAAATCGGCGATATCCGTTTCGATCCGGTCCGTTCGGCGCACTTCGGCCTGAGATCGTTTGAGTGGGGAACCCAGAAGAAGATATTCATCCCTTTTCACTTCATGCCGCCCAAACTTCCGATTCACTCAGGCGATGACACCTATGTCACCGAACCCGGTTCGAATACCGCGCGCGAGGTACTGAGACAGGCGAAAAAGGAAAAATGGCCATTCTGCCTCTACCGGGTGGGAATCGCGTTGCATGCCTACGCCGACACCTGGGCTCATCAGCACTTCTCCGGCAGGCAGGACCCGGAGAACGACGTCGAGAAGATCTGTCACCGTCGAAAGGACAAGTGGAAGCGTCTCTTGCTGGAGAATGCATATCTCGACCTGTTGCCGCAGATCGGTCATGCCGAGGCGGGGAAGTTTCCCGATTATCCTTACCTGGAGTGGAAGTACACTGGCCATGAGACCGGGAAGGGCAAGGAGGTCCTGCGTGACAACCCGGGCGAGTTCCTCAAGGCCGCCAAGGCGATTTTCCGTGAACTGGCAAGCATCAAGAAGCCGTACAAATCGGGCGTCAGGAAATGGGGCCAGATAAAAGGCGAGATCGAGGGGGCGTTGAAATTCGCCGATGACGACCTCGACAAGCGTTGCAAGAACTGGCGGAATGGTTTCAGCGGCCTCTTCCCGAAGGGGATGTACAAGTTCAATCATTTTCAATGGCGCAAGGAGGCGCTGCGTCCGAAGAAGGTGAAAGATATTGATTGGGACAGGTTTTCCCCCGGGGAGTTCAGCAAGCTGAGATTCCGGCCGGTTGACAATTTCTTTGAAACGTCATGGGTGATGTTCCATCGCGCGGCGCTCAGGCAACGCCACTTCGTGCTCGAGAACCTGTATTGAATGTACTTCGATAGTTGATATGCATGCATTGGAACGGGGCGGGGTGGTGCGATAGACCAGGGAGCAGACACGCCTGTTCAGCCTGTGGCCGGACCCCCTGGGTTGACGCCGACAGGCGGATAAAGGTGCCGGCCGAACCATCCGCGGCGATGAAAAAGCTGTTTTCCGTGAGACCTCCACCTTGTGGATGATTATCTCGGAAACGGAAGCGCAACCGTTGGCCGCGGACGCCGGAGCTTGGTATAATTCCACCATGAAGACACAACGCCCTCCATTCCTCCCCTCGATCAGGCAGACGCTCAATCTGCTGCTTGCCGGAACCGGCGTAGCGCTGTCCTGGTTGTTCAAGCGTCCGGTGGTTCCCGCAAGCCCGGTGATGCTGATGGTCGAGCCGACCACCGCCTGCCAGCTCGAGTGCCCCCACTGCCCGACGGGGCGGGGCGACCTGACACGTCCCGCTGCCAACCTCAGATTCGAACAGTTCCGTCAGCTCTGGGACTCGATCCATCCCGCGCCCCTTCTGCTCCAGCTCTGGAACCAGGGCGAGCCGTTGGTCAACAGGGAGACGCCCGCGATGATCCGTCATGCGGCTGGTTCGGGCGCATGGGTGCGAATGGCGACCAACGGTGAGCTGCTGGCGGACGACAGGCTGGCCGGCGAGATCGTAGCGAGCGGGTTGGCGGGTCTGATTCTCTCGCTTGACGGTACAACACCGGAGAGCCATGTCAGCTACCGCGTCGGCGGCGACTTCGCCAAGGTTGAGCGGGGGGTGAAAAACGTGCTCGAAAGGCGTGAAGGCCACCGTCCGGCCCACCCTGTAGTGGTCTGGCAATACCTGCTGTTCAGGCACAATCTCGGCGAAATCCGTGAAGCGCGCAGACTGGCACGGAAGTGGGGGGTTGACCGTCTCGTCTTCAAGAAGGCGCAGCTCGAGGAGCTCTCGCTCGAGGAGGGGCTTCGCTGGCTGCCGGAGGACCCGGCGCTGCGGCGGTATGACAGGATGGGCGATAAATGGGTGCTGCGGCGCGGGGAACGGTTTTTCTGCAAACGGATTTTTTCCAGCGCGGTGGTTCAGGCCGACGGCGAAGTGGTCCCCTGCTGCTTCGACAAGGACGGCGAGTTCGCGGTCGGCAATGTCTTCGAGACCCCGTTTCCCGAGATATGGCGAGGCGACCAGTTCCAGGCGTTCCGCCGCCGCTGGATCGAGGGCGACCGCCCGGCGATGTGTGCCAACTGCACCGAGGGGCTGCGGCGGCTCTACGCCAAGCCATAAGAAGTGGAGTGAAACCCGACTCTGAAATGTCGATCTGCAAGTCCGCTCATGAACACTCCAGTTAAATCTGAACGACGCTGGTCTATACATCTTTAGTATTGTGTTCGGAGAGCACTATCTTTATTTATTCTACAAGGGTAGTTTGAAAGGGGGTCGAGGATCGTGAAAAGGATATTGATACTCTATTCATTGATAGTGCTTTTATCTTGGATGTCAATGGGATGTATATTTACATTTATAGGGTATTCGGTGGGGAAAAAGGCTGATTATAAAAAGGCATGGGTCGTTACCACAAGCAAGGACTCGCTTGAGATATATGCTAAACGTCATGATCTGATCATAATGGTTCTTCAAGATGGTTCCAAGATAGAGGGAGAATTAATATCGATAGAAGCGGACAGTCTTATTCTTGTTGCCAGCCACAATATCAGGAGGGTGGTCCCTATCGGGGAATTGAAATCTGTTGAAATAATAAGAGTGGGAGAAGATGGACGCTCGAAGGGAGCATTGATAGGACTGGCGGTGGATTCAACGATAGCGGTTACACTGATTATTATTGACCTGTTGCATAGGTCTTCACAATCTACGGGTTTTGTTGTATTCCCCCATTAGGTTATGCACCAAGGCTGGGCGGCCCGACCCAGACACATCGACCGTCGGGTGGCCCGGCTGCTCCGCAGCCGGGTTTCGCGGACCCCGTGAAAATACCATCAGTCTTAAAAGGATCGGGCTCGCCTAAAAGCCAGTAGCGGGTACTCCGGCAAGCGCCTGTTTGCTGGACCGGATGCGGAAAGGTCGGTATACCCTGTCTTGCAAGACGCCAATCGGCGATGAAGCCCGGCCGCGCTTGTGCGTGAGGCCGGGCGTTCGTAGCTTATTCACAACACGGCGGTCGGTCCTTAAATCCATGTAGAACAAGAGTAATGGAAGACATGTCGGCCGCCAGTCGGGGAGCCTGTTCCGGCTTTCCGGCGCAGAGTGGAGGTGCATCAAACCCGAATGTCCAGCGAATTCCTCAAGAGGCTCGAAGGAAGCGTGATCCTCGGCGACGGGGCGATGGGGACGCAGCTCTACGAGCGCGGCGTCTACATCAACCGCAACTACGACGATCTCAACCTGACCGACGCCCATGTCGTCAAGGCTGTGCATCGCGACTACATCAAGGCCGGGGCGGAGATGATCGAGACGAACACCTTCGGCGCAAACCCGTTCCGTCTCGGCAAGCACGGCCTCGCCGACAAGACCTTCGAGATCAACAAGACCGGCGCGGAGCTCGCCCGCCGTTGCGCCGAGGAGGGGGCTGGAGTGCTGGTTGCCGGGTCGATAGGGCCGTTGGGGAAGCCGATTGCGCCTGTCGGCAGAATCGGGATCAAAGAAGCACATGATGGATTCAGAGGGCAGGTGGAGGGACTTCTGGCGGGCGGCGTCGATCTTTTCATCCTCGAAACCTTCCTGGACATCCGTGAAATTCAGATAGCGATCGGCGTCGTGCGCGAGCTGAGCGACCTGCCGATTGTCGCTTCGATGACGATCAACGAGAGCGGACTTACCGCCTATGGACGCAGCCCCGAGGAGATCGCCGAAGTGCTCGACCGTGAGCCGGTCGAGGTCATCGGGTTGAACTGTTCCACCGGTCCGCAGAACATCCTCGAAGGGGTTGTGAGGATCAGGGCGCACACCGGGAAACAGTTGGCCGCTTTTCCGAATGCGGGCGAACCGAGGATAGTCGAGGGGCGGATCATCTATATGTCGACCCCGGAGTATTTCGCCGAGTACTCGAAGCGGTTGATGCAGAACGGCGTAAATCTGATCGGCGGTTGTTGCGGAACGACGCCGGCTCACACTCGCTTCATGAAGACCGCGATCAGGGCGCTGCACCCGGTGTTGGAAAAGGTGGAGATCGCCGTACCGAAGGAAAAGCTTACTCGGAAGAAGTTACCGGAAGTGGTTCTTCCGCCGCGCGGCGAACGCTCACGGTTGGGAAAACTGCTCGACAGGAAGGCATTCCCGGTATCATGCGAGTTGCATCCGCCGAAGAGCCCGAGTGTCGGCAGGATCCTCGAACAGGTGAGGATGCTGCAAATTGCGGGGATCAACGTGGTCAACATCCCCGACGGTCCTCGCGCTTCGGCGAGGATGAGTCCGATGGCCCTCGCGCACATCATCCAACGCGAGACCGGGATGGATACGATTCTCCATTATACCTGCCGCGACCGTAACATTCTCGGGATGCAGTCGGACCTGCTCGGGGCGGAGGCGCTTTGTCTCGCAAATATCCTCTGTGTCACCGGCGATCCTCCGAAACTCGGCGACTACCCGATGGCCTCGGCGGTGTTCGACGTCGACGCGATCGGCCTGCTGCGCATCGCGAGCAACCTCAACCACAGCCGTGACCTGGCAGGGAACCCGATACCGAAACAGACCGGCTTTTTCCTTGGCGCGGCATTCAATCCCGGGGCGATCGACCTGGAACTGGAAATAAACCGCCTTCACAAGAAGATCGATGCGGGCGCGGAGTACATCATGACTCAGCCGGTTTTCGAACAGGAGGTGCTGCTCGAATCGCTTGAGAAGGTAGGGGATCTGAAGGTACCCGTCTTCTGCGGAATTCTGCCGCTGGCATCATATCGCAACGCGCAGTTTTTCCACCATGAAGTGCCGGGAATGGACGTACCCGAACCGATACTCGAACGGATGAAAACCGCTTCGGAAAAGGGAAAGGAAGCGGGCGAGGCGGAGGGAGTGACAATCGCGCGCGAGGCCCTCTCATCGGTCAGGAAATATGTCCAGGGAGCGTATATTATGCCGCCGTTTGGACGCATCGAAAGGGCGATTGATACCGCCGGCATTCTCAAGGGACATAAGACGCTGGATGAAGTGAAGAAGAAACTGGACCGCACTGAGAAACGGAAGAAGTAGACGAAAGCGACCTGGACTCGAGATGAAAACGCCAAGAGGAGTTGTCTGGATCACCGGGGCATCCAGCGGAATCGGACGCGATACGGCGCTGTTGCTCGCCTGTAATGGATGGAAGGTTGCCGCGAGTGCACGCGGTCATGACGGCCTTGAGAAGCTGGCGGGGCATCATCAGGCCATCCATCCATTTCCACTCGACGTCACCGATGCTGTGGCGCGACGGGAGGTTTACGCAGGGATTAAGAAGGAACTCGGTCCGGTCGACGTGATGGTGAACAACGCCGGGTATGCGGTCCGGGGGGCGGTGGAGGAAATCTCGGCGGGCGACATCCGTGAACTCTTCGATGTCAACGTCTTCGCGCCGATCGCCCTGACGCGCCTCGTGCTGCCCGAAATGCGCGAACGCCGCACCGGCCGAATTATCATGGTCAGTTCGGTGGTCGGAAAGGTGGCTTTCCCGTTGAATGGAACCTACTCGGCTGCAAAATTCGCCCTTGAGGGGTTCTCCGATGCGTTGCGTATTGAAACAGCCCCCTGGGGAATTGACGTGATTCTTGTTGAACCGGGTCCGATAGCGACTCAATTTCAGGGGACGGCGAAACGGAGGTCGATCGGCAGGCTGCTCAGCAGGCAGTCGCCGTATCGAGAATACTACCGGAAATACCTCGCCGGCGGCTTTATGTCGAAGCGTATCTATTGGGGTCCTGTGACGGTGGCGCGAGTGATCGCCGAGGCCGCCGAGTCGGAACGCCCACGAGTACGTTACCCGGTGCATCCGATCGCTCGCTGGCTTCCGGTGCTCGCGAAAATCATTCCCGCAAGATGGCTTGATTTCATTCTCGGCGGCCAGTATGGACTTCACCGTTCCACAGCCGGTCAGCCGCCGCTCTGAGGGAAGATTGAGGGAAAGCGAAACGCTTTCTGATCGAAGATCAGGGGGGACAGAGATGCTTCTTGTCGGATACGGTGTCGATATGTTGCGCCTCGTAAGCGGGGAGAAACTGATTCTCGGGGGCGTGGAAATCCAGCTCGATCGCGGCCTCGAAGGACCGGATGACGGGGATGTGCTTACGCGGGCGGTGATCGACGCATTTGTCGGGGCATGCCCTTATTGCCAGCCTGAACCGAAATCGCCGGAAGAAGAGGGGAAGATGGAAACGAGCAGCATATCCCTGCTCGAGAGATATGTTAGACTGGCGAGCAGCAACCAACTGGATATAATCAATGTCGATGCGACGATCCTCCTTGATCGGCCGCGGCTGGCGAAATACATAGACCGGATTCGCTGGAACATCGCCGAGGTGCTGGGAATCAATCCAAAACTGGTCTCGATCAAGGAGCGCAGCTTGGAAGGGCTAGGCCCGAGCGGACGCGGCGAGGGCATCGAGGCGCGAGTGGTAATGCTTGTCGACAGAAAGAATGCATGAGCGAATAGGAGGCTGTTACACATCGGGGTCAACAGACCGGGTCCTGCCCTCGCCGGGAGTTTGAAGGGACGCGATGATCATCCTGAGATGTGATCTCGTCCATTAGTGGACGAGATCACATGAATCTATGCATTTTGATGCGAAGATAGGTGTAAGAATGCCGGGGAAGATGGATTAATGAACTACAAGCGGGCGATTACAATACTCGCAGTGCTCGCCGGGGCCCTGATGGCGCCCCAGTTGTTAGGGCGTGGCGATATATCCATGCCCGTACGGCTGATCTACGACATCTTCACCCTCGCGCTTGCCCTCGCGGTGTTCGCCAGGATTCGTCCGGCGAGAACTACCGGCGGTGAACTCGGCCGGCTGCTTTTGGGTGTCCCGGCCTACTCTATTTCCGTGGCGCTATACGTGCTTGTTTATGAGATTGCCCTGCGCTTCGGCCGCGCCGAAATTGGAGGGAGCGAAGGCATCCTCCTCGTTTCCCGGATGTTTCTCTCCTTTGGCCTTGCCTGGTCGCTACTCTCCGTGATCCGTCTCGGCGGCCCCTACTGGAGCGAGCACAAACGCCATGTGATAATCGTCGCAGTAGTCACTCTCTCATTGGTTCTGCTGAACGCGCCTCAGTTCATCGCTTACATCGCGGGTATTTATATCGCCCTCTGGGTGGATCCCTTCCGCTGGGTGGAGAAGCTGAAACGCGGATCGAGGTGGTGGATCACCCTGCTGTTCTTCGTTGGACCTGTCTGTGGCCTGATTTTCGCCTCCGACATTACGCCGGGGTCCGGTCAGGAGGACGCAACCCCCGCTTTGACACTGATCCATAAGCAGATTGCGGGTCTCGGTCTGCTGGAAATCCTTAAGCACTACTTTGTCGCTTACTGGATACTGGTACCGGTGCGGATCATCATGAAGATGCTGCGGGGCGCCTTCGGTGTCCGCATTCCGATATGGATCAAACTTGGATTCAACTACATCTTCAGCTCGCTGATTCCCGGTCTGCTGTTGGTCGCGCTTTTGGCTGTCGCCATCTACGCCGGCATCGGGACTCTGCGCTCAAGGACAGTTCGCAATCTCATCTATTCCGATCTTCAGGAACTTGAGGACGCTCTGCGTCAGAGGCGACTGGATGCCTACAGCGAGGCCGACAGCGTCGCCGAGGGCATCTACCTGCGGGTAAAGACCGACAAGCCCATGACTGCGCCTGAACCGAGGTCGTTCTCTCTCGATCCGGGCTCTCCCTCAACCTCGATACCCGGGAGAGTGGGATATCCTGGCGGAGTGCTCGAGTCGCCGCTTTCGACCCTGCCAGAGGGATGGGTGCTCGAGCCGCTGAGAAAACCGGGAGCTGACCTGATCCCGCAGCTTGGTGAGGAGGAGAGCGGGGATATCTGGGTCAAACTGGCGGCGAAAACGACCTCCTGGCCGATGCCCGACACCCTGCCGCTGTTCCCGGGTTGGACGGATATGACGACCGGGCACCACGGACTGCTGCCGATGGGCGGAGGACGAACGGCCTTCGCAGCGGCCACCGCGCGCCGTGCCGGATCGAATATGATTCATATCGCCCTGAGGCCGTTAAACGTCAACGTGTTGGAGGGATACAGCAGGGTGGTGAACACGGATATCGTTATCTGGCCGAACACCGAGCTCTCTTCGAGGATTGATGCGGATGGTAGCACGGAGTCGAGGATACTCGGGGGCGATCCCTCGGATCCGCGCTGGCAGGCGCTCGAGACGATCGCTACCAAACAGGATTCGGCCGATGATCTCTGGCACCGTTCGCTTTACCAGGGGGTCTGCGAACTCCAAACTTGGCCTCAGGACCAGGGAGGCCAGAGAATCCTCGGTCTGATAGCGGTGCGCACCTCGCTGGCCGGACTGTTCGAGTCGCTCTATCCGACCAGCGGTCTGAGCAGGATTACGCTGAGCGTGCTGTTGGTGTTGAGCATCCTGTTACTCGCCGCGGTCCTGTTTTCCAGCGCGCTTGGCTTCGGAATAAACCGGACGATCACATCCTCGGTCAAAGCGCTAAGGCATGGAACGGAGCAACTGCGCAAGGGAAATCTCGAAATCAGTATCGACGTCCAGAACCGTGACGAGCTCGGCGAGCTCGCCGAGAGCTTCAATCACATGACCAAGGATCTCCGGCGCATGATCAGCCAGATCGCCATGAAGGAGCGACTCGAACGTGAATTGCAGATCGCACGCGAGATTCAACTGAAACTTCTCCCCGGCGAGCTTCCGGAGGTCCCCGGGTACAGCCTTGCAGCGCGCAGCGATCCGGCCGAGGAAGTCGGCGGCGACTATTACGACGTTCTGCCCAGGAACCACGGCAAACTGCTGATCGCGTTGGGTGACGTTTCCGGCAAGGGGGTTGCGGCGGCGATGCTGATGAGTAACCTCCAGGCGAATCTTCATGTACTCGCCTCTCAAAACATTCCGCTGATAGAGGTGATGAAACAGCTGAACGTGCAGATATTCCGCAACTCCACACCCGAGATGTTTATCACTTTTTTCCTCGCCGAACTGGACGGTGACAGCGGAAAGGTCCAGTTTATCAACGCCGGGCACGATACACCGGTGATGATCAGTGACGGGGAGTGTCAGAACCTCGAAAGCGGAGGACTGCTGCTGGGCGTCGATCCGGATGCAAATTACCAGACGGGAAAGGTCAAGCTGGAGACGGGAGGCCTGATCGTGGTTTATTCGGACGGCCTGACCGAGGCGATGAATGAAACCGGGGTCGAATTCGGACGCGACCGGCTGATCGATGAATTGTTGAACCTCAAGGACATGCGGGTGGACGCAATTGTGGATGGTGTCATGGAAAAGGTGCGGCTGTATGTAGGCGGCGAACAGGCGGCGGAGGACGACCTGACCCTGATGGTTGTGAAAAAATCAGATGGTTCATAGAAGATTTTCAAATTAACCGGATGAAATGATGGCTCGAATCCTTGTTGTCTGTGGAGGCGATTCTTACGAGCGGATGGTTTCATTGGAAAGCGGAGACGCGGTCGCCCGTGGACTGGCCAGGGCGGGACACGATGTGGTTAAACTCGATACCGCGTCGCCGGGAAAAACAGTTGGGGCCGATGAACCGCTGCTCGACGGGCCGGTGGGCATAATGCCGCCCGAAGAAATCGAAACCGCCCGACTCGACCGCGAAGGCTGGATTCGATTGATGCAAACCATCGCCGAATCAGGAGCCGAGGCGGTATTCCCGATTCTTCATGGGGGTTGGGGCGAGGATGGACGGGTCCAGGCGATGTTTGAACTGCTGGAGCTCCCCTACCTCGGCAGCGGGGTTATGGCGAGCCAGCTCTGCATGGACAAGGTCGAGACACGCCGTTATGCCGAACATGACGGTCTCCCGCTGGCTGATGGGGGACTGGTCAATCACGGAGAAGATGCGGAGGAGGCGTACCTGCGCTGCGTCCATGATTATGGATCCCGCCTTGTCGTAAAACCGCAGGCGAGCGGCTCAACCGTGGACGTTTACATCGTCGATGAGCAAATGCCGTTCATCGAAGCGGTCAGGACGATCAGGGATCACGGCGAAGTTCCGCTTGTGGAGAAATATATCCCCGGGCGCGAGCTGACGGTTTCCATAATTGGCGACCGGCCGTTTCCGGTTATCGAGATTCGTCCGCATGACCGGTTTTACGACTATACCAGCAAGTACACCAAGGGCGAGACCGATTACCTCTGTCCCGCGCCGATTCCGGATGCGACGGCGATCAAGCTGCAGGAGCTCTCCGTGAAGGTATTCATGTCGCTCGGCTGCCGTCATCTGGCGCGTGTCGACTGGCGGCTCGATCCCGAGGACAACCCGTTCTTCCTCGAGGTGAACACCATCCCGGGAATGACCGATCTCTCCCTCGTGCCGATGGCGGCGAACGAGGCCGGACTCGACTTCCCCGGGTTGATGGACCGCTTCGTACAGCTCACTCTCGGAGAGCCGCATTCGTGAGCTTCCGTCTCGTTTTCCCGGAACAGTTAAATTCTTGGAATTCGGGCATTTCCATCAGTTCTTCGCCTGTTTGATGTTCTCCACATGACCGGTCTCCCTCCGCTTCAAGTAATCTCAGAATAGCGATAAATAGCATTTAACGGCGATTGGTGCGCTTTACAATCAAGCAGACACTGAGACTTTCTCACCATATGCCCCGGATGTAGCGCAAGGGAGATTGGTTGCCGGGAAGATTGAAATTCCTGTTGGTTGTCCAGGGGGCGAGGCCATGAACCAGGAAGAATTCGCAGGTGGGACCGACAAGCCGAGCGAATCGGTTGAAATCAGCGAACAAATCGATAACTTGCGCCGGCTGATAGCCATTTCGATTGACCTGCTTGGACAGGAACTTGAGGTCCTGGTAAACCCGGATATCTACAGGAAGGAGCCGGTGTCGTCGTTGGCGGGCATATTCAATTGGCTCGCCCAGGCCGCCGAGATGATCATCGTCCTCAACGAATCGGAGGTCGATTCATCGCGTATCCTCGTAGCGCAAAAGGTAAACGAGAAGCTCTATGACAGAGTTGTTGCATACATGCGGGATTACCCTCGGAAATTGAAAATCCCCGAGCCATTGGAAAACCGGAATGTTATCTTAAATTAATCTTAAGAAAACAACATTGGCTGCGGGCGTTCCACATGGCAAGGCAAAAGCGCTGTCCAACCTCTCTTCAAGTGGTTGGCATGTTGTCCCTGATTCTCATCATCGGTCCCGAACTTCGGGGTGAAGTGATCCTCAACGAGATCATGTACAACCCCGAAGGCGCGGACTACTACACCGAATACATTGAACTCTCTAACTCCGGTATCGAAGTAGTGAACCTCGCCGGATGGATGATCTCCGACGGGGAGGGCACGGACAGCTTGATCGGCGGACCGGGGGTCGACAGCCTCTCGCTATCGCCGGGCGGTTACGCCCTCGTGCTCGATTCCGGCTACTGGGTAAACGGCGGCGGGCTCTATGACGACCGCATCCCGGTTGAGACGCTGCTGCTCACCGTTGAAGATGCGGCGCTTGGTTCGGGCGGGCTGGCGAATTCACGGTCCGAAACTGTGAGTCTTTTACGTCCGGACAGCAGCATCACCTCCAGCCGTGCTTATCTACCGGATGCGCCCCAGGGTGTCAGCGAGGAGAGGGTTCTGGTCGACGGTGGGGAGGGTGATGACAACTGGGCCTTTTCCACGGTCGGCGGAACGCCGGGTTACCGGAACAGCGTTACACCCCGGGCGCGGGACCTCGCGCTCGACTCCCTGCAGCTCGAAGTCGTCGGCGATCAGGGTAATGCCGAATTGAGGGTGACGGCATGGGTCGGCAACGTTGGGCTGGAAGAGTCGGCTCCCGCAGACCTGGCGCTCAGTCTTGACCGTCATCATGCGGGCACGCCGGAGGTCGCGGGTGTCTGGGAGGTGCCGCCGCTGGGATCGGGCGGAAGCTGGACCTTGAATGACGATCTCGGGCCGCTTTCGGGCGGACACTGGCTGGCGGTGCTCGCGCTGCAGGGGGGTGACGACAACCCGGCCAACGATAGTCTCAGGGGGAGTTTCCATGTTCCCTGGCCTTTCGGTAGCCTGCGTTTCAGCGAACTGATGCCGGACCCGCCTGAGGCGCTGCCGGTGGAATGGATCGAGATTGTGAATCGTACCGGCGACCACCTGCCGATGACGGGTTGGGGCTTTGCCGATGCCGGGGGCCGTCTGGCGGAGATCGATACGACCTCACCCCTGGCCAATCCCGGACACCTCGTGATCGCGGCGGAATCCACGATGGTTATGTGGCCCGGGCTCGACCCGGACAGGCTGGTTGTGCCGCGGGTTTGGCCCTCGCTGAACAACGACGGCGACACCTTGACGCTGTTCGATCCCACCGGTTCGGTCGTCGATGAGGTTGCCTATGGTTCGGTGACCAGTGGCAACAGCCTGGTCCGCGTGGTTTTCGGAGACGAATTCTCAGTGGATGACTGGGTTGAGACGCCTGATACGCTCGAAGCGACTCCGGGTTCGGCCAATCCTGACTTGCCGGAACCCCCCGAACCCTGGACGGGGAAGGCGACGGTTACGCTTGACCCGAATCCCTTCAGCCCGAACGGCGACGGCTACGAGGACAAGCTCAGCTTTTCCTTCGCATTTCCCACCGGGGAGGTGAGGATTACGCTCCGTCTGTTCGACGTGAACGGCCGGAGAATTACAACGCTGCTCGATGATTTTCATGCGTATGGTGTTTCGAGCTGGACATGGGACGGTCGCGAGGGGCTTGACGGCTGGTTGTCGGCGGGAATTTACGTCTGGCATGTCGATGCCCGCTCGGTTTCCGGTGATGGGCGATGGCAGCTAAAGGGGGCGCTCGTCTCAGCGGGCGTTGCGGGGACACGGTGAGTGACGAGTAATTTCCAAGGCTTTGTTTATAAAGACGATACTTGGGTTGGCAAGTCCGCCGTCAGTCGGACGTCGGGTGCTCTGGTGCCCAGCCTTTACGTAGTTGGTAACGACATTGATGGCTTCTTGGCTCGTTTCGCAGAACAGATACGATATAGATTTAAACCTGTTAAGGCCGACGTCTGACGAGGTGTAGGTCTTCAGAGCCTTTTGGACACTTGAGCCTAAAAACTAAGAGACACATTACACGTTTCCAAGGTTGTGTCTACGCCTCATCTGAAGCGATCCAAGTGATTATATTTCAATATTTTTTATTGGATTAGTCAGAAGAGGGAATTAAATTCTGGAATGGGTACAGACACCATATCAGGTTTCTAAGGCTTGGAATGTTTCTTCATAAATAGTAGTTATACGCAAATCCTGAATCGGGATTATTAATAGATTTTGAAGGAGGAGGATATGAAAAATTTTGATTCTAGAGTTTACTCAATTTCAGATTTCATAGAATGGTGGAATAATGATCTTCTGAAACTTGATCCAGACTTTCAACGCAGAGCTGTTTGGACAGAATCTGCGAAATCTTACCTAATTGATACCATTATCAGAGGCAGACCCGTACCGAAACTATTTATCAGCCAACGTCTCGATAAAACCAGAAATGTTCGGGTGGTTGTCGATGGGCAGCAGAGATTACGTGCGATTCTTGAATTCAGGAATGGCGACTTAAAAATATCTAAAGCTCATAATAAGGAACTTGCAGGCAAGACATTCGACACACTTCCATCAGAACTGAGACATGATTTTTTAAAATTTGAATTGAGTGTTGATGTGTTATTTGATATGAAATACGCAGACATTTTGGATATCTTCGCCCGGATAAATTCATACACCGTTACCCTGAAAAAGCCTGAGAAGTTAAATGCTTTATACGTGGGTTATTTCAAACAATATGCTTTCAAGTATGGTCACAAATATGTCATTTATCTGCTTGAGGGTAACGTTATCACAAAAGGTCAAGTTGTAAGGATGGCAGAGGCAGAACTCGCCTCGGATCTCTTCATTGCTCTTGTTGGAGGAATTCAAACAAACAAAAATATGGACTTCTACTACCGGACATATGAAGATGATATAGGCGATTTACCAACAGCCGCAGAGAGATTTGATAAAATAATGAGCTTCATTGGTGCCATTTACAAGTCTTCTGAAATTCGCGAGACGAACTGGTCACGTATCCACCTTTTTTACACATTATTTACTACGATTGGGCATCTGCTATATCAGTTATCTGGTCCTGACGCTGATCTTCGCAGACGGATCACACAAAAATCCATTGGCAAACTCCGTGTTCAATTGGATGAAATAAGTGCACAGTATGATCTAGTTTCAAAGCACATGGAGGATAAGAACTATTCTTCAACGTACAAACAGTTCATCACCTGGTCGCAAAGAGGTACGACAGATACAACAGTTAGAATAAATAGAACCAACTTCGTTTGTAGAAAATTGAAGGCAGCCCTCTGATGTCAGTAACCAGACGTAAAATCACAAGTGTATATGGCGATTTCGTCTCAGATATCACACGATTAAAGCGATTCGATGCTCAGACTCAAAGGAACTTTACCGCACGCGGATCGCCCTCAATCTCACGTTGGCAGCTATATCAGCTAACCGAATCAATCTTCTTTTCTTCATTCAGAACTTTTGAGTTGTTTGTCCGGGATATTTTCCTCCTCTATACTTTGGAGAAACGTCCACGATCTGGTAGAGTTGTTAAATCTTGGCTAGCACCGAGGGACTTTTTACATGCTGAGGGGCTAATTAAGTCATCAATGACTCACTTGGATTGGACAAGCCCTGATGTGGTTATTGAACGAACTGAATTGTATCTGAAGAATGGTTTTCCTATTAAAGTCCCTTATACTAGTAGATTGAGTTTATTGCGTGATTGCAAAAGGTTACGAAATCAGATCGCTCATAGCTCAAAAGAAGCTCTTAATGAATATAAAAAAGTATTGCAAAGCTACTATGGTACTCTCCCACTTTCAATCCCACGTGTGGGTGCTTTCTTACTGGAACCAGATCGTATAAATCCTAGTAAACATCTATTAATAAAGTATCTGGATGAATATTTGTATCTAGCTGACAACCTAACGTGAATTGCGTATACCAAGCGCCTGCAGCAGACGGGGACAATGGTTCGAGGCGGATGCCGCAAAGCGTCACAAGTGCAGGCTGATGGGTGGCCCGACTCTCTAAGGTCGATGATTGGCCCTGCCAGCTTGCGCTAAGCGTCCGCCCAACGCTCAGGTTCAGCGGCAGCGAAAAACCGTCCGCGTGCATGGAGTTATTATGCCTCCAGGTCGCGTCGTAGTTGGTTGATCACTTGTTCCTGGTACTCCTTGGGCAGTTGTTTGTAGAGCGCTATAAACTTCTTCAACTTGCTGTCTATTTAAACCTCTGACTCGTTTACATTTACAGCTGACAATTTCCGCAAGATCAAACCAGGTACTTTCCTGATCTTCATTCTGCTGCCTGAAATCTCGGTGTTGAATTCAAATTGGCCTTGTCTAGTGTAGGCCAAACTGAGCTTATTCTGTACAAGTGGCTGTAGCGGGCCAAGGAATATATCAATGTGTTGATCGTATCTCTTCGCCACAACCAGAACGCTTTCCTGTCCCTCTCTTTCCTCCCGCTCAACTATCTCCCTGGGTATGCCGTGCCAATTCCCGTACCCTCCGAGGATGCAGTACCTCTTTCCTTCAATATCTCGCATATACTTTTGGTACGATCCAATTTGCTCTAGATTGACACCAAGTTTCTTTTCAAGTTGGGTGATCACATGCCTCCGATCATTGCTATCAAACTTTTGAGTGGCCATAGCTCCTCGCATCGGTTTGATTTGGAGGCATAACTACTAATTATGAAGAAACATTGCAGGTGGCCACAATCTGATATTGAGGCTGCATCCAAGACAAAATGTAGATATGCTTTCTGATCAATCCAATAGTAAACATTATAATCAAACCACTTGGCTCGAGGACGCCGGCATGCTAATATTCCTAATAACATGAATGATAAAAATTCGCAATACCAAATTAGGCCCCGGCTCCTCGACCAGGTAAGAGGAGTAATGCGTACCCGTAATTACAGTCCCCGGACTGTTACGACGGGCGGGTGGCCCGGCTTGGCAAGTCCGCCGGTGGTCGGACGTCAAGTGGCCCGGGTTGGCAAGTCCCCCGGCGGTGGGATCTGGCGGCAACGCGGGTTTTCTCTCTTTCATCAGCGATAGCTGCACGTCCTCACACCCATCGTCATTGCGGACGGGTGGCCCGACTTCAACAGAAGTCGGGTTTCACCCAAAACTCCTCGGTTTGTCCTGTCTGAAAACGTGATTCACTTCCCACGTCTCCCGAATTGAACGAGTCGCCCTCGCCGTAGGGAGCGAGGTGTGATCGGGGCGATTGACTCATTTTACCGAAAAAGGTATATTGCCCGGACCTGAAAGGCGCGAACCTTTTGCCGGGCTTTGCAAACGGGCGTTCTCAGAGGTCGCTGGGGACAGGTGCGGTGACGGCCTGTTCCGGGGCGAGTCCGTGCCCGGCGGGGGCGGGGCGAAAGTCAGACCACTCGTCCTTTTCAACCCCGAACCGGGGGCGTGCGGGATAATGTCAAGTTTAAATCCGAGGAGTTGAACATGGCTGACCGCAAGCGCGTCATCATCATGGGTGCCGCAGGACGTGACTTCCACAACTTCAACGTGCTGTTCCGCGACAACGAAGAGTATGAAGTAGTTGCATTTACCGCAACGCAGATTCCCGACATCGAAGAGCGCAAATACCCGGCTGAGTTGGCCGGGAAGCTCTACCCGAACGGAATTCCGGTCGAGGCTGAAGATGACCTGGTGAAACTGATCCACGAACTCAGGGCCGACCAGGTCTATTTCTCCTACAGCGATGTACGCCATAATTACGTTATGCACAAGGCATCGACTGTCACCTCTCGGGGGGCGGATTTTGTCCTCACCAGCGTGGCCGGGACGATGATCGAATCGGCTAAACCGGTTGTTTCGATCTGCGCCGTGCGCACCGGCTGCGGCAAGAGCCAGACCACGCGTGCAGTTGTCAAGCTGCTCAAGGCCGCCGGGAAGAAAGTTGTCTCGATCCGTCACCCGATGCCCTATGGCGACCTCGCCAGGCAGGCAGTGCAGCGTTTCGCCTCGCTCGACGATCTGAAGAAGCATGAGTGCACGATCGAGGAGATGGAGGAATACGAGCCACACATTTCGATGGGCAGCGTGATATATGCCGGTGTCGACTACGGTGCGATTCTCGCCGAGGTGGAGAAGGAGGCTGATGTCATCGTCTGGGACGGCGGCAACAACGACACGCCTTTTTACAAGCCGGATGTGCACATCGTCGTCGCCGATCCGCACCGCCCGGGCCATGAACTTGCCTACTTTCCCGGCGAGACCAATTTGCAGCTCGCCGACGCCGTTTTGATAAACAAGATTGACACCGCCGACCTCGAGGATATTGAAGAGGTGCGCGAGAACATCCAGTTCATCAATCCGGGAGCGATGATCCTCGAGGGCGTCAGCCCGGTGCAGGTCGATGATCCCGAGATCATTCGAGGCAGGCGCGTTCTTGTCATCGAGGACGGTCCGACATTGACTCACGGCGAGATGGACTACGGCGCGGGCATTATCGCAGCCTCGAAATTCGGCGCTTACGAATTGGTCGATCCGCGTCCATGGGTCACCGGCAGGATTGCCGAAACCTTTGAGAAATATCCGGACATCGGACATCTGCTCCCGGCGATGGGTTATGGCGAGGAACAGATGAAAGACCTCGAAGAGACGATTGCCGCCGTTGACTGCGATGCGGTGGTGATCGGAACGCCGATCGATCTGCGTCGCGTAATCAAGATCGACAAGCCGTCTGTACGAGTCAGCTATGATCTGCAAGTGATCGGCAAGCCGGACCTGAGCGACGTGCTCAGGAAACTGCTCTGAGCGGGAGAGTGGCTTGAGCAATGATTCGAAACGGATCGTGGTGGTGGCGCTCGGGGGAAACGCGATCAGTCCCCCCGACCAACCCGATACGATAGCCAACCAGTTCCGCCAGACGCGCAACAGCCTCAATGTGATCGTCTCGCTGCTGCGCAGGGGCTGGCGGCTGGCGATCACTCACGGCAACGGTCCTCAGGTCGGCGCCGCCCTTCTCAAGGAGGAATTGGCCCGCGGAAAGGTGAGCGAACTTCCGCTCGGAGTGCTGGTCGCCGGTACCGAGGGATGGATGGGCTACATGATCGAGCAATCGCTGCTCAATCGTCTCAAGGTCGAAAATATCGAGAAATCCGTAGCGTCCGTGGTTACCCAGGTGCTGGTCGATCCAGATGATCCGACCCTGAAAAACCCGACGAAATTCGTCGGCCAGACCTACCAGGAATACGAAGCCTACCGGCTCGCCGAACTCTACGGCTGGACGGTCAAGCGCGATACGGCTCGTGGCGGATACCGCCGCGTAGTCGGATCGCCGATACCGCTTGAGGTGGTCAACAAGGAAGCGATCCGCAGCCTGGTCGAGAAGGACTGGATCGTTATCTGCACCGGCGGAGGCGGAATCCCGGTTTACATTGACGAACACGGGCTGCTTGAGGGTGTCGATGCGGTAATTGACAAGGACCGTGCTTCGGCGATCCTTGGGCTCGGCATCGGTGCCAGCGACCTCCTGATTCTGACAGAGGTCGAAAAGGTTGCGCTGAACTTTGGCCGCAAGGATCAACAGGATATTGACCGCATGACAATCGCCGAGGCGAAGGAGTACCTCGACATCGGTCACTTCCCGCCCGGCAGCATGGGGCCGAAGATCGAGGCGGCGATCACTTTCCTCGAAGGTGGCGGCGACAGAGTGATCATTACCGATCTTGCGCATGTCGGCGACGCGCTCGACGGCAAGGCGGGGACTACTGTCGTTCAATGAACGGGAAATGCGAAGGGAAAGAGGTTCCCTTTTTTATTCTTGATTGCGACAGGAACAAACTTGTGACATGCGTCAATACCGGGAGTTCATGCCGATGAAGATTCACGAGTACCAGGGCAAGGAGATCCTGCGTCGGTTCGGAGTGGCTGTCCCTGAAGGCAAGGTCGCCTTCACCGTCGACGAGGCCGAACAGGCTGCTCGGGATATCGAGGGTGGTACGGTTGTGGTCAAAGCGCAGATCCATGCCGGAGGACGGGGCAAAGGCGGCGGGATCAAGGTGGCTAAGGGTCCGAAGGAGGCGCGCGAAGCTGCCGAAAAAATGCTCGGTATGAACCTTGTTACCCACCAGACAGGCCCTGGTGGCAAGGAGGTCAAGCGGTTGCTGATCGAACAGGGCATGGATATCAGGAAGGAATTCTACGCCGGGCTGACCCTCGACCGTGAAGCGGTCAGGGACACCTTCATGGTATCGACGGAGGGCGGCGTTGAGATCGAGAAGGTCGCTGCCGAAACGCCGGAGAAGATCATCAAGGTTCAGATCGACCCGGCGTTCGGACTTCAGCCCTTCCAGGCGCGCCGCCTGGCGTTTTCGCTCGGTCTCGAGGGGCCCGTGATGCGCAAAGCGGCTAATTTCTTCCTCAGTCTATACCGTGCGTATAAAGAAACCGATGCGAGTCTCGCCGAAATCAATCCCCTGGTGCTCACCGGCGGCGGCGAAGTGATCGCCCTCGACGCGAAGATCAACTTCGACGACAACGCGTTGTACCGTCACCAGGACATCATCGAGCTGCGCGACCTCGACGAGGAGGACCCCCACGAGGTCGAGGCTTCGAAGTACGACCTGAATTACATCAAGCTCGACGGCAACGTCGGCTGCATGGTCAACGGTGCGGGTCTGGCGATGTCGACAATGGACATTATCAAGCTCTCCGGCGGCGAACCGGCGAACTTCCTCGATGTCGGCGGGATCGCCAGCTCCGAGACAGTAAAGAACGGTTTCAAAATCATTCTGCTCGACAAGAACGTCAAGGCGGTTCTGATCAACATCTTCGGGGGTATTGTCCGCTGCGACCGTGTCGCGCAGGGTGTGATCGATGCATTGAGCGCCGAAGACCTCGATGTGAATATTCCGGTGGTCGTGCGGCTTGCGGGCACCAACGCCGATGTCGCGGCGGAGATGCTTGAAGAATCCTCGCTGGAATTCATCACCGCCAAGAACCTGAAGGACGCCGCAGTGAAAGTAGTAGCGGCGGCGAAGGGGGTAGGCTGATGTCGATACTCGTCAACAGTGATACCCGTCTCGTCGTCCAGGGCTTCACGGGCAGTGAAGGCACCTTTCATTCGCAGAAGATGATCGAGTACGGGACAAACGTGGTCGGTGGGGTCACTCCCGGCAAGGGCGGGACGACACACATCGATCGGCCGGTTTTCAACACTGTCGCCGAAGCGGTGGAGCAGACCGGCGCGAACGCGACTGTGATATTCGTGCCGCCGACTTTCGCCGCGGACGGAATCTGGGAGGCGGCGTCGGCGGGAATAGAACTGGTTGTATGCATCAGCGAGGGTATCCCGACCGCCGACATGCTGAAGGTGTATACCGCATTGAACGGCACGAAGACCCGTCTCGTCGGCCCGAACTGCCCGGGTGTGATCACCCCCGGAGAGGCGAAAGTAGGGATCATGCCCGGGTTCATTCATAAACCCGGGAAGATCGGAGTGATCAGCCGCAGCGGGACCCTGACATACGAAGCGGTCGGACAACTTACCGAGCTTGGTCTCGGCCAGTCGACCTGTATCGGGATCGGCGGCGATCCGGTAATCGGCTCGACTTTCGTCGATCTGCTCAAGCTGTTCAGGGACGATCCGGATACCGAGGGTGTTGTGCTTATCGGCGAGATCGGCGGCAGCGCCGAGGAGAACGCCGCGGAGTACATCAGGGAGAACTTCGACAAGCCGGTGGTTGCCTTCATCGCGGGACGCACCGCGCCTCCCGGACGACGCATGGGCCACGCCGGTGCGATCATCTCCGGCGGAAAGGGAACCGCCGCCGAGAAGATGAAAGCGCTCGGGGATGCGGGAATCCGGGTATCCGAGAGCCCGGCGGCTATCGGCGAGACGATGAAAAAGGCTCTAATGGACTAGTGGACGAGATCACATGATTCGACCGGTTCTGAGCTGCGCCACACAGTTCAATGCAAGGCATGAGTCCGCAGGCATAACGGGTTATTTCAAGGACTCACAACGCCGCAGTGGGCTGTGTGGCGCGCTCCCGAAGGGCTTGACGTAATGGGGTCATCTTCCTCGTTGCTTTTGCTTGCTGTGGAACCACCACAGCGACGCAAAACCGCCTTGAATCTAATCCCATTACGTCAAGCATAACTCCTCGATTCATGTGCTCTCGTCCACTGTGGACGAGATCACATGATTCGACCGGTTCTGAGCGCGCCACACAGCCAGGCGGCGGTTAGACTCTCTTGGATATTTCTGTAACGGAGGAAAGCGGTCCGATTTTTTTTGGCTTGTGAGGAATGATTTGCTTATCTTTCCTCAAGCTGGGCGGAGGAGATGGTGAAACTCTGTGATGAAATTGGCTCGGCCCGGAATGTTTCAGGTTCCGCCAAATGGTCGAAACTTGACGGTGTTTAATGAATGAGGGGCTACGCCACCCGGAATCGGGGGTTAGGCCCTTGTGTTGTATTTGGCTGGGATGGCGCCCGCGAAGGCGTACACGGGAGGTCGATTTGATAAGCGGTCAGGTCGTTAAGGTTACCGGCGAGAACGGCGTTACCATTCTGATCGACGAGCTTTTCTGCAAGGGTTGTACGATCTGCGTGGAGGTCTGTCCGGTAGACTCTCTGAAGATGGAACCGGTGGATACGCGCTGGCAGGGAAGCGTGGCGGTGGTCAAGGATATCGAGGCGTGCATCGGATGCATGCTCTGCGAATTGCAATGCCCCGACTTCGCGATTCTCGTGGAAAAACCTGAGAAAAAGGCCAAGGCAGCCGCCTGATTCGAGGAGAAGCATGGCGACCAAACGGAAGAAGAAACAGGAAGATCGAGTGCAGTTCATGCCGGGGAACGTGGTTGTCGCAGAGGCGGCGGTCGCGGCCGGTTGCAATTTCTTCGCCGGATATCCGATCACCCCCTCCTCGGAAATAACGGCCCATATGGCGTTGTTGCTGCCCCGTGCAGGGGGTCACTTCATCCAGATGGAAGATGAGATCGGAGCGATGGGCGCGGTAATCGGCGCAAGCCTTGCCGGAGCGAAGGCGATGACCGCCACCTCAGGTCCGGGATTCAGCCTGAAGTTGGAGAACCTCGGTTTCGGCTACATGGTCGAGGCGCCGTGCGTGGTGGTGAACGTGATGCGCGGCGGACCCTCGACGGGCCTGCCGACCCACCCCGCCCAGGCGGACCTGATGCAAGCGCGCTGGGGTACTCACGGCGACCATCCGACAATAGCGATTGCACCGGCGTTCCACCAGGAAACCTATATGGAGACCATCCGGGCGTTCAACCTCGCGGAGAAGTTCCGGATGCCGGTTATCCTGCTCCTGGACGAGGTCCTCGGCCATCTCTCCGAGGGTGTGATCCTTCCCGAGCCTGACAGCTTCGAGATCATCGATCGTGCAAGGGCGACAGTGCCGCCGGAAGAGTATTTCCCATACGACACGCAATTCGGCGAAGTCCCGCCGTTCGCTCCCTACTTCGAGGGCTACCATTGGCACACCACCGGCCTCAACCACGACAAGACAGGGTTCCCGACCACCGATCCCGAACTTATCCAGCAGGACATGAAAAGGCAGATGAGAAAGGTGACCGGCAATCGCGACATCATCGACAGGATCGAATACTTTGAGGTGGACGACGCCGAGGTCGGCGTTATATCCTTCGGATCGACCGCTCGGGCGGCAATGGTCGCGGTGAAGGAGGCTCGAGCCAGGGGCATCAAGGCGGGTCTCCTCAGGCCGGTGACGGTTTGGCCGTTTCCGAAGGACCAGATTTATGCGTTCTCGCACCAGGTCAAGTCGATGGTGGTGGCGGAGTTCAACCTCGGGCAGATCGTATACGAGGTTGAACGGGCGACACGACGGGAGATGGAGATCAGGCGGGTTACCAAGGTCGGCGGCGTGCCGATCAGCCCGAAGGAAATCCTTGAAGGCATAGAGGAGGTTGCCTGATGGCTTTCGATTACATGCCTTACCTGCGCACGGAGCGTCTTCCGCACATGTGGTGCCCCGGCTGCGGAATCGGGATAGTGCTCAAGTCGATGATCCGTGCCTTCAATGAGGTGGGTTGGGACTCGAACGATATCGCGGTGGTTTCCGGGATCGGATGTACAAGCCGCGCGCCGGGCTACCTGAACATGAACACCCTGCATACGACACACGGCCGTGCGATAAGCTTCGCGACCGGGATCAAGATGCACCGTCCCGACAAGCACGTGGTTGTCATTATGGGCGACGGAGACGGTTCCGCGATCGGGGGCAACCACCTGATCCATGCGGCTCGCCGGAATATCGACCTCACCGTAATCATCAACAATAACAATATTTACGGGATGACCGGAGGGCAGTATTCGCCGACGACGCCGCTCGGAGCGAAAGCCGCGACCGCGCCCTATGGCAACCTCGAACCGAGCTTCGATCTCGTCAACCTGGTGAAAGGTGCGGGCGCGAGCTTCATCGCCAGGGGACAGGTGGGAAACGGTCGTCAGCTCGCAATGTTCATCAAGCAGGGGCTCGAGCACAAGGGATTCGCGTTTATCGAGGCCGTTTCGAACTGTCACACCCAGTTCGGCAGGCGGAACAAGATGGCGGACCCGATGAACATGATCAGGTGGATAGGCGACCGCGCCAAGCCGATCAAGAAGTTCGACGAATTGACCAGTGCGGAAAAGAAGAAGTTCTACCCCGTCGGCGTCTTCAAGGTTGACAAGGATCAGACGGAATACACCGAAACATATCAGAAACTAATCAGCAAGCTGGCGGCGGGATAGGTTTGACCGGTCACTGGAAAAAGTAGATAGAAGCGGATAAATAAAGAAGCTTCAAGCTAAGAGCAGGCCATGCATTTTGAAGCACGATTCTCGGCGGTCGGAGGACAGGGGATCATCTTCGCGGGGACCATTCTCGCGGATGCAGCCCATCTTGAGGGCCTCAACGCTGCGGGTTCGCCTACCTATACCGCGCAGGTCCGCGGCGGGCCGACAAAGGTTGATGTGATCGTCGACTCGGAGCAGATACTCTATCCGCGGACCGAGGAGATAGATTTTTTCCTCTCGCTGGCAACCGCCTCTTACCACCATTTCGGCAAGGGTATTCGTGACGGCGCGGTGGTCCTCATCGACCCGAACCTGGTCGAAATTCCGGACGAACACCGTAAACTGTACAATGTCTGGGAGGTGCCGGTGATCAGGCTGACCTCGGAGAAGATGGGCCGGATGGTATATGTCTCGGCGGTTTCGCTCGGGACTATGGTCGCGCTGACCGATGTTGTCAGCGAGGAGATGGTGCGCGAAGCCCTTAAACGCCGTGCGCCCAAGGGGACGGAGACGTACAACATGAAGGCTTTGAGCATCGGCAGCGATTACGTGAGGGAGCTGAAGGAGAAAGGGGTCAAGGTCTGATCTGTTCGTATTGAAAATGGAAATATCCGGTGTGTGACCCTGTTGGCTCGTCCAACAGGGTTTATCTGTTTTTGTTCATATGGCGGATTGTCCCATAGATCAGCGGAAACGGTGAAACCCGACTTCTGTTGAAGTCGGGCCACCCGGCCAGCCTGCGCGTCGTACGTGAACCTGTTGTGTTTATTCAAGTGTGGCCCTGTTGGCTTTATTCAAGTGTGGCCCTGTTGGACGATCCAACAGGTTCACGCAACGCATGATCTGTCCCACTATCTCAGCAGGATCAGCTTCCGGATTTCACGATGTCCTTTCGCCGTCTCCAGCTCAAGGAAATAGAGGCCCGCGGGGTAGCCGGAAGCGTCGAATTCAACACTGTGCACTCCGGGTGTTCGCATCCCGTCCGGGAGTGTAGTCACCTCTCGCCCGAGGATGTCGTATATCTTCAGCGAGACGTTGTCCGGCCCGGGCAGATGGTATTCAACCGTGGTGGAGGAATTGAAAGGATTGGGGTAGGTTGTCAGGCGGTATTCAAGCGATGATACGAGGTGATCTTCAACCGCCGTATCTGTCGTATCAACATTAAACCTGACAGTATCACTTGCTTCGTTTCCTGCTTTGTCTTTTGCATAAACAATCCACCTGTTTTCTCCCTGCTCTGAATTTAGTCCTGCAATTGTTGTATCAGAGCTCCATGGAGCAAGTATTTTTGTCAAACCCCCATCAACACTATACCACGAGGCGTCTGGATATTCATCAGATAAATTATATTTTAATTCTGTAACCAGTTCCTTATATAATGAATCTGTTTCAGGATATGTTATGTCTATTTCAGGAGCTGTTGTATCCCATGCAACTGTTTTTGGGATAATTCTCGGTAAATCAGATGGGCGGGTTGTTGTTAGCTCTTCGTTTTGATAAAATACAACAGCTGTCCCTGTGCTGTCAATATCAAATCCAACTAATCCTATTCCCCGAAACATATCTTGAGAGCTAGATGCTTGAAAATCCCTTGCCCCCTTTATCACAATTCTTTGTCCTTTTATATATGATATATTTCTAAAAAATTCTCCTTTCACAGTTCCATCTGTCTGTGGCTCAATAAATGTCCAATCATCAAAATTAGTTGGGTCTTCTCCGCTTAAAAAAGCATTCATACCATGCCCCATTCCTGTAGAAGTGTCATACAATGCAACATCATAAACAGGAATATTAAATCTTCCGACATGCTCTGTTACATATTTTTCAGGAATATCATCTCCATCATATCCAAAAAAGTTTAGATATAACTGGTTTGAGAAATTACCAGAAATAAATCTTTCATCAACAACAGTTGAATTTACCCACCGATTTGTATCTGTCTGGTCTATTTCAAGCATATTTTCAATCCAGGAAACCTTGTCTGCATTTGAATGCTCTGGATGATTCCAGTGTCCTGGGAGATATTGTCTTTCTGCATTAAGAAACTCGCTTAGCAATCTCTGGTCTAATGTGTCTGAAGCAATGCCATTTCCGTCAACATCTGCATAATCATTCTGTGTTTTTCCAACCATTGAATCATAATCATCCCAATTAACTATGCCATCCTGATTTGCATCACCACTTCCATAAGATGCTGTTAAAGAATCATTCGGCTGTTTATATGGATTCAGAATATCACTTTCAGTTATTTCTTGTGCCATGAGGGAGACATGAACGGCAAGGGAGACAAGGGCGACTGCGAGATATGTATCCAGGCGATTCATAATTACCTGTAAAATAAACGCGGGGAAGCTCTTTTTACAAGGTCAACCATCGAGATACCAGGAAATATCCTTGGGATGAAACCCGACTTCTGATGAAGTCGGGCCACCCGACCGGCTACGCCGAGGCTACGCCGAGGCGAGAAGCCCCGGGCCATATGTCCGGGAATCGGTGAACTCAGTGGTCGTCGGGTGAACGCAGGTCCTGTCTCAGGGCCATTTCCCCTGTGAAAACTCTGCGCCGCGCGAGCAGGACCGCGATCACGCTGCCGAAGGCTGTCGCCGCGGCGAGCATGTACATGACCACTATCTGGTAGGCGACGGCATCGCGTGGATCGGCCCCGGCGAGCAACTGGCCGGTCATCATCCCCGGCAGGCTGACAATCCCGACTACGGTCATCGCGTTGATTGTCGGTATCATCCCGGTACGCACGGCGTCGCGGAAGAGGTGCAGGCTGGCTTCGGCGGGTGTCGCACCGAGTGCGAGCCGGGCCTCGATCCGGTCCCGCTGTTCGCTGCAGGCGCCGAGGAAACGGTCGAGTGAAAGCGAAATCCCGTTGAGCGAATTTCCGAGTATCATCCCGAGGAGGGGAATGAAGACCGGCGGGGTCCACCAGGGTTGCGCGCCGACGACGACACCGGTGACAATCACCGCGACAATCAGCGATGAGAGGCTCATCGCGATCAGGGTGTCGAACCAGGCGCCGGGAACCTTGATCCTTTGGCGCCGCAACGCCTCTCGGCCGGCGAGCAGAATCATGACCACGGCGAGCGCGAGTACAAGTGAGATATGCTTGAGGCCGAATACGGTGCCGAGGGCGACTCCGGCCAGGCCAAGCTGGATCGCCGTTCGTACCGCCGCCGTGGCCAGCAGCTTCGCAAGGCCCAGACGGTAGAGCGTCGATAGCAGACCGGCGGCGAGGACGAATCCAGCAGCCAGGGCGACATCGAAAACGGAAAGTGCGATATAACCGTCGTTCATCACCAGCCCCCCAATCCTCTGCGGCGCACGAAACCATCGGGGGTAAGTTCTAACGGTTCGATTCCGATTTGACCTAACACTTCGCGGTCATGGGCGACCCACAGGGCGGCCCGTTTTCCTTCCGCGACCCAGCTCTTCACCCTCTCGACCATCAGCCGTGCGCTCTCTGGATCGAGGTTGGCCGTCGGTTCATCAAGCAGCAATACCGAAGGTCCGGTCAGGAGGGTGCGAAGAAGGGCTATCCGTTGACGTTCTCCACCGGAAAGGGTATCGGGATGACGCGCGAGGAAGTCCTCGTCGAGCCCGACGTCTTTGAGGGCTTCGACAAGTTTCTCCCGCTCCGGCCGGTTCGCCTTAACAGTCCGGAATGCGAAGGGCGCCAGCAGGTTCGACTCGACCCCGTTGCCGAAGATAACAGGAACCTGAGGAATGTAGGCCAGGCGGGAGCGAAGCACACAGGGTGGAAAAGTGTCGATGCAGGCACCCTCGAAACGGACCATCCCCGAGCCGAGGGGAAACAGCCGGATCAGTCCCCGAAGCAGCGTGGACTTGCCGCTGCCGGACGGTCCGACCAGGGGGATGATATCGCCGGCGAAGAGCCTCAGGGAGAGGTTTCGGGCCAGAGTTTTATCGCCGGACCCGGCTGGAACATTGATCTCGACATTTTCAAGTTCGAGCAGTGTAGAGTTTCCCGCCATGAGACAGCCCTTAAACATGCGCTATTGTACCGGCGATTTGTTCCGGACAGCCGATGAACACGTCCGCCGCAAAGCAGAGTAAGTGACAGAAAGTAAGGCGGCGCTCAAAATGCTGCAAGGAGATTCTCGTCCCTCCTGCATGTCCGCCGGGCGGCCGTGTCGCGATCCGGTTGCTCCGGGGCTCAGCGATGGATCAACCTGAGGACGGTTTGGACGTTATATTACCGCTAATGTGATCTACGACACTCCTTTATTCTATGATTTTCAATACATTCCTTATTATTTTGGGATTCTAAGTCGTATGAATATCCGATGTGACGACGGTCACTCGATGGAAAAGACACCCGGTTTTATCCTGATCAAAAGTGTTGTCGAAACAGGAAATGTTGAACTTGGCTAACCTGCCGCCGATCATTGGAATTACCATGCTACTCTGCGTCGCCTTTGTTTTCATCGTCCGCAGGCGCACGGATATCAAAGCGATCATGCCGATCTGGACGGTAATTCTCCCGCTGGCGGCTTTGTTATCCATAGTGGTTCTTTACTTTTTTGCAGCTCTCTTCGCATTCAACGGGAGACCCTTTGAGGACGGACTCCTGCTGGTATTTTCCTTATCATTTCTGCCTCTTGTTCGAAGGATCGTTTCCCCCCGAGGCGATAGAGACCGGGAAGAACAATCTTGAGCGGGTTGATTAATATTGCCACGTTCCTGGTCTTCGCCGGGGCAATCGTCTTGATAATCGGCTCTGTGCGGATGCGTGAGTGGAATAGTTCACGTTGTGGATTGCTCGGGGTTCTGCTCGTCGGAATGTTGACCGCGGCAATTCGCTGGATCGATCCGGAGAGTTGGCGTGTGGCGGGGGAAGCGATATCGACATGGTTCATCTTTTCTGGCACGGCGCTGTACATTTTTCTCCTCCATGTACTATTGTACGAGCGCATGGAATCGAGCCTTTCATCCTCGGAGGAACGCTATAAGCTCATCGTCGACAATGCGGAAGAGTTGATTTACCATGTGGACCGGTCAGGCAAACTGCTGTTCGCAAATAAAGCATGCATGCGTGCCACCGGGTACAGTTGGGAAGAAATGAAGGATCGCTCGATCTTCGATTTCATTCACCCGGAGGACGTTCGGGAAGTTCGAAGGAAAACATTCCGCGAAATATTCCGTGGCAGAAAGTGCCGTTACGATGCCAGGATACTGACGCAATCCGGTGAGATCAGGCTTATTGAAACCGATGCAGTTCCGATTATCGATGGCGGCGGGGTTGTCGGTTCCCAATGTATCGGGAGGGATGTTACGGCCAGCCGCCGAACCCTTGATCAGCTCCAGTTCTACGCTTCGGTAATTACCGAGAGCGAAGCCCCGATTCTTCTGTTCGATGCCGAGGGCAGGGTCAAGATCTGGAACAAGGGTGTTGAGGCGATAACGGGTCTTCGTCGTGCCGAGACGATCGATCGAAGCTACGAGGAGCTGTTTCCGGACATTCCCGACATCGTTCTGGAAGCGGCAGCGCACGACGGTAGTTACACACTGGAAACAAACATCAGTTCGGACAGCGGCTCGGTCCCGGTGTTGTTGATGGTTTACCGCGTGGGTTCGAGCAGGAGCCTTCAGGGTTACGCGGTATTTCTACAGGACCTCAGGAGAATGCGAAGGCTCGAGGAACAGCTTCAACACCACCAGAGAATGGAGGCCCTGGGCAAGCTGGCCGGTGGGATCGCGCATGATTTCAACAACCTGTTGACGATCATTTCCGGTAACGCCGCGCTGCTGCAAAGCCGGATGGACCTGGATACCGATGGCGACCGATATACAGATGCGATTCTGCGCGCGACCAAAAGAGGCGCGGGGCTGACCTCGCAGCTTCTGACCTTCAGCCGTCGAAGAGCATTCTCGCCGAGCGAAGTCCAAGTGCAGGAGTTGATCGAAGAGACGGTTGACCTGCTCGCACATGCCCACTGGCAAGACATAAACTTCGATGTGTTCATCGAACCGAATCTCTCCTCCCTGTTCGCCGATTCAAGCCGCATCCAGCAGGTGTTGATGAACCTCTGCGTCAACGCACGCGAGGCAATGCCCAATGGCGGAACTATCACCGTCAGGGCGAAGCGTCAAGAGTTGTTCTCCGAGGAGATGCTGCCTCCATCCGCGACAGCGGGACTGGGAATGTATGTATCCATCGAGGTCGAGGACACGGGCGTGGGAATGGACCGAAAGACGTTGGAGCATATTTTCGATCCGTTCTTCACGACGAAATCCATGACCAAGGGAACCGGACTCGGGCTGGCGACGGTACATGGCATCGTACAGCAGCACCAGGGATGGATTGAGGTGGAATCAAAACCGAAAGAGGGGAGCCTCTTCCGAGTGATCGTTCCCTCCTGCAAAATGATAGGCGGGGATGATGCTTCCATTGAGGCGGAAATAAAGGGGAGCAGGAAGATGCCGGCTTTCCTTGAACAAATGGATAAAGAGACTGATCGAGCGCAAACCGAGCGCAAAGAACCGAAATCGACGACGCACCTTCGCGGCTCCGAGACGATCCTGTTCGTCGATGATGAGGAGTTGGTTCGTGAAGTCGGCAGATCTTCGCTCGAAATGTTCGGTTATCGAGTGCTCATTGCCGAGAGCGGCCGCAAGGCATTGAAAATCCTGGCGAAAGAGAGAAACAATATCGATATCGTCGTGCTCGATTGGGCGATGCGTGACCTCGATGGCGCGATGGTGCTCGAAAAGTTGAAAAAGGAATCGCCCGGTTTGCCGGTACTCGTGCAGAGCGGTCTCTGGCATCCATCTCAGAGCGAGGATGTCCTCTCACTCGGGGCAACGGGTTTTATCGCCAAGCCTTTCATGCCGGATGCTCTGGTTGCAGAGGTTCGCAAGATCCTCGACAACGCAGATAATTCCGTTCAATAAGAAGTTCTAGTGGACGAGATCACATGATTCGACCTGTTATGCTTGACGCAATGGGATTAGATTCAAGGCGGTTTTGCGCAGGTGCAGCGGCGAGCAATGAGCACCGCTCAACTCCGCAAGCGCCGGAAGCGGGTTCTGTGTGATTATCTTTCCGTAAAATGCCGAGGCTTTTTCTATATGAGGGACAGAACGTGGTCGAAGGAAACTGTTTGAGACCGGTCAGTAATGGATTCAGAATTTGCGAGCCGAACGGGAAACTCCAAGACCTCACGATTGGTTGTTGTCCGTGACACCGTTGAGCAGGAAACCTCATTGGAAGAAATTCCTCTTTGCCGCAGCACCGGTTGGGCTGTGGTTGGTACTCGCGTCCTGCATGGGGCCGGAGTATGCGACACTGATGAGCTACGCGGAATATGTAAGAAGCGATGTCCCTGCGCCGTTTGTACTCGAGCTGGAAGCGCGAAAGGGAAAGTTGTGTTACTACGGAGTGCTCAGCTCGTTGGATCCAAGTCATCCGCAATTCAGAGAAATCGAGACCAAGTGGGATTCACTCGGTACGACAATTGCTTTCAACATGGGAACGGTCGATCTAACGTCGGAGACCAGAGAGGAGGCGATCGAGAAATATGGCGGGGGAGGGTTGGTTCAATTACTCGCGAATCGCGATAACATCAAGGTTCTCAGCCTTGAGCCTCAAGCGGGTGACGAAGTCGTAATGCTGCTCGATCAATTTTCGCCCGAACAGATCAAGCTCTATAACATCCTCAAGTTGATTGCACGTCACAGACGGATGAAGGTCGATGAGCGGGAATTGGATGAACTTGTCCAATCCTCCCTGGATGCTCTGTCGGAAACGCCCGGCCTCGAGGTAACGCCGAATACACTTCAGGAACTTGATAGAAGTATTGAACGGTTGCTGCCCACAATGGACAACTGGCGTCGGATCACACGCGCCTGGGTCAGCCCGCTCGATTCGCTGGCATTCACGAACGAGATCGCGAGGACGTCGGTTTCCTTCCGTGGATGGTACATGCTGAGACTGCTGATCCACGCCCTGAACGACGGTCACCATGTCTTTGCCGTCGCCGAGATGTCGAACGTGGTGATGCAGGAACCGGTACTGCGCGCGAAGTTCGAGGAATGAGTGCGCACCCTCAGGGGCGGCCATTCGGCGAACGCCGGAATCAGCGGCGTCGCGCCTTGCATTGAGTTATGTGTCGCACTCAGAACCCGTCAATTCATGTGAAACGGTCCACTAGTCCACCAGGAACTGAAAAGATTTCGCACGGCCGGTATCGAAGCAACCTCCTGTTCGCTATCTTCCTGCAAATCGACGCGCAGGATGAGAACCATGTCTCCAAGAGGAAATGTCATGTTCCGATTCCAGAAGAACCGTTCTCTGAAAACCGGTTTTCCCCCGGGTACGGTCGTTCATATCGGTGAGTCACCCTCCTGTGACGCCGTTATAACTGTCACTATCTACGACGCCGATAAAATGGATGTGCACGCGACAAAATCGGTCGAGGATATTCCGCCTCAAACCAGCGAACCGTCGGTAACATGGATCAGGGTCATCGGCGTACACGACACGCCTCTGATCGAGCAACTGGGCGAGCGCTTCGAGATCGATTCGCTGATACTGGAAGATATCGTAAACACCGCCCAACGCCCCAAAATTGAGCGCACCGCCGTCGGTGAATTCATAATCCTCAAGCATTTTTGGTACGAACAGGAGGGAATCGAGATATCCGCCGAGCAGTTCAGCCTACTGCTCTCCGGGAGGATAATTATCACCTTCGAGGAGCGCGAGATCCCCGAATTCGATTGGATCATCAAGCGATTGCGGACCGGAACGGGACGTCTCAGGTCCTCGGGGCCGGAATACCTCGCTTACGCACTGATGGACATTCTCGTCGATCACAGCTTCGGCCTGTTTGAAGTGATCGGGGGTATCATCGAAGAGCTGGAGTCGGAACTGATCGAAGCTCCCCGGCGCGAGACCTTGAACGATCTCTACCTGGTACGCCGTGAATTGGCATTTCTGTATCGATGGCTTCTTCCGATGGACGAGGTGATCGGCAAGCTCAAGCGCAGCGACACCATGTACGGCGAATCGGTGATTCCGTTTGTCGATGATCTCTGCGACCATGTTCAGCAGGTTGTCGAGACGCTGGATTTGTATCGCGAGATTTCCAACGCGATGATCGACTCATTTCGGGCGGAGATCTCCAGACGTGCCAATGAAACCATGAAAACGCTGACGATGGTTGCGGCTATTTTCCTTCCGCTGGTATTTGCGGTCGGATTCTTCGGGATGAATTTCCGGTATTTTCCGGGTATTGCCTGGCAGAACGGCGTGTTCATTATTACCGTCGTTCTGATGCTGTTCATCTTCGGGGCGCTGGCCTTTTTCAAATGGCGGAAATGGTTCTAGTCCACTAGTGGTTCGGCACAGGGCCCGGGATGAACATCCTCTTTTCTCACCTGCGACCTTGAACTGGCCGTATCGAAAACGGCGACCGAAGAATCCGCCGGTCGGACTTTGGCGGACTATCCGGTGCCGGCCGCTGTGCTTGGGTGGTGCTTTCAAAAGCTTTCAAGGTCTGCAGGAGAAGCTCGCCGAAGGCGTCGCGCGCGCTGTTCTCACCGTCCCTCTCAGCAGCCTTGCCGGATGGGTTTTCGTTTCGTAGCTTCCAGAAATCGTAGGGGCTGTCAGGGCGTATTCCCTTCGGCCCTGAACTTACTCGCAGGGCAAAAACTCGGTGATCGCGGGCTCGCAGGGGTTGTCGGCGAGCCTTCGATCAAAGCCTGTTTCACTCAGAATCTATGGGATTGACGTGCATTTAAGCGGACTTGAGCTTCACGGATTCAAATCTTTTCCCAAGAAGACAAAACTGACCTTCATCCCCGGAGTAATGGGAATTGTCGGACCGAACGGCTGCGGCAAAACGAATATCGTCGACTCGGTAAGGTGGGTGTTCGGCGAACAGAGGACCTCGATCCTGCGCAGCGACAAAATGGAGAACGTCATCTTCGCCGGCACCAGATCTTCGAAGCCGATGCATATGGCCGAGGTGACGCTGACGATTGAAAATTCCCATGGAGTGCTCCCCTCCGAATATTCGGATATCTCAATTACCCGCAAACTTAATCGAGATGGAGAATCCGAATACCTGATCAACAAGCGTCCTTCGCGGCTGAAGGATATCCGCACCCTTTTCGCCGATACCGGGCTCGGACCCGACAGCTACAGCATCATCGAGCTGAAGATGGTCGAGGATATTCTTTCTAACCGTCCGGATGAACGCCGCAGGCTCTTTGAAGAGGCCGCCGGGGTGACGATGTACAAGGCGCGGTTGCACTCGGCCCGGCTTAAACTGAGCGCCACCGATACGGATATGGTCCGGCTTGAAGACCTTATGCGGGAAGTGACATCGCAACGAAATTCCCTGAAGCGGCAGGTGTCCCGGGCAAAACGTCACCGTTACCTGCGTGAGGCGCTGAGGGTCAGGGAACTCACCGAAGCTACCGCCGAAATTGCGGATTTGCGCGCACGACTTGCGCCCCTCGAAGAGCGTCTCCATGCCGACAGGCGCAAGCGTGATGTGCTCTCGCGTGAACTGCAGCAGGCCGAGGACGAGCTGGCGGGACTTCGCGGGAGCATGACCGGCCTGGAGGAGCAGGTGAACGACCTTCGTCAGGCGAACGCCGATCTCAAAGGGCGCAGCCAGGCTTCCCGTGAAGAAATCGTGATGCTCGAGGAGAGGCTACGTGAAGGTGAAAAACGCCGGGAGGAGCGCGACCTGGAGGAGCGTGACCTGAAAAAGCGACGGGAAGAGATCACCGGGGAGATCGAAGCCCTCGATCGAAAACGCGGCGATGCCGGCATACGCGCCGAGGAGATCACGCTCCGCCTCCAGGGGATGGATATCTCCTGGGAGGAATTCAAGAAGAGGGAGCAGAAGGTCCAATCCCGGCGTGAAGATGCGGAGTCGGCTCGACGGGAGGGCGAGAAAAGACTCGCCGGCCTCGAGAGTGAATCGGTTCAGGTGAATGAACGGCTCGCGCAGGTGCTCAAACGCCTGGCGGAACTCGAGAACCTTAGAAACGACAAGGCCGCGCCCGTCGATCCTGAACCTCTGGCCGGGGAGGTCGGAAAACTTACTGCTGAACTCTTCGCAGCCGATGCAAAGGTCGAAGAGGCGAGGGGCGAACAGGAGAGGGTCCGTGAGGCGATGGCCGACGCCCGGAGCGAGTCCGCGAGGGCGTCTCGTGACCTCGAGGCCGCCGGTCGGCGTGAGAAATTCCTCGATTCCTTGGTGCGCGAAGGCGAGGGCAGATCGAAAGCGGTCAAGGCCCTGATGAAGTCGGGGATGAAGGACTTGGCGGGACGGCTCGGCGACGCGGTGGCGGTCGAGGATGAATGGAAACCGGCTGCGGCTGCCGCACTCGAGGGCATCGCCTCCGCTATTGTCGCCGGAAGCCGCTCGTCCCTGCGCGAAGCCGCGAATTTCCTGCTCACAAAAGAGGTCGGTCGAGGTCTGCTGATCGCATCCGAGGCGGGCGACGAGAGCGATCCGGGCAGGCCGGTGTTCGCCGGGAAAGACGGCGTCGTCGGTCCGTTGCTCGAGCATGTCAAGGGAAAGGGATCGGCGGGCAAGGCGGTAACCCGATGGCTGAAAAGGGTATGGATCGTTGACGATCTCGATTCCCTGTTGAGTCTTGGTGTGGAGGCGCAGACCGGCGGTTGGACGATCGTCACCCGCGATGGATGCCGCCTCACCCCCGACGGCCTGCTTTCCGCCGGAAAGGTTGACCCGACGGACCTCGGCGCGATCAAGCTGCTCGAAGAAGCGAGGCGTGAGCGGAAAGCCGCCGCTAAAAGGTCGGCCGAAGCCGAAAAGGAGGTCAAACGTCTGCAGGGTGCGGAAGAGAGCGTTCGAAAAAGCTTGGAGCAAGCGAATGCTCGACGTTCCGATGTCGGCAGCGAGCTCGATTCCGCACGGGAGAAGCATGCGCGTGCAGATGCGGACTACCGGGCGCACCGGGCGCTCGCCGATGAGCGCGTTCTGGAATCGGAAAGGCTGCAAAACGAAGTTTCCGAACTCGAAGGAAGACGTGACGCGATTGCCTCGGAACTGGAGGAGCTAAGGCAGTCCGCGAAGCGGAACGAGGAGCAGCTCAACGAGGTCCTCGAAGAGTTGAGGACGGTAGATGAAGAGGGCGCAAGCCTGCGATCCGCCCGCGACCGGCTCCGCGAGGAACAGGTCGAAGCCTCGGCGAACCTGGAGAGAGTTCAGGGCGAGGTACGCAGGCTGGGGGCGCATCTCGACGAGATCACCCACCGTCTCGGCAGGATCGGCGAGGAGCGGGGAGAAGCATCCAACGCGATGGAGGACGCGGGTGAGAGGCTGCGCCGTGTCCAGGCCGAGGAGGCGGTGATTGCACGCGATCTGAGGGAGCTGCGTGAACGACTCGAAAATGCGGAACGGGAATACAACAAGGTCAGGCGTGAGTTCACCGAGCGTGACAGCGGTCTTTCCGGCAAACGGTCGGAGCTTCAGGCGCTTTCGGACCGTATTCACGCTTCCGATCTGGAGATCGCGGAGTTGAGCCACCGGCTGGCATCGTTCCATGAAAAGATCCTCAAGGAATACAGCATCGATCTCTTCACCAGCAAGCAGGAAGAGCTGCCTTTGGCGTTCGACGAAAAGAACCCGTACATGGAGAGTATAAACCTGACCGAGGTCCGCGAGGCGCTGAGGGACATTGGTCCGGTAAACCAGATGGCGCTTGAGGAATACGAGGTGGTGGACCAGCGGTATGACAGGTTGATCAAGGAGCATGCCGATCTCGTCGAGGCGGAGGAGACGCTGCAGAAGACGATAGACGAGATCAACATTGTCGCCCGCGAGCGGTTCATGGAGACGTTTTCGCGAGTGGAAGGCAATTTTGTCAGCCTTTTCGCGAGGCTCTTCGGCGGCGGCGAAGCGGCGCTGATGCTCGACGAGGGAGATCCTCTCGAAGCCGGTATCAAGATATACGCCTCCCCGAAAGGGAAAAAGCTGAACGTGATTGATCTTCTCTCCGGCGGAGAGAAGGCGATGACCGCGATTTCCCTGCTGTTTGCGCTTTACCTCGAGCGGCCTGCGCCTTTCTGCTTCCTCGATGAGGTCGATGCGCCGTTGGACGATGTGAACGTCGTCCGGTTCAACAGGATGCTGCGTGAATTTACCGACAGGACCCAGTTCCTTGTTGTAACTCATAACAAGCTTACGATGGAGCGCAGCGACAGGCTTTATGGGGTGACCATGCAGGAGGAGGGCATCTCCCGCCTCGTCGGTGTCGACCTTGGCAAACGCGACGCGGGGAAAGTCGAAACCTGATCACTGGCCGGCCGGCGGAAGCCGATGCGACCGGCCATGCAAAAAGAAATGCCCGGCGCGGATGAAAGAAAACCGGTCCTGATTCGAGCTGATTGGATTTTGTTCAACCGTTCGATTGAGATTACCATATGGAAGCAAGATCGTTTCCATGACAAGAACCGACCGGTCGCTGGAATAATTCCTGGTATGCGCGGTCGAGCGACAGGTCGGGTAGAGCCGGTAGAAGCTTTACGAAAGGTCTTGAGATGAAGCAGAACCTGCTTAGCCGTATCTGTGGTCATGCCTTGCCGTGTTTACTGGTGGCTTTCCTTGTACCGGTATCGGTCCGCGCGCTTCAGGGGGAGATTACCGGCGGTCAACAGGCGGCGACTGCTCAAGAAGAGGGGGTGGATGTTCTGGCCGCTTCGTTTGAACGAGTTAACAGCAAGTTCTTTACCGCCGACCATGTCGTATTCCGCTACGATGACGATTATCTTCAGCTGGAGCTCTTCGTTTCAATAGACCGGGGAATACTCGCTACAAAGCCCCTCGATGAGGGGGTCCAGGCCCGCTACCAGGTTTCCTTCAGAGTGTTCGACGGCGAGAATCAACTCGGCGGCGACAGCTGGGTGAGGAGCGATTTCTCCGCAGATCCCTCCGCGCGCAGAGTCGGACAGAAAATTCCCGAACTGGTCAAATACCCCATCCTCCCGGGCAAATACAGGCTTGAGTTCGAGGTTGCCGACCTGGTGACCGAAGAGTACCAACTGGAGAGCTACCCTGTGGAGTTGAAGGCTTTTCAGGCCGGGGAGCTTGCTGTTTCGGACATCATCTTCGCATCGAGGGTCGAAAAGGTTCAGGGACCGGCTGGGGAGTTCGATCACAGCGGCCTCCTGGTCCTGCCGAACGCGGAGCGACTCTACGGCATTGCCAACCCTCGCGCTTTCTATTATGCGGAGATTTACAACCTCACCGGGGGCCAGGGAAACCGGTACAGGGTTGACCGCAGGATTCTCGACCAGGAGGGGCGCGTTGTCAAAACCCTCGCCGAGCGTGAACGCGATGTACCGGGTGCGAGCTGTGTTGATGTTGATGCTTTTTCGATCGCTACGCTGCAGACCGGGACATACACGCTGGAGATCGAGGTGACGGACCTTGCGTCGGGTAAACAGACGACTGTCGAGCGCGCCTTCTGGATTTTTCGGCCCGGAGAGGAACCACGGGCAACGGTACATGCGGGCCTTGTGGACCCGGGGTTTGACGTCGCCGCGATGAGCGAGAGCGAGATCGATCTGGAACTCGAGATGATTATGTTGATCGTCCCGCCGAGGGTGAAAAACCAGATCAAGTCGCTTGAAGCCGCGTCGAAACGAGTATTCCTCGCCAGTTTCTGGGTTTCCAACGATCCGGATTCGACCACCCGCGTCAACGAGTTTCGTGAGGCGTTTCTGCAACGCGCAAAAGAGGCGAACCAACAATATGGCACATTCAGAAAACAAGGTTGGAAGACGGATCGCGGTCGTGTCTACCTGATGCTTGGCGCTCCCTCGAACATCGAAGACCATCCCTATGAAGAGGACACTAGTCGCTCCTACCAGATTTGGGAATACGACTACATCGAGGGAGGGGTGATCTTCGTTTTTGTCGACCGGACGGGTTTCGGCGACTTTACGCAGGTGCATTCGAACAAGTTGGGCGAACCGAACAACCCGAGTTGGATCGAGCTGGAATTGCGCCGATGATAGAGGTTCAGGGCCTGACAAAGGTCTTCGAGGATCGAAAGCGGGGAAAGATCGTCGCGGTCGATCACATCGATTTCAGCGTCGGAGAGGGAGAGATCTTCGGTCTGCTTGGCACCAACGGTGCCGGGAAAACGACCACGTTGCGCATACTGGCGACGATTCTCACCCCCACCGAGGGCACCGCACTTGTCGCCGGATACGACGTCGTTGCGCGATCCGGCGATGTCCGCCGCAGCATCGGTTTCTTATCGGGCGACACGAAGCTGTATATCCGGGTAACGCCTCGCGAATTGCTCGACCATTATGGCCGGTTGTACGGTATGACTAAAGCGGGAGTCGGGGAGAGGATCGAGGAGTTGATCGATCTGTTCGAAATGGGCGAGTTCATTGACACCAAGATCGGCAAGCTGAGTACGGGACAGAAGCAGCGGACGAGTATTTGCAGGGCCATCGTTCACCGGCCGAAATTGATGATCTTCGACGAACCGACCGCCGGGCTGGACCCGGTAAGCGCTCGCCACATAACCGATTTCATTCGCCGCAATCGTGATGAGGGGAATACCATTCTCTTCTCGACCCATTATCTCAGGGAAGCGGAAAGGTTGTGCGACCGGATCGGCATACTCCACAGGGGGACGGTTCGAGCGATGGGAACGCTGTCCGAATTGACTGAAAAGACAGGGACCGCGGATATTGAGGAGGCTTTCTTTCAACTGATAGACGTGGAGGAGCCGCCCAGCCGGGAGAAAGTCGCCTGAAACATAATGCAGCGTACCGGGTATTCCGGGCGCGGCAGAAGCTGGGATTGACAGCGTGAGAACAAAAAGCAGTTCACTTTGGCGCCGATCCTTCTCCCTGGGACCGGTGCTCGCGTTAATGCTCTTTATCTTCGCGGAGTCGGCGGAATCGCAGGTAAATATCGAGCGTAGACGATGGCGAGGGGTGGAAGAGGGGGCGGTTGCCAATCTCGATTTCGGGTTCGCGATGAAGCGTGGAAACTCCGATGTGACCGATCTTTTCAGCTCGGGGACGGTTGGTTATAATGCTGATCCTCACCGCGCTTTCCTTGTCGGAAACATTGAGTACGGCAGCACGGCGGAAGAGAAGTTCCTCAACCGCAGCATGGCCCACCTGCGCTACAACCTGCTGCTGTCGGGTTCATTTGCCGCCGAGTTGTTCGGCCAGGTGGAGTACGATGAATTCCGGCTGCTTAAGAACCGTTGGCTGTTAGGAGGCGGCGGCCGTTGGAAACTGAAGGAAGCGAAGTTGCTGGGCGTCGTCGTCGGACTGTCTGCGTTTTTCGAGCATGAGACCATTGATCTTCCGGCAGGTGACCCCGGGTGTGAGCAGGACCTCATCCGCATGAGCAGCTACCTCGTGCTCAACCTGGCCATCAATGATCGTGCCGGTTTCAATTTCGTCGGATATGTACAGCCTCGGACCGACGACTGGGCGGACATTCGGAGTATTGTCGATGCATCATTGCAGTTCGCCGTCTCGCGGCGAGTCGAATTCGGGATGACATATAACCTGAGATACGACAATCAGCCTCCGGAAAGCGTCAAGAGGCTGGATGTCACCCTGAGAAACACCTTCCGGATCAACCTCTGACTTTTGCGCGGGCTTCGGCTTGAACGCCGGTACGCTGTTTCGCCGTAATTCCGGCGGGATGCCCATGTTCCCGGGGGAATCCGAGTCAGTTACTCTCGTCGCCGTTCCCCTTTCGCAGCCGTTTGAAGAACACGGTGAGTAGAAGCGAAGCCTCCTCGGCGAGCACACCGGCGGTCAGTTGGAGCCTATGGTTCAGCCTTGAATCGTCGTGCAGGCTGTAAAGCGATCCGCAGGCGCCGGTTTTCGGATCGGATGCGGCATAGACGACCCGCTCTACCCGGGCGAGCACCAAAGCGCCGGTACACATCGCGCAGGGTTCCAGCGTCACATACAGGGTCACACCGTTCAGGCGCTTGTCCCGGATAGCATCCGCGGCCGCCGTGACAGCTTCCATCTCCGCATGAGCGGTCGGATCGTGCAGCGCCTCAATACGGTTGCGTCCGCGCCCGATAATTCTTCCCTCGAGGACCGCAACCGCGCCAACCGGCACCTCGCCGGCTTCAGCGGCTTCCGCCGCGAGCTTTAACGCCTGCCCCATGTAGTGCTCGTCCAGATCCATGCGATGCAATCCCGGGTAGATCAATCCGGTCCTTATGTTCTCATTCACCGGTTGATCCAATGTACATTACGCTATGAACAAGCGAAACGGTCCGGTCGCTATAATTTACAGGCACTTCGGGAAACCTGCCGCTCAAGGAGGGATCATGCGTTTTCCTGCGATTGTGTTGATTGCTGTTGGAATTGTGATGTTATATACGATCCGGGTCGGCGAAGCCGCGGAGATCGAGGCCTCGGCCGAGGAGATCGCATCGGTCGGCGAGCAGATTCTCACGGAGATCAAGGGGGATCCCTGGAGATTCGTGCTTCAGCCGGATGGAAGCGTCTGGGGATGGCAGGGCGAGAAAAGGGACTCGTTGGTCACCTGGGATTATGGGGCCGAAGTTCTTTTCGAGATCGCTCGCGGGCACGGTCATAGGCTGTGGTTCGGGGCCGGTTATCGGAATGCGGCCGGATACAGGGAAACTCAGAGCGTGACACCGTTCAACCCCCGTCATATTGATGCTTCGCAGCAGTTCGCCTGGAGATGGGCGGTCAAATCCCGTCGCGAGATTTTCATACATCTGTACCGGGTCTGTTTTCACGAGATCGACCTCAAGGTTCGGAGTGCCTCCTTCTGGACGCATGCGGCGATGGGATTTGGAACGCTCTCGAGGACGGAGGAGGGCGAAGGGCCGATGCGGGTCAGGGAAAAGAACAGGCCGGCAATCGATTTCTATGTAAGTGCCGGTCCATTCGTGCATGGCGGACCGATGACAATACTGGGTAATTTTCCCGTCTGGCAGGGTTTGTCCAGAACCTATCTTGCCGGGACGGTGCCGCTCAACCGGACTTTCCTTTTCGAGGCCAGCCTTCGTTGGGAGCACCTCCTGCTGAGCGAAGGTCAGGAGGAGCGTGAGAGCAATCGTCTCGATCTCAGGTTCTCGCTGATAGCGCAACGTGACCGGGGCGGTTTTTCGTTTGTCTGCGGGCGTTGGCTGCACGATGATTTCCCACTCAGTTACAAGGATTTTGTTCTCAGACGCAGGCCGGTAGCCTGGTACTTCGGCATCGCGCACAGGTTTTAAGGCGGAGGCGTTGACCATCGGGGGCGGCGTGGCATCGCGCCGGATGCGCAGCCACGCATTGATTCAGAAACGTAGGCCGGGGTCTCCGAACCCGGCAAGAAGTTTCTTCCACATGAGCGGGACAGTTCGGGAGGAACTCTGCCGCCGGGTTGGCAGTCTTGCGAGTTACCCCGGCGACAGATATATTTCAAGTCAGTGGCGCAGGTATTTGCCGCGGTTGAGGCGGGATAGCTCAGTTGGTAGAGCAGGGGAATCATAATCCCTGTGTCGGGGGTTCGAGTCCCTCTCCCGCTACTGTAAAAACAAGGACTTAGGATTAACCCTGGGTCCTTGTTTTCTTATCTGGACCACTCACCGGTAAAAAACAGTAACAGAGGACAGTAGATTACAAAAGTCCCAGATATTCAAATGGTTAATAACACTACGGTTACGTGTTGTAGTCTATTGTGATTATTGGGATTATGCAGGAATCCTGCGACCCTTGTTTCCGCATCCGGTTCTCTCGGAGCGGGAATTAAGGAATCAATTCACATAAAAAGCGGCGAAGACTTGACCAGGTCCACATTTGGAGAATATTATGCAAACGTTTGCGTAAAGTGAGGTTGATAGATGTTCTCTGACCATAATGGTCAAGATCCAGATCGTGAAGCCGACCTTCGACAACTGCTCCGAAGACTTGTTTTTCCCCTGAATACTTGCAACGGTCGCTGCCGGATGTGGTCTTCAAAACGAGCCCGGATTCGAGGTTCTGGCCAAGGTGGAAGGGAGAGAAATCTCCCGATGTGACTTGAACGCCAGGCTTGACGAATTGCAGTTGCGTCTCGGCCTTCCGGACAATGGAGCTACAAGAAAACAATTACTTCAGAGCATGATTGATGAGCAGGTCCTCCTGTTCGAGGCGAGATCAAAGGGGTTGGATCGAGACCATAAATCGCTGCAGAGACACGCTCTCCTCGAGACACGTATCCTCCTCGATGAATATGCCCGCTGCTATATCCTTCCATCCATTTCGATCACTGATGCAGAACTTGAAACCCTCTTTGTGCGCTTCAACACGAAGATTGAGGCACATCATCTTTGGGCGCAAACGTTTGCACAAGTGCAGGAATATCGAAGGCGCCTGTTGCGAGGTGAGAGCTTCGAGGAGCTGGCCCTGGAGGCCTTCTCCGATCCGAAACTGCGAAATAGCGGGGGTCGACTCGAGCCGTTCACCATTGATGAGATGGATCCGGCTTTTGAGGAGGCGGCATACCGTCTGCCATTGGGGGAGATTTCACAGCCGGTCAAGCTGAAGCACGGCTACAGCGTGCATCAGTAGCCGGTCAGGTCGAGCATACGTCGGTCTGTCCGTCTGCACGACACGTGATTTCAATAATTGAGCACCGTGGAGAGGGTATGGTGGACGTGGATGATAAGCGTGACTTGAAACGCACCCTTACCCTGCTGGACTCAACGATGATCAACGTCGGGACAATCATCGGATCCGGCATCTTTCTCGTCCCGACAACCGTCGCGCTCTATCTCCACTCATCATCCATGACGATCACAGCGTGGATTGTTGCCGGGGTTGTCACACTCTTCGGCGCGATCACCTTCGCGGAGTTGGGTGCCGCGATGCCACGTGCCGGAGGACTCTTCGTTTTCCTGAAAGAGGCATACGGACCGGTATGGGGATTCCTCTATGGCTGGACCGGTTTTACCGTGATAAACACCGGGGCGATTGCGGCCATCTCGGTGGCTTTCGCTACCTACCTGGGCTACTTTCACCCACTTAGCATTCTGCAGATCCGCCTGGTGGCGGTGGGTGTAATCGCTCTGTTCACAATTCTCAACATTATCGGAAAACGGTCGAACATCTGGATTCAGAACATGCTGACTTTCGTCAAGATTGGGTCGCTGATCGCGATTGTCATTCTCGGCTTCTCGCTGTCAGGAGGACAGCTGCAGAACTTCCGCCCGGTTCTCCCCATCTCCTCGATCTCAAGGTTGATCGCACCGTTTGGACTGGCGATGCTGGCTGTTCTCTGGTCCTACGATGGTTGGGTGGAACTCACCTTTGTCGGAGGTGAGATAAAAAACCCTTCCCGGAACATCCCACTTGCCCTCCTGTTTTCGACGCTGATCATCATGGCGCTCTACCTGCTTGTGAACCTGGTGTTCATCTATCTGCTCTCGATGGATGGCATCGGAGCATCCGAGCTGGTTGCAGCCGACGCGAGTGAAGTTGTCTTGCCGGGGTGGGGAACGACCTTCGTGATCATCGCAATTCTTATCTCGACTCTTGGTGCTGCGAATGTGTTCATTCTGACCTGTCCCCGGATCTATTACTCGATGGCACGCGAGGGACTTTTCTTCTCCTCGGTCGCCAAGATTGACCCGAGGTTCGGGACACCCGTCATATCGCTGTTGTTTCAGGGAGTCTGGTCCTCGGTGCTGGTTTTCTCCGGTACCTTTAACCAACTGATCACCTATGTCGTCTTCGCGTCCTGGTTTTTCTATGGGATGTGCTGTGCCGGGGTGATCGTGTTGCGCCGCAAACGACCGGAGATGAAGAGGCCCTACAAAACCTGGGGGTATCCGGTCGTGCCGCTGGTGTTCGTTGCTACCGCCGCTTTTCTTGTGATCAACACTATCTTGAACAGCCCTCGCGACGCCATAATCGGAACGGGATTTATCCTGCTGGGGGTTCCTGTGTTCGTTCTCTGGAATCGGAGAAGGGCGAAGATTGGGGCGGACGGTGAGGATAACCGAGAGAGAGGAGCAGGGTGAAGGAGTACGGATGCCAATCGATGGTTGCACCGATCCGCAGGATGCTTGTCAAAAGGCCTGAGGAAGCGTTCGTCAATCAGGAGAGCATCAACGCCCAGTGGATGGATTTGAATTACACCGCTCCTCCGCAGATTGATCTCGCGCAGAAACAGCACACCGATTTCGTCCGCATCCTCGAGGGGTTTCATGTTGAAATACACACCCTCCCGGTGGATGACCGGGTTGGACTCGACTCGCTTTATGTGCATGATCCTGTGATCGTATCGAACCACGGCGCGATCCTATGCAACATGAGGAAGCAGCAACGAAGCGGGGAAACTGCAGCGGCAAAAGAGTTTTTCGAGAGCATCGGAATCCCCATTCATGGGTCGATAGAGGGAGATGGGCGACTCGAGGGTGGGGATGTTGTCTGGTTGAATGAGCGGACAGTGGCCGTTGGTGAGGGGTATCGGAGTAATACCGAGGGAATCCGGCAATTGCGTGAAATCCTGGGTGATCTGGTCGACGAGGTGATCGCTGTTCCACTTCCACACTGGGATGGGCGAGGTGATGTGTTGCATCTGATGTCGTTACTCAGCCCGCTCGATGAAAACCTGTCACTCGTCTATTCGCGGTTGATGGTCGTGCCGTTCAGGCAGCGTTTGCTTGCAATGGGGATCGAGCTGGTGGAGGTTCCGGACGAAGAATACGAGTCGATGGGGTGCAATGTCCTGGCAGTGTCGCCGCGAAAAGCGATCATGCTGGCGGGAAATCCGATCACACGTGAGCGGATGGAGGCGAAGGGGGTGCAGGTGGTAGAAATCGATGGGTCGGAGATGTCCCACAAAGGAGCTGGCGGACCGACCTGTCTGACCCGACCGTTCCTAAGAGTGTGACACATCTCTATGAGTCATTACGTACAAAGATTTACGATGAGGCGTGCGGGTTACTCTGCACCCTGGGTTTTAAGATGAAAAACGAGGTTCTGCTCTCGCAGCTCTCGGACTGCGGAGCTGCACACTCATCAAAAGGCCGTCCATGGGCAATGGACGGCCTTATGATGACAATTATTTCGTTAAGTTCCTACGGTACAAATCAGAAGGCATATCCAAATACAAACTGAATTACACTGTTTTTTACATCAAATTCATCCACGTCCGCCGGATCGGATACATTGTTGAGGCCCATATCGTAGCGTAGCTCAAACAACAGTGCACCATTGCCCATTTCCATGCTTCCTCCAGCGCCGACTACGAGGCCAAATGTCATTGTTGCATCGTCGTCTGTCTCAGTCTCGGTTACACCTGCAAAGTCAGATTCCGACTCGGCAGTCACATTAATCCCAATCGCCGGACCGACCAGGATGTATGGCGAAACGGCGCCGTTCACAACGATGATATACTTCGCCAGGATGGGAATCTGGACGTAATTATATGTTGCGGTAAAAGTAGCATCCGTATCTTCCCACTTCGCGCCCTTCATGGTGTAAAGTACTTCGGGCTGTACGGCGAACGACTCATTGAACGAGTACTCGCAGAAACCGCCGAAAGCAAAGCCGATTATGGACTTCTTGTCCATGCCTGGAAAATCGGTATCATCTCCGCTCATGTTGGCCATGTTTACACCTACCTTGACCCCCTTTGCGGAAAGCTTGCCGGCGGGTCTCTGGACGAAGGTCATCCCCGGAAGCGGGTCCTCGGATTTCGTTCCCTCTGGCACCGTTCTCCCAGAATATGATCCGTCCGGTCTTGTGGGCCGTATGGTACCACCGTCCAGCCCGGCTACCCTTCGCGCTGCCGTTATTATGCTGGTACTGATCACCTCGTCAATCGTGCAGCGGCAGGAGGTCATCTCGGCGGCGAGCACCTCACCGGTCTCTACGTCGATCAACCGCAGGGTTATGGTGTGGGTCTCCCCCAGCTTGCTCACCGAACCGGCCACCATCTGCTGAACACCGAGCAGGCGGCCCATCTCCACCGCGCACTCGTCCGATGTGCAGTCAAGAAGCTGGAAGGCCTGCTCCTTTAGAATCTCTTCCATCTTATTCCGTTCCATTACCCGGAAACGACGGGTATTGAACAACGCGGTCCGAACCATGTCGCTCAAAGGCCCACGATAGCTCTCCGGCACCCCTTCCTGCGTCTCGAGGTCGAGAACTGCGATTGTGGTCTCCTGCGCATCTACGCCAACGGCAGCGAGAAACAGGAGGCACCCCGATACCAGCACCGCGATACGCTTCATGAAAACACTCCGTGTCAGCAGGAAAAAGATATTTTAAACATGATCCTCATAACAGATAGCAAACGTTGAAAATATAATAAACTTTGGTTGAAATATCCATGAAACCGCACACTCATCAAAAGGCCGTCCATGGGCAATGGACGGCCTTATGATGACAATTATTTCGTGAAGTTCTGACGGTACAAATCAGAAGGCATATCCAAGTACAGTCTGACTTCAAACATAGCTTTAGATAACACCTCCAAGCAAATCATCATGAATCAGGCGAAACTTGCTTGCGGGTGATTGTTTTGGTGGCGCTGAATGCTTT